>Ga0136643_10009357_pt1 | contig 14407 bp, 7 predicted proteins | sample TergutLab28metaG_FD_96883 | JGI IMG/M metagenome (GOLD analysis project Ga0136643, IMG submission 96883) | Labiotermes labralis P1 segment gut microbial communities from Petit-Saut dam, French Guiana - Lab288 P1 (version 3) (version 3) | ecosystem: Host-associated > Arthropoda: Insects >... | reverse complement strand
TCTTGGAAGACCGCCGGATTTCGGCTAAATCAATAGCTGAGCAACTGGGCATCTCACGTGAGCGTGTTGGGTCCATCATTCATGAAGATTTGGACATGCGGAAGCTCTCCGCAAAGTGGGTCTCGAAATGCCTGAACTCGGATCAAAAACGTCAACGGTGCCAGTCGTCTGAGCAACTTTTGGAATTTTTTTCGGCGCCATTCAAATGATTTCCTGTCGCAATTGGTGACCGTGGACGAAACCTGATTATATCACTGTGAGCCGGAGACAAAGCAACAATCAATGGAGTGGCGGCATAGCGTCTCACACCGCCCCAAATGTTCCGAGTGCAAAAATCCGCTGGAAAAGTTCTGGCCTCGATTTTTTGGGAAAAAGACGGCATCCTCCTCATTTATTATCTTCGAAAGGGCCGAACTATCAACGCCAAGTATTACTCATCTCCGCTGGTGCAATAGAAGGATATTTTGAAACGCCGCGGGAAGGTCACCAAGGGTGTCTTTTTCTTGCACGATAATTCCCCGGCTCACCGGTTACTTGCAACCCAGAATAAATTGGCCTACCTGGGCTTCTAATGTCTTGATCACCCACCCTATTCTCCGGATTTGGCCCCGTCGGACTACCACCTGTTCCCTGGACTAAAAAAAAAATGGAAAAGTTGCAATTTTTCGTCCGACGCGGAGGTCCTTGCTGCCGCGAAGAGCTGGTTGGACAAACAACCTTCTGAGGGGGGTTTTTTTTGAGTGGCTTGCAAAAGTTAGAGCAACGGGCTAAGAAGTGTTTTGAGCTTCGTTGGGAATAGATTGAATAAATCCCGAGTTTGGTCTCTGTAGCTTGTTTCCGTTTTGGTCGGGCTAAGGACTTATCAGTACCCCCTGATACTTAATTTTAACAAAATTTAAAACAAATCAGACCTAATTACATTTTTCCCACTTTTTCTTCATCTAAATGATCCATGATCTTCTCAAAATTTAAATATAAAATTAGTCCGAGAGCTTTGAGTGATATCACACTGCATTTTTAAACGTTACCAACGCGTGAATCTCCCATGAGCGCGGGGCCCGATTGCCTAAATCCGTCCAGTCGGCCTAAGGCCGGTTCTACTTCGGAGGAACCTGTTACATTCTTCTTCGGTGCAGAAGTGGAGGTGCAGGTTCCTACATATCTTTAATAATTCTGTCCGAGTACACGACGGTACAAACTTCAAAGTGAAATACATTTCCATAGTTATATTTCCTTAACCCTCCTCCCCCCTCCCCCCCACCCGGATAGTAACTGCCAAAGTTCTGACTCGGAAGTCATGACACAGCGTAGAAATTTTGAACTGTGTATTAAATATCGGTGGCAAATAATCCCGTGCAGATTGAATGACGATTTCTCAGCCCTATGTTGAAAGCAGATAAGTCACTGCACAGGCTACCAATGACGTCACGCTCGTAAACTACGTCATCTCATTAGTGGCCATCTCGGTACAGAAGGATGCTACGGAGTGTTGCGTGCAGAACGCGTCATAACCCGGTTACAACGTCCGCAGCTGTTGTGTGCGGCGGCTGCTTTAGATGTTCTGGTTTAAGGTGTTCCCAGCACCATGCTGGGAGTCAACACGGAGTACAGAGGCTGTTAGTTGCGGGGTAGCAAGAATTATCCCCTGGTGAGAGGAGGCTCAAAACAGCTAAGTCTTAGTTATTCCTACTGCACGCTTTCCTTCGCGGCTTTCACAAAATTTTTGGTTAAAATAAAATGTTTCGGGAGAAGTTTTACTGCGTAAGATGAGACGTTTGTACGATGGTGGCTGCCTGACACTGTGGAGCCCATTTTCACGCTTCAGTGCATAGTTGATACAGTCTTACGTAGCGGTTGCCACGCATGTAGTCTGTTCCCGTTTAGAATCTAGGCCGGTCCGCTGGAACTTGGCTGTGGTTATTTGTGGTTTTTTGACACTGGTTCTCGTATTTTAGTTTGCATATAAACGGGATCAATGGTTTTACATGTATAATGCTCAATGGTGAATTTTTGGCGTGTTTCATTATTATTATTATTATCATCATCATCATCAGGCAAATTAATTAAAAACGCTAAATTGGGTGTTTGTACTTTATGTTTTTTCTTATAAATCTAATGTTATAGCAGGCTGTAATTTCACAGGCGAGGCATAGTTTTGTCGTTACACAGGCATCCTTTCCTTGAATAAGCAAGCAATTCCTTGGGGCAGAATACTTCTTCAGATACTGAGAGCCACTCATCTGGTTAAGAATTCGCCACTTCTAATGAAATCCAAAAGTTCGTTACCGTGTTCACAAGAGCACAACATTGGAACATTATTATCCTTTAGCTGAACCTAGTCCACAGTATCACATTAAGTTCGTTTTAATTTTAATGGTCGACTAGAATGCTGTATCTGTTTCTCATCTCGGCCATTCGTGCCTTGTGCTCTGAGCATGAGATTGATGTTATCAGCCTACTAGGTAATAGGCCTATTCATTGAATAATACACAAAAGTGTCAAGTTCCTCAGTGTATAATTTTCTCGATCTACCTGTTGCTGTTACTCCCTCGTAAAGACTTTTTTTTTTCTGACAGGAATTTATTTGTGAAAAAATGCGTAAAGATTTTTCCACAATGTGATAAGCTAGAAGATGTGGGTATATGAAAGGAGTAGATTAATATAGGAGTGTAAATGCATAAGATATGCTGGAAAAAAAAAGAAATGTTTAGAAAAAACTGTGTACTCATTTTTTTAAACTCATATAGGTTTGAAGAATACTGTATTCTGCGATGTGCCACCGTGTAAAAAGTTACTGTAGCCCACATATTTTATTCCTGAGCCTCTCCAAATTCATCAATCGTGCAACCTCTTTCAGGATCCCATCTTCACTTCGGGCCAGATGTACATTGCGTCATATGACGGATGATGCTGCCTGGCACTGGTTGTAAGCAAGGAGGTAATTAAAAGCACCGGTGGCCCAGTAGGCAATGCGGAAACGGGACAGTGTGGTACACGGAACTTCCTTGACCTCCGTGTGATGCGCCCGACACTGACGGGATTTGGCAATGCAGCGAGCGATTGAATACTGTGGCGAGGATGACGGTGTTCCCTGCTAGGTCGCCACCCACGATATATTTAGATACAACAGAGAGAAGCTATATCGTGTGGCGTGGATATTATTAGTAGTAACCCTATAAGAGTCTTCAACTCCCAGCCTTGGCGAGGAACCATGCGGACCGAGACTCGCACGTCAGTTACAAGCCTTTTAGTCTGTCCGCTCAATTCACTGTCACCGCCAACTTTTGTCCTTTTTAACTCTAGTAGGCTGAGAAATGTCATTTGGTATCGTCAGCCACCGTACCAAGTTTTTTTTAATTGTTATAAATACAGTGAATTCCGCAAGACCAAATAGTACAGACCAGAAATAGTTTTGATGTTTTGGCTATATTTATTCCGTAACGATGAATTCCATGATGATATGGTTGCAACACCCTCCCGATTTATCATTAATAACTATTTAATCATTTATCGTTTGATGTGGCACGATTTCCGGAATTAGCAGATCGTCAGAGTACAACCAAACAATCCATTACTCTCAATTTCGGGTTCAGGGCTTAAACCGTCTGGGGCTCAAAATTGATACTTTCATCGTGTTCTACTCTTAAGTAGTTTAGTAGATATTAGACGCTCGAAATCAAAGCCGCGGTCGAGTGAGTTACCCTCTTCCTTCGTATTTGTGAGATCCCTGCTTCAAATTTCGATCCATATACCACCTATGTCGACAGTGTTTAGACATGTGCCATGTTCATAATCCTGCTGCAGGCTAAGCCATGTCTGATTCGTTAACATATTTTTAATTTCTATATTCTTTAATTATTCGACGCTCTAGGCCTATAGTCTGAATTATCGACAGCATACACAAATAAATGTAATAACCCAAAGTAAGCACCATGAGGTAAGAATACACAGTGTCTTCCTCGAGGAGAAATTCGACTACTGAATGAGTTTTGCCAGTGTAATGAACATTCCGAACAACCTATTGTTTTGTGTCACTGTTTTCATCAAACTATGTCTTTGAAAATGTCGTACTTTCTCTTCCGAAGAAAGAGAGCCCTAGTCGTAGCCGCGCCACCGAGTTGTTGCCACTACTGTCTGTCAGTCTGTCTGTCTGTCTGTCGATCGGTCACATTTCACTCCGCTCACTGTGACTAATGTGTCTTTGAACCGTCAAAAAACTTGTCATATGTGCGTCAAGTGTATGTGCTGTCGTTTGGCGCAGTATCTCAGTGTGCAATTTGCAATTGCAAAGTGACACGTAACTGACTCCATGGAGCACAGTCATACTCGAGAAGCTACTTGTTGTTTAGCAAGTGAATGAATTGCCCGAAGCTTATTGCCGTTTAGCCAGGGAATGAATTTCCCGCCTTTAATAGAACCGACGACACGTTAACGTTTTCAAAAGTGCGCATCAGTGGCCTTTGCCCTGAAACAGATCGGTCCAGTTTACACCCTTCACCCTGTTTTTTAATGATTCATTTCAATATTTCCCTTCGATTTGTGCTTAGTCTACCAAGCGATCTCTTCACTGCAGGTTTTCTAACACAAACTCCCAGCATTTTTCATCTCTCCCTCTTTGGCTACATGACCTGCCTGTACACTTCTCTTTCACATGATCACCCTAATAATGTTTGGTGGAGTGTAGGTTTACAGATTATGAATCTCGTCAGTATGCAGTTACATGATGTGCAACACTGAAAGCGGCATATTTAGAAGCAAGCTTACTAACAGAAAGAGAACTATCCCCGGATTTAATTTGATGTCATCGGAGGAAAAATATTTATCGGTTCAAACAGACGCGAAATATAACGGCGAAAACATTAATTTGTGTTTGTGGTATGTGTATTGTCTACATGAAAGCATCTTATTTCTACTGTACGGAAGGATTTATTAGACTTTGAATGGCTCCAGACTACAACATCGCGTTGTAATCAAATCTTCACTCGTAAGGGAATCGAACACAATATGTCGGAGACAAGTGGTATCTCCGAAATCAGGCAAAGGGTCCTATAGATAGAGCTAGTCTCATCCTCAGGGCAGACTGATGAGGTATTCGCTCACCGTTTTATCTGAGGATGGGCACAGAACCCTCCACCTAAACATTTTGTTCATGTGTTCTTTAACCTTTAGACGCCTAACGTCGACTATAGTTGACGTACCGCACCGCTAACTTCCAAAGTTGCATTTTATATATTTATTCAATAAATATAGGTACTGAATATTTTAAACATGGTGTATACTCTCCGTTTTTTTTTTCTCTTCAAAATGCAGTTTGTTTCATAATTGTAACATATTTGGTTCCTGTATTTTTCACATTTTATATACAGGGTGTGCTAAAATTTAAAAAAAAATAATTCTGACGCCAAAAGGTTAATTTCTGAACACGACGCTGGCCAAAGCTCAGAAACTGAATTGAGCGAAATGTGATATACCATTACCAAAATTATATTTCCGTTTGATAGTTTGAGGTTCGTACGTTAGTCACCTCGCCTTGTTAGGTTGAGACAGTGAGGATATCTAAAGCGACGACAATACAGCCCGCTTGTACACGATGCCGCCATCACCCGAAAATGTGATCAGCAATAAACATGTTGGCGGAAGGGGAAGAGGAACGCCGATAAGCTGGACAAATTACAGGGATGGGAAACAAATGCGGAAGAAAAGAGAGGAGGAGATAAAAGCTAGAAACGCATATGCGAGACTTCCCGTCGATTATTAATGGCGTAATACGTTGATGGTTGGGCCTCTTTATATTGGTCGTCCTTAACAAAGTACTCGTTAAATTAAAAAATTAAAAATGACGTAACCTACTGTTCATTAAAACATTTTTACAACAGTAGTCTATACCAAGTCAGTATATAGTTTCCAGCCTGTTTTAATGATGGGTGCACCTCATATAAAATGTGTACTGTTGGGGTAACATCAGACTCTATATTATGTCAGAACGTTTTTCTAACTTAACACGTTTCGACATCCATTTGGCCCTCTTCGCTGTCTTTAACATTACTATCGTCGTCAAATTGTCATCATCATCATCATCTTAATCATCAGGCTGTCTTCCGACAAATCCATAGTCGCTTCTAAAGCGAGTTCTCCAGAGAGTGCAATCTAGTGCTTCTTCTTTCAATTTCCAGTATCTTCTCGTTTCTTTAATTTCACCCAGTAGTTGCTTACGTCTTCCTCACCTTTGCTTCTCTTCTGTGTTTTATTTTATCTTTACTTCAATAACGTGTTTCAAAAGGCGGTTCCTGCGCAAGATGGGACCAATCCAGTTAGCCTTTCTTTATTTTATTGTATCCAGTATGTTCCTTTCCTCCTTGACTGTATGTAATACTTCGTCGTTTTTCAAGCCATCGGTCCAACCTGTCTTCTCCAAAGTTTTCCAGTAGCATATTTCAAAACCTTCCAGGTATTTCTTAAAGTATCAAGGAATTAAATTGCTATTAACAATTTGCGTAACGCTTACATGGGCCTAACAGTGTGACTGACCTAAATCCTTACCCACGTAGGATCTCGGTGGAAACTCTCACTCCTGTCTCTCGAAATGTTGTAAGGAGGATTGTTGCGTGCGTTATAAATGTATGGAGTATTTAACAATGTTTTATTAACAGTTATTTATGTTTTATATCCATTTATGTGTGCAGTAAAGTACAGGGTGATTAAAAAAGATGGACTCAATTTCGTACATCTATATTTCCTGAACTATACATGGTATGTGAATGATCTACATAACATATGAAAGAAAAGTCCTAAATTTTCAAGTACCACCGCTGTAGCGCTCGTCTAATGCACAGCCGTGCAGCAGTGTCAGTTGAGAGCAAAATGGCTACTTTGCAGCACAAGATTTTTGTGTGTATCAGAGGAGAACATGAGACGAGTTCAAGAGAGTTTTGAGCGTAGCCCACGCAAGTCAACCCATAGAGCGAACAGAGAACTTGGAATACCGCAGCTAACTGTCTGGCGTGTGTTGGGGCGCCGTTTACTATTCAATTGAGTCCATCTTTTTTAATCATCCTGTATTTTAGTATTTGGTCCCATTTAGAAAGATTAACAGTATACGAATACAGACACCATACGAATTTACACACTTCAGTACGTACTGCATTAAAAACAAGCCCTTGAAGCTTAAATTCATATAAGTGATACGTAATGCTGAACCAGCGAAGTCTTATTTCACGCTGTATTGAGTTTTGTTAAGTCTAGCCCATGATTTTTCTCGTTTATGTTATTTAGATTCCATATTTTTTTTTTTCAATATAAACTTTTAAATCAGTCACAAAAGAGAAGTCCTGACTCATATTTTATTGCACAAAAACCACATGCAAAAAAAAATCTGCACCTGGCAGTTTCTGTGTTTAGGCGCGTACGCAAAACTGCGAAAAGCGACTGTTAGCTTCATTATATCTGTCTGTCCGTCCGCATGGAACATCTCGGCTCGCATTGAACGGGATTTTGTGATTTGATGAAAATCTGCCGAGATAATTGAAGTGTGATTAAAATGTGGCAAGAATAACGTGTACATTACATGAAGACCTATGTAATTTTATGGTAATATCTCGCTCCATTTTTCTTAGAATCAGAAATGTTTTAGACAGAAGTTGTAAAGGAAATCAAAACATATTTTATGTTCAATAAATTTTTTCCACCAAAAATCGTGCCGAGTATGAAATAACGTGGAAGAATATGGCAGAGCCAGACGGGATACAGATGACCATATAATAGGGCGCATGCGCTTAGCGTGCTGGGTAACTAAGGTTACACACACACACACACTCAGAATGTGCAATACTTATTCCTTTTTCATGGTAACTTATTTGCGTGCCTTTCGGAGGAAAGTGGTGTCTTCATCTTTAGGGTGGGTACTTCGAAAATTTCTACCATATTACACGGCGTCACATCCCGCAGTACGGCAGTTTTTAGGTTAAAGGAACATAAGAAAGATGAGGTTGAGAAGAAGTATTAATAATAATAATAATAATAATAATAGTAATTTATTTACTGCAATTTGGTTGTTACCCGGTGGCAGTGGTTATTTTACATGTAAACAAAACATGAAATTGGTTACTACTAGATTTAAGTCGGGAGGGCTACTGCTGGGTAACTAAGGTTACACACACACACACACACACACACACACACACACACTCAGAATGTGCAATACTTATTCTTTTTTCATGGTAACTTATTACGCGAGCGCGCCTTCTTGTGTTGTACGTACTTCGGCAGTCTTGTTGCTACAGTCTCGAGTTGTTTTCCCCCGAGCCGGATAACGGTTTAGAGGCCTGTGTCTTTTCTCCTTGTCCTAGCGAAGTTGCTCAGCCACATGCTGTGAGTGTAAAATGCCAGTGCTAATTGAGCAAGAAATACGCCACTGTGGCAGGGAGTGTGACAAGTGTTCACTGTTGCAGGTCTCGCAAGCGGAGGCCGAGTTCCTCGCAGGAAGACGTCATGGACGAGTGCACCGCGGCGCTGGTGCTAATGAGCCTGTCCTGCAGCCCCCACTCACCTAACTTCAACGGTGAGTCGTTATAGTGAAGGGTGAAAGTTTCACTTTTAAGAGAATGCTGGACGGATCTCAACGCAATTCTGAACGTGCTAGTGAAAATCTTCAGCAACGCCGCTTGTCGTAGCGGTGTTGCTGAAGGTTTAAGACTTCTGAGATGTTATAGGCCGCACCGACTGGCAAGTAGTTACCGACGCCTCGAAGGATAGTAGTGCCTTCATCTTGATGATCAGGTAATCAAAGAACTTCTTATAATTCTTGAAGACACTATAGTCCTTTGAAATATCGGTGACTGCTTGCCAGGTGAAACGGCGTGATATTCCAGAACACGTTGTTTCTAGTGGCTTAGTTTGTTTATCTACACTCTCAATAGCTCAGATTACGGTTACGTCGTGGAATGACGGGATAACTAGTGAACAGTCTGATTACTGAAAAATGTGTGTTTCCCTTAAAGTGCATTTACCTGGAGGGACGGAAGAAACACGCGCAGAAACCCGCCGCCAGCACTGTCGGTCTCTGGGTAGAGATTTGAGACCGGGACCTACCGAACAGTGGAGAGTAATTTTAACCAATCATTAGCAACGTTCGTTCCATTCAATATCGGTGACCACCATGTCCACGTTTATATTATATATATATATATATATATACAGGGTGGGCCAAAAGTAGGTATACAGTAATTAACTATATACTGTATGTCTACTTTTGGCCCATCCTGTATGTATAAAATATTTTATTTTTGTACTTAGTATGATAGGCTTACATATTCCAAATGTGTTTAATAGTTTCGAGTGTGATTATTTTTAACAGGTTGCTGAAGTTTCATGTTTATAAAATTCTAAATGACTCTGACTGAAAGTTCTTATACAGTCCGAACGGTGTGAGGGTTTACGGCCAATGTAAAACCGCCGTCGCCCTGCGGGTTAATTTTTCTTCCAGTTCCGTCGATGCCATAAGAAGCAGTGCGCCCTTCTCTGATCGAACCGCTGTCTACACTTGTGCCTTGACCGTTTTTATTAATTATCACCTCCATGCACCTATACCGTAGTTAATACATAGCCCAAATTTGAGGCAAATATTGCGTCCTCTGCTTGCCGGATAGAATCACCAACCACATCAGACTACGCTCCTCCCCGTAGTGCTGTCACCATGCTTTATGATCCCAGTCGATTGTCGCACCCTCTTTTTTAGCTAACCAAAGTGAAGGTGGCATGTCGTACATGGTCATTCAGTCCATCAAATGCACTAGGTAAGGTTGGAATAGCCATACACATTCGAGATACCACCATCCTGGGCTCGGGTAAGAAAAATTGAGAACTTGCAGCAATTACATTTTTAATCTAAAACTATCCTTTTTCCTGCAATTATATACAATTATAATATTCTTAAAATTAATCTTCATTCTGTCATTCTCAGTCAGTTTACACTAATTTTTCCTTAACCCTGCTCAAACATTATCCATTAACATCTTATGAATGTTCGTGTCATCACCACATGTGAGCATAAAACCAATGCTGTAGAGGGCTGAACGTCACAAATCATGTGGGTCGAACTTCTGGGTACATGTCGAGTCGTAACGGCAACCTCTGACCTCTCGACCTTACACGTATGAAGTCGAACAAGCAATGTATTTGTTCGCACCCTCTCAGCGTCATAGCATACTTCAAGTCTTCTAACTCCTTTTGAGAGCGTGTCCTACTTTCGGGTGTTTTTGATGTAACTGCTGTTGCTTGGTGTGATAGTTGCTAAACTCCGCTGTAAGGTTGCATGTCTAACGTAATCACGTCACTGGCAGAATGTGGAGAAACATATGAACAATCATATTCCGTAAGAGACCCTTAATACCAAATTTAACCTAAATTTGTTTTGTGAATTTGTAGATGAAATGTGTGCACGGTTGAATATGGTCAAACTGTGCTCGCATTTGGCGTAATCGGTGCTAATAATGCGTTAAACTTAGTGTTGTATTTCCAGTGCTTTTGTGCCCATGATTGTGTGTTATTTAACAATGGTGTCGGTTGCTAAGCTTATATAGCATCGGCGAGAGATGAGTGAATGAAATATAGGGCATGGGTGGCGTGACAAGGACAGAGGAAAACCGCAGCTTTCGGAGAAATCCTTGTCTCATTGCCACTTGATCCACCAAAAATCCCACATATAGGCATCTGGCATTGGACCGGACCTCTGCGTCGAGAGGCCGACGTGTAACCACTTGAGCCATGGCACAGCTTCTTGCCCTCCCTGTTGTCATGGGTATTGGCAACGTGTCGGACGTTTTGCCGCGACACCAGCCCGGTTGTTTCGGCAGCCCACTGTGTATCCATATTGAGGGTATTCTCGAGGACGCGTCGCCAGCACCCACATATTACGACATTAGTATTCCTTTTGAGATTTCATCGCAGTTACCATCAACAGGTTACCTTGCAAGGTCCGTTTATTTAGCGCAAGGCCTTTTAAGGTTCCGGATCTTTACGTAACACCTGTTCAAGGTCCAGTTACTATCACACAATTTTTCATTGCGAAATGTGAACCGGCGTGCTGGCAATATCACACAGTAATTTACCATTTAAGTGAAAGTCAGCGGTACCCGTTAGGAGATGCCAGTAGAGGTGGTTAAACTGTAGATATGGGTTTAAAGTGTAGGGGCACTGAAGACCTTGCCACAAACCTAGAAAACTCCATAGTTTGTGATTTATAAAAATGTTTTGAGTCTCTGAATGTAGTTGGAAGACACAGGCAATAAATTTGGCCGTGTATATATATATATATTACTGTTTCAGTAGGTAAGAACTGTGTAGGTGAGTTGCTCCTTTGTTGGACTATACCTGAATTTTCCTTCGGAATTTTACTAAAAAGATTTTATACATTTTTACGTCTGTGCTTAGGTCTTCCAAATCTTTGTTTCCATTTATATTTTTGTTCACCAGAATATAGTATACGTTCCTTATATTCCCCAAAACGTGTCATATTCCCTACGATATCACCACTTTACTCTTGATGTGGTGGTCGTAGTGGAACTCGTACTTAGCGTGACATGTAATATTTGAAACAGAAGTTTCAAGAAATGATTAGGATGGTGACATATTTCTTCAATAACAAGCCATGCTCTCATTTTTATTTTATGCAATATGATGCATGTTTTAAATGCATATCGCATATATCTGGTGATAAAGGAACACAGTTGGCTTCACACTCGGAGTCTTAATATCCTGGTGGTTATAACAGAAGTTAATTTCACAGAATGGTACAACTAGGCCATTACGTCTTCTTCAAATATCGCCACTTCTAATGCAGTGGCACTTGTAATCTTAGCCTGAAAACCCGTTAGGTTTCGAGGAATTCATTCACCTATGTCACCGTGTCAACACTGGCGTCAGAACATATGAATGGCTAGTTGTTTGCGCTACCAGTCTTGCTGGGTTTGCGTTGGAAGCCAGGTGAAATTCGTGAAGCGATGTCAGTAACGACTTGGCGATTTGGCACAGCAGTAAGAAATCCGACTATCTTTGGAGAAGTGATTGACCGTTAACCTGATGACTGTGGGAAATGACATTTTAATCAGTTCATAAATGCAGGAAGTTTTCAGATAACCTACTGCTCAGTATAAGGGGTGACAGTTGTTCACCTGCTAACTACGCAACCATCTCTGGGATGGTCCAGAAATTACGCGCCATATGAATGTTCATTACCGTTGGCACAGTTCACTACTGGAGCCTATCTTGAGCCAGATGAATCCAGTCCATTCCCTTGCAACACGTATCTTTAAGGTCCATTCTGACATCCTTCTCTTAGCACAGAACAAAAACGATAAATTTCATTTTGTTTTCATGAAGCTGGAAGCATTTGTTAGAGAACAAGAAATAGCGGTCTGTTGAATTTATCATTTCAAAAGGTGCAAGTATCTTTATCTCTGACATGAGCAGAAAACTCCTGTGCGGGCAGACAGAATGTTCAGTTTAATCAAAACATAAAAGTGTGTTTTTAATATTTTGACACTTTTGCGAGGTATCCGGACCGCGAAGAGACTGGTGAATTTGTTATAACTCTAAAAAAAAATTAGACTATTTCACATTACACTTTGTCCTGAGGAATCCAGTACTGTTAAAGTCGAATGTTAAAGTTGATTTGAACTTCAGAAGAAGGGAAACGTTTTTATCCTCACATGCGCACAGAGAAACCCTGTTCAAAACAGAAAGAATGGAAAATTTAAATTAGATTATCCAAACTCAGCGTAAATATAAAACGACGGGCTTACTTTACCTGTCAAACGGTAGGAAAGTCTCTAATTCTCACAGGTGGGTAGAAAACCCTGTTCAGCGCAGTTTATCACTGGAAGGACTAACTTAAATCGAGAGAGCCTGGGACATGTGGTGGACCGTTAGGGCTGCTTCTGTGTTCTGTGTTCTCCGTTCTTTGCTTTTCGTTCAGCCTTCTTTGTCTCACTACGTTGATTTCTTCGCCGTCGGGATTAGCGCCGCGGTAACTTAAGTTTTTTTGTTTGTAAATATCTGTTTCGAGTGCAATTTGAAAGCACACTGCACTCACTAATGCTTTCGTGGTCTTCTTCAGTCCGTATACAGACGAAGGCCATTGGCTCACAAATCCTGCCCTGCCCCTTTTTCGTGACAGTCCTTTTTACGGAACATTACTAATAATTTGAAGGTGTACAATGCCTGCGGATTAAATGGCGTTACTAAACAACCTGAAATTAATAATAAAAATAGACGCAGTAGTTATAACAATACACATGGAGACGTTACGGAAAATAGGACAGATATAATAATTAAAAACAAAGAAGAGAAAATATGCATCTGATAGATTTGGCAGTACCAGCGGACATAAATGTCATTCAAAAGGAAGCAGAAAAGAAACAAAAATACGAGAGTTCCCATATAGAGAAGCAACGAAAGTGGAACATGAGATTTATGATTATATACCGGTAATAATTCGGGCCACTGGAATAGTAACAAAAGGTTTAAAGAACAATTTGGAAGCCATACCAAGAAAACATTCAATAGATTTGCTACAAAACACAGCTATGCTAGGAACATCACACGTAGTACGAAACGTTCTGCAGTCTGAAACTTCGGAAACTTGAAGTCTTGGCTGTGGGGATCACCGTTGGTTTAAGATGGAGAAGTACCAAGGAGAAAAGTCCTGTGACAAGACTTAACAATAATAATAATATAAACGACGAGGACACCTGTGACAATCAATGTAAATACTCTCTGGTTAGCAACAGCTGAAATGTTGCTTACGCAGTCGCGAATAGCCGGAAATGGTGGCCCTAGCTTGAGGGCTGAACTGACCGTAAATAGAACTAGCATGCTGCTAAGTGTTGCAGGACAGATTCTCTGCACGAACCAAGAAAAGGAGAAATTAGTGGCACTGATTTATGAGTAGAATGCTGAGGAAAGGGTTAACAGAGGCAGAATGGTGGAAAATCTGAAAATGGATCTTGAAGAGCCATAGTGTGAGGGTGCAGACTGCTTGCAAATGAAACAGGGTGGCGTTCTGAGACGGGACGACGAATGTTTATGTTTCATAGGAAGTGGGGACTTTCTTTTGAAGGACTTCGCTGTTTGGAGGGTGTTATGCAGCAATTATTACCTATTGGTCTCGAACATACTCTTCTTCTGATATGGTAAAGAGTGAGATGATCGCAAATGTAGATACTGCGTTAATATGTCTAAAATCACGTCTTCATCATATGTTTGCTTTTTAGTTATTTTATAGCTCCCTTTAAGCGGTTGAGTGTGTATACCATCCACTGGAAAGGATCATGCTCATTATGCCTTCTAAATCTCAGTCAATATGGAGGGGGGGGGGGGGGGGGGGGGGAAATTGGCCCGTAACCAGGCAAAC
>Ga0136643_10009356_pt1 | contig 14408 bp, 8 predicted proteins | sample TergutLab28metaG_FD_96883 | JGI IMG/M metagenome (GOLD analysis project Ga0136643, IMG submission 96883) | Labiotermes labralis P1 segment gut microbial communities from Petit-Saut dam, French Guiana - Lab288 P1 (version 3) (version 3) | ecosystem: Host-associated > Arthropoda: Insects >... | reverse complement strand
GGTGCTGTGGCAGCATGTCTGTAAGTACTTACAATGTATGCTCTCTGAGGATGATCGTGTGATCGAAACGTGTAGGCGTGTTTTAAGTGTTTTAATGTAAATTTTAGACGTCTTAAATAATATATATATATATGTGTGTGTGTGTGTGTGTGTGTGTGCATGTGTTGGTTTGTGTAATTAAATAGTTCTTAGTGATGCTTATGGGCAGTCCCAGTGGCCGCGCGTTCTAAGGCGTGGCTCTGCGACCGCTCGCCTGCTAAGATTGTGGGTTCGAGTCCCACCAGGGGCATGGATATTTGTTGTGAGTGTTGTGTGTTGTCAGATAGAAATCTCTGCGACGAGCTGATCGCTCTTCCAGAGAAGTCTTACCGACTGTGGTGAGTAGTTGTGTGGGATATAAAAACCTCGTGAATGAGGAGGCCCTGGCCCACCTGGGGCTGTTGGCCAAAAACAAAAACAACAAAAGAGATGTTGATGTGAACATACAGCGATATGGACTCTAATAGTTCAGTGTCTCGGAGGTAGTCCGTGTGTATGTCGGTGTTTAACATGCTATTGTTTACAGCAATTTTAGATGCTGTGTTATACACAGATACTTTATGTGTGTACTCCCTGATGGTGATCCTGTGAGGATTGAAACATGCGTCTGTTAAATGAATAATAGTAGAAAATACGATGGAATACTGACAAGTCCTTAGCCCGACCTACTTCCCGATGTCGTAGGACGGAATCGACAGTGTCATTGGAAAGAGGGGTCTGTTCATGTGCCGAATTACAAGCCTTTTCTTGTAACATAGGTTGAAAGGAAGCATGTCAGGCGACGCGCGTGATTTCAACAACATCGAGACGCGAGGTGTCATCAATTCCCTCCCTCCCACCCCCCCTCCCTGCAAGGCAAGGCGCTGAAGGAAATTCACGCCATTCTGATAGAAACATTAGGGGAACATGCACCATCGTATGCCACTGTCGAAAACTTAATGGCCCAGTTTAAAAGTGGTGATTTTTCCACCTGTGACGCGCCTCGTCCTGCACGACCCAAAACAGTGACCACCCCGGAGATTATTGATCAAATTCACGAGCTAATCTTTGAAGACCGCCGAATTTCAGCTAAATCAATAACTCAGCAACTGGGCATCTCACGTGAGCGGGTTGGGTCCATCATTCATGAAGGTTTGGACATGCGGAAACTCTCCGCGAAGTGGGTCCCGAGTTGCCTGAACGTGGATCAAACACATCAACGGTGCCAGTCGTCTGAACAAATTTTGATTTTTTTCGGCGCGATCCAAATGATTTCCTGTCGTGATTGGTGACCATGGACGAAACCTGGTTATATCACTATGATCCGGAAACAAAGCAACAATCAATGGAGTGGTAGCATAGCGGCTCACCCCTCCCCAAAAAATTCCGAGTGCAAAAATCCGCAGGAAAAGTTCTCGCCTCGATTTTGGGGGATCAAGACGGCATTCTCCTCATTAATTATCTTCCAAAGGGCCAAACTATCAACGCCAAGTATTACTCATCTCTGTTGGTGCAATTCAAGGACATGTTGAAGGAAAAACGCCGCAGGAAGTTCCCAAAGGGGTCTTGTTCTTGCACGACAATGCCCCGGCTCACCAGGCACTTGCAACCCAGAAGAAACTGGCCAACCTGGGCTTCCAGTATCTTGATCACCCATCCAGTTCTCCGATTCTGGCCCCGTCGGACTACCACCTGTTCCCTGGATTGAAAGGTCGCAATTTTTCGTCCGACGCGGAAGTCATTGCGGCCGCGGACACCTGGTTAGACGGACAACCTTCTGATTTTTTTTTGAGTGGCTTGCAAACGTTAGAGCAACGGGCTGAGAAATGTATTGAGCTTCGTGGGGAGTATGTTGAATAAATCCCGAGTGTGGTCGCTGTATTTTGTTTCCTTCCTGGCCGGGCTAAGGACTTATCAGCACCCCCTCGTATATTGCGCATTTAACTTGCAGTTGAAAAAATAGTATTTATGTATGCAGGGAATGAGTGCTAAAAAACGTACAATAATATCGGATATTTATTTTATCTTATTTCTTGAGGCAAACTCAAGGTGCATCCTAAAACCCAATTAAGCGGACGGAGGAGTTCTGTACCTTGCTTACAGGTGTTCTTAATGACAAAATAATAAGCAGGGGACTGTGTCCTACTGCTTCACTCTTTAAAGGATATAGGGTGTCCTCGTATGGAAGACGATCGGAAAGACAATATTCAGAGAGTAATGTTTTTCAGCTTCAAACAGGACCAGTATGTTCGTAGAACATAGTGTTATTCTGTGTGTTACGTGTCTGCAATCCCAAGCAGAATATTTCGTGTATTTTTTTTAAACATGATTAGTAAGAATCTAACATTAACCGACACAATGTCAAATTGAAACAGCAGCGAGGGCTGTGTTGTCTGCCGTCGTACGAAACTGAGTGAACTGCGATCAGTGACGTCGGAGTGGGGGCAAAAATTACCAGGGGCCGAGTATGTTGCACATGTTGCCAGGCGCGTTGGCAAGATTGCGAAAGTGACTTGAGCTTCGTCATATCTGCTTGTCCGTCCGTTCGCATGCTACAACTCGGCTTCCAATGGACTGCTTTCGTGAAATGTGATATTTGAGGGTTTTTCGAAAATATGCCTAGAAAACTGAGCTTGATTAAATTCTGACAAACATAACGGGTACTTTACATGAAGATGTAGGCACATTTATGATTATATTTCGCTAAATGTTTCTTAGAATGAGAAATATTTCTGACAAATTTGTAGGGAAAATCAAAACACATGTTATGTTAAATCGCCCTCTTTTTCCGAAAATCGTGACGTTTGTGAGATAATATAGAAAAATGTGGTAGAACAGGACAGGCCACAGATGACAATATAACAAGGCGCATGCTGGATAACTAAGGCTACAAATACACACTCAGAATATGTAATAATTATTGTTTTTCGACGGCAAAAGTGGTTGCGCAAACTAGCCTCAAAGATAACATTTTTCGTACATTACCCATTTTGTTGTCTTTCTCGGTAGCATCATTATGCGTAGAATGTACAAAGTAAACCCTTTTAGACCAAGCCCAAGTCACTCTGCAACCTAGAGTCAGTCTTTCCGATTTAGTGTAAATATTTTTAGCCTGTTCCCTCTTTTAGGGGGCCCGAAAAAAATTTTCAACGTGTCTCGATCCCGCTTTCGGTGGCCCAGAGTTCAAAGTGCGTTGTCAGATACTCACATTACAATATCTCTGTATTTCACATATTCTATTAGACAGTTCTGTTGTTACATTAATTAAGACATACATTATTAAATTATGAATTAATACTTACCTGATTCAATAAAATTAACCTATCGGGGTTGATCTTGTTGCGAGAGTGTTTTTTTTTTCTTCTTCTCAGAATGTGGCGTTTGCTTGTATTGGTGTTGCTGCACTTCATCCTAATTCCAACAAGCACGTCTGAAGAGGATACTGGGGCAGAATACCTCAAGACTGTCATGAATACACTACAAAGTGAACGAGAAGAATCATCATTTCTGTGGCACGACATCAACCAGGTTGACACTGCAATTGGCACTTTAGAGTATCGTACACCAGCAGGAGAAATCATGGGGCCAACTCCTTTGCCATACGTATGTGTGATGATACTGTAACAGCCAAAATGACTAAATCATTAGCACAATGCTAATTTTCATATATTTGTGTTTATTTTAGCAATTAGTCTCTACAAACCCATTAAGAAGGAAAAAAATTAAGCAGCAAAGAGAAGGTAAGGTAGACTCCCTTTTGTATACCTCAAGAGACCCATTTGTGATTGGTAGGGGAAATATATCTAAATCAGTATTAATAATTCCTTTTGGTCCATTTTAACAGAACACAACAAAACCCATCTGTCATCTAGATTGAACATGCTGCCAATATGTTTCTCTGGAACACTGGTATGTGCATGTCAGTCTGCACAGTGCCACAAATTGGAAGATTACACCATGAGTCTGCAAAGAGAGATTTTTCACTGATCTTCAGGCATTTTCGCAAAGTTGCAAAAAGCGACTATTAGCTCCGTCATGCCTGCCTATCATTTCATTGACATGAAACAACTCAGCTCCCATTGGAGGGATTTTCATAAAATTTGATATTTGAGGATTTTTAAAAAATCTCTTGCAAAATTCAATTTTCATTAAAATATGACAAGAATAATTGGGACTTTACATGAAAACCTATGTACATGTAGGATAATATCTCAGTGAATTCTTCTTACGATTAGAATTTTTTCAGACAAAAGTTGTACAAAAACACACGCACACAAATTTTATAGTCAATAACTTTTTTTTTTTAAATCATGTTGTTTATGAGATAACGTGGAAAACTATGATGCAGCTGGACAAACCACAGATGGCAATGTAATAAAACTTAAAAAATATTTAAAAAAAGAAAACTTCAAAGCATAATATGGAGCATGGATTTGCACGCTGGATAACTGAAAATACAGATACACACTTAGAATACTGAATACTTATTGCTTTTCACTGCAACAATGGTTAAATGAAGGCACCTCAATATTGGTAATATGTAAATTGGCTGTCTTTGTTTTTGATGTAGTGATATTAAAACTAATTTTTAAATGTCTCACTTTAGTCATGGAATACATATGAGTATTAATAATGGTTTTAAACTCAGACAATCTGCAAGACTAAGGTTCTCACAGTTGCACTGGTGAAGATTTCAATCTTTTAGGTTATGATGTAATGCCAGTTGGTAACAAAGATTGGACTGATCATACTCCAAAGATGGAGGCAGCAGCAAGGTACTATGAAATGTCAGTTAACTACTCATATTTACCAGTCAACAAGTATCATATTACAGAACAATGAGAACTTCACCACACTGTAATCTCAGTTTTCCTAATGATGCAATAGTTTTGAATTGCACATACAAATTCACTGCCTTTTATTGTAAAGTTCTTATATTTTATACTGCCCAAGTATTTTTCATAGGTTAATGTACTGGCTGTAGGATCAAAATAATGTTTCATATACTTGTTAAGGATCTAACACACCTGCTGACAAAGGACAAGAATTGACAGAAATAATCCTTTTGCTGCTTGATGATGGGACATTTGTGATCATACATAGTACTAGCTAGTCTTAATGTGGCAATGTGATCTTCATTACTTACTGGTAACCTAAAATTTCTACCTTGAGAGTTGCATATAAATTGTGCTTGAAACACTAAATTGAGTGATGTACCAACAACACCATACACATTCAATTGGTGACTGGTTTGAATTTTGGGTGAACAGTTGGCTATAATGACTGAGCTTTTTTATGTTTTTCTGTCACTCCCTTGAGGCAAATTCCAGGATATCACTGCAATTAGGTCATGACTTCTTCCCTTCAAACCCATTCCAAGTCACGTTCATGAGTTCTCCTACCAGTCAACTGCACATAGTGTGGCTGTTGTGAAACAAGCCACGAAAGAAGCTAAAATGGAATTTTCTGCCATCTCTTAGTAATTACGTGTAAATACTTTTGTTCCACACTACCATGGTTTATGGAATTTTTACAAGATCAGTTCTTCCAGTGGCTTCTTGTAAAATGCATAGAAAATAAAAACTATTCTTCATCGAGATATTTTATATAAGGAAATATGGTACTGTATACTCTGTGATTTGATGTAAACAATAATTTTTTACTGTACTATCAACAGGAACAAATTACTGTAAAATACCATATGCCCTTTAACACACAACATTGAACACTTCTGGTAAATTCTTAGGCAAGCCATGAATGGGCCAGAATATTCACAATTCTCATTACATTAACAACATACTAACTTGCAAAATGATTACAATAATGTAACAATTAAAGCACATTAATACTATAAATTTTCCAGAAATTTATTAAAATAATTATTTCTTTCAGGCAGAAAAAGAGTTACAACCAAGTCCTGCAGAATACCCTAAACAAAAATTGCCACAACCACCACAACCACTGTCAAAAGAGGAGCTGGCAGCTCTATACCAAGCATCAGTGAAAAAGGGAGCCATCTTAGACTTAGCTGGCATGACATCTGGATCAGTTAATGGAATACAAGCACTTGAGAATTTATTTGGTGGTCTGAACATGAAAAAGGATCACGCAAAGGAAGAGCAGGGCTATTACTACTATTTCTATCCTATAAAGAATTTTGACATAGAACCAGCCAAGACCAATCAGGTACTTGTTTGCAGTCATTAAGTCAATGAGACAACAGAGTGAATATGTATGCAATATGTTTGTTTACAAAACTAGTGAGCTAGTAATTTATATTAAACTGATAATGATCACCCAGTAGCTGAAAAAGTACTGCAAAGTACTGCACTCTAAATAATTAATGGTTATTTCAATAAAATGTAGATTTAGTGCGATATTAATTCACTTGTTAGATTCTTTGTGTATTGTGCTTCTTTTCTGAAGCATATGGACAGCTGAGGAATGTTTCAAAACCTGTGTTTAATAAATTGTTTTTGCACATTTATATCCAATAAAGCTGTAGGTCTATTTTGCAATAAATTGCCAGATTATGATAAAGTGTACATATGAAACATGTACTGCAAATTGGCTGATTTGCTTATCCAACACAGGTTCTTGAATGCACAAACTAATTACACATTGTCAGTTCAAAAGGAAAGAGAAGGCAGGAAGGATGGCCTACATTAACACATTAACAATTGAACACATGATCACAGCCAATTCAAGTGTGCTGTGAATTACATGTCTTAGTACATCTAAGGGGCACTTGTCAGCCAACAAGTCGAACTCTTTAAAGGGGCTCAACCAGGCTTCATATTGTAGACCACACACATTTTAAATTATGGTGTTGATAGTTCACTTACAATTTTTATATCTAGATCAAAAGTACACATATTGTTTCAAAAAATATGTTCTATTGTGAACAGGAACTTTGCATTTTGTGCTATGTTTGGTGACAGTACTCACTTAGTGATACAGCCTATGTGTTACTATACGGGTTGCATGCAGTCTTACAATCAATCTGACAGGACCATGGTAATAGAAGAGGGCTTAATGGCTTTCAGTAAGTTTTGGGTACATATTTCAATGTTTTGTAAGTACTGTAAACCATGAAGCTCATTGATACATTTATATTAGTACAGTTATGTGTTGCTTAATGATGGGTATATGTTCTGAGAAATGCATCATTAGGTGATTTCATTGTTGTGTGAACATCATTGAGTGTACTCACACAAATCTAGATAGTATAGCCTACTACACACCTAGGCTATATGGTAAAGCCCATTGCTCCTAGGCTACAAACCTGTACAGCATGTTACTTTACTGAATAATGTAGGCAATTGTAATACAATGGTAAGTATTATGATATTATAATCTTATGGGACCACCGTCATATATGTGGTACACTGTTGACCGAAATGTCATTATGTGGCACATGACTGTATGTGTATTGCTGCCAAACTCAACAAACTTTTAATACAATAATATATTCTCAGGCTAGCAGCCACATCAGGTGGTTGAATGGTGGCAAAACAAACGTTTCAAGGATCACCTCTGTCCCCATCATCAGGAACTTTTATTAATTTTGTCACTGAATACTACATGTTGCGGGTTACAGACCATAATCAGGCAATAAAATACATTATTCAAAATATAAGTATGTGTGCATTGAAATGTTAGAAGTTTGTGAAATTTCACAAATTTTTACACACTTTATTCAAATTGGTGTAGCATTAATCTGTATGCAACTGGTATAGCTGTCACATCTGTGGGCTCCTAGACAGCCTTTTATTATATGTTATAAATTGTGACCACAAAGTAATAAATGGGGGGCTTTAATAAGGCAAAGAAGCATTAATAAATTTTAAATTTTAAAGAGATCCACTCTTAGATTTGAAGGACAAACAGTGCCATTCTGAACATGACAGTTATTAAACTGACATATATAATGGAATTTTACCACTGTCTCATCCCTTGGTAACAAATAACATTTTGGAAGATAGCTCTCCTCCTCTCATCACATGAAAAATAAGGATATGGGCTCTATGGCAATGGATTCATTAGACTGTGCTGTTCAGTGCCTAATATAAGATGAGATAATGGATGCAAGAAAATTACTAATATAGGTGTGTCATTTTAATAACAGATCTAGACTTATTTTATGGCACTTTACACTTCACAATTACAAATTTATTAAACTGACATGCCTAATACAATAAAAAAAAATGCAAAGTAAAATTAAAATTCTTAAGGAATGAACAACATGACAAATGTTACACTATTATTTGTTTGAAGAATATGAGTATTTTATTGTCTGACATCAGTCAGAGCACATGACAAAGAAATTATTACGAGAATGATAAAGGAAGTGCGATTGCATGCAATATTTAGGTCTCGGAAACTTGAAAGGCCACTTGATTGATGAAAGCAAAGTTGGAAAAATGAAACTGTAATGGATCTTAGAGAATTAGGATGTAAAGACTGAAACACGATTCAACTGTTACAATTCAAACCAAAAAATATTGACTTCAATATAATTATGTGCATTCATTGGTTAAAACAGTAACAATTGAATGTATGGAACGGGGAAAGTTAAACTCATGATTCAACTGATCAAGAGTAGGGTCCAAGGCACAGTAATGAACCTTCTGGTATCTCAAAAGTAGGGTATATGTTGACCAGCCAGGTGAGTATTATCTCTTTAATTAAGACCAGACAATACGAAATGAATTATTTAGATCAAATACCCAGCACATGTAGTAGTTTAATATTAGAAGAAAAATCCTTCTGTCCAACATGTGACATTATATGTTTGTTCCTCAATGTAACAAATTTCCTAACAGATATAGTCTCCACGTCAATATAAATTAGCACATTTCTATAGTATATAACAGCTACATGTTGATTGGTCTCAACTTTAATCAGGTTTCCTACAATGTATTTTACTTCATACATTTTACTTTACTTATTTACAGGTTAAACAAACAATTACAGCTTCTCAAGCCCACAAACCAGCATCCCAAATGGCTGCAATTCCCACAGCAATGATGATTATTGATTCAGGCTCCAATAAGAGTGTAGAGCCATTGTTCATGGCAATTGCTGGCTTCATTGGAATGGCACTCATGTTTGCCTTCTCCGTTCTGTTTCTGCCAAAGTTTGGAAGCATTCGATCCAGAGGAATCTCAGTTCTTAAACATGTCCCAGATGAGCTTGCAGCACTCACCAAATTAGTATTAGAAGGCATTGATGGCAAAGATTGTACTGAGAGGATAGCTTGTGAAGTGGGGCGTGCTCTTAGAAAGATGCAACTGGACCAAAAACCTATAAGGTGATTAGATAATTACCATACATGTTAATGTCTTCCTGCATTTCGTTTATGCTTTCAGTTTTTATCTCATGAAAGATGTATATACGTAAGAATCCGTATAAAATCTGAAATGTCCATAGCACATAAATGTGCATATTAATAGTATATATTACCAACAAAAATAATCAAACTTAATTCCAAGGCTAAAAAATAATGAGGGAATAATGAGCATAAGCAGATGCCAATATATGCCTCTGTTTTCAGATCCAAGATGCATCAAATGTGGGAAAAACACGGGTCCTTTACATTTCTAAAGCCAACACAGTTCTAATCCAAAAAAGATGGACAGTATTCCATTTTCTTTGTTAATTGTGCCCAAAATTAAGAGCGGATGAGAACTTACTGACTTTCAAACATATTTTATGCCTCCTGTAAATCATTTAGTTAATATTTTGGAAACATGTTTGAGCAAAATAAACTTGAATTCAACAGTGCATTTATTATTGTTTCAGAGTGCTGGAGATCCTGCTGCCTCCTTCCCTGAGCAAGCAGCTGCAACTCATTCGGAGGGCAGCAGGGAAGAGAGAAAAATGCAATTTCATACCATGCAAACGGAAAAGGTCTAGAGAATCATAATGTCAGTACTGATCTTAAATAAATACACACAAATATTTATTTATTTAATTACTTACTTCATGACTTGAAAGGAGTGGTAAGCATTTCAATTTAGGTGTATATCAAAAAGTATAATTTTCATATTTTTGTAGCCTTCAGTACCAGTGTCTTTCTTCATTAAGACTGTTTATTGTATATGCACTAGTATAAATTCATATAAAGTGTGAGTTTCACTAAAGGATAGTATTTTTTTATGCTTATTAGAATGTTAATACACTTCACACTGCATAAAAATTAATACAGTATTTATGTGATTGGTGTCTACAAAAACAAAAAATATACATAAAGTTCCTGCAAACTCTATGTTTGGCAGTTTAAATGAAGATCAATTTGGGTGGAGGTAGTTATGTTCCCATGGGAAAATCAACTGGAAAGTTGGTCTTATAGGTTCTCAGTTAATGAAACAAAGCTTTGTCAGCTTCACTCATACACATAGTGTAAAATGACAAATGCCATGATCATTACCCAGAAATGACTGTAGTCTATTTTAAGGTACTACCTCAGGATCTGCCTACATGAGCTAATGACAGCCACAGAGACTCCTAATCAGGAAGCCATAAGTGGGTACATACATCCCTCACAGACATTGCATCATGGGGGGGGGGAGGCAAAGTGTAAAGAATAATAACATCAGCATGTTTTGTGTTTCCTATCATTACAGTGTTATATTAACACAACCATACAGATCTAATATATTGGTTTTTGTCAGCATTACAAATAAAACTTAATGTGCCTGCTTCCGGACTAGATCCTGTTCTTCTGACAGAAGGCAGTACTTTGAGAGATCTGGAAATAGCTTCACTAATAACTATTAGTTATTGGGGGAAGGGGGCATCTGAGAGATCTGGGAACAGTTTCACTAATAATCATCAGGGGGAACAAGTGTGACAACCAGTTATGTGTGCTGCTGATAGGCAGTGTTCTGGATATGAAGCAGAATGCAAATCATTATGCCCCCTTAAAACAGAAACATGAGACCAGTAATTAGTTTATAGCAGTCAGAATATATATGCTGTATTTTGCCTCTGGTGAAAATGTGGTTTAAGCATATTCCAAATGCACTGGATCTTACTGATGTTTTAATATCAGACACTGTACTTGTCCTGCATTCAAATAATGAGACAGCAAAAGATCCTACTCTGTAAAATAAGTGAAACAAATTCAGATATCTGGTTAACCCAAACATACCTGCATCAATTCATTTAGCCTTACTCCTGGCTAGTAACACTTATTTAAACATCACATTGCAGAATTTATTTCCAGCACAACCCAGCAACTATTTAATACTTGCTACTTTGTTCCACTGGTACTGATTAGCACAAGCATTCTCCTCATCCATTATTACAGCAGCTCATATGTATATGATGTGAACATAAGAGTGTGTCAAAATACATTTATTTTGTTCATTAGGAACTGATTCCTTCATTAAATACCTTAAAAAATATGAATAAAATAATCTTGGGATTTCTTTCACAGTGCTATTAATATTTGAACTAAGACTTCTTATGTTTACAGATGTTACAAATTGCAATAAAAGTTTTGAAACCAAAAAAGTCTACAGGACAATAATTCTACATTTCAAATGAAGAAGACAATGAATTTTGTGTTACAAACTCATTATCACTGTATAGCACTGGCTTCATATATGGACTGAAAGTTTCTGAAGGAAATTCTGCATAATTTAATGTTAATGTCATGTAGAATACATTGTAACATAATGCATTGAATTTTATCATACTACCTGTGTAGGGTCCTTATTTTATCTGACAACTATTGTTTGTCACTTTCTGCAGCTACTGTTCCATATTGGCAATTGGCTGAGTGGGCTATGTTAATATGATAAAGAAACAGGCTTACAAGTACTGGCAACTGATTGTTGTCAAGTAAAATAACAGACCTTTATATTTCATGAGATTACATACTGGGGTTTTGTAAACTGCTAGATGGAATATACTGCATCTTTAATACATCATGATGTATCATTGTTTCATTATGCATAAATTAATGCTAGTTTTTGCATCTTTTAAGAGCTGGACAGCTACATGAAGCTGCAGGAACGCATTGAAAAATCTCTGCTTTTTTTATTTTGGCGAATGTCTAAACTTCTGAAGTACTTTTTTGAAGGGTACAATAACTTGCTGGTTATGCACAACAAATTAGTACTATTTGGGTAAATTCTTTTTCATATTGTGCATCTTTGTAGCTTTGGTCCCTTTATGATTCGTATATACAGATTGTTGTTCACATGAATCTTTCTGTGTTGATTCTAAGACTAATGAACATTTTTAAACATGAACACAACTGTGGTAAACTCACATTATCATAATTTGCAGCATGTATGTAATAACATAAAAAAGGGCCTAAAACACAACTATATAGTTTCTAGTATTTACTCAGCAACAACTTTCAACCACAAAGGTCATTTTTCAGGCTAAAATACTTTAAAAACACTTTAAAAGGATTGTATACAACTGCATTACAGTTGTTGAGAACTCAATTATTACAAATTATGGAATACATGTTACTGTTTCCAGTGTGTTGGTTGAAGTATTAGTTAACATAGTTATAATATATGCTTGATTTTCTGTGGTGTTCTTGCATAGTAGACTGGAGGTGGCATCGGAATCTCGACTGTGTATGTAATACTTTGAGGTCCAGTGTTAAATTTTACTCAATAGTGTATTTTTTATGATGCAGAGATAACTCCTCACAAACAGTTATTTCTCGTGGTCTCAAAGAAGATGTGACACAAGTTGCAAAGTGATCTGTGGGTTTGATGTACAGTATGCTGGGAATAAAAATTCCTGATCACTTCCAAAATGGAGGCACAATATTTGATGGTATTGGTTTGGTTTATTTGTTCATCCAGTCACATATGTAACATTGCACACGTCAATTACAGATTACAATTTACAACACAACTTATAATACATGAACATCCATACAATATAATATAATAAGTAACAATACAAAATTTAAAGACCAACTGGAAGTGGAATTTGTCACTACATCTAGATATGTGTGTATTTATATAAATATACCTAAGAGTTAAGAATTAATATTAAAAGTAATAATATTGAATGGTATTGAGTTATGTTACATGTAAGAATATTTAGATGTTTACTTTTAAAATGATTACACTGAGCCAAGATCTCTAATAGAATTCCAAGCAAAATATTCTCTGAGTAAATGAATTTATACGAAGGAAACATTTAAAACAGTTCTGGATTGGTTTCTGTCATGAGATTTATTTGTGATGCTAGTAGGAAGGTGATTAAAATCTTTGATTCCAAAATAAAAGGGACCTTTTTGGAAAGTTGTTAAGTTTGTAGTTGGAGTACATAAGTCAGAACTAAATCTGGTGTTAATATTATAAATTTCTGAATTTAATTCATATAAATCTCTATTTTTTAGTTTTAACTCAGTTTCTCTTCATTACTTCTTTTTCATTTTGCCAACATGAATCATGTATATTAAATGCTTCTGTTTCAGAAGACATGTTTATCAGTACTCTGTTCAGTTTTAACCTGAAGGCTAAACATGCAATGCATTGACTGATGTGCAACATATTTTTATTCATATGTGTACAAAAATGTACCAGCCAATAAAGGCATTATACAAACCAGCACTTAAAATACTACACTTCATGGTACCAGAAAAGTGATGTTCCCAACTTACTGCATGAAATCACCCAATATGTGTGAGACATTCCATAACTACATACACAAAAATTAAATGTAACAAAAATTGTAGTGTACTTAATATACCATTCCGAAATGAAAATGGACAACCTACAGAATTTGAAACTCACCCAGCAGTAATTTTACCAAATTTGTTACACCCAGAACCACTGCCAACAACTATTACATTAAGTATAACAAATTTATATACACATAAATAAATAAATAAATATACATATGTGTGTGTGTGTGTGTAGTGGAGAGGGGAGCTCTTTAGTTACGTTCCATTATGCGCATTTGTAGGCAAATGGATACAAAGTTTCTGTATCAAGCAAAATAAGCCCCCAACATATGCAAGTTAAACATTCTGGTAAACTCTCATGAATGTGACGACTAAAATTCATACGAAAAGAGGGAAATGGGTCATAAGCAAGCCAGCAGAACGGTGGCGTTTTTTTTTTCTTCTTCTTCTTCTTCTTAATACATTCCATGGATCTTTCGGGAGTTATACCTCCCACAGATATCGGAACTGTCTTAAAACGTAACAATTACAAAATAACATATTACATCATGTATCGTGCCTTTTTGTGCACTTGTCAATTACAATTATTTTTGTTACTATTCTTTATCAAGATATTCCTTTACAGAATAAAAGGATTTGTCCAACAGAAACCTCTTTAGTTCTTGCTTCAGTTTTTTGACGTTGTGAGCAATCCCTTTTATGTGTTTAGGCAGAGCATTAT
>Ga0136643_10009354_pt1 | contig 14409 bp, 5 predicted proteins | sample TergutLab28metaG_FD_96883 | JGI IMG/M metagenome (GOLD analysis project Ga0136643, IMG submission 96883) | Labiotermes labralis P1 segment gut microbial communities from Petit-Saut dam, French Guiana - Lab288 P1 (version 3) (version 3) | ecosystem: Host-associated > Arthropoda: Insects >... | reverse complement strand
TTAGAAGCAAGACATGGGCTATTGAGGAGGCCAGCAACCAACTGATAAACCCCTCTTGATATGGGTGCCAAGTTTTAAAAGTATTTACTGCGATTTTTAACCCCCCCCCCCCATATATGTAATTAATAACCTGTAAGATGAAACACGTGTAACAATACCTAATATTTATAATGAAAATGATACCAAATAATTAATAATGTAATATTTCTACTACAGTTTTAGCAAATATTAATTAATAACCAAAGTACCAAATTATTCATACATAAACATGAAAACATACATATGTAGTTTGTAGGTATTGAGAGCATACAAGGGTTAAAGTACTTTTAGTGTCTATAAATAGCAACTCCCTGAAAGCCAAAGATAATAGGAGGGTTTTTTCCTATTTTAACATTTCATTGAACGTTTATTCATATTTCATAATTGTTTAAAACATGATCAAGAAGTGTATTTATTTTTAACATAAAACAGAAGTGAGGTGTATTTAAACAAGGTTATTGTCATTGTTAAGTTACTGACTAATTGACTGACTGACCAACCAACCGATTGACTGACAGGATTTGGTCTCATGGTACAATATAGCATGGAAAAGAGACTCTGGATCTTGGTGCACGTGGGACATGTATCTTTTTGTAGTTTATATTTCTCAGTTCAGATTGCAGGGACAGATAGACAGTTAGCAGGTGTCTTTAGAACAATCACATTGTCTCATGCATCCAACACTTAATTGCCTGCTTAATTCTTATGCTCAGACAGTCACTCACACAGCAAATGGCCTACACATTTCCTTCATGTCTCCAAATCCCAATGCTTGCTGTACTGAATAGTTGAGAGCCTGCTACCTGATATTTGTCTCTGATAAGTGAACCACATGCTGCATCACAAACAGAAATTGTTTATAATATCTAGTCAAAAAATCTCTTCAACAGAGAATGGTAGTAGGTAGACAAAGAGAAAACAGAAATACTGTAGATTTGTAGGAAACGTAGTAGTGTATATTTATCTTATTAATGAAGTAAACCCCAGGGGGATTGGATAAGAAGAGTCTTGTAGTCAAGTTTGTAGCACTGACAACCAGTATGCGCATAGAAAGAGCAGTGACATGTTGTAGATACGTATGTGTGCAATATGAACAAAACATGATCGACACTTTTTCTTTTTTCTGTTGGTGCAACTTTACTTGAAAGTACAGTGCATGTAACAGAATATTAACATAATTTATTGTTTGTTTGAGCGAGCTTTGCAGTTTAATGCAATTAATATCCTGAAGGCAAGTGAGATTAGAGCATCAAAATCTTTATTAAATTTTCTTTCATATTCTACTTCCAAACTTGTCTTAAATCTGCAAAAAGGAGCTTACCTTTAATGCACTAATGCATTCCGATTGTTTATAATAACTCAAACACATTCCCTTTTAAAGAATTTAAAGCATTTTGATGTAACTGAAAAAACAAGTTCAGAGAACATGATTAGCATTGGGACTTCAGCATGTGACTTGAGTTTTACTGATCAGCTGCAGTAAATGTCAGATATGTGCAATGGAAAGGCATTTAATGTACTTTTGAAAGGGAAAAGCATGTTTTATTTCCTAGTCTTATTCCTAGTGCAGTAACATGGTGCTGCTTGCAGGAGGTAGTTATTTGTCTAGCAAACATGTTAAAGGAGATAGTTATTTGTAATTTAGGTGTATTTATTTTTTATCAATTCTAATTGCTTTATTTATTTATTGCCTCATTTGAGGTTTTATGAGAACTAGAGAAGGACAAACAAAAAGGGATTATACGTGGTTATCACTTATTAACGACAGCTTACTAAGCCTTTTGCTACAACCAGCTACATATACATTGAATTATATTTTGATAATATATGCTGTATAAAATTATCTATCAATTGAGTACCTATCTATGGGACTTTCATTTTTATACATATTTATTTTTGTTGTAATAACTACCTATTGTCATTTTTATCAATTGGTGCCAATATGTGGTTAGTGAAGTTTGTTTTGTTAGTCTCACACTAGTCAGTAGGGAACTGTACTGTAGTAACTGTATAGTTGGTGTATCGATTGTTCATATATTCTGTATGCATATAAAGCTGCACAGGATATTATGATAAAGCTGGAAAAATGGTGAAGAAATCCAAAGTTCTTGGCAGAGGTCCTTGTTTTCTTTCCTTGATTGAGGGGAAACATTTGTTTAATACATATAGTGTAAGTACCTGTTCTGTTTCTCTTACTTCAAACACATGCACACATGCACACACATACATAATCACACACACATTATATACATACACATACACACAATGTGCTCTCACAATTCAAACAGTTCAATTATTGCGCTGCCTTTCATGTAGACTTCAGTGCATATGACTTCAACATAACCAATGGATCTGCAAATGATAATCTGACCAGTGCGAACTTGTATGGGGGTGAAGAAAGACATAAATGGACATGAAAGCGCAAGGGAATGCAAGAACATTTCTCCACTTGTCTGTCGATATGAAAATAACCCCCCCCCTCCCCCACTGCTATGAAGTGATTCTTGGATACAGGGTAAGTTTTTTCAATTATTTGTGTAAATGTTTTTCTGTGAAACCAAAAAAAAAATGGTGTACTCTCTTAATAGATTTTTCATGAATCAAAGGAAATCTAGTGATCACTTTTCAATCGCTACATTAGTGAAATATGTGCCGATCCAACAGGGGGAGCCACAGAAGTTACGTGGATTTTTTTTTTTATTATACATACATTTTGCTGGAATAAAAAAACATAATCCACTACATACATACAGTGGAAGTGCTGTTTGGGACAAACAGTAAGAATGCCTATGTTTAAAGTGTCAGTCAGCTTCATATAATTCACATTTTCTAAGGGATTGTTTCCAAAGTAGTATACCAATTGAAAAAGTAGATACACCCATATTTGGTTTAAATGCCCGTTAGTAAAGTTCAGGTGTTGAGTTTCCTCAATTTTAACTCACTATTTGCCATCCATGCTATGTATAGTATTATAATTCTGCTAGTTCATATTCAATTTACACCATTTGTATGAACCCACTTCATCTTGTGTATCAGTCACATTGTAGCTACATTAATCTCTTAATCACAAAACATAAAAATAAACAAAAAAATATAAAACTGGACATGAGTGCAGGAGAGCACACCTGAAGACTGAAGTCTCAACACTGTGCTGCAACGAGACTCGTCTGTCTGACTGAAACTGACTGGAACACTCCGAGTTTACTCTGATTGGTAGTAGCAGCAGCATCAGCATGGACTAAATAAGACAAGCTCGGCAGATTAGCCTGTTCCTTCTTTATTGCAATTTATAACCATTATAATATATAAATATAAATATGTATAATATATACAGTAAATATATATATATATATATATTTTGATTTGTTCTTGCCACCATCTGTAAGGCAAGGAGGATAGGGCAGATGTGTGGGTTGCGCTATGCCCTCACTTAAAATCATTTGCTGGGAGGTGAAGGTGCTGCCAATGGTGATGCAAAGGAATGCAGCTTAGGGGCACTAGTTTAAACTGATATTTGATTCACTTTGGGACCAAACACTTGGTTTTCTGGGATTTAAAAAATGAAATGTTATGTAGCAAATACTGAAGAAAATTTGTCCTGAAAGTTGAATATTGTACACTTCATATGCTATAAAGTGGAAATACTTTTCACCTCTTAGCAAATTTAGGCTGAAATGTTCTGCAGGTTTTTTTACAGATATTTTTAGAAAACACTGTGACATAGTGAGGACCTGAATGGTCACAGAAGTATCTGTTTAAGAAACATGAATCTGGCAATGCATTGGTAAAATGGTCTTGTCATGAAATCTAGTGTATTAAAATTAATAAGTGTGAAGATTTTGTTCTAAAGTCTTTTTTATTATTATTTCTAGTCTTATGCTATTACACTGGAAATATATATATTATACCCCTTTAAGAGGATATCATTAAGTGATGATGCATTCTCATATCTTAGAATGTATAATGTTAAACCATGTTACCATGTGGCTGCTTTTAATCTGTACCATCTGTATTAATTTCATAGCAGAAGTGCAGATGTTTCCATTAATATTTTGTTGGAAATCGTCTTTCAAAACCATTGTAATATACAGTATATGAAAGAACTATTGGAAGTATTTCTAGTCCTATACTTTTATTATAAATGGGTCTTTGCATTTAATGGACCCAGTATTATAACCAACTTAGGTTTTGAAGCTATGTTACTAGTAGCATTGATTACATACTTTTGAAGCACTGTAAGGTTTCATACAGTAAACTTCTTAAGTTCAATACTTCTTCTACACTGTACTGAAGAAAAGCTGCAGATGTGATTGAATATGAAGTGTGATCAATTCTAGTGAAGATGGTTTGCAAGTAATTGTTGCAGTTTTAGTGTGGCCATGCATGAAACAGTATTAAACACATAATAATGATTTGTTTATCACAGTCATACATAATACAAAGAAAGTTTGTATAAAAATAAAAAGTGCCATGCAAGTTGCAAGGTTAGATTGTGCTTGTGGTGAACTCTGCTAACAGATAACCAAAGTGTGAGAATGGCAGCAGCTAATTTAGCATATCAGTGTGTTGAGCTTTGACCTCTGCCTTGCAGGGGGCATAATTTTCATTTTTTCATCCTCAAGTTTAAAAGTAAAAAACCAAACAAATAAGAGGCCAAAAATGAGGTATTAAACAAGAAATGAAATATTTTAAACAATGTGTGAGCTTCATTATACCAGCAAGCCATAATGAACCTCTGTTGCATGCCAGTTCTATTAGTTAATGGTAATGATCTTTATGTTAGAACAGATCGGAACAGTGATTCATCAGTGCTGCGTTCAACATATAATGTCATCAGATCGATAAAGGAGTGGTTATTATATTGAATATACTGTAGTCTCAGTATTAGGGTTTTCATTTAACTTTATAAACAGGGTGACCATATATGTAACATGGTGGTTGATTTCGGGCACCCAGTATTATTTTCAGTGGGTTACTCATTTACATGCATGTTGCAGCATTAAAGTATACTTGCAGAAAATGTGTCAGTGTGAGCTAGCATTGGCCTGACTCTTGTCTTCTCATTTGAGAGCATGATAACACAGTTGGAGCTATGTTTTACTCTCGTATCTGAACATGAGACAAAATCAAAATACAACAAATTCAGAACAGAATTGTGTCATATTTCTTGCCACATGTTCAGATGAGATAAACTGATCTTATTATCACATGAGCAATGCACAACATATGTACAAAGTTAAGTCCTATAGTGGATGGTTACCAAGGGCTATGAGATGATCCTTCACCTAGTGCCAATAACATACACTGCATGTATTGGTCATCCTGTTAACGATTTAAAAGGGCTCTGGCTTCCTGTTATTTTCTTTCTTAGTCTGTTAAAGAAACTTATTATATAATATATAAATATATAAAAAAAGCTGATCATTAGTAAAGAGTCTCACCTAGATAGTCATCATAACCATAGCATAATTTATATATCCATAATAACCATCCAGAGGGCTAGACCATTATGGTCTAGGGCGTGAGGCCTGTATCTCAGGGTGTCCCTAGGTAGATACAGGCCAAGCGCATCTGTTTCATTTATTCAATGGATAAAAATTCTTGTGGCTGCTGAACACTACTTCTTGCTTTTACACTGTGTTTGAAGCATGAGAATACAAGGATAATTAAATTGGGTTTCATCCGCAATGCAAGTCATGATAACACAATATAATTTTTAGAAATATATGGATTTATTAGTATTTATTATTATTATTATTATTATTAAATCTTTATAGATTATCAAATTACAACAGCTAAAAGCCATTCAGTGAAAAGAACATGTTCAGCAACCCAGAAGGGACAAGAAATTTATAACAGAATTAAAAATAAAGTTGAAGAAGAAAACCAAAAGAAAAGATCTTTCATAATCCCATGTGTGATCCTTCATTGTAATGTTTCCCAAAACGTAGTACATGTTTCATTACACTTAAGGATACATTCCACTCCTTCCTTCTTGCAATAGAAAACTGTTGAGAAAAGAATCAACAAAAATTACACAAAAGGGATACAAAGGAAAACGTGTATTACAATGACATACATTTATACATACAGGTGCTCTTTTATTGTCTGTTGCATTGGTAAGTGTTGACCTGATGCAGCAAGCACTTGGGGCAATAAAAGTCAGCGAGCGCTACATTTGCCAATTAACTCACAAGAGGAAGGTTTTTGAGAATCCAGTAATTTCTCAGCAGGTCACTCAGAATTCCCTACTTCTGTGGAAGCCATGGGTTCATTACCATTACCATTACCATGTTTACAATAACCATTACTGGACCCTCTCCTGAGCCAGTTAAATCCAGTCTCCACACTGAATCGCCATTTATTTGTGGTTAGTTTTACTATTACCATTCCCCTTGTGCCTTGGTCATTAAATGGTCTCTTCCTTTCAGTCTTTGACCGAAATTTTGTATGACTTTCCCATTCAAGCAACCCAACAGCACAAGCAAACAGATGCACAGAAACTGTGGAATCTTTTCTTCAGGAAACACATTACATCATGACATGCATCAACGTGAAAGTAATCTTAGACAGCTAATCCCACTGTGCTGTCAGAACTGTATAGTTAATATTTACAGTCAAACACAACAACTGATTTATTGCATATCCAGTTTTTACACAATTATGTGACATGTTTCAGCCATTATGGCCATCACCAGGCAAAATCTCTACAAAAATGTACAAAGGAAGGAGAATAATGACAGAAATGGCTGACACATATAGCCTAATTATATATCAAGGCAGACAATGTACATACAAATGTTACATTGAGATGTGTTCACATAACCATTGTTGCCATGGAAAAGCAGTGAATATTACATATTCTGAGCAATGTCTGTAGCCTTAATTATTCAGCATTAACTGTACATGCACCATTGTCATCTGTGGTCTGTTTGGCCCTACCACATTTTTCCATAGTATCTCATAAACAGCACCATTTGCAGAAAACGGTTATTGACCACAAAATCTGTACGTAGGTCTTCATGTAAAGTACCCGTTATTCTTATCATATTTTAATGACACTTGAATTTTCTTGCCAGATTTTTTAAAAATACTCAAACATTAAATTTCACGAAAATCCATCCGGTGGGAGTTAGACAATATGGGCGGATGGACAGGCAGACATTATGAAGCTAATACTTGCTTTTTGCAATTTAGCAAATGCACCAAAAAACTGGATTTTTACAATAAATCAATTGATGTGTTTGACTGTAATTGTCTATTAACTATATAATTTGAAAGGAATTTTAACATACAATAAGGTTTGTGACAATATATATTTCCTTATCCATTACTGTGTAATACAATCAAGAAGCCTGTGGTATTTTTAAATAGTTGTTGTGTGAGTATTCATTTCTGAGCATGCACAGATATGTTGGGGGCATGGACAGAGATTCATTTTGCCAAGTGCACTCAATGGATGTAGAAAATATATGACATGCACTTAAGTCAGTTCAGTTCAGTTCACTTCAGTGGATTTTATTATTTGCAGAATTCATCTTACCATAATGCCACAACATGAACAGGACGTGAACATTAAGTCATATATGTGAATGAGCAAGACATTCTTAAAACCTTATACGATTAAAGACCTAAAGGGACAAGGACCATACAGATGGTTTAGGTGCTTCAGTGATGTCCAACAATTACTGGTGTATGAACTGCAGCAGAAAAGGCCAGCAACAGCTGACAATGAGGCAACCACTGCTAGAGCTCTTTCCAGAAAACTGTAATGTCAGCAAGACCATCTGCATGGAAATTCTTCACTGTCTGCAAGAAGCTAGTGCTCTTAAATACTCTTAACCTGTTCTCAAGAATAAAGGACAGATTCCAGTCATCAGAAGAGATGAAAAGTAGCTATGATGGCAGCACCATAGGACACTGAAAGAAAAGGCCTGCCAGAGTGCTTTGAGTTGTCAGGAATGTGAGACAGCATTATTTTAAAGGCTGTGCACTGTAATTTCTGCCATGGTAATCGGTACACTGAAAAGGAGAAGAATTCACAGATTTCTTTAGATCTACTACTTACATTTTAATCACCATCATTCATTGATTTTTGCATTACAGTAGTTGTATCTAACCATGTCTTTCCTTCCTTCTCTGTCCCATCATTAAGTAATTTGACTTGAGCAGTAATGTTTCTAACTTGTATTTGGAAGCTTGCCACTTCATGTCACTATCATGACACAATCACTCCTGAAAGGTTCTGTGGTTTTTCTCAATCCCACCAGTCACATGGTGGAATAGTAATTCAGTTAGGCCAAGACCAGTTTCAAGTCCTTCCCAATTCATCTTACCATTCAGTGCCACATAATTTAAGTTACTGATACTGTTGTAAAATAAACCATATACCACACAATAAAATCTATCCTGCAGGTGGGATGTGACATCTTCTAGTTGGGTAAAAATTCACAGATGTTTCGGACAAACCTACTGCCTCCATCATCAGGATAGAACATAAGACGAAGACAGCACATTCTTCCAAAAATTAAGTACATTTACTACATACTACATGATATCATATACCAGTAGACAGTAATAATACTTGCCACCAACAGAACCTTGAATCTCACCAAATCAGTCCTACCATGAGCACTCCTCCTGTACTCATGTCATTTTGCTACTCTCTTTCTGGCATCTTCTCTGACTTGCTTTCTCCACAAAGTTCTTGTTCTATGTGTTTGCCTATTCAACATCTTCATTTTTTGTGCCCTAAAAAGAATCCTACTGTCCACCATCTGTTATTGTCACTGTACCCTTCATTTCCTAATTTCAGTAACTCTTCTTGCAGAGCTCCTTTCTTCAGTTCTTTTCCAACCTTCATGAGCTGCATTGCTGCAATTGTACATACACATACGCAACCGGCCAAGTATGAATTTTTTCAGTATAAATACACTGATGGTCATGCCACCCCCACAAGCCTCATAATAGAGGTTCATTTCATACACCAATGTACCTGGTCAATAATGACCGTATTTCATCCATTCTTCTTTTTCCTGAATACCTAATCTCTGTTAATCATATGTCTCCTGAGTTAAAATCCAAGTTATGTCTTGGCATGCCAAAACACAAAAGTGATGATTAAATATTACAACAAATAATATTTTTATATACTACAATTTTAACGTTTTCTGATAGTTTTGAATTCTAATTGGTATCTTGAGCAATCTGATAAATATGTCCAGCTCAAAAAATTTTCTCTGTAATTTCATCTTGGGACATTCAATTTGATAAACTGTTACTACCAAAACACAGCAGTAGATATTACTATATTTTACTTCTTAGATATCTGTACCTTCTCAGAGAATTATCATAACTATTTATTTGCACTGATTTTTAAATTCACTGAATTTTACAATCTGCCTTCTCTATCCTCCAGGTGCATAAATAAACACCTTCCCGTCCTTTCTTCTGTCATCATGTTTGTCTATTATAATGTGAAACAGGAAAAGAAAGAGTATACTTCCTTGTCTAATTCAAGAAAATGAGTCTCACACTATTGATTCATTACCATATATTATTAAACTCAGTTCTCACACTGTCCATGTATAACATGTTCAGTTGCTTTGGCCTCTGCAGATTTATACCTATTCACTCCTTACATGAATTAAACCTCATATTTTTCACTTTTTAACTTGCCCATGGTGTAAGAAATATACTGTATATCCTAATTCCAAAAGTCATGTTTTGCCCTTGTAATTTTGTATCAGTACACTTCATTTCTTATCCAGGTATAAATTATTCATACATACATATTTATTGAGGATGTACATGGACAAGATCATGTTAGATTTAGAAGAGAAAAAGGAACTACGGATGCAATTGGGATGCTGAGAATAATATCAGAATGAACTATGGACATAAACAAAGAACTGTGTGATTGCTTTGTAAACTGGCAGAAGGCACTTGAGCATGTTAAGTGAACCAAATTAATGCACATAGTAAAAGAAACTGGAACTGACTGGCACAAAAGAAGAATGATCAGCAAACTGTACATGAAACAGGGTGTTAAAGTGTAACTGGACCAAGTGGAAACTAGAAGTGTGAAGATTGGAAGAGGACTTAGACAAGGATGCTGTTTGTCACCGATTCTATTTCACTTATACAGCAAGTACCTTACCAAGGAAGCTCTTGAAGGGTTTGGAAACTTCAAAATAGGAAGACAAGTAATTTGCACTGTGAATATGCAGATGACCTTGTGCTACTGGCTGAGAAATGAATCATAATACAGGGCATGTTTTGTAGACTATCTGCAATTGGAAGATGCTATGGAATGGAAATGAATGTGGAAAAAACTAAGGTAATAAGAATCTCAAGGCAACCATCCCCAGTACAGATTATGAGATGTTAAAAACAACTGAAGAACATGGAATATCTCAACTATTCGGGTAGTACGAACAAATTATGTAAAATGTACACAGGGACTCAAATTTAAGGTAGAAACTAGTACAGTGCTGTATATGGTATATAGCTCTGTATGGTGCTAAAACTTGGACACTTTGGAAAATAGATCAGAAGTACCTGGAAAGTTTTGAAATGTGATACTAGAGAAGGTTGGAGGGGATCAGATGGACCAATTGTGTGAAAAATGAGTAAGTATTACACAGAGTGAAGGTGGAAAGGAATATTCTTTGTACAATAAAATGAAGGAAGGCTAAATAGATTGGTCACATCTTGTGTAATAACTGCCTTCACAAACATATTATTGAAGGAAGGACAAGGAATAAGATGTAAGCAGCTACTCAATGACCTTAAGGAAATGACAAGATACTGGAAATTGAAAGAGGCAGTACTAGATTGCACTGTGTGGAGAAGTTGCTTTGGAAGATGCTATAGACATGTCATAAGACAGACCACAAATGATGCATATGTAAAATATGGCTAAGTAACTAGTTTCATTCTGATCACAGTCCTGAAGGATCTAAAGTGTAGATCGCATCCAATTTCTGAAACAATGGGATCCTGTGTATGCACAGACCTTACCATGGATCTCTCGTCTACACAGTCCAACCAAATTCCTAATGACTTGGACATCTATGATCCAATCTATAAATTATTTTATTGCTAAAAGTACTTCCTTCTAAGTTAAGTGAAAAGGGGTACTCATAAACATAATATGGTAGCAACCTATGTAGACATTGTATCAAGATGGGAGAAAGCACAGTTGTGATCTCAGTATGTTTAATTCAGGACCCAAACAATGACAAGTATCGTGTACAAAGTAAGGGCAAACATACTGATTGGGTGGTGATTTCACACCTGGCCCTAGGGTAAAAAAACTGCTGAAATACCCTAGGGTGCTAGCATGCAGGCTGCTATCTTTATTGAAGGTTGGCACAAGAAGAACAATAAAACTAGCAAATTCTAGGGCCAGTGGTTAGACACTGCATCTGATTAGGCACATGACTTTTAGCTAACAGGTGCTGGAAAGGTGAATTCTGAAATTTGTAATTCAAGAACATAATGTGTTACAATAGGCAGGTCATGTCACCACCTTTAAGCATTACTTCTTCTCAGCATTTTCCTTTACTCTTAATCAGAATTTAATTAATCTAAACCAGCAACCAAATATGTCACTCAACAATGGACACAGCAATGGATTAATAATGTATCATTTAGCTGTGTAAACCCCAAAATATGCTTCAGACTTACCTACTTACTTACTCACTCCATACAGCAGAGTTCTTCTTGAGAAGCTAACCAGTTCTCAGCTAGTCAAAAAACTGCCCACTTCTATGGCAGCCGAAGGTTCATTGCCACATTTACACGTGCCTGCCACTTGTCCCTATCCTGAACCATATCAGTCCAGTCCAAGCCCCACACTTCCCACTTCCTGAAGATCCATATTAATATTATCCTCCCATCTATGTTTGGGTCTTCCAAGTGGTCACCTTCCTCAGGTTTCCCCACCAAAACCCTGGATACACCCCTCCTCTCCCCTATACATGCTACATTCCCTGCCAATTTCATTCTTCTCAATTTGATCACAAATAACATGGGGTGAGGAGTACAGATCATTAAGTTCCTCATTATGTAGTTTTCTCCACTCCCCTGTTACCTCGTTCATCTTAGGTCCAAATATTCTCCTCAGCACCCTATTCTCAAACACCCTCAGCCTATGTTCCTCCCTCAATGTGAGCCACCAAGTTTGACGCTCATACAAAACAACAGGCAAAATTATAGTTCTGTATATCTTAATCTTTATATTTTTGGATATACTTCAGACACCACTGAATAATAGGAGCTGAAATAGCTTAGTCAGATGGTCAGAGAATCTGGATTTGATTTCAGGCAGGGGCATACATATTTTTCTTCTCTCCGTTGTCCACACCAGTTCCACGGCCAATCCAGCCTCCTGTACATGTACAACAGATACTGGAAGCTTAGAACTTGACTCTACAGTTGAGTGCAATGTTGATTTCTTGAGGAGGAGGCTGACATTAGGAAAAATAAAATAGACTTTGCAGTTATGGATGCTACCAAAAGAAAAATGTTACTGTCCTTGAAGCTGTACAATTAGTGGCACAAAAAACTGCAAAGATTAATACTATACAGGACAGCAGAAGGGCTGATACTTCCCTGGAGCATCCCAATAAGAGGCTATTCAAATTTACCCAGTAGAAAGATCAAGAATCTGGCTGAAGCAAGACAAGCACAAACTCCCCAGGTGAGTATTCCATTTTGTGCATAGTTGCAATTACAGTTATAAATAAGTTGAATATATATAAATACATATCTGGATAAACAATTTATTTTGTTTGACTTGTGTGCACACCAATAATGTTTTACACAGCTTTTATGCAAGTGTGTAATTAGTTCCTCAAAACAGAATATAAGGAAAACAAAGAAAGATGACATGTTGAATATTCCTTCAATCAAGAGCACACACTGTAAGGAATGAGAATATAAAATAATCCCCCAAAAAACCTGCAATCTCATCTGGAAATACTGCTCTGCTGTTTCTAATCCTAATTATTTTAACCATATATTTTGAACTTCTTATTTTATCAAATTTAATGGAAGTAACAATTTTTTATACTAACTGGTTTTGATTTAATCAATTCTTTTATGATATTTGTGAAGTTGAGATCTCAAAAATATTATGCACCTTACATCACAATTCTTTAGTGTCTTCTTAGCCTCATGATGGCTTCTTGTTGAGCCAAAACATGTTGCATTAAACCATAAATTATAAAAAAAAAAAAAAAAAACTCAGTTGTGATTGACAGTTATTCACCTAGGGCAGGTATAACTCTACTCTTTAACCTTAGCATTAGAATGCATTAGTGGCCAACATTGCACCCCAGCTGCTTACCTTCAAGAAAGAACCCTGGTACCCACTGAATAGGAGGTTGGGTGGGTGCCAGTGCAGTCTGGGTAATGTGAGGAAGGAACAGATTGCTTGCTCCTGCTGGAATTTGTCCAGCCTGTAGCCTAGTCACTATAATGGTTAGACTACATTTTTGGGGCACACTAAAATATACCAACAACTGACATGTACAATTTACTAGTAAAAATCTATTATGTATCTGCCATAGATGTCTCATTTAGAACATCAGTTTACTGTCACTGATTTTTAATTAACCATGGGTGAAAACACACCAATGCATGTGCTGTTTTTAACATACAGTCATTCAATTTCAAAGGGCTGTTTATCTACATAAAAATTGTTACAACACTGCTCATTAGCAATATGTGTAACTTTTATATCAAATTATTTGTTGATAGAAGAAGAGGAAAGAAATTAATCCCATGAGGGTAACAACCTCCTGGGGGAACCTGGGACAGCCCAAGTGTTTTATCACTAGCTGAGCTATTCCTAGACAGGTCGCTTTACAGGTATGTGGGTGTAGTCCATTCGCATCGGTTTTTGGATGTTCGTGACCACTGTACTGCTACTTTTGTTAATAATTTGGTACAATTTGTACAAAGGCCTGCCTATAAATCTGTGAGTGTTTATACGGCTAATCAGTAACCTACGGTGACTATGTAGCATTTGGGAGTGTTGTATTTGTATTTGTATTTATTAAGCATTCATCAGATCCATACAAGGCATGGATATAGAACTTGTCAGGGTAAATATAAATTACAGTTACAATTTAGGATATATGGCTATAAGTACAATTACAACAAGAAATATGAGTATAAAGTAAGATATACAGTTATAAGTAATACAAGAGATTACAAAAGGAATTAACAAATACAAGTAAGGAATTCCATTACAATTAAAATACAATTACAGTAGTTAACGTGTAAGTACTCCATTAATCTGTACAGATGTGGAACTAGTCACTATAAACACAATAGGTAAACAGGCATACACAATTGTTC
>Ga0136643_10009353_pt1 | contig 14411 bp, 9 predicted proteins | sample TergutLab28metaG_FD_96883 | JGI IMG/M metagenome (GOLD analysis project Ga0136643, IMG submission 96883) | Labiotermes labralis P1 segment gut microbial communities from Petit-Saut dam, French Guiana - Lab288 P1 (version 3) (version 3) | ecosystem: Host-associated > Arthropoda: Insects >... | reverse complement strand
TGAGGGTGGGGGGGAGGTTTATATTTTATAGATTGACAAGAAAACAAAAAAGGGACCTCAAAAAAACACCACGAGCCGCCTTAGAGGTAGTTTTTTGTTTTCTGAGGGGGGGGGGGGGGGGTGGTGGTGCGAGGGCTGTCTAGGTTGTCCGCAAGAGTAGTAGATTAGCGTATTAGAATTTCTAATATTATTCTTCCTGACTGTACTAGTATATTTTATTGCGAGATGTGCCTAAGGAATCAGCAGAAATAGTGATACTTCGGAGGGCTTTCGTCTTAATAGAGAAGTTGAGACAGACTGCCTAAAATTAAAAATGAATCAGGAAAATACTGAATGAGCTGAAGGATGCTTCTTTCCTCTGTTTACGACTGAATTCTGTTGGAATAGTGGAATATTCTATGTAGAAGTGAGGAAAAGAGCCGAAAACGTGAACGGAAGAGGCCATCTGGGATTGATTAACTTGTGTGTTAGAGAAACGGGTTGTAAGTATGGAGGTGACCTACGAATGAGGTCACTGTACAGTGACTAGTATAGGCATCACGTAATTATAACATTTAAAGGCTGCACTTTGGTTACACAGTGCATTTATGGGCACGATATATATTGAAAAATAATCCACGACTATTCGTCTAAGCGGCATTTTAACGGAGACTGTTGTCTGTATAACCTGAACTAAATTTTTAAATGTAATTTTCAACAATTTAAGGATTAAAAAATTGACTGCATTTCGTTACGGATCAGTGAGTTGCTGATGGGAGGGGTGAATTTCTTGATTAATTCGAACGACTCTTAGCTTCTCAAGAGGGAATCAGTGCCATACAGTTACTCATTTAGCTACAGCCTGTGTCTGTCTATAGGCCTAAGAACTAAAATTCTGTTGTTATTCTGCCTTCACGTAGCAAGCCCTTGTTACGAAACATAACGCCAGCCAGCAGTGTTTCGCCAAAGCAAAGCCAAAGTTATGTCGTGCTTTCGTTTCGACAGAGCATCAGATATTACCCATAAGCGTAATGAGCATGTCAGGGATTCAGAAACCCAAGATACCAACAAAAACATGGGTATCGAAAGCCACTCAGTGGGCCGTGAACTCCCAAAATAATAATATAATAGTTGTCAAATTATGCTATAGTTTGTCTATTCTCTGGGTATGCTGAATTGGTAGTGGTACTACTTGAGCCGTAAGGACAGCGTGGATTACGGATTTCGTTGTTGGACAGAAATATCTGAGCAAAACTGCTGTGGGTGGTATCACTGTTGAAGGTGTCAGCGCAGATTATTCCATCAAGCTTCATTTCAAAACATTTTCAAGCTTACGTAATCAGCGCCGTTTGGTTTCACAGCACGCACGAAAGGCTCTGAAGTGTAACAGTGGGTCATTGGAAGGGTCGTCTGTGGGAATCTTAGTTAGATATGAGAAATGTCAGAATTCTTGATTTAAAACTTTCGCCGTGTTCTAAATGTTGTAGGCTTTCCTCTGGGTAATTCTCCGGCGTCTGCATTTTATTTGCCGACGTTTCGGAATACTCTGTTCCATCTTCATGGGCAGGTAGGTACCTACCTGCCTATGAAGATGGAACAGACAGAGTGTTCCGAAACGTCGGTATAGAAAATTCAGACGCCGGGGAATTACTGACAAGAAAGCATACAAATTTGGGAATGTTTCCGTTCAAACTTGAACGTTTTTGTACGCCTACTGACGGAATGTAAAATTGTAACAAGTGAAAATCCAGCTCATAAGAATAGGTCGAACAAACGTGGGAATACTTGTCAGAAATGGGCAGATTTCCACGCCATTTTCTTTAGTTCCTGCTGTAGTACTTAAACTAGAGCCCCACAGCTTCATTTTAGATCTGTCGAATATAGGACTCAATCAAAACATGATATTGAAGAAAACATAGAAGAGGCGAGAAGAAGAGGAAGAAGAAGTCAGCAGCTACTGGATGACTTTAAAGAAAGGAGAAGATATTGTAATTTGAAAGAGGGAGCGCTAGATTGTACTCTCTGAGAAACTCGCTGTGGAGGAGGCTATAAACCTTTCTCAAGACTGGCTACACACTAATTAAATAATTGTCGTTCGACGTTCCATGTTGAATGCGGTACACGTTACACCTTAAAGTACAGAGAGTAAGCAAATGAATAAGTTAAACGAATGCCACTCATGCTTAGCGTACCGTCCATAATCAAATGGTACACAATCGGAGCAACGTGTGCAATCATACCGCGTAAATGTCGATTCTGCTTCGCTTCCAAGCGTAGACTATTTAATACAATCTTCCAAGTGACGTGTTGTCACGTGTTATGCTTGAAAGGAGAGTGAATTTCCGCGAAGAGGCGTGAAATACCTGTTCCATTAGCACTGCCCACACCTGCGTTGCTTGTTAACAGACGTATGGTGGAAAGTATCTAAATGTGGGAATATTCTTTGTGTAACATGACATTCCGATTTGCTGATGAAGAGAATGCCCGTTTTTCAGCTTCGATATCGAAAATTTTTACACTTTGTGGTGGTTCTTAGTCACTTTTGCAAAATTGCGAAAAGCCATTATTAGCCTCATCATGCCTTTTTGTATGTATGAAAGAAGCTTCCATCCGCTGCATTTTCGTTAAATTTTGTACTTCTAACTTCTACTAAAACTTTATCGACACTTTTCTATTGTGTTCAAAATCGGACAAAAGTAACAGTTTGTATGAGGACCTACGTGTCTTCCTCATCTCTCGACCTCATTAGTATTTAAAACTGAGACTGTATTCCCTGTTAATTAAGCGATGATGTCGAAGAAACAGCTGATCATCGAATATCCAAGATGATAGACTATGAAAGTAGAGGCTGGGTGTATAAGAGATATCGATTTAAATCTCGCTTATGATACCTGGGCGATAATCGATTGTAGATCTGTTGATAAGGTACCTAGAAATCTTGCGGTGTGTTAAAATATTCGATTTTTATATGGAAAGTATTGATGGATTTGACATCTGAAGACAGTAACAGAGCGAAAGAGCCGTCAGTGTTACACAGTGGGGGCTTTCTGAAACATTTATATTTTTTATTGTCTAAACGTTCCAGACACAAATACCAAATCTCAAGTAGCTCTCAGAAGCTGGATTTTATTTCGTTTTATGTCTAATAACGAAATCACAAGGAGGCTGGTTCAAGGAGTTGAGTCTGACTGATTTTAAGACCCGTGCAACTTAAAATCTGTGTCAGGCTGCCTCAGACTACAAGGTTTTATTTTCCTCCGTCATACATACATTGCACGAATGTCTTGCAGTAAGCTATACTGTCCCCTTCAACCGTATGTAATCAAGATCAATGCGTCACAGGACAGCGCGCAGTGTATTTTGCTGCATGGTACCAAATTACACGGCGTCACATTCCAGAATATCTTGGTCCGAATATGTCAAATTATCAGCAGATTTCTTCTAGAGTGAAATTGGTTGTTATGGAAATAAATTCCTTTCTGTACTAGTAAAAGGGCGTGAGCCAGGTAGCTCAGTCGGTATAGCGACTGACTACGGTTTGGACGGTCCGAGATCTACTCCCGGTGGGGACGAGATTTTCCGCCTGTCCAGACCGGCCCTGGGGCCCACCTAGCCTCCTGTAAAATGGGTGCCTGGTCTTTCCCGAGGGTAAAGTGCGGCCGGGGCCTGCTGCTGACCACTCACCCCCTTCTAGTGCCGCGGTCATGGAAGAGTAGAGCTATACCTCTACCCACTGTCTGGGCCACACCGGTCCTGTAACGGGATCACTTTCAATCACTAATAAAAAGATGGTAGTTTTCCATGAAACTTGTGGAAAACCTTCGCTTGACTGATTGCGATAAGGCATCATTAAAATCCTACTAATTTAGCACCTTTGCTAAGGCCAACATTACGACTTCTGTCCTTATTTTTGTTTTCTGTGCCACGCATGAGTGCAGAAACTGTCTACAGGAGCATGAGTTTGCTGTCTTCGTAGTAGGTATAATTGAGGGTCAAGAACAAGACCAGTTAGTTTCCTCTCGAGAAGAGGGATTTTTCCCAAGTGAAATCTGCAGAGACCACACGAGACCCTGCGTAGACGCTATGGTTCCTGATGAAGACTGATCACGTACGTGAATTTTTAAATTACGATGTTGTAACCTTCGACATGGTGCGGTTTAGTAGATAGATACCAACTTTTCGGAGAAACCAGCTGTGTGTGTCTGCAGGATAGACGACGATTTACGAGCGCGAGGAGAGTGTAAAGCAGGGAGCGGCCGGGCGCGGGCCCAGAGCCATGAGAGAACTATAGGAACAAATGGTCCAGAAAGAGGCTGATTTAAACCAACAAACTACGGGGAGCCACGATAGCTCAGTCGGTATAGTGACTAGGTTACAAGCTCCACGCCGTGGAATTGTGGTTCGAGTGCTGGCGAGGACAAGAGATTTGTAACTTGTGTATTGTCCAGAACTGTTCTGGGAACCACTTGGCCTCCTAATCAATGGGTACCGAAGGAACATCCCGCGGGGAAAAGCTGCCGGGGCGTGAAGCTAACTTACCTCCATATAATGTAGAGTTAAGTATGAGTGGAACCGTATGGTCAGTCCCCCATACGCCTTTATGGACTTCACACGAAAATGTGTACCTTCTTTTAACAAAATACAGGTCGCAGCATTCCAGAATACTCTGATCGTATCAACAGATAGTCCAAGTTGTACTTTTCGATAAATTCTGAGAAGTGCATGTAACGAGGAAACAAGTTTAATTATTTCACTTCAAAGAAGGAAATGCCTTTAACGTGTTACGAGATATGAAGATTGTGTTTAAATCGGTCCTCAGTCGTCAGCGCTGTAGGCAGCCATTAAAATAGCATTGTGCGATTTTTGGTTTCTGGAAAAAATATGCACGCACTACACGTGATGCGGCCGTGACTAACAAGTACTCTCCTTTAAAAGGAACAAGACGGGTAATGCACGTATTACGTAACATTAAGACGCGTTCTTACAACCATTGTTGCCGTGGAAAAGCAATAAGTATTACGTATTCTGAGAGCGTCTTTTTAGCCTTAGGTATTCAGTATGCAATGCGCATGCGCCACGCTCCATTTGTGGTCTGTCCAGCTCTACAATATTTTTCCACAGTATAATAAATGGCATGATTTTCTACAAGAAGTTTATTGATCATAAAATGTTTGGTTTGTTTCTCTCTATTATTGTTGTCTGAAACATTCTAAGAAGTATTGGTCGAGATATGATTAAAATATATATTGGTACCCATGTAAAGTACTCGTTATGCTTCAATTATTTTTATGAAACTTCAATTTTCTCGACAGATTTTCGAAAAATACTCAAATATGAAATTTCATGAAAATCCGTCCAGTGGGAGCCGAGTTGTTCTACGCGGACGGACAGGCGGATAGACATGAGAAAACTAATAGTCGCTTTGCGTAATTTTGTGAAAGCACATAAAAACCACCATTGACTGAACCAATTAATCATCTATTATTTAAGACGAACAAATTGCAGGTCCAATTTTTGATAAATAAGTAATCTATAACCAGCAAACTACACGGGATAATATTCAAGCTGACGGCAAGTTTGTTGGCCTCTTTACTGCCGCTATAAACATGAATACAAGATGGTAATAAATCCTTCAAATACGTAACAAAGCGCAAATATTTAGGAACGTTAGGAAAAGTTCGTAACTAAATTCATAAAAACGCAAGAATAGATGGAAAGCTGAAAAAAATCATTTTGTTTACTTCGGAATTTTTGTTTTCAGTTCATGGTCATGAAATATTTACAATTTATTTTATTCTTCACATCAAGGAAAAAAGTTAAGGTGAAAGATCTTCTAGAATAGGCGCTGCGTTAAATCCTGGAACAAAGCTGGAGAAAGTTGCTTAGAAAGGGACTTTACAAATGATTCGTTATTTGTTAAAAGAGAACGACTTTCAGATAGGAAAAGCATTATCTGAGGATGTGCAATTGATTATTCTAGCTTAGCAGAGGAATTAGTAGTTGTATTCTGAGATCACAACCATGAAACTTTGTTTTATGCAACGTTGGGAATTGCTTTACCAGCTAAGTGACTGCTACAGCCGTATGCATGCCTGCTTCGTGCACTTGTTTAATTTAACAGAACATATATTCAGGTGTTACTTAAGCAGATAGCAGAAGAAAGTTTTTTTGTAGACGTTCGTCTGTAACCTAGCATCAGCAACTAAAAGGGTCGTTGGTTTTTCACGAGTGCCATTATGGGAGGTTTGTAAAAAAGATTTCGAGGAAGCGTGAGTTTGTGAAAATGGACCCAACGACGCTCAGAATATACTTAAGAAAGTAAATGAATTTTTGCCTGTTCTTCCCGTATTGCTTGACCGATTTAGATGGAATTCAGCGGAAAAAATCTACATACATTGCTGTTGAGTTGGAGTGTGTGTGCGTATGCGCGCGCGCGCGTGTGTGTGTGTGTGTGTGTGAGTGAGTGAGTGAGTGAGTTTGATGCAAATGCGTGGGTAAGTGTAGTGAAGGCCGTAATTTACTTAAGAACGTAAATTTAAATATTTCCCTATTTTCTGTATTTTTCGTACGAGTTGGACAGTTTTGAATAGACACTGCAAAAAAAAAAATTACTGAACACTTAGGAGCTCCGTAAAAATTGGCGTTGTGAGAGTCATTCTGTACTTATAGACGTTAGTAATTTCTGTCCATACCTTCCACATTTATTGCCCGATTTTGGTAAAATTCGGCATAAGATATGTACACATAACTCTGTTGAGTATTTATAGTTTCCTAAAAAATATCGATGCAGGGGAGTCCGTATTTTCCATATGGGCGGAAATGAATTTAGATTGACGCCTGTACCGTGAAACTGAATGCAAAGAACGCCTTGGTGAAATATGTATAGTGCGTCGTTGATTAACCTGTTGGGAATCTTATTATAATTCATTATTTTGGCGAAATAAGTGACAGAAAAAATTATAGCTTAAATAACTCTTTACAGAATATTTATATGAAAGTTGTTCATCGAATAATGAAAAATATGAATGTTATCGTCGTTTCCGCCACGTGATTAAGCAAGTTATTTAGGGGACATTGACCCTGCATCCTGCAAGTAATATTTTGGAAAATGAATCTAGGGATCTGCTAGATGCTTGCGTTCACGAATATGGAAGCAGGCAGAATATTTTATTAACAATTTTTCAAATCCTTTGATACGAAATTAATTATTTTGTTGTGTCGAAAATGACCTTTTGCAGTGCTAACAAACTTCGCTGCTAAAGTCGGCAGACTGCGCTTTCGGTCTGGGTTTGTACTACGAATAACACCGGCATAACTTGTTTTTGTAAATGAAATAAGTTACAAAATTACAGGAATATAAGAATGAACAATCCTGGGCGTCATGTTGCCTGTTTCGACTACATTTTGTACGGTGACATGTAGGGTCTAACACATGTGAATCAGTGTGGAAGTTGCTTGATGTCAGAGAATTTTGAGGTGTTTCCTAGATGACTGGAAAATTTGTGCACCCCTGTAGGATTATTTCGAAAAATAAGTTTCATCCGCTTCTAATGAGTGAAATGTTATATACCTTTCAACAGAATATGAAACTCTCAGCAGTACATACAAAATCTCAATTTGAGACATGACAGCAAACGAAATCCTGTTTCGATTCAAATATGTCAATGTACCGTAGAGTTCCCGTTTGTACATTCGGCTCTTACGTGACGTAGTGACTATGCCAGTCGAACGAACGTGATGAAGTAAGTTGCTGCTGTAAAGCCTCGACAAATCCTGTTAATTTTGCTTCATAAAACACACAAATTTACGTTCCGCATACAGAATTTCAGTTGCTTTCTTCATTCAGTTTCTATCGGTTTATGTCATGAAAATAATACGGATATACATATTATGTAAATTATAAAAATTCTTCTGTGTTCATGTCTATACGTACGTCTCTCTGATTCCTGTTTTTCCATTTGTTCTGCCATCCATCTATAAATTGGCAGATCGTCGATAAACTGTTATGTCTTTCATTGTATTTGCTCAAAACACGTGGTAAATTTAACTGCGTACCTTCTGTATTTATCGGCAAGCATCCATTGAAATACACGTCAGTTACGCAAACTTTCAGAAATTTATAATATTAACACTGTAGAACAGAGGGAATGGGGCCGGTTTATCGTAGTTGGAATAGTTAGTAGGTTAAGGATTGGAAGATCCGCGGTTTGATTTCTGGTAGCGGCAAGAGATTTGTACTCTTCTCTGACAACGTCCAGACGAGGTCTAGGTCGGTGCTCCCCGGCTGCTTTACCCGGGTTAAAGCGGGGTAGAGCGGCTGGGGGGGGCACAGCTTATCATTCACATTCATACAGTGCAGCGTTTAAAAATGAGAGGAGCTATGCCTCTGCTCCCTCTATATGCCTTTATTGCTTGCTGAGGGACAAATTTACCCCTTTTTAGGCTTGTTCATAAAATTACGAAATGCGATTATCAGCTTCGTATTGTATGTATGTCCGTCTGTCGGTCCGCATGGAACATCTCGGCTCCTACAGGATGGGTTTTCGTGAAATTTGATATTTGATCATTTTTCTAAAATCTGTCAACAAAATTGAAGTTACATTAAAATATGACGAGAATAGAGGGTACTTTACATGAAGATCAATACATATTTTTGATCATATGTCGCTCATTTGTTCTTAGAATGAGAAATATTTCAGAAAATCAAAACAAGCATTTTATGTTCAATAACTTTTTCTTTTTCGAAAAACCGTACTGTTATGAGATAATGTGGAAAAGTGTGGTAGAGCCGGGCAGGCTACAGATGACAATATAATACAGCGCATGCGCATTGCATACTGGCTAACGAAGGTTACAAACACAGACTCAGAATATGTAATACTTATTGCTTTTGCACTGCAACAAAGGTTACGCGAATGCGCCTCAATTTTACATTATATGTACATTACCTGTCTTGTTACCTGCAACTTTTTAAATGAGCATTAAAAGGAAACGATGTCTAACTATGTAGAACTACAGGACAAGTGACACTCATTCAAGCATGTGTCTCCAGCGTGTTATTATCCTGCTCACGTATTAGTTTGTTGTTAGTGAAGAACTGTGGCAGTGACTGTACAAGTACTTGTATTCAGCTACCTAAGCGATTCTAATTTTTTTGGAACTTCAGTTTTCACTTGACTTAATATGAATTTGTTGACTCTGAATAAAATTCATTTAGGAAAAAACTGTCCATTTTTGTGTGGTTTCAGATGATAATGGTATTGAAGATGAACGCAGGTGTTTCTTTCGAAAACCTTTATTTATATACTAGACTAGACGGCGTCACGTTGCATAAGACCTTGTGTTTTATTCTTCGTATCGTTTTTTGAATCGTCGTACATCGGGAATTACTGTCAGACACATTGCGCCTTATGCAATATGTGTAATGTACAGTCATAGGATTTACTGGTGTCACTGAAAATTTAATCAGATTCATTTATTTTTTATTATCCTTTTAGAGGTAAAACAGTATGGCGGCTGCGTAATTTTACTGTTTTGGTGATAAACTTTAGTCGTTCCTACGTTCATACAAATAGGTTCTACACACGTACAGCTTATCTGCGAACTGGATGCTGTAGACCAAAGACAATGGGATAGCGGTGGAGACTTTGCCGGGAAGTTTTGAAAAGGTTTTCCCTGTTCAATAAAATATGCCTTGCTTTAGAAATGAGGCTCAGGGTATCTATCCAGTTCTGAACAGTCTTTACAACATGAGACAATAACCAGAGGCACTTCAGGCTATTGTTTTGAATTCTTGGATTGAATGCTTACTTTTAACACTCCAATAGGGGTTGTTGTGAAATTATACGAAATCATTTAGATAGCTACCTACGGATAGGATTCTTCCTTTACTGCCGGAATACGTTAGATATACGGCTGTAGTCTCTTAGAGCAATGGCTTCACAAATTTTGTTTCGATGTGGTGTATTCTCTCTCACTCGCTGAATTGAAGAACCAGCCATGCGGCAGAACAGCTGCTGTGGAGGAAGACTTGCTTGCAGCTGAGTGTCAGGGTGGCCCAGTACCTTGTTTTCCGTATCTCCGAGCACTAAGTCTTCCGTGAAGAACTATTCCACTGTTGAAGAGTTCTGTCTCCTGGAATATGACGCCGTGTATCCGCTGCTTCCGTTGTCAGGATGTAACAGTTCCTCTGAAAAGTCGGTATACTTCTACCAGACTGCACGACGTCACATACCAAGGGGAGTATACTTCAAAGTCACCGCCATGAGAAACTTATTTATGACTGTTGGCTGACTCTAAAACGGGAGTTGTTTTCTCCCTGGCGAATTCTTTAAATGCATTTAATTTGTACTTATAAAAGCGATTTCTGCCCTTTCAGTCACTATTACACTGTAAAGTATCTTGAGTGATATTGAGTAATTTCTGTTTGTAACTCAGGCAGTCTTTCCGATAGTTGGAGAATAAAAAACGCTGATAGGCACTGCTCGACGCTGGAGAGCGTAGATGCCGAGCTGCTCTTCACCATTTAAAAGACAGTTACTCTGGGCGCTTGATCTTTGCGGCATAGCGCCACGTCAGGTTAAGGATGGAGGTGACTGCTTCCATATACGGAGGATTGTTGCGAGTATACACAACAAAAAGTGGATGACAATATAGATACTGTGGGTGTGCCACCAGCAAATGTGGCGGCGAATGCAGAACCAATTACCGTTAAGAAGTTGTCACGTTATGGAACACAACACAGAGCTTCGTACTTGGATTATTGCTCGAAGATTACCGTCGTCTGTGATGTGACGCCATGAAGTCTGGTGCATATAGTTTAAATATATGTTGGACTACGAGGCATCACGTCTCAGCGGATGGTATTCATCATAGCTAACGCCGTCAGAACCTCTACTCTCGCGCGGGAAAAATTCCTAATCAAGGGGAAAGGTTTGTAGCCTTAGTAAAGACCTTAATACGCTACTCCTGAATGTTATCCGGTGATTATATCAGGATGGGATATGTATCATGTGTGGAGAGTGTCGGAAATACACACTCAACTGTATTCACCGAAACTATAAGAAAAATATTCTGGCTTATACTTGACGAAAATATATTATCTGTTAGGAAATAGGTGGTGAATTTGTGATGGTCAAATTATAGAGTCGGTACGTAGACTAATTAATGGTATGATAATGAAATACACGTTAGAGACCAATGAAGGGTGTGAAAATTTAATTCAGTATATGGCTTAGTTAATGGCATGGTGGTGAAATATACTTCAGGGAGAAGTGGAGAGTGTGATAGTAATATTAAATTTAGGGCCCAATTAAGGGCATGATAAAGAAATTCACGAGAGGCATCAGGGAAGACTTCTGTAAAAGCAGTAATAAACTTCCGGGTTCCACACAAGACTGTGTACTTCTTGGGCATTTATGGGACTGTCAATTTACTCTGCGACGCAAAGTTATTTATTTCGTTAGTGGCACGCTTCAGATGCATTTATGTATATACGCACACAGAAAAATGTATTTTTAAAAAAGTATTTTCCAATATAAATCTATTTTTTGGTGTACTATACATCTATAGAATATTCATTAACAGCTAGTATAAACAGCGCTGCACTTAAAGAAATACTATCGAGCGTTTGGCTGTTCTAGGTTGAAGAAATCCAACGAAATGCAACAGTAAGCAGATATTTATTTACTGCTAAATTACTCTACATGTTCCGGGCGTCCATCGCGCCCATCATCAGGTGTTCATAAAATTGTACCAGAGGCTACAACTACAGTTTTATGTGCTCCTGATCATGGGCGCGATGGACGCCCGGAACATTTAGAGTAATTTAGCAGTAAATAAATATCTGCATACTGCTGCATTTCGTTGGATTTCTTCAACCTAGAATTACGATGCCCGGAACCACGATATAAAATGTCTGGCTATTGTCTACAGATGAGGACCGAACATTCGTCTCTGTCCTGACGAATATTAATTCAGTGTACCCTCCATCCTAGTTCTTTAATATGTATTTAATGTTGTCCTCAGATCTACACCCGCGTCTTCAGAGTGATCTGTTCCTTCACGTTTCTCCATCAAAACCCAGCAGGCAGTTGTCTTCTTACCCATGTGTTCCACATGTCCCACCCACCTCATTTTCTTTGATTTGACGATCCTCGCAATGTTGGCCGAGGAGAACAAAACGTGAAGCTCCGTCTCATGCGATTTTCACCAGCTTGATCTTATTTCTTTCCCCTGACGTCCAAACGTTTCTCTGAACACTGTTATCGAACACCTTCAGGCCGGGTATTTTTCTCAGTGTCGTAGACCAAAAGTCACACAGTACAAAACAAGAAACAGCATTTAGTTCTGTACATTTTGACATTAGCCGATCCCAGTGGCCGCGCCGTCCAAGGCGTGGGTCTGCGGCCTCTCACTTGTTAGGACTGCGGGTTCGAATACTGCCCGGGCATAGATGTCTGTCTGTTGTGAGTGCTGTTTGTTGTCAGGTAGAGGTCTCTGCGACAAGTTGATCATTCGTCCAGATGAGTCCTGCCGACTGTGGCGCGTCGTTGTGTGTGATCTAGAAACATCAATAATGAAGAGGCCGTGGCCCGTGTTGGGTCACAGAGCCCAAAAAAATTGTGTTCACCGCCCAATTTTTTGTTTAAATTATTGATTTTACGGTTTCGTACACTTTTTTCCCCCTCATTCTATACATTTGATTTGATACTTAATTCAGCAATCTGAGATTCGTCAGTCTGGCCGCATGACATCACAGGCACATTGATTTTCCTTTATTCTGCCTGGTGCGAACCTCTGTTTCACCATTTTGATTGCATATTTGCATTTCTGAACATTATGGCAGGGACTTGTGTCGAGTTGTCCAGTATGTTGCGCATTGTATTAATGCTCTGCTTCACATGACTATCCTGACCGTCTTTAGTCCGACGATATGAAGTCAGTTACTCAAAGAAGGTACAGTTTCGCTTGTGTGCTACGCAGTGTGTGGGCAGTATGTTCCTCCGTAACGCAGGTAACAGCCTACCTGAACACATTGTGTCATAATCCAGAAGACCACAACATGAATTTTCATTGCCGTGAAAATTTCAAAATCTCATACTTAACGGAGAGAGATGTTAAATACTCGAATCTTATCCGTTCAGTATATTTCATAAGCTCTAACCTCATGCATGTACCGACGTTTCGGACGAATCTGCTGCCTACATCATTAGGATAGGCCATCATCATCTACCCTGATGGAGGCAGGGGTCGATAGACATTAACGGACTACACGACGTCATGTCCCAGAAGATGGCTGTCTCCATACTCACTGCCGGGAGAACCACATACATCAAAATAAAAAATCTATATTCACTTTTCCATATACATGTTATAGAAAAAAATATTTTCCTCTCCTTCGTAATGTTTTGCATAACAGCATCGGATATTTAGGGTGTGTATGTCGGCCAATATGCGCTCGCTCTCATACGAGATGCCCGGTAAACACGCGTCGATAAACAATGTATTATGCATGCAATTTAGGGACGTCTTTCTTTGTGCAAGAGTGGATGTGAAGGCTGGAAGCAAAATTAATTGGTTCGATGGACCGGAAAAAGTTAAATAACCAGGGGACACTCCCTGAAATAGTGTTTGTAAATGTATCTCTTCAGTACAGTACAGTCATCTTTGGTGGTAAAGTCCTGTCGTGGCAGAAAAAGTTGACTCGATTTAAAGAAATTGAATTTAAATTGTATAATTTCTTCTAGTAAATGCGCGGTACTTCTCCCTGCTGAGTGGTATTGATTTATTCATCACCATCATCATCATCATGATCATCATGTTCCTGAAGGGTTAGACGTGTTTCCTGTTCCTTGATCCTAAGGATGAGGTTGGTCCCTCCATCTCTTCCTCGGTCTTCCTATGTTCCTTCGTCCTTTCGGTTTATATTATAGTGCTTGTTTTGGTAGTCTGTTTGTGTCCATCCTCTGTACATGTTGTAGCCATTTTTTCTGGTATTGTTTTATTTCCTTTACTATGTGCTGTGCTCCAGTTTTTTGCCTCATACATTGATTCTTTTCTTTATCTAGTTTTGTTATTCCAAGTAAGTGTCTCAAAAATTTTATCTGTGCTGCTTCTAAACGTTGTTCCTCTCTTTTCTTCAATACCTAAGCTTCACTTCCAAATTTCCCACATCCACGAAGGCTACGGCCGCGTGACCCCTGGGCAATGCAGCTAAAACTGCAGCAGACGGGAGAGGGTGCAGGCGAAAGTCCAGCGCCTTAAAACTGGGCCCATTCAGCTAAGGGAGCACACCGCTACAGAAAAGGATGCAGGTCTAGAGGCATCAAGGTGGCAGCCACACCACTAGACTCACCCAGCGACGGGCCGGTAGCCTATCCAGGGGACACCAAGATACTCGTAAAATCCTCAAAAAGAAGAAGCTGATTTAT
>Ga0136643_10009351_pt1 | contig 14412 bp, 14 predicted proteins | sample TergutLab28metaG_FD_96883 | JGI IMG/M metagenome (GOLD analysis project Ga0136643, IMG submission 96883) | Labiotermes labralis P1 segment gut microbial communities from Petit-Saut dam, French Guiana - Lab288 P1 (version 3) (version 3) | ecosystem: Host-associated > Arthropoda: Insects >... | reverse complement strand
TTACTGGTGGCGGCTATGCTTTTGGGAATGGTACAGGTTTCTTTGCTGTTCATCTTGAATTGAACCAACACCCAAATGTTTTTACCCATGAAGTGGTTCATGCCATGGTTGATCTTCATCCGGATATGGGGAGAGGTGGCTTGCCTTTTGCACCAGCTAACAGTTTTATCGCTGGATTAAGTGGCGACGAATTTGTGGAGCTCGATTATGAGGAACTGGCGTTTAGTTTTAATGGAAGAGGTGATAGCCAGTTGGATGAGATCTGGGAAGAGCTGGGCGCATTAGCTGAAACCCTAGGTCTTGATGGGATCTCAATGAGTGGTGCCGACTTTTTTGAAGAAGGGTTGTGTGTAGCCCTTGAATACCTTTTCCTAGCTACCACTCCAAACCAGTGGTACCGTGGCAGACGAGGCGTGCAGCAGATTTCAAATCAGCACATCGAACCGGATGCTACAAGGGAAGAAGTTCTCAGATATGTTCATGAACGTGCTCTGCAAGACATGGACTTCCACGACTTTGAAGATGCCTCTTTATTTGGAGAACGTTACGCTGTGTTGCAAGAATACTATACCTCGGCATCCTTTATCCTGTATTTGCTTGAGTACCGAGGGAGTTGGGATGACTTTTTCCGTATCTATTCTGACTTTAATTTGATGGAAGAAGTTTATGGGATGACCATGGAGGAAATGATCGAATCATGGCTTGAATACTTGGATAACCTTTAATAGGTCATGCGAAATTCACCTGATTCATGAAATAATGAGAGGTTAGATGAAAAATTGACTTTTGTAATGACCTATTAATTAGAAAAGGTGAAAGGAGCGAATAAGCTCCTTTTCTAGTTTCTCCGACTTTCCAACTTACTCATCAACGCCCCCACACCAAGACCAGCGATCAAACACAGAGCCGTCACCCCATTCAAAGCAACTCCTCTTGGAACAATCATTACCGTTGATGTGATCACTAAGCCGACGATTACGTGAAAGGTTGTCGCATAGGCTATTCTTAGTAGATAAGCCACTAGTTTAGCCGTCAGTAGAAAGGATGCGACTACCCCGATCATCGTCGGAATTAGAACTGAAAAATCCATTTGACTAATGGCTTCGTTTAACGGTTGGTATAAGCCTAAGTACATCAAGAAATTAGAAGGACTTAATCCTGGAAACGTGATCCCAAGTCCGATGATTCCCCCACTCAGGGTCCAAGTGCCAAAGCCAGCATGGCCTACGGCCTGAGAAGCCTCGGTTAACTGGGTCAACCACCAAAAAGAAAGAAATGCCACACCAACGGCCAGCAACATGTGCCGTTTTTTTCTACCATAAGCCCCAGCCTGATTGATGAGGGCAGGAAAAATGCCTAGCATACACCCGACAAAAAACAAGCTGACTTCAGCCAAATTGTGTTCCAATAGATAACTCAGTAAATGAGACAGGGCAAAAACACCAAAAAACCCACCGACGACGACCGGTAGAAAGAATCTCATGTTTTTCTTAAAATCCTGCCTCAAATTGGAAGCAAAACGAATCAAAGGCTCGTAAATGCCAAAGATAGCTGCCAACGCGCCACCACTTAGACCCGGCAACACGGCTCCCATTCCAATAAAGATTCCTTTAATAAAATTGACCACTGGATTTTGCAAAGGTAACCACCCCTCTAAACAAATTTACACACCTTTATCATTCTACGCTTTAATGATACAATGTATGCAACATGCGAGTGAGGTACATTTGTTGCATGACAGGTACAATATATACACATAAATTCGCTGAAAGGAGCTTCGCCATGTACAAATGGACCTATCAAACCGAGATTGGCAACGTCACCATTGGCGCTAGCGATCATCACATCACCTATCTGAAAACCCACGATACATTGACAGCTGAACGAAAAGAAACACCCCTCATTCAAAAGGCCTATGATCAACTACTGGAATACCTCGGTGGCTCCCGGTGGGAATTTGAGTTGCCATTGAAATTTCGAGGAACCGATTTCCAACGGAACGTCTGGCAGACATCGTGCAGCATCTCTTACGGAACAACGATCAGCTATAAAGAGCTGGCTGAGGCGATTGAAAATCCAAAAGCTGTCCGAGCTGTAGGAGCTGCCAACGGTCAAAATCCGATCTGGATTGTGGTTCCCTGTCATCGAGTTGTCGGATCCAATGGAAGTTTAACCGGATACGGTGGTGGACTACCTTTGAAAAAGAAATTGTTAGAATTGGAAAGGCAATGAGTTCGAACGTTAGTTCGATATACGGTTGCCAACGCATGTGGCACTTCATGAGCTTAAGTGAATGATTAGTGCACCCCGAGGACACTTGTAAGACTAGAGCCACTAAAGTGACAAGTCTTAAGGGCGCCCACTACGTTTGAATCAGAACAAATTGAAATAATGGGAGGAATCTTTTAAATGAACGTCATTAAAATAACGCCTCGTGGATACTGTCACGGGGTGGTTACTGCGTTAAACATGGTGACTGAAGCGGTCTCGGATGCCTCGGTACCGAAACCGATCCACATTCTCGGTATGATTGTTCACAATCAAAACTTGACGGAGGCGCTTGAAGCGGAAGGTGTGGTGACGGTGGATGGTGCTGGCAAAACGCGGCTGGAGTTGTTGGATGAAATTACTTCTGGTACGGTCATCTTTACAGCCCACGGTATTAGTCCACTTGTGTATCAAAAGGCAAAGGAAAAAGGCCTCCACTGCATTGATGCCAGCTGTAAAGATGTGATCAAAACTCACAACGTGATTGCTAGCTACATTGATCAAGGCTTCGATGTGATCTACATTGGGAAAAAAGGGCATCCAGAAACGGAAGGGTGCCTTGGTATTAACGAACACAAAATACATGTGGTCAGCCATCAAGAAGAGATTGATCGCTTAAACCTAGATAATACAGATATTGTGATCACCAATCAAACCACATTATCGTCTTGGGATGTGGGCGAGTTGGCTAAGGTCATCGGAGCTAAATATCCGACGGCAACCTTTATCAAGGAAATCTGCAATGCGACGTTGATCCGGCAAGAAGCGGTAGCGAAATTGGCAAAAGCGGCGGATTTAACCGTTGTAGTCGGCGACCCGAAGAGTAATAACACCAAGCGTCTGGTCCAAATTTCAGAAGAAATCGCGATGACTCCTGGAATCCGGATCGGCGACCTGTCGGAATTAGATCTTGGATGGCTATCAGGCGTAGAAACGGTAGCTGTAACTTCTGGTGCCTCGACCCCGACCCTTATTACGAAGGAAGTCATCGATTTCTTAGAGCGGTACGATCCACTTGATGCTTCGACCCACGATACGACCTCAAAAATCAATCCGAATAAGATTTTGATGCGCCGGAGGTAAAGGTTGCTAAGCGGGTAGGTTTTTATTGGGCTGGACTTCCCTAGAAATCCAACATTTGGTCCTAAATAGGGAAAGTTATCCCTATATCGACTTATGGGGGTGAATCTAGGGAACGTTAGAGCTTTGGATTTAGGATAGTATCTTCGATGATTTCTTGAATTCTATTGGGGTCAGTGATGTCGGGTTCGAAGGTGTAAATGATATTTTCAAATAATTGGAAGCCTAGTTGATGAAAGAGAGCCACTTTGTCTCTCATCTTCTTTAAATACTGTGGATCGTCTAATAATCCAAAATGTTCCCAAGGGATTAGCTTAGCGGTATAGGGACAAAAAATGAGAAAGTCTGGATAGAGAGCGTGACCATTGAGTTTCAAAGGTGCTTCATAGATAAATGGGATTTTCTGGTTTTCGAGAAAGTTAGTAATGATCATTTCTGATTTGGAGCGAACGAAAGTGTTTTTGGAGGAAGGGTATTTTAAATTTTGAGTGTGAAAATTTTGAGGTAAACTTTTAATGCCTAACCAAGTGTTGTATTGGGAGTGGAAGTAGTAATGTTGAGGAAAACCTTGGTAGGAAGCGGGCAGTGATTTGATGATATCTTTGATTGAAAGTTTTTGGTGTAGGTGAGCTGGTAGAGTACGTTCCTTTTCCAGATGCTTGACTAGAAAAAGGACTAATGCTTTTCGGCAATATTGGGTAATTAAGGCTATGTTGTTTGTAATTCCAACCTCTCTTCCTTTGACCTTTTGATAAAGAGACTCGCCTCCACTACGCCTCATACTTCCTTCAGGTAATGATTTAAGCTCTAGTTTGAGCAGTTCAAGTAGATCGGCATGATAATGAATTTTCTGATTGTATAAGTAATGCATGATGTAACCTCACTTTCCCAGCATAACACCCCTTCAACCTCCTACATCGCCTTATGGGGATGAAAAAACACCCCCAAGCAGGCTTATTAAGCACAAAAGGGGTGAAAAAACACCCCTACAGGACAATATACAGGAGTTAAGGGGTGAAAACCGTGGTCTAAAAACATCCCCTACTATCTATATACGCGAAAAATGACTAAAAAACCTGCTAAATTTGAGAAAAATTTTAATGAAAACGTATAAAAGTTTAAATTCCACTTTCTGATCAATTCAGAAAGTGGAATTTTACAAGGATATTTGCACTACGATTAAGGACTTTTTACAGTTGGGCATTCTGGATAGCAAATTTCTTAAACGCTTTGGCAGCAGGGGATAGATAGCTATTGTTTCGTGTGGCTAGATAGAAGAAGCGATCGGTATCGCAATTTTTAATTTTAATGACTTTAACGTTGAGGTGGTCAAGAATCGGCATGTTAGGAACGACTGCGATACCAAATCCCTGACTAACAAAGCCGGCCATGACTTGGTCGTTCTCGATTTCGTGATTGATGACGTAGTCTAACCCTAATCTTTCAAAGAGCTCATCGACCACGGATCTTAGACCACTGGAATGAGAGAAAATAAGTTGTGGATATTGGGTTGTTTTTTCTAAATCGATGGCATCGTGTCTTGCTAACGGGTGGTTAAGCGGAACAATGACAATGAGTTCCTGTTTGGCAACCGGTGTAAATTCAATGTTGGGCTCTTTTTTAATTTTGGAACAGATGGCGATGTCATAACGTCCTTCTCGAAGTCCTTTAAGAAGGTCTTGTGTGGTGTTTGCTCCGGTACAAAAGCGGAAGCGATACTTTTTATCTTTGTTGTCGTCAATAAAGCCTCGTACCATTTTTGGAATGAAGTGTGTCCCTAATGTTTGCAAGAAAGCTAAATCAATTAACCCTTCACCATCTCCAATCTCTTTTAACTCGGATTTGATGGAATCAAAATCAGTTAATAACTTCTTGACCTCACCAGCAAAAATTTCACCGTACTTGGTCAAGATGACGTTACGACCTTTTTTTTCAAACAGTGGGATACCTAATTCTCTTTCTAACAAAGAGATGCTGTTGCTCAACGTAGGTTGTGTAATAGAAAGTTCTTCAGCTGCCTCTGTGTAGTGCTCTAAGCGGGCTAATACGAGAAAGTACCGTAAATGATTTAAGCGCATGGAAATCCTCCTTTTGGCAAAAAACGATAAATAGACTATAGCAGAATATGTGAAAAAAAGCCAGATATTGAAGAAATCATTCACAAAATCTATAGATAATGCGGCTTAGTTCGATTGTTTTCAATTGTAAGCGAGGTTATAGTATAAATAGAAATTTAATTCACAAGGAGGGTGATTTCATCCATGGAAAGAGTATTATCGTGCCCCATCACCATTAGTTCATTCACATTAGGTGAGGAGGTATCCTTTAGAGATCGTGCAAGGATTGCAACAGAAGCAGGCTTTGATGGCATTGGCTTACGTGCTGAAAACTACGTTAAAGCAATAAAAGAAGAAGGTATGACAGACGAAGAAATGTTGAAAATTCTTGATGAATACAACATCAAGGTAACAGAGGTTGAGTACATCACGCAGTGGGCGACAGAAGCAGATCGAACGCCTGAGCAACAGGAAAAGGAGCAAACGATTTATCACATGGCGCGTTTATTCAACGTTGGACATATCAATTGTGGCCTAATCGAGATGGTTCCCGAAGAACAAATCGTCACCGCTCTACAAGAGTTGTGCGACCGAGCAGGAGAATTAGTCATTGGTCTCGAGTTCATGCCTTACAGTGGGGTTTACAATCTACCAATGGCATGGCGTATTGTGGAAGCAGCCAATAGAGACAATGCGAAACTGATTTTAGATACGTGGCATTGGGCTCGTGCGAACCAAACGCCTGCAGATTTAGAAGGTGTACCAGTCGAAAAAATCGTTTCGATCCAAGTGTGCGACGTTCTAGAAACACCTTATAAGAAACTTCGTGACGAGTCCTTAGCAGACAGGCTACCACCAGGACATGGATATGGCGATTCGGTCGGATTTATGAAGCTGTTAATGGATTATGGTGTTGACCCAGCAGTTGTAGGAGTAGAAGTTATTTCTCACCGTTTAGTTGGTCAAGGGCTAGAAAGAGCAGCAAAGATCAACTACGAAGCAGCCATGGATGTGTTTGCTAAAGCTGGTCTCACCATCAAAAAATAAAGGTAAAACTCGAAAGGGAGTATATGTATGACGTTTCATAACCTGTTCACACCAATAAAAATCGGAACAATGGAAGTCCCAAACCGCTTCGTTATCCCTCCCATGTGTAACAACTTTGCAAATACAGATGGGTCGCTAAGCGACCAGTCCCTTGCTTATTACGCGGAGCGTGCAAAAGGTGGATTTGGCTTAATTACCATTGAAGCAACCGTTGTTGACAAAAAAGCAAAGGGTGGGGATAATAAATCTTGTCTATTTGATGACAGCACGATCCCCGGTTTAAAGAAAGTGGTAGATGTTTGTCACGCCGAAGGAAGCAAAGTATCGGTTCAATTGCAGCATGCCGGACCTGAAGGGAACACAAAAGTCACGGGATTCCCATTACGAGCAGCATCAGCCATTCGGGCAGCATCTCATAGAGAAACACCGATTGCCATTTCCCGCGAAGAAATTTACGAGCTAGTTGAGATGTATGGAGATGCCGCATGGCGTGCAAAGAAGGCAGGAGCAGATGCTGTAGAGGTTCATTGTGCTCACGGTTACCTCATCAATAGCTTCTTGTCACAAAGAACCAACAAGCGTGTGGATGAGTTTGGTGGGACTTTCGAAAACCGCATGCGAATTGTTCGTCTAATTGTGGAGAACATTAGAAAAAAAGCAGGAGATATTGCCATCCTCTGCCGTGTGAATAGTACAGACGATATTCTTGGTGGAATTTCGATTCAAGATAGTACAACGATCGTTGCTTACATGGAAAGCATTGGTGTAGATGGGTTAAACGTTTCCCGAAGTGTACACCTTCGCGACGAATACATGTGGGGACCAACCGCTCTTCATGCTGGATTTAGTGCAGATAACATAAGAGCGATCAAACGTGCCGTTAACATTCCGGTAATTGCCATTGGGCGTTTTACGGAACCCCATCTAGCAGAGCTTATGGTTCGTGACGGATGTTGTGATCTGGTTGCCTTTGGTCGTCAAAGTTTAGCAGATCCATACCTTCCTACAAAGGCGAAGGAAGGTCAGTTAGATGACTTGCTACCATGTATTGCTTGTCACCAAGGGTGCGTAGCGAACATGTATTCAGGAGAACCAATTGCATGCTTAGTAAACCCTGCACTAGGGCGCGAAACGGAGGCGTTGAAAAAAGCTGATTCACCGAAGAAAGTCATGCTCATCGGTGGTGGTGTTGCGGGACTTTATGCCGCTTGGACAGCAGCAGCGAAAGGGCACCAAGTAACGCTATATGAAGCATCAGATATACTAGGTGGACAAATGCGTTTAGCCGCTTATCCACCAGGTAAAGGCGACATCACCAACATGGTTCGCAGTTACATTAGCAAGTGCGAACAGTACAACGTAGAGATCAAAATGGAAGCGGAAGTAACATTAGATTTAGTAAGAAGCGAAAATCCAGATGTCGTTATTGTGGCGACGGGGGCTAAGCCACTCGTGCTACCAATTCCTGGCATTGAAGATAGTGGCGTTCTACATGCGGTGGATGTCCTGGACGGTAAAGAGGCTTGCGGAAAGAAAGTTCTTGTCATCGGTGGTGGTCTTGTTGGATCAGAAACAGCTGCCTTCTTAGGTGAGTTAGAACACGACGTAACGGTTGTTGAGATGCGTGAAGACGTGGCGATGGACGTGATTGGTGAACACCGCAAATTTTTAATGAAAGATTTTAGTGAGTATGGCATTAAGAAAATTACAAGTGCTAAAGTAAGTAGCTTCTTCGAAGGTGGTATTACCTATACGGATCCAGATGGAACGGGAGAACAGCGCATAGATGGCTTTGACTCGGTGGTGTTAGCCATGGGAGCTAGAAATTACGATCCATTAAGTGAAGAAATTAGTAAAATTATTGAAAAAACATTCGTAGTTGGGGATGCTGCACGTGCAAGAAAAGCACTGGATGCAACAGCAGAAGCATTGGAGGCAGTATTACAAATCTAGATTTAAAATGATTCACAATAACTTCTTACAAAGCTTAAAAACTAAAAAATATTTGGAGGGTACCCTAAATGAGTACAACAGCAAAAAGATTTCACTTTCAGATGAACGAAGTATCAGCATTCTTTATGTATTTTAACTTCGCACTTCAAGGGATCGCAAGTTTCATTATCGCACAGCAACGTATCCACTTTATGGATAACTGGGATACGGATTGGGCAGGAACTGTTTGGGTAGCATCTGCAATTGGTTGGGGACGACTTGTTACAGTTATTCCTGCTGGTTGGTTCTCGGATAAATTTGGTCGCAAGACGTGTATTTTGATATGCATGTTATGCTATGCTATCTTCTTTGGAGGATTATTGATTTCTGATAGTGTTGCCATGGCATTCGCCTTCACGTTTGTGGCCGGTATTGGTAACTCATTTATTGATGTAGGGACTTACCCTGCACTTGCCGATTTGTTTCCGAAAAACGTTGCACCTGCAACCGTCATCTTAAGAGCAGCAATTACTATTGGACAGTTCTTCTTCCCAATGGCTGTCATCTTTATTATCGCTAACGATCTATGGTTCGGCTACACCTTAGTTGCGATGCTTGGAATGCTTGCTGTTAATGCCTTCTTTATTTGGGGTCGAAAAGATTTAGGATATAAAGGCTCTATTAAAGAGGCCACTGTCGCTGGTGAAGAGAAGGAAGAAGTAAAAGCTACTGAAGTTGCTGGTCCTACTTTATATGGGAAAGCTAAGTTCTGGATTGAAGGGATCTTAACTATCTCTTTAGGATTCACAGCAGTTGCTACATTTTCATTAATCATAGGCTTCTTACCAGGTTTTGCTGCTGACTATATTGGTATGTACGAGACGGATGCACTAGCTTTAGCTTCTCTATACGCCTTTGCAGCCTTCTTTGGAATTTTTATGACAGCTACCGTTGTAGCTAAATTCTTAAAGCCACCTACTGTTTTATTAATTTGGACTTCCATTTCTTTAGCGATTTTAGTGGCATTGATGATGTTCCCAACCCCGTTTATGGCACAAGTTACTGCAGTAATCATCGGTTTGTTCGCTGCAGGGGGACTATTCCAGTTAGCCCTATCTATTCTTGTAACTCTTTTCCCTGATGGGCGTGGGAAGTTAACTTCCCTTATGTCATTTGCTGCAGGTTTACAAGCACTGGTTGTACCAATGATCACAGCACAAATCATTGCAACTAACCTGCGACACATCATCACTTTTGCAGTTATTGTAACGGCATTCAGTGTATTTTCTTCAGCTGTCATCTTCGTTCGTTACAAAAAGTTAACGACACCACCTGCTGGTGTATCAGTTGAAGCTACAGCATAAAAACATTAATAGATGGAAAGGAAATTTCAAAATGAGTAAATATAACGCATTATTCCAACCATTGACGGTTCGGAGTATGACCTTAAGAAACCGGGTGGTGATGCCACCGATTGGATCGAATTTTGCTAATCTAGACGGTTCTTTCCAAGAAAAGCACTACTCCTATTATGCACAACGTGCCAAAGGTGGGACAGGACTGATTACGTTAGAAAACGTCTGTGTTGATTTTCCACTAGGTTCTAACGGGACAACCCAGCTTAGAATGGACAACGATCAGTACATTCCTGGATTATGGGAGTTTAATGAGCGCATGCATGCCCACGGTGCTTGTACATCGGTTCAAATCAACCACGCAGGAGCTTCGGCTTACCCGGGGCGTTTGAATGGTGTGCAACAGGTATCGGCATCGAACATTCCATCTAAAAGAGGAATGGCGATTCCAAGACCGTTAACGGTAGAAGAGATTTATGAGATTGTAAACAAGTACGCAGAAGCAGCTAATCGTGCCATGCGCGCTGGGTTTGACTGTGTGGAGATCCATGCCGGTCACTCTTATTTAATCAGCCAATTTTTGTCGCCGATCTACAACGATCGTACCGATGAATTTGGTGGTAGTAAAGAAAATTTGGCACGCTTTGCGAAGCTTTGTGTGGAAGCCGTTCGTCAGGCAGTGGGACCTCATTTTCCCATTTGTTTACGCATTAGTGCTGACGAGTTTTTAGAAGGTGGCAACACTTTGGAGGATACTCTTGAATTGCTAGATTTCTTCGTGGAAGAGGTTGATATTATTAACGTTTCTGCTGCTTTGAACGATAGCATTCAGTATCAAATTGACAAAATGAACTCACCAGATGGATGGCGTACTTATTTAGCGAAAGCTGTTAAAGAAAAGTACCCTGAAAAGGTGATCATGACGTCTGGAAACATTCGGAATCCAGAAGTAGCGAATGAAATTATTGAAAGCGGCGATGCTGACCTCGTCATTTTAGGTCGTGGATTGATTGCAGAACCAAACTGGGCAAACAAAGTTCAAAACGGCCAAGAGGATTTACTGAGACATTGTATTTCGTGTAACATTGGCTGCGCCAATCATCGGATTGCCACGTCAAGACCACTTAAATGTACGGTTAACCCGGACTTGATTTTTGAAGACGCACATACGCAAACACCGCTAGTTGCTCCAGTTAAAGTGGTTGTCATTGGTGGTGGAACAGCAGGTGTGGAAGCTGCATCGACTGCTGCTGAGGCAGGTGCAGACGTGACCTTATTTGAAGCCAAGTCTTACTTAGGTGGATTGGCCCACGAGATCGCACGATTACCAGATAAGGCACGTATTAACGATTACATTGGTTATTTGGTTAATCGTGCCAATCAACTAGAAAACTTAGATATGAAGTTGAATCATAAAGCCACAATCGCAGACGTTGAATCGTTGAATCCAGATTTCATTGTTAATGCAACAGGAGCCTTACCTGTATTGCCACCGATCAACGGCTTAAAAGAACAGTTAGAAAAAGACGATCGCACAGTATTCTCAATTTTCGACTTGCTTGGCGATATGGAAAGCTTCCAAGATTTTGATGGCAAGCGCATCGCCGTTATCGGTGGTGGAGCCGTTGGACTTGATGTGATGGAATACTACGCAGAGCGTGGAGCTAAAGAAGTTCATGTGGTAGAAATGCAGTCCGAAGTAGGGAAAGATTTAGACTTAATCACCAAAATCACCATGATGGACATTGCCAAAGAGCATGGTGCCATCTTCCACGCCGATACTAAATTGATAAAAGTTAACGGGGATTCGTTCCTTGTTGAAAAAGACGGGAAGGAAGAAGAAATTGCTTTTGATTTAGGATTTGTGTGTCTAGGAATGCGTGCCAATGCGCCAATGATGGACGAGCTACAAAGCTTGGCCAATGCATCAGGTGCTACGCTCGTTAACATTGGTGACAGCAAGCGTGCCCGTCGCATCATGGAAGGAACCCGTGAAGCCCGTGACGTGATTAACTTGATTCATAGAAAAGCAGAGCAATTGACTCATTAGTTTTAGGAGGAAAAAATCATGGCAGATAGAATTGATGCAAAAACATTATTAGTTGGTTTAATTGCGACGCCGATTCGTCACAGTTTATCTCCAACTATGCACAACGAAGCATTTGTAAAATTAGGATTAAATTACACGTATCTTGCATTTGAAGTAGGAAATGAGGAATTAGAAAATGCGGTAAATGGAATCCGTGGATTAGGACTGGTTGGATCTAATGTATCCATGCCTAATAAGCAAAAAATCCTACCATACTTAGATAAACTATCACCAGCTGCTGAGTTGACAGGAACGGTCAATACCGTTGTTAACGAAAACGGTGTGTTAACTGGACACATCACCGATGGAACTGGGTTTATGATGTCACTTATCGATGCGGGTGTTGACGTCATCGGTAAGAAGATGACCCTATTTGGAGCCGGTGGAGCGGCAACAGCCATCGCCATTCAAGCAGCCCTTGATGGGGTAAAAGAAATTGCCATTTTCAACCGTAAGGATGAATTCTGGGAAAATGCTGAGAAGACCGTTAGCATCATCAACGAAAGAACAGACTGTCAAGCGACGTTATTCGATGTAGCTGATCAAGATGCCCTACGTGTCCAGATTGCAGACAGTGCCCTATTAGCTAATGCAACAGGCGTTGGAATGAAAGGTGACCTTCAAGATCAAAGCTTAGTAAGTGATAAGAGCATGCTACGCCCTGACCTTGTGGTAGCTGATGCGGTTTACATGCCACCGCGTACGAGGCTACTATGCATGGCTGACGAAGTAGGGTGCAAGACCGTTGAAGGAATTGGGATGATGATTTATCAAGGAGCAGCCGCCTTCAAACTATTTACGGGTGAGGATATGCCAGTAGATCACATTAAAGAGGTGTTGTTCTAGTGAGAGCTGTTACCGTTAGAAACGTCACTCTTGGTGCAGGAGCGCCAAAAATTTGTGTGCCATTTGTTGGTAAAAACGAAGCTGAACTACTCATTGAAGTAGCCAACGTACAAGATTTAGACTTTGATCTCATCGAGTGGCGCGTCGACTTCTTTGACAACGTTGCCGATACGGTAAAAGTCAAAGAAATAGCAATGAATCTACGTGAGAAGCTAGGCGACACACCGATTCTATTCACGTTTAGAAGTAAAAAAGAGGGTGGGGTACGTGAGTTCCCAGAGGCAGATTACTTTGCTTTGAACGAAGCGATGATTGAGTCTGGGCTTGTTGATCTAGTAGACGTTGAGTTATTTATGACAGAAGCAAGTGTTAAGGCGGTTGTCCAAAAAGCAAACGATCACAACGTGAAAGTGGTGATGTGCAACCATGACTTTGATGCGACCCCAGCTAAAGATGAAATCGTAAAACGCCTGTGCATGATGCAGGATTTAGGGGCAGACGTGTGTAAAATTGCGGTGATGCCAACTTCTTCAGAAGACGTTTTAACCCTTTTGTCGGCAACCAATGAGATGCATAAAAAACATGCCAATCGTCCGATTGTCACCATGTCCATGGGTGGAACCGGGATGATTAGTCGCCTGTCTGGTGAGATTTTCGGATCTGCTATGACCTTTGGTGCGGCAACTAAGGCTTCTGCACCGGGACAAGTCCCAGTGGGAGAATTGCGCCAGGTATTAGATTTACTTCATAGAAACTTATAAGAGGAGTGATTAGATGCCAGTTGTTAACATTAAAATCCTAGATGGCCGTACCATGAAGCAGAAGAAAATGCTGGTTGAGAAAGTGACCGACGCCGTGTTGGAATCCATTGATACGGAGCGGGATCATGTGTCGATTTTTATCGAAGAAGTGAAACGGTGCCATCATTCCATTGGTGGTGTGTTGATTAGTGAGGATTAAAGAAGGACTTCAAGCTGTTAGCTTGACTAGTTCTTCTCAATGCCACTCATAGAGAAAGTAGCCGCAGAATGAGGCGTACACTCAGGAGTATAAGTTTCTCTAAATTCGCAAGCTCATTAAGATCAGCTTTACTTGAACATGACAGGTGCGAATAACGAAGGACGATCTCTATACGGAGGTCGTTTTTTGTTAGAACAAAGGATTTAATACGACCCTTTCTATCAATTCCTCGATCCGATTCGCGTCTTCGATGTCAGATTCAAAGCTGTAGATAACATTGTGGAAAAGTTCAAAGCCAAGATCGTGGAAAAGCTGAATTTTATCATGCATTCTCCTTTCGTAACCGTCCTGATGGAGGGCACCCAAATGTTCCCAAGGGATCAGTTGACCGGTATAGGGACAAAATAAAAGAAAGTCAGGATAAATGGCTTTGCTTTTCGCTTGAAAGGGTGTCTCGCAGAGAAAAGGCACCCCTGCTAGTTTAAGGTAGTTGATGATCATCTTTTCTGATTTCGATCTAACAAAGTTATTACTGGCGGAGTACTTTTTACTTTTACTGTGAAAGCTGTTCGGAGAACTCTTCATTTTTAACCAGTCGTCGTACTGAGCATGAAAATAGTAATGTAGCGGGAAGCTTTGGTAGGAATTAGATCAGCATGATAATGAATTTTCTTGCTATATAAATAATGCATGATGTAACCTCGCTTTCCCAGCATAGCACCCCTTCAACCTCCTATATCGCCTTATGGGGGTGAAAAAACACCCCCAAGCAGGCTTA
>Ga0136643_10009341_pt1 | contig 14423 bp, 11 predicted proteins | sample TergutLab28metaG_FD_96883 | JGI IMG/M metagenome (GOLD analysis project Ga0136643, IMG submission 96883) | Labiotermes labralis P1 segment gut microbial communities from Petit-Saut dam, French Guiana - Lab288 P1 (version 3) (version 3) | ecosystem: Host-associated > Arthropoda: Insects >... | reverse complement strand
TTTTCCAAATATCGAGTTTTTAAACACATTAGAGTCACTCGACGAACCGTAGGCTCCAACCTCTACTGATATGAAACAATAGTCTGCATCTGCCACAGCCACGAGGACCGTAGAGGAAAAGTTCTTGTAATTGAAAAATTATGATCCACTCTCATTTGGCTTCCTTATCCTATTGTGCTTTCCATCAACAGCTCCTATGCAGTTCGGAAAATTTGTCCTCTCGTAGAATTCATCTGCTGTGCGTATCCAGTCATTCTTGTCTCTAGCTGACATATAGACTGGTTTCAGACATTCCCATATCGCATCACCGGTAACTCTGACAATTTCACGTACAGTAGTAGCACCGGTAGTGTACTCATAATGTAGGGAAATGAAACTGTTACCCGTCGCGAGGTAACTTCAAACAGCATACTTATTCATTATTAAAACTGAAATCAATTGTACAAATTAAGACAAAAGTATTATATCGAAAACAATAGATAGTAGAAATCTTTCAATTATTTGTGGGAAAGGAAATTCAGGCACGGTGGAAGAATCTAAGGACGTGTTTCAAGAGGGAGTTAGATTCACAGAAGAATGCGACATCTGGTAAGGGCAGCAGAAAACGTCGTAAATATCTATATTTCGACCAACTGTTATTCCTTTTACCTCACACTGAAGACCGCGAAACGCAAAGTAATTTTCATAAATAATTCGTGGCCCGACGAGCACTAGCAGTTTATCAGAACTTTCTATACTCATTCTAAAGTAGATGAAAATATTTCCTTTGCAGTTTCTTAAATCCTCATACAATTTACAAAACTGCCCATTTAAAAGTCTTTTACTGACTACTGGATGTACCCAGTGTCGCTTTTTGCGTCAATCTTTCCTTATTCTAAGCAGAAGAGCACATACACATGCTGTCTCTGTGAAGTCCATTCTGTACTGAAAGAAAAAAAAGTTGCCCGTATAAGCAACTTTTTAGTTGCAGTGCGCGCACGGTCACAGCAACATTTTTATAACTGCAACTATTTTGTTGCCAGTGCGCGCCTAGCCTTACCCGGTGCCTAGGTTGTTCAAATAATCGTGTCGTACTGTGCAGTTCCGGTAATTCGAGACTTGGAAGGTATTTATGGAATGCGGGTAGCACGGGGTAAATATTCGACTGGCCAGGGTGTGTGATTCAGTGACTACTACCTGTGCAAAAACATTTATCACTTACATTACAGTGATTGTGCCAGCTGCGAATGTTGTAAGAGCCAGTGTATTTTCGAATGACATCTAGTGCTCTAAACAGGGTCCCTGTTCCTCCTATTTGCTTCTTCCTTTCCCCACTTCCTCATCCCGCAAGTTTCAATTTACTGGACAGTATCTCCTTTTATGCAGCATGCCCAACTGCTGCCTATTATCCCAAAGGATTTAATCCCCCCCCCCCCCCCCGGGTCTGATTATTTTGAGTAACGCGAATGGCTACACTTACACAGTCATCCCCCAAATTTACGTCGTAGGTGGTTCCGAAACCGGCGACATTAGTCGAAACATATTTTCTCACAAATGCAATGTTAAAAAGGGAGGGTGGTTCTGGACAATCTATTTTGACCAGAAGAAATGATATATTGATGGCCATGAACAGTTTTAAAAAATACGAAAAGGCAAACTAAACAATTCAAGGAGGAAGCAGTTTCTCTTGGACTGTGTGCGGGTCAACTGCATCTCCAACGCCCAACAGTGCAGGTGGTGATGCAAGAGTCCCTACTTGAAGAAATCAGTCACTTCATTCTGTCAAGACAAAAGCCTCTTCCGGGCCTCCAGAATCTTCTCAATAGGAAGCAAGTGTCTAGTTCTGCTCTCTGCTCGCTCGTATCAATTTCCTGAAACAGCGTGATGCCAGCTCCAGTCAACTACAAAACCGTCAGGTTCAGGCTTTGGTTCCTCAAATTCCCCGGCTTCTTCAAGAGCACATTGCCTTCTTATTTCAATAAGAAGGCTGATCCAGATCATGTTAGTGGAGCAACTCGAAGACAACTTCAGCATGGGGGACAAATGACTTACGTACAGTAAGCCGTAAGTCGGGACATCACAACAGTGATTTTTGCGCTGCTATATATCATTAACAGTATTTATTTATAACTTATGTTACTGCGCTATCAGTAGTTCTGACCTACAGCGTCGAATGGCAGGATGCTAGTTAATAACCATACGGAAAAGATTATAAGAAAACGGTAGTGACCTAACTTGAAGTCATATTCTACCGTTTGCTTGAAAGAACAAAGGACCCCCACGGAATACGTCAGGTTAGCTGATCTGGGGCCGAGATTTTAAACCTGGATCTTCCGACTACTGCAGGTACATATTTATTGATAAACATATTTTCGTGTTAGTTTATGTATCTACCCTTTGCTATTAACAGGATGGACTTACACTACAGTGTTGAATGAGAGGCTGACTGTGAACGACGAATTTTAAATGACGTAGAATGAGGTGGGCTTTTTGTGAAACGGCTAAGACACAAGTTTCACTTTAAAAGTATCCTATGTAAAATATTCTGTTCAGCACTGCATGCTGTGCAATGTTACGAAAAAGTAAAGTCCTATTACATACATATACGGATGTACTGTGCTAAGTGACTGAGCACTGGTCAGAACTAGCCAGAGGTTATGTTTATCCGGGTGGAAGCTAAACTTCCGACCCGTAATTCAACACTGTCGTTGTCGTGATTAACTCGAGACGTGGTATAATCCCTGCTTAACGTGAAGTTAATAGATTTCCTCGAAATGGATTTGTTGCGACAAAAACTAAAAGTTTTGTGAATATCTACTAGTTATATTTAATTTTTTCTTTGTTGCTAATATAATGTTTCAGTCCTTCCAGTTATCTGCTTTCCGTAATGTATACTCGTAAGTATTTACTCGATTATTCATATTTGCGTATTCCACGAAGTGTACTTTTACATTTGACGCTCTGATCATCACAGCGAATTCGAAAGCAACATGCATAATCCGGATGATCTATCTGGTATTCAGATTAGGCATCTGCATATGGACACACTTCGTTCCAGGAATATTTGCCGCTCATCTGAGCCCGAGGGTCTGCCCAGCCAAGAATGGTTTCCGTCTGCTAACAACGAAAACACAAAGCACATATAGCTGGTCCGTGTTCCTACTTTGCAATACGAAAGGCGTGGCATTCTGAACTGACAGGCTGTTTGTGACTGTCCAGTAATTCAAATGCCAACATTATTAGGTGACCGGTTTACGTGACACAGTATTAATATTACGTCGCTGGATGGCCTGTCTGGTAATTTCGATATTGCGTGATCTCCAGTTCTAAGGCTAATACCTAGATTATGTCGAAGAACACATCGCTGAGGACAGTACGTGTATTTTAACCTTAAGAGAGACAGTAAGAGACGGCAGTTATCACTGCATTCAGCTGTGGAATTTGAAGCTTTCACAGCGACTGTAAACGATTCGGGGTTTACTTGTCGCGTCCTGCGGTCACTTTTCGGATATCGGCTGTGTATCAGTTGCTTCCAGAGCTGCTTGGAGTCAAAGTATTAGTTGCGTACCGCGTTCAGTTTTCAGGTATAACAGCCGTGTACCAGTTGTGTCCCACGCTGTTGGATCACTCCACCAGTGAAAGTTGACAAAGTGATATGTAGTGAAAGAAGGAAAGATCTGCTTGTGATTAAGGAATTCAAGTTTCCGATTCCAAAAAAATTATTGCTGAAAATATGGAACGGTGATGATATATTAATAAAAAATGTAAATGCTACACAAAGTGCATTGAAAGTCGAGACATTTTCGGGGGGAATGTGATGCACAACTATGATGAAGACAGCGAAGCCTGTTTAAACCGACAGGTATTAAATAATTCTGTCAGAACGAAAGCAAAGGAGGACTTGGGTGAAAAATCGCGCAAACTGATTCACAAAGAACTACGAAGCAAGGACTTGGATACTTTCACTTATAAAGACATACAGAACATTAGCTTACATTCATAAAGCACGCTCTTCCCAATTGTTTCCCCTCCCAAGAGATATTGAAGAAACTCGCTATTTTACAGTGCACATCCTAATATTTTTGTTCTTGTATCTGTACTGAAAAAAAAAAAACAGAATGAGACCTACATCAAAATGAGAAGCGTCACTATACGAAGACAAAAAAATCACAAACAGCCAAAGAAGAGGACTTCATCTCCTCAAAAATTTGACAGTACAGGGCTAGCCTGATTTCGAGAATCGAATTTGTTTCATCAGCGTCGTATAAATTTCTATCAAACACAGACTTTTAGTGCCTTATCGCTTGCATTTACAATACCACTTGCTGCTTCTGTATCTGTGCATATCAGTGCACAAAACATAACAGACTACGCATGCCAAACCCGAGTGAGCACAGAGATTTGAAGTCGGACGGCGTACAAATATAAATTCATGATACTAAAAATTACCATGATGCCATAAATAAAGGAAGCATTTGTTGGATCCCAACCTAAGTATAAAATCTACGTTACCCTATCCATTCGGGTTCTCTTCTGATTTCTCATCTTTAATGACAATATTTTCAAGAAACTGGCATCTTTTATTTGTGCTCAACTTTATAATGTCAGGTTTAACGTTTCTGTTCCTGCTACTATCATTATTGATGACAAAGTGGTATCCGTTTATTCTGGTATTTCGAATGTCTTTTTTTTTTCCATGAGTGCAAACAAACGTTCACACAAATATGTGCTACCAAACATCAAACATATATGGACGGCCAATTGAATATATTCTGGAAATGAAACAACAGTATGTTAATGCAATATCACAGAGGCGATTTTGCATAAATGGATAATAATTATGTGAGCATAGTTCTGGAGTCAAGTACTTGATACTCTTACTTCATTAAACTTTTTTCCGGAGGAAGTATTTTCGTCAGATCATAACAATAACATGAAATGGGCGATGTTAGAAACATAGTGTGCCTATCAACTTCCATGAAAAGATTTTGTTTCCCAATAGGGCTTACACATTAGACAATACCATGATACAGCAACTGCGCATTGTCGATGTATTCAACAGTTCTGTATGTTGCATATAACTGTGTATAAAGTAACATCCAATAAAACTGTATGAGAACCTTCAAACTGTTCGACACTTTGCACAACCATCTCACCTTGCGATGCAACTCATACTCGTGCGGTTGACAACTCGGGACGCAACTAATACACATGAAGCAGACACTACAGGACGTTATTAATACTATTCCTTATTAACGGCGGGACGCAATTCGTACGGCCCGAAACGATTGTATCTTCTAAGGCTATCGGTCTCGTCAGTGGAGAAAGTGCTGCTCTATTTGTCATCACGAAACTAACGCAGCGGGCATCCCGAAGATTTTTTTAGCGCTATTACGCAATGATTATAGTTTGTACGGTCTACATTTTCCGAATAATATTCAGGTAATTAGACCAAGGAGAATGAACTGTGTAGGGCTCGTAGCACGCGTAGGAGAAAGGAATATCTACATTTTGTTCGGAAACTCGTAATAGAAGATCTATGATGAAAGCGGAGAATTATACAAAAATGTGCCTTAAAGAAATATAACGTGAGAGCGCGGATCACATTCAATAGACCAACGTTGGCCACACGAAAGAATTAAACATCGGCTTCCATAAAAGGCAGGAAATGTCTTGACCAACAGATCATGGACTTCCTGCTACAGAGTCAGATATCAAGTCAAGGGTGAGCGAGATACCGTCATAGCCGGTTGCAAGGTACGACAGAGCTCAGAGAGAGACTGGCGAGTGTCCCGGCCAAGTTTCAGAACTGAAACTCTTCCATTTGTCTGCGAAGCAGTCAACTTGATCATATGTAATCATCAGTGCAGCGTGTAGCATAGGTCCTTTTCCATTCACCTGTTCGTTTTAATCATGAAATATTTCCCAAGTCTTTGTCTACCAATGTCTTTCAGTGCACAGCAGGATTAATTCCACAAAGTATCCAGTTTCAGAAGCAGGCAATGAAAGGGAGCCTAGACAGATGCCCCAAGTCGGGACAGTGCGCGTATATGTGTTGTGTGCAATCGGAGCGGTGGAAGTGTCATTATTCTTCTGCTTACTTAGTAGCTGCAATGACGCGACTAAGGTAGGAGGACAGCAAGTTTGTGAGACTGGCTCTGAAGGTCGTTGCGCAAAATTACGTGGACATCGTGGATATAATCCTGCTACACCAAGGCAAGCCTTGACGGGTGATTAACATGCAGTCGTTTCCATTCCCCTTTTCCTGCGGTATTCCACCTCATTTGCCGTCAATACACTCTTGTGTGATTTTAAAGACGCAAGCAACAGTTACTGCTTCTCCTACTAACACTAATAAGACTTTAGTAGTAGTAGTAGTAGTAGTAAATATATGTAGTAGTGTTAGTGGTAGTAGTATTAGTATTAGTAGTAGTATTTGTTGTTGTTGTCGTATTAGTCTCCTCTGACGAGTACAGTGCTCTCGTTGTATGATGCTGTGCAAGATCCGTCGAAAGCATCTTCCTATAAACCCAGCTCATTAGCCGTGATGTTGCGAACTTTTCGTCTCTGCAGTAAGATCGAAGTGCGAGTATCTCTGGTAAATGGTCACTACTGGATATACTGATTGTTCTTATGTTAAATTGCAACAGTCAGGCAAAATGACGTTCTTCCTGCAGGTTATTCTTACATCTGTCGTCAACACACTTCGAAATACCCGACGCGTTGGGAAATACAATCGTAAATTACCCGTCGAATATTTTCTCTCACTTCTGCCGTGTATGGATTGTTGATATAGGCACTGGTTTTCCCCTCTTTAGCTCCTTTGAATACAACCACATTCTTCTATTCTTTGGTGCAATACCGTTTGCTTATTACGAAATCTTTTTCCTGTTCATCATGGACTTGTTAGGTGCATCAACAACAGGAATTGTCCTGTGAAATTGACGGCGGCATTTACTCTGGATGAATATTTATTTCGATTAACAGCACACGTCGTTAACTACTATACACCGTATTACCAACGTCACCCCATTACGAGGAAACAAGGAACTGAATTGCGATATCTTGTAACTAAGTAACTAAACGGAAGGAAGTGCTGAACTAGTCTTGGCCGGCTCGCTGTTACATTTGCGTTCGTAGCGTCCCAGTCTGAAGGCCTAGTATATTGGAAAGAAAAGCCTAGATGCGAGTTCTTTCTTCGGCACTGCAGTATTACAGAAGATACATAAAAGACCTTATATACCTATGTACTGATAACTGGGATTGTGAGTCCATATAACAGTAGACATGTAGGGAACTTATTAATCGATTCCTCCACTCCGCACACTGAAATAATTGGGAACACACCAGGAAAACGGAGAACTTCCCGACATTTTTTGGGCATGGATTAAGAACTGTTGATTCAGGGAATGCAGAAATTTAATAAAATGTCGTCCTCTGTTGATACAGTTTTAGAACAGATCCGTAAATAACACCGCAGTATCCATAATTTGGTAGTCATTAACTTATATATGTAAAAAGGCTATCTCGGTCAATAAGCAACAACTCATGACGATGTGCAACAGAGATCGCCAGACATGGCCCTGCGAACACCTTTATAAAGTGAGAACTGCGCTCTTCTGGATTATTACACAGCGAGTATTGGTAATTTCTTACCGGCGTTTCGGGACAACCTATCGGTCTCATCTTCAAGGGTCAAGCGACACAACCTATATTCAAGGGTCCAGATCTTGAATCTTGAAGATGTGACCGATAGGTTGTCCCGAAACATCGGCAATAATTACCACTACTCGCTGCCTCATAACCTAGAAGAGCGCAGTTCTCATCTACTTATCGGCGGAAGCCTGAAATCACCTTGATAAAATATTTACGATGATTTTTTAGTCATGCCCTAATGATTGCAGATCACACGGTTATATTCGCTCTGTTAACCGAATTCCTGCCAAGAGCCGAGGTTTCATTCGGGTGTAACAGTCTCAGAGGGTTTAAAGTTTAAATAAGTGCCGTTCCTAAGAAGATCACTTATTATTCGTTACGTAATTTTGTAAGCTGAATTAACCATACGGTACCCACAATAAATTGTATGATTCTCCTAATTGCAGTCGCCCTAGATCCGTTTGTACAGGCACGAAATTAAATATATCTGAACATTTGCCATTACATAACGGGAGATTCTCGCAGTTTCTCTGCTTTGCGTTCGAGCAGACGGTCTCCGATTGAGGGTGGGTGTATCCCAGAACCGCTGGTAACGCCATACTGAAGATCGTACCAAACAAGGAGACATTAAGAAAGTGTGACGTTATGTTCAACAACTTTAATGTAGTGAAAACAAGCACTAGCGAAAGTTATGCCCTAAGTAGACATTCACGTTGTGACAAAGCTACTTCATGACTTCCACTCCCGTCTCTGCATACAGTTGGAAGGAAACAGAGGAAAAAGAGTGTGTCATAAGTTGTCCCGCAAATGATGTCTCTTTGAACTCGGTATTAATGCCTGAGGTCGAAGGGCGAAAGGCGTTTTCACTTAGCACTGCGAGTATTAACGTCAGCAATTAGTCATTTCAATAGCTACGCGGCGAAACGAAGAGTTCAAAATGCTATAGGTGAAATTAGGAATTATGTCACAGCGTTATAAAGTCGCAAATTTATGTTGTTACATCAAACCATAATTTATAATATATGCGACTAAAGAGTGATTTTTTTATTGCTGGGGTTGAGGTTATGACAGCGTAGTTGCTGAAGATCCAAATATTTTGGGATGTTATGCCGTGTCGACTGGTAAATCGTTACCGACGTTTCGAAGGCGCTGCCTTCCTCTCGATACGTCGGTAACTATGTACAAGTCGGCTTTTCATAATATCCCAGACGACTTCAGTATTCTGATTCTTCTTTAGGTTCCTGGGTCTCGCACAACCTCGGTGTAGCCAGAGTTTTATTTGGCATGTGAGCAATTTAGCCAGCCACCGAAAGAACGAAGGCTGCATGTAAGATGACTGGGGAATTTCCTATTAAATTATTAGGTAGTTGTGAGAATTCCAGTAACAATTGATTTCCGTCGTTTGTTCGTCTGGGTATCGGTTTTTCATTGTGTGGTATTTCTTGAAACGTAACACATTCCTTTCACAGTTCTCATCCTCCTCAATTTCCTGACGTGACTCGAAATTCACTGAAATTTGTCATGAAAGACTAATTTCCTTATTAAAGTGTTTCGATTGCTTTACAGCAATTCGTTAAACCATGTCTCCCTTTTTCACCCTCCTCTTATTTCTACGAACTCATAAGGTTGGAAAAAGTAGCTGCAATTTAGAACCGGAAGCATGCGTATTGTAATAACATTTTTTTAAAGATTCGTCTGTTGTGTGAGAGGTATTTTGTTATCTTCTTCTTTTATATTCTCCACGGTTCCAAGCCACACAGAATACTACGCTTTTATCATCATTTTGCATACTTCCATCTATGGTCGTTTCAGCTAGACAAGACTACAGATACTGCACTACGTAGAGGGATAAATTCTATCGATTATCAAGGTTAATCAGTATTAGAATAACATTTATATTTTCGTGTTCCTACATAGATTACACTTTACCTTAACGTGAAATAGGCGTGTAGTCATATGTTATAGTACGCCGACAGCATTAATGAAATTTGCTGATAACTTACCAAGTGGAGAGTCCTTGTTCCATGAATACTTCCTAAGTGACTTCTCACGGTAAATCATTTCCACGACATGCTAACATGTCATCATTTTCATGCGTTCATTTTAAGCAATGGGACAAGTCTTGTGAGTCATTTACTGTAGAAACATGTTCTACGTTCATGTCCTTCCAGCTACACAACAGCGATGGACAGTGTGTCACTCTGTTTATTCCTAACGCAGGAGCTTCTTTCAAAACGATCCCGAATGGCTCCACGGCAGCAATAAATAGAAAATCGTGAACTGGAAGGTATTGCATCTGCATAATAATGTTAAAATAAACGGGAAATTCCATTATTTTATTGGATTACGGATACTGTTAGGAACTTCTTTTTCCTGGACGGGAATAGCTACAAACCCTGTAGGCTAATGATTACAACATCCAGAAACTCCGCACTTTGCCACGTAGTTAATTTACACGTTTCGCCTGGTTATCATAGTCAATCCCCACACAGCATTGACTGGTTGGTCTCTGTAACAGAGACGGACTTTGAAGATTCAACACTTCTAGCCGTGTGGTAGGCAAATAGTTATCGGTGACTACGTACCAACCACACTGCTTAATTTCCCAGAATACATTAACCTTCAGCACAACCGCTATCAGAACCTAACACTCGTGAGACGGACTCTGTTCTCTGTGAGGTAGGAACTTAATTTCTAAGTATAGTTTTGTGGTATTTTAATCTGTCAATGGTTACAGGATGTCGTAAAATAAATAAAGTTGGAAATTTGAAATCCTTACTGAGTACACAACGTCCATGTTCAATCCCTATTTAAATCGAAGTGTTCTCAACATTTTTTAAGACCTTGTAATATTAGAAACCACCAAAATCCGACGAGCAGAATTGAAACGTGAAGAAGCATATACACCCCTCCATTGTATGAGTTCAGTTTCCGCACATCGTGCTAAAAACGCGTAGTAGGAAATTGCGTTAGTTCACTACATTTTGAAACGGAACGGAGCGAAGAAGTCGCCTTTTTGCTATTAACCCATAAACCAATTCCAGATTTACCTCTCTGTAGACATAAGCAGGAAACATATTCACAGGCCCGTCTTAAATCGTGCGCATTCTTTGTGAGGCTCCGAGTGACTTCACAGTTCTGTGATTCAATTTTGTATGTCTGACAGCCCACTGGTGCCTGTCCCTCTTCGGCACAGCAGTATTATATAGAGTATTTGATTGACTTTCGTGAAATTCAGTACGAAGCTATCCTAGCTTCGTTGTATTAATTCCCTCTCAGCAGTATCAAGAAGTTAAATGTGCGAAGTTGGGCGGAAGAGAGAATTCCAAGCACCTTGAAAATGTGTTCTTGGAGTTTTGTGTAACACAATTCATGGATCCTTGAACATTTTCTAGCTTTTAGGATACCTTTTTGTCAAGTGTAAAATAATATATGCTAACAGCCATACGACACAAGTTTTGCAAGCAATGTTTGTACCTTCATTTGTTACGCTTTTGTGAGGGCAGAAGTGTCATGGCTCGAATTTATACGTGCTACCGCACTCATTTTCTCCTCAGCTGTTCGCGGAAAATGTTTTGACACAGGTTCTAGGTCTGCCGCGTCGTTGCATTCTCTTGAATAGGATTTTCGCAGAAAAAAATTTTAAAATTAGATACATGTTAATTAGTTTCGTGATAGTTTGTGCTGAATGTCACGGTCGAATAAGTAACACTCCTGATGCATATTCGGGTGTTCTGGGTTCGAATCCTGATACCAAATCTTGGTACCGAGTATGGATTTCCTAAAATTTCCGTGCCTTTTCATCCAAGAAAATGCCAGGTTAGTATATGCACCGTACTTTAGATCAAAACCGATTCCTTCTGTATTCTTTCGAACTAAGTATCGTTTTTTTACACGGGATTCAAGTCTTGGAACACTGCCATACGTCAATCTTTCTAACTGTTAATTCTAGAAAGAAAGGCGAAGTTCTGAAATGTTTAGTTCCGGTATTCAAGTTTGTTTGTTACCTACTTACATGCTAATATCGTTGTCGTTGTATAATGTTACACTTTATTTCTGTAATTCTTTTGAAACAAATCCAAACATAAAGCTAAAAATAACGCCAAGTATGACTTACGTTGCTTTTAAATTGTATATCGTGGTTGCCGATATATCGGAGAAACCTCTGGACTTCGAAACTTGTAACACAACTGTTGTCTTTGCAAAAGAAAATGCTGTAGTAAAAGGCTTTGGTATTGAAAAAAAAAAATCTATAACCTACATTAGTGCGCTGTAACTGAATACGTTTCTATAAAAAGAAACAGTGCATAATATTCCAGTCATTTATTTCTTTTATGTAGCAAGAACATCGCGACTGAGGTAAAATGTATCTTACTCTTACATGTTATAGTTCACACATCACAAGGAAGAACAGAAACTGTCAGTTACAGGTCGTTTTAGGCTTGTGTCTTCTGTTCTGTTTTTGTTGGGTTTATGTGGTGTCCGACTAATTGCCGTAAATTACTCTTGGCGTCTAAAGTACTGCTAATTGCTTTAACACAACACAACAGAGTTTAATTTTCCTTCGATAGCATGGAAAAATATAAGCTGGTTTCTTACTACCACCAGAAATCTGTAATACTTGCAGTATTTCTGTTTTTTTATTACATGCAACATGGATGATCGTACTTATTACGCAGTATAAAATAACAGAAAAGGTAAAGGTTTCCTGTACACACTAGGAAGAGGTATATGTCCACTCGTTCCTAAGGTCGGCATTAGATGGAGATGGGCGGTTAGCTTCACGCACCGGTCGTTTTATCACAGAGTCAAGAAGTGACTGGCTTAAACTAGGTGTACACAATTTTTTAAAAAACCTAGGGCCACCCAGAAATTCTACGAATCAGAAAGGTGACAGGAATCGTGTTCCGTACTGAGGACCCCCAAATATTAGACGCCACCGCACAGAATTTAGTCGCTCGGGCGACCTGGCACCCGGGATTTGTGCACCCTTGACATAGACTAGTGTCGATAAACAATGAATTGAGAAGGCTGTAGAAAACAGCAGTCTTGGCCTTACTTGAGATATTAAACCGCCATTCACCTAGACGGACTGGAGGAAACCACGAAAATGCCCAGAAAAATGTGTATCGCGACAGAGATTAGGAATGAGTATGGGGTGTTTGTCAGAAGTGTTCCCGCTTGAAACAACTTACTTGATTCTGTAGAGTTAATCTGTGAGGACTCACTCTGAAGTTAGAATGCGTTTTGATAACAGTATGTACTACTCCACAGAGGTAAAAGAACGAGGTCTGAAAATACTTTGTAATTAAGTAAACTGCACAGTTAATATGTTCATAAAATGTGAATAATTTTTCACATCTTACTAACGACTTGCGATAAATCTGTATTAACTGTAAGAATAGGTTCTTTTTTGGCATTTCATATATATGTGCTGCGTAATATCTCTGTTAAAGAAAGCACAAACACAATGGAGAAACGAAACAGCTAAGTCCACGAAAACAAGTATACAAGAACTAGAAACAATATCCTCAATGTAAGTGGTGTTAGGGCGGTTTTTTCAGCTTAATGGTCAATTTTATAGACGTGGTTTAACAGTGGGCGCTCCAACATCTGTAACGTTAGCCTAAATCCTATTATAGTTTCCAGAGCACAGTGAAATATTTCAAACAACAGAGTGCAAAATCGTAGCGTATTTCAGACATGTGGATGGTACCTTGATCGTCTGCGATGCAGGACAAAGGAATACAGACATGATTAAATTTGTTCAGAGTATCCACTCTAAATTCGAATTTACTATACAACAAGGTAACAACAAAATTAAGTATATGGTCCTCACAAGAAATTGAACAAACATTACAAGACGCGTTTGTCATAAATTGACAGCAACTAATGCTGTAATTCACAGCACTTCATGCTATGCGGTGGAAAATAAAATGATCGCAAGAGTTATGTACATAACAGAATTTAAATCTGACCCATCAACAAAGAAGAAGGAAAAACGAAACGCATATAATACGAGGGAGAGTCAAATGAAAGCCTTAAAAGTTATAATATATTTATATGGTTATATTTAAGGTTTTCATTTGACTCGTCCTCGTATAAAATTTACTGGCTGAGAATCGGTGTTACAATTGGAGTTCATGTAAGGGACACAAGAAACGAAACTTCACAGGACACGAAAGATACATACAAAAAAAAACCAAATTCCAGCTACAAACGGCCTTTCATTGCACATATCGACAAGGAAGCAAGATTCATGACCAAACTCTTCAAAGGCACAGGCGAAAAGTAGCGTTCAGGCCCAACAACACCATGTGTAAATTTAAAAAGGTTAAAAACCAAGAATTCAAACGTCAGTACTGTGGAACGTACATTAAAATGTTCAGATCGCCCCTAGCAATATATGACTTACACCTATTAAAAGAGTTTCGATAAAGATTTGAAGAAGTATGGTATTATCTTAATTATATCAAAAGGAACAAACATGCATAGTAACCAAATAAACAACAACAACCCAATCTCTGAAACGTTAAATCAGCACAACCACTACGTACAGCAGCACCGTTTGAAGAGTAATGTTACCGTACCGCAGATACCAGCTGCTCCGTAACACACTATACGTGGTATATACTGATGACCAACAGAGGACGTACCGTACATTTACGATACTAAAGTAGTACATTTACATGTTCACACATTTCCTAGCGTCCTTGTTCCTGGGTCATTTAACGTGGTGCTCAGTTGCTAAGATAGTATATTGGTTTGTCATATATATATATATATAT
>Ga0136643_10009340_pt1:7500-14424 | contig 14424 bp, 9 predicted proteins | sample TergutLab28metaG_FD_96883 | JGI IMG/M metagenome (GOLD analysis project Ga0136643, IMG submission 96883) | Labiotermes labralis P1 segment gut microbial communities from Petit-Saut dam, French Guiana - Lab288 P1 (version 3) (version 3) | ecosystem: Host-associated > Arthropoda... | reverse complement strand
TGTGTGGCATGTTGACAAATATAAAATTACATTTAAATTAGTTATCAATCACTGGACTAATGAAATCTTGTAGCATATTGTAGTTTCCTCAGGCCAACATCTGGGTGTGAGTTTTTCAACACATTTTCGAATATTTTTCTCCTCAGAATATTTCCACTATAAAACATTTATTCATGAAAAATCCTTAGAAAAACTAAAATGATAAATTCCAGAAGAACCTCTCGCTGCCCGGTATAATTGATGCCAGGGACCGGTACCGGTTCGCGGCCCAGCGGTTGAGAAACACTGCTCTAAGGGCTTATCCAGGTCTGTGTAGGTATAGCTTTACTAACAGTCACTACTGAATAATTGCGATGAAAGATGATCCTTTTAAAAACTTACCTGTAGTTTAAATTATACATTTATAATCGGCTATAATTTTATGTTTGCGTTATTTCATTCGCCTTCGACTGCAGTTTCGCCCGGGAATGCAGAAAACGCGCATAGAATCCGACAAGATCGAGAACCTGAAACCTTCTCTGGAATCCAACCGTGGACTTCATTTGATGGAATACTGAAACTCCAGGTACCATACCGGCAGCATGTTACAGTGATTAACTGTTATTTGAATATCACAAGTCGGATCGAATTTTGAATTTTTAAGTCTTCGTAAATGGACGTAAATATTTGTGTAGGAGCTAACCTCAACGGTGTACAGTCCCTCACAGGTACTTATTGTTAGGGAATTTTTTTGTGAATACGTGTTACACCTATTGCTCTGTATTACTAAGGAGATGATTGATTTCAGTGATGCAATATTATTTGATCACTGAGCACTAAGTAACTTTGTCTTTAACGTAATTCACCAGTGATTACTTCTGAAGGCGAACTATTGTACCATGACGTGATATATGGCCGGTGGAACGATTATAATCCGTTCGTAAGACTGTCTGCTATATATGCACCAAGGCGACTGATTATACATCGAGTGGGAACATAATATATGGCACAACCCGTCATTATTCTGCGTCACCATTGTGTTCATTAACCTTTTAAAGCCTATTGGTCACGTGATGCACCAACAGTTTAACATTCAACAACTGTACGTTCTGCCCACACTGTATTTATGTGTCATGTATTTATCTGAGAACAAACAGCGACTTGTGCCACTTACAGCATAAACTGATTGGTTTTATAACCGGGATGAAAAGTGTTTACAGCGCGGTACGAGCTGGGTCTTTAAATAAAGCAGTCTGCGCTCTGCCCACACTGTATTTATGTGTTTTGTATTTATCTGAGAACAAACAGAGACTTGTGCCACTTACAGCATAAAATGATTGCTTTTTATAACTGAGATGAAAAGTGTTTACAACGCGGTACGGACTAGGTCTTTAAATAAAGCAGTCTGAGCTTCGTCTTTAAAGGGTTAAACGCAGGATGCATCGCTGTAGCAGGGTAGAAAACCATTGGCATGGGTCAGGGTACAGATCATGCTAAACCAGAGAGAGTTCTTGTACCCTATCTGCAGAACAGTGTTATTCGTCAGTTGGTTCTTGCAGTGCGACTACAAATTTCATTAAGTGTTTGAAACGGACCTGTGAAGAAAAAAATAATAATTTCAGACTGTAATCGACGCACCCAGTTGAAGTATTTGTGACTTAACGGACTTCATTGAAATGCTTGAATTACTCTGTCTTTTAACTTGCGATTAAATTAATATTATGTTTAGGAATAATTATGTATTTATTCTACTTTCATATATTACTGTATTTCTTTAAAGCTATACATTTAAAACGTCTATCATTTACAATCAGTATTTCCCCTTCCAATCAACTGTATTAAATAAGTGATCAATTAATGTTTTACATAAGAAACCAATAAATCTTACTAAATACAATATTTAGTGTTAGGGATTAATAAAACGTTCAATAACGTCCAGCAGAAATAACATAACCTTGGACAGATAGTTTAGCAGTCATTTAAGAACACACAGAATTAAAATGACGCAGCTCCATTGTTCTTGACTATGTCTACCTGAATCACAGGCCGGTGCGTCAATTATTCATTCTTACTTTTGTCGCGCGTTTCTTCAGTATGTGCAGGCAAATACTGGTACAATTCTAGGCTACGACATCTCTTTACCTAATTCCTTCTTCTTCTTCTTCTTCTTCTTCTACTACTTCTTCCACTTCTTCGATGACTCTACAGTCCAATGCGGATCTGCGCCTCCTTAATGGACTTCTTCCAGTCAGCTCTGTTTGTTGTCCTCTCATCCCATTTTGTAATTTTGCATTTATTAGTACCTGTTTGTACATATTTCCACCATCTCTTTTTTGATCGTCCTCTTATTCGACTTCCCTTAGGTTATTGTTAAATACTTACCTTAATTTTCTTGTACTATCCATTCTGTTAACATGACCAATCCAGTTGAACCGGACTTATTCTGACAAATGAAATTACGTCTAAATCACTGACCAGCTATATTAATTCTTTATTATATCGCTTTCCCCAGTTTTCATTTACTTTAATTCCCCCAAAGAGTCTTCTTAAAACTTTTCTTTAAAAAGTAGCCGGCCGTTTGTCAACATCTTTATTCCGCATGTTGCTTCTGGCCTCGTTGATGTCTTACAAGTTTTTATTAGTTCTCTCCTGAGTATTGATTGGTTCTTTCGTAGAGGTAGAAGAGCATATTATGCCCTATTTGCATTCGTAATTTTTTTTCAATCTCTGGTCTTAATTCTATTTCATTTGTTAGGTTTTTACCAAGATATGTATAGTCTTTTACTGTTTCAAAATTATATGTACCAAGTTATACACATTCATTTTCATTGTAAGGCTATCGTGATGCTATCATAAATTTTGTCTTGTTTTCCTTTTCTTCTAATCCCATCTTATTTGTTTCTTCGACCAGTGATGTAAATACTTCTTCAACATCCTGTAATCTTCTTCCCATAATACCCACGTCGTCAGTGTATGCCACAATTTGACTATATTTTTTTGAATATGGTTCCCTGTGTTTCTACTGTAGATCTTCTAATTGCAACATCCAGCACGGTGTTTAACAGCAAAGGAACAATTGCATATCCTTGTCTCAAACCTTTGTTAACTTTAAATTCCGAGGATAAATGTTTGCCAATTTTAACCTTAGCATATATTGTTTTTTTTAACAGAGGCATCACGATGTGCTCATAAACGTAATATAAAGTTAAATAATGTACGTCAGCATAACTACTTTATTATTATGTATGTAATTACATGGTGTAATAAAGTAGTTGTGCTGATGTACATTACTTAATATTATATTACATATATTTCATTGTTTAAAATTCTGTTCCATGTAACTAATTTTTGGGGGAAACATACTTCACGCATTTCGCTCCATAATTCCTTTCTCCATACAGTGCCATATGCTACTTGAAAATCAATAAATAAATGAAGTATATCTATATTCCCCCTCCCCAATATTTTTCCATTTTTTTCTCATTGTAAATATTTGATCAACAGTTGACCTGTCCCTTCGAAAACCTTCTTGGTATTCTCCTAGCATTTACTGCAGTATAAGTTACTAATTTCACATATAAATATTTGCCAGAATTGTATATCCTGTACATAGCAATTAGACTGTCCCGTAATTATCGCATATTGTCACGTCCTCTTTCATATGAATTCTTCCTAATCGTTGTATACGATAAAATAATTGTGCTTTTTTTCAGTTTCCTTTGACCCAGTACTCCCTCTGCACCTGAACCTATACCATTAAATAAAAAAAATAATAGTAACGAAACTAGATTGGAGTGTATGTACTTATCTGACACAACTTTATTTGATGGTAGAGATATGTATAGAATTTATTACATTAAGAACAACTACATGTTTCAGCACTTTACAATGGCCATCTTCAGGTTGAGAAATGAAAAACTTAGTAAGCAGCTACACTCGACTTATGTGGGCCGTATACAGTGGGGAGGTAAGAGGTGAAGTGGGTACGAGATCTCGCATGTGTTGTGTAGGATGGGTGGTGTGGGTACAGGGGTTCTGTTATTGTATGCTATGTCTAGGTTAATATAGTTGGATCTACGGTATCATCTTGTGTTTGTAGAGAATTATATGTACATGTGCACTTAGCTTATAAATACACAGTGTGCAATTTTTATATAAATGTAGTTTCTGTAGTTATAGTGGGTTCATTGATCTAAGATTATGCACAATATAGTTCTTATAGTTATAGTGGCTTCATTGATCTGATCACTTAGTTTTTATATTTACTGTTATAATACGTCAAGTTTGATTTTCATAATTTCTTGGTTCAGTATCTGAAGTACAACTAATATATGTAAAGTTATCCCATTACAGGCCCGGTGTGGCCCAGAGGGTGTGTAGAGGTATATCTCTACTCTTCCAGTGACCGCTGCACTAGAAAGGGGTGAGTGGTCAGCAGCACGCCCCGGCCGCACTTTACCCCCGGGAAAGACCCGGTGCCCATTTTATAGGAGACTGGGTGGGCCACAGGGCCGGTCTGGACGGGCGGAAAATCTCGTCCCCACCGGGATTCGATCCTCGACCGTACAGCCTGTAGCTCAGTCGCTATACCGACTGAGCTACCGGGCCCCACAACTAATATAGTACGGAGTAAAAGTAAGTTGAGTAAGGGAAACAAATTAGTAAACAATGGTGCGAAAAAACAACATACAAGCTAATTAAATTAAATTAAGGTAATATTGAAGTGTTAGGTTTAGATATTTCTCTTCTGGTGTCGTTGAGTCGTGCGTGTTCTAGTTGAAATGTTCAAAGAACCTTACGATAATAACAACGAATTTAATTACATCATCATTTATCTGGGATTAGAAGTAAGACTATTTATGAAATCCATTAAATATTTCATGTTGCAGTATGCATTAATATGGTGCTATGTGCACACTTTAAAGTTATGTAGCTGGCCAGATATTTCGTCATTTGCACTGTTCGGATTATTCAGAGCGTTTTCATTTGCAGTTTCAAGGCACGTAGCCGGTGTTCATACAGCCAACCCCCTTTTACTTCTGACTCGTTTACTTTGCTGCCAACCTACATCACATACTAATAGGGCCAGCCTCGTTTCACAGAACATGTAATGTTGGGTGAGGAATTTTTTCAGTTATGTGCGGTATTCTAGACTCTACTCTCTCGCTTTTCAAAACACAAATTACCCTGTCCTTTTAATAAGCGTTGCGGTGTGTGTGTGTGTGTGTGTGTGTGTGTGTTTGTGTTTTTCTCAGCACATGCACATGTGCGTTCGTATGTGCGTGTTTTACATTTTATTTAATTACCCAGACGAAAGTCGTGTTTTTAGTGTACGGGTTAAAAGGTGAATTGGGGCGGAAAACGCGACGTTAGAGGAATAGAAGTGGTTATTGTTTTCCAAGACCTTTTTAATTGGAAACGCTTTTCCGTAATTAGATTCACGTTTCCCAAATACTAACCACTGAATCATAATGCAAAGTGATGCGGTGGGTAAAATGGCATGAACTTTGTAACGTACAGTTATAAATTATGAAGGCAGAAGTGACTTAGAAAGAAAACGGAAGATATTTTTTGGTATTAAGTACATTGTAATTAATTAAGTTTGTATTAAGTACATTTTATTACTTGGGGGACCACGGTGGCACAGTGGCTAAGATGCTATGCTACAAATCAGAAGGTTGCTGGTTTGATTCCAGATGGTGTCATTGGAATTTTTCATTGACATAAAATCTGTCCGATCGCGCTGTGGACCTGGGGTGGACTCAGTCTCTAACAGAAATCAGTACCAGGAATATTTCCTGGGGGTAAAGGTGGCCGGTGCGTAAGGCTGACAGCCTTACCACAATTCTGTGCTGTTGTCATGAAAATATAACTTCCTGGAACCCTCTGGGTCACTCCAGGTCTTTAACGGGACTGCTTTACCATAATATTGTATTACTGTACTTATTTTTTAGCGACGTATTAAAGACATTACTGCTATCATTACGGGTATTCTGTTCATTGCTTTTTAAATTAGTTAATGAGTAAGAAAGTAATGTAATCCACATATCGTTTTCTAAGCTGTGATGTGTTTAACGTCAGGATATCTCAATTTGTATAGCGGCTTCCTACGGAATTCACGATCCATCTTTGATTTCCAGCAGGGGTATATCTCAAAATCGAAACTGTGCCCCACTCAGCCACTTAAGAAACGAATGACAGACCCAATTTACGCGGGTGAAGCTACTGGAGCTTGAAGCTAAACACTAGTTTTTGTTTCATCACCCAATAAAAATTAGAAGTTGTGGGATGTGTGTTAAAGAAACAGGACGTAAAAGAATGCGAAAAGAATTTATCTGTCTCGGGATAAGAGGCAGTGCAGGGCTTATGTGTACTTGACATTGAAACTGTTGGTTCCATAGGTGAATCGTAATTTCTTGAGCTGATGAGTGACTTCTCAGTACGTACTGTTCTGTGTTGACTTTGTTCGTTGTCATGAAACTGATTCCGTGGGGAAGAGGGTTTGGCATTAATAAAGGGCCAGGAGTGTCTTCATTGATAGGATGCCCAAAAATATCTTCACTGAACAACTGGAAAGGACGAGAAGAAGGGGAAGACACAGGAAGAGATGGAAAGAGGAAGTAGAAAGAGATCTTCAAGTGCTGGGAGTGAGAAGATGGAGAGAGTTGGTTGCAGATAGGAAAAAATGGAAGGACATTGTTCGACAGGCCAAAGCCCACAGTGGGCTGTAGTGCTGATTGAAGAAGAAGAACAAGAAGAAGAAGGAGGAGGAGAAGGAGAAGGAGGAGGTCCTCATCAGTTTAGCGAATATGATCTTGTCTCAAAGAACAAAAGAGCAAAATTCGATGAAGTAAGGAAGTTATTGATTTTGGAAATCAGTCAAAAACAATTCTTCTTGAACATGAAATAATTCGAGTGTTCAGGAAATTTTCAGCATTGCGTAGA
>Ga0136643_10009340_pt1:0-5000 | contig 14424 bp, 9 predicted proteins | sample TergutLab28metaG_FD_96883 | JGI IMG/M metagenome (GOLD analysis project Ga0136643, IMG submission 96883) | Labiotermes labralis P1 segment gut microbial communities from Petit-Saut dam, French Guiana - Lab288 P1 (version 3) (version 3) | ecosystem: Host-associated > Arthropoda: Insects >... | reverse complement strand
TATATTGCTGGTGAACAGAAACAGACTTCCAAATTATGGCATCATATTTTGAGTTTTGCCGGTGGTGAAGCGACAAGGGCGTAAAGCCGACCACTCTCTCCGCGTAGTGCTAAAATTAAGAATGAATGGAGTTATGCCTCCGCTATCCCCGTATGCCCTCATGGTGTTGTGGGACTTTACCGTAAACCTTGACATGATATTTTATACATTCTCTGTGTCTGCTTTGAACTTGGTTTCATAATTGTCTTAATTTTATAGTTTTTATCCCTAGAGAAGAGCTTATTTTAACGACGTCATATGTTAATTACTTTCTTCAAGAAAGAAGTAAAACATTCATGTGTTGTGATTTGAGCAAATCGATAGACTGCCACATGCAGCATCGTTAATGCAATATTAATTGGCATCATGACGCCATCAAGATGGTAACACACAGGTTTACTATTCGGGACGTCCGGGTCAAACATCAGCACGAATATCGGATTATCAGTAGCTTTCCTACGTTCATTCTGTACTTCAAAACAAATCCGTCAATTGTTCTCTTATCTTCGTATCGTCAGACGTCACATTACTCGTCTGAGCTAACGAAACGTCGTCAAGGGGTATATAAACAAGTAAATAACCTGTATCAAATTGTACATTAATTACAATTTTAATATAAACTAACAATAATTATAAATTTTGCGGTGATATATATCAGCGTTGTGCTGGTGATAAAATATGTATGTATTTACCAATGTACAGTCACACACAGAAGCACGCGGTGTTGCAGTGTGTTGAGGTGCGGTGCTACAAGCCGGAAGGTCTCGGGTGCGATACCCGATGGTGTCCGGCCGCACTGTGTCTCTTGGGTCGACTCAGCCTGTAACAGAAAAGAGTACCAGGAGTACTTCTTGGATGGTAAAGGCGGCCGGTGCGTAAGGTCGACGACCTTACCACCTTTTCTTGAAATCTGGGGAGCCTCCGCCGCCTGGAACCCCGCAGAGCCTGCCCAGGCCTACAAAGGGACTGTTTTTCCTACGCCGTAAAAAGTCGCTTAGATGACAATTTTAGTCTAATTACAAGCTATGTCACGTCTTCTCTTTCAACAACAAATCAGTAAATGTTATGACTGTAGTGAGGAAAGTGATCTCTTACTTTACAACGCTAAGAATACGTGGAGGTAAAACTCCACGTCCACTTGGAATTTATGGCATCGTGTTCGGTTAAGCACAGGGATATTTTTACCTTACAATGTGTTCAAAAAGTAATAATACATTTAATTTAAAAAATTATTCAGAATTTTTAAAAATATAATTCACTTACTGCATTCAACCAGTTTGGAAATGAGTCACGTGTGTAGCTGTGTTGATGTGGTGTAACATTTGAGATAAAAATCAAAATTTCTTAATTATTTTGAACGTTTTAAGAGGAGCTACTAAAAATATTATAATTGGGGGGGGGACAGATTTACGGTGTAATGTTTCAGGCTTTCTCTCTAAACAAAGTTCGAACTGATTCATTTGGAATGGAAGGTCATACATTGTCATTTGAACTCCACGTTTTTTATAATTTTATTACAGTACCTGAACTTCCACGATGTAAATTGTGTCAGTACTGATACTGTCATAAATGTAGTGTCAATATGACTTAAGATCTTCATGTGATACAGTGTTGTCGAGAAGGCACGTAACGCCTAGTTAAATATTTTCTTGCCTGTAATTAAATGGTATTCAACTGGATTCGTAGAAAAGATAAACAGCTGTAACTGTACCGGTACTTATCGATAAGTAATTATGAATTCCCTGTAACTGTTTATGGTTGGCTGTTTTCATCAAGGTGAGACTGCGCCTTGTACAGTACATAACTTGAATAATGGAAACACAAAGACGATTTTTTATTGGCTCAGAAAGTTTTGTATGTAAATGCGTCCAGGTATTTTATGAAGTGGAACTAAATGTTCAGCTGGTTGCAGAAACCACGAAAGTTGGTGGATGCGTACATTGCTGACCGTAGGGGACATTCCCAAAATTTAGCATAACGTTGTGTTTGTTTATTGACGTTAGTGTACTTCTTAACAACAGAACATGTTCCATCGAAATCGGTTGCGTGATTTTTGATCACCGTCTGTGTGCCTTGTAGTTTAGGGCTGCAGGGCTAAATAACGAAATGTACAATAACTGCTTGCCGGTCGCAAAGAACGCGCGGCGCAAGAAATGGTTACTGTTTCTGTTCCGATCAAACCCAAGCGTTGTAAGTGTTAGTGCCACTTACAGTGTGCACGTTTATACATGGGCGTATGCCCCTTTTCTCTATTTGTGTTCTGTTGTGTAGATAGACGCTTTAGAATGGGCTGATCCCTTAGCCAAGTGTGTGTACTTTCCGTAAGAGTAGGAACAAGACTCGGAAGATGGACGTCGTCGGGCTACACTGGCGTTTTGCATCTCAGGGATGTACATATAAGTGTATGGTGAAACACATGGAGTTGTATCGGAAGACGGTGGCGGTGTGTCTTCGACGTTAAGTGAATAAATTATCTGTGGATTTTTTTTTTCCTGTGGCGCTGCGGCCCAACGCGGGCCATGGCCTCCTTGAGGTTTCTAGATCACACACGACGACGCATCACAGTAGGTAGGACTCCTCTGGATGAGTGATCAGCTCGTCGCAGAGATCTCTACCTGACAACACACAACACTCACAATAAACAGACATCCATGTCCCCCGGTGGGATTCGAACCCACAATCTCAGCAGGCGAGCGGCCGAAGACCTACACCTTAGACCGCGCGGCCACTGGGACCGGCAATTATTTATGGATACCGGATTTAATTGCACATGAAAATTAATCCTAATATATTATAAGCATTAATTTATAATTTCTGTAACCGTGCTATGAAATTTTAGGAATTTTAAGCAAATAATATCTTAAAATCGTATATTCTTCTTCTTCCATTGGCACTACAGCCCACTTTGGGCTTTGGCCTGTCGAACAATGTCCTTCCATTTTTGCCTACCTGCCACCAACTCTCTCCATCTTTTCACTCCCAGCACTTGAAGATCTCTTTCTACTTCCTCTTTCCATCTTTTCCTGGGTCTTCCCCTTCTTCTCGTCCCTTCCAGTTCTTGAATGAAGATCTTTTTGGGTATCCTGTCCTCCTCCATTCTCTCTAGGTGACCTAACCGGCTTATCCTTTGCCCTTTTATCTATTTTGCTATATTTTCTCCTTTGCTCATCTCTTCTAGTTCTCGATTCGTCCGACTTTTCCATTCCCCGTTTTCATATTTAGGACCGTGTATTCTTCTAAATATTTTCCTTTAAAGAATAAGCAGAGCTTATTCTTCTTTCTTCGTCAACGTCCATGCTTTTGCTCCATACGACACTACCGGTCTTATTAGTGTAAAAATCTTATATTACCTCATTTAAATGTACGTAGAGTTTGCAGTCCACTTGTGTAATATTAGTGTTTGATACATGAAAATGTAAATAATAATTGTTGAAAAACTATTAAATTTTTGTGATGCAGTAAGTAACAGCAAAATGTGGGGCTATTTTTACAACATTTTCCAGAACCCTGTACGTCTGCAGTCTTGCCTGCAATTTCGAGTAAAAAACCAGTAGAAATGCTGAGGTTATGAAATCACGGAAGGAAATTATTCCACGCGGTTGAAGATTTCTGCACATGTGGGGGGGGGCCTGATTTGCAAAGAAAATATAATCTGTCACACGCAAGTGACATTTCAAAAGAGTCTGCAAATTTTCAAACCCATGTCACAGACAAATGAGCCGAATATATCAAACGGATATCTTCAGCCGGTGACGTGTTAAAAAAATTCTCACGACTAACTGGACGTAAACGCTTTTCATGCGAAATGAAAAATCATGTACATGACAGTTACATAACTCCTGCAATCAGCACGAAAAAAGTAATTTTTTATTTAGGTTTAAAAAAATATCCAGGCTTTGTACATGTTTGCTGTTTTGTTTTTATTTTATATTAATTCGAAGCATGTAAACAGTTTCGCCTTTAGAAGGGCCAGATTTAATGCCACAGAAGATGACTGGGTTTGTTGGTGTTTTGTGGTTAAAATACACAGCCACAAATAATTTCTTTCCAGGACTGTCGGATCTTATGAACAGCAGTGGCGCTGCTGGTTCACTGTCCACAAATGTAATACAGAACAGCCTGTGATGGTAGATACATTTAACATATATTGGCGTACAGTTCAAACGTAGGATAAACACGAGTTAAATTTGAGAAGAAAAAATCCAAATTTTATTGCGACTGGGTAAAGTTCTACTCCCCCCACCATCCCCACCCCCACCTCCACCCCACCCCACCCTCACCGCCTATTGCAAATCAGGAATGTTATAACGAAATTAATTTGAGCTCTACTGTAATTAAAATTATTTTTTGCTAGGCTTGGGAAGTAAGTGTCATTTGTTATTTATTTATGTGTTTATATTAGGTCCATTCAACGATAGTGTCAGTAGAGAAGTCAATTTAGCGTCCCATGGTAAAGTGACTAGTGAATAACGAATTATAGAGGCTGTGGAACGGAGTCATCTACGTCTTGTTCGAGATTCTGCTTTCGACACTGCCTGAGTAGATAAGTGAAAATAGTGGAACACCACGGAGTACACGGTAGTGGTAAACAGTGGAACACCACTGAGTACATGGTCGTTGAAAACAGTGGAACACCACGGAGTACATGGTCGTCGAAAACAGTGGAACACCACGGAGTACATGGTCGTCGAAAACAGTGGAACACCAAGGAGTACATGGTCGTCGAAAACAGTGAAACACCACGGAGTACACGGTAGTCGAATACAGTGGAACAACACGGAGTACACGGTCGTTGAAAACAGTGGAACACCACGGAGTACACGGTCGTCGAAAATAGTGGAACACCACGGAGTACACGGTAGTCGAAAACAGTGGAACACCACGGAGTACATGGTCGTCGAAAACATTGGAACACCACGGAGTACATGGTCGTCGAAAACATTGGAACACCACGGAGTACA
>Ga0136643_10009334_pt1 | contig 14428 bp, 7 predicted proteins | sample TergutLab28metaG_FD_96883 | JGI IMG/M metagenome (GOLD analysis project Ga0136643, IMG submission 96883) | Labiotermes labralis P1 segment gut microbial communities from Petit-Saut dam, French Guiana - Lab288 P1 (version 3) (version 3) | ecosystem: Host-associated > Arthropoda: Insects >... | reverse complement strand
GTTATTTAAAGTAAACTTCCAATTTTATTCCGCCCCCTCCCAGGAAAGGGGTGTTATTTTAACTTTGGGGTTACACTGTGGTTGCCGGCAACGGAAGCCCCCCCCCCCCCAGTAAAGGAGTGTTATCTTAACTATGGTGTTACACTGCCTGCTGCAACTGACAGCCCCCCCTCACACACGACTGCTGTCAGTAAAGTGACTGGCTACAGATTCAACAACTAGGGTTCGGTTCCAGGCAGAGGTTTTTCTTCTCACAACATCCAAGATTGGCTCTGAAGGCCACCCAGAATACCACCCAATGAGTAACAGACTCTTCCCATGAGGTAAGGCTGCTGAAAAATAAAGTGGACCCCTCACTTCTTCTTAATATCAAAGTTAAAAACCATACAGAGTTTTACTTCCACTCTCTTCATGTCTTCATTGCATGGGACTAAGGCATACAGACAGCTTACAGTTACATATTAACTTGCTAATTTGTATACTTTTCATTAAGACATTCATAACTCATGAATACCTTTCTAATGTGGTAGATATATTTCTTACAAGAACAACAATAAAATAATTTAGTTGCAGCAAACAAAGTGTTTTACCATATGTTAGAAAAGGAAATATTTATAATGTCCATTTCCATAACAAAGATTTTAATACCAGTGATTTCCTTATGCAGCAGCTCATCCAGGGCCTGCAAGCAAATAACATGGCCAAGATGTCTACAAGGCACAGTCGTTCACTGCCAGATTTACTAACAACAGCTAGGGTGCTACACCTCATTGACAAATTCCCGGTACGTTCATTTACATGGCCAGGTACTAATCTGCACCACAGCAAGAATTTCTCTTCTTGTCATGCCCCACATGGCTGTTCATCGTAGTCTCTACTAACACCTATACTGCACATATTCTCATATTAGAAAACGTTGACTGAAAATGACACTGTAACCCCTAGCTAGCTGAGCCCTACCCCTCTATTCAATGGATAGTGGGGGATGTTTCCTTTGGGGGGTGGGGGTTTGAGAATAAGCCATGGCAACTACTCACACCTCCTGCTGAGGTTGAGAATGCATCTAGCCTTCCATTCCCCCATATGCCGTCAGGATGTGAAAGAAACAGTACAGCTAAATTTCTTCAATCCAACATCTGATAATTTAGAAATCCTGATAATCCAGCGCTTGAGAAGAGTAGTCCCAAGAGCAGAAGTTTTGTTTTTTACTAGAAAAGAGCTTCATCAGTGAAAGAGATTGCAGGGATATGTTCAAAAAGGTCGGAGTGCATCTGTATATCAACCACTGTGAATACCCCTTGTCTCCTACTGCAACTTCTTCAGCTATGAATTCCCCACAGAACATACAGGAGAACCCTGACGACCCTGAACCAATAAATGAAGGGGAGATCCAAATGAGACTCCTCTGCTTAGTTGCACAGCCCAATTATAGAAGCAGTAACAGAAAATTACCTGTAAGAACTTAGGTCAGTATAGTACCATCTGATAATCTGGAATATTCAATAAATTGGCACCTGTCTGGTCCCATGCAAATCAGAGTAACAGTATTTTGCTGTACTGTCTTTATATTATTACATATAAAGCAGCTTGGTTCTCCTCACCAAAAATTATTCAGGTGATCAAGTCAAGAAGGTTGAGATTGGTGGGGCATTTAGCACATATGGGGAGAGGAAAGGTGTATACAGGGTTTCGGTGGGGAAACCTGAGGAAAAGAGACCACTTGGAAGACCCAAGCATAGATAGGAGGATAATATTAGTATATATCATCAGGAAGTGGGATGGAGGGGGCATGGAGTGATCGGGCTCAGGATAGGGACAGGTGGCGGGCATTTGTAAATGCAGTAATGAACCTTTGGGTTCCATAAAATGTGGGGAATTTCTTGACTAGCTGAGAACCAGTTAGCTTCTCAAGGACTCTGCTCCATGGAGTAATTAAATAAGTAAGTCAGAAGTAAGAGCAGATGGGTGAAGGCCAACACAGGTTTCATAATTCAATACTTATGTTTCTATAATACAGATGAAATTAATGTTATGTCCATCCAGAAACCAACTTCTGTTTTGTCTAGACAAATCCACAAGGTAACTAAATACAGTATTGTTTTTCCTCATACCATTCAAGGTTACATCCTAATGTGGGCATGCAAGGAGATACCACTTATAAAGGTTACAAATGGTCAACTAAAGCATTTATAAACATTATTTGTATGCTTTCTACTGGAGAAGTTATATGTTGAGAAATTCAATCAACTTGTTTCTCTTCAATTTCTTACAAATTAATATAATATTAGGTTGGCTGCTAACTTATCAGTTTATGTTCTTTTATGTCCAGTACCTTTATGATCAAATCATATGGTAAAAAATGTTTTGTAAATCAAGCAATTATGAAACATTCAAATACCAATGTCATCATAGGTCTCTAGTTTCATCAAGCATGCAACTTGCTCATTCATTTCCACTTGATATAGATCAAGGACAAGACAATTTCTTTTTAATACAAATACACAATTTGTGCATGTCACTATTTCTTCAATCATGACAATGATAAATTATTTCTGGGAATGCACTCTCTCCATTTTCTATACCGTATCCTCAGAGGTCTGAAATCTGGAAAAACTTTCTTAGTTCAATGTGGTATCTGAAAATAAAACACAACTGACAATAAACACTCATAGAGTTTTTAAACATAAACTTCCCATACTTTGTAAGGCAAGATTCACTCATGATATCATCATGTCTAATCACTCTTCCTGGCAACTTCTGACCCCAAACAATGGATTTTCAAGAAACTTTAAATACATGAATTCCAGCTTCCGTCATTAAGTAGATAAGAACTGTCGTCTTATGGACTAATAGTGTGCAAGTAGTGGTAATTCCTCACCAATAAGTTTTCCTGAAACGTCGGCGATGCATTACCATAACTTGCTACATGACAGCCTAGAAGAGCGCAGCTCTCAACTTTGTACAAACTTCATTCTATTAGACACTTTACCTTTGTACAGTTTAGCAATATGAATATGCCAGTCACCTGAAATTCCATGGTGAGAGCTTAATAGCATTTCTTAACCTAGGTCCTTTAAATATGGTACGGTAAGTGACAAATCTTCAAAGCAGATTTTTGTATAACTTTAAGTAGCATAACAAGCTTGGCAAAACTGTATTTGATGTTCCAGTGAAAGCAATATGCAATTATCCAACCACTGGTGCTGGGCATGTGAAGGATGGTATGGGCATAAGATGAGATTGAGGTTATTTGTGAGATATTGAATGTAGCAAGTGCCTGAACAAGTGTAAATCATGGTTAGATTGAATCACTCAATTGTAAACCTATTAATTTGTATTTCTTGCTAGTCTCCTCAAACAGAATGAAGCATATGAATTGCAAGCACATGCCTAAAGTTCATCCCAAAACTTTTTATTCTTGGTCAATATCTCAGTTTTAGACAGTGAAAACTTGATGATCTGAATTACTATCCAAAGCTGTACAGTTTGTTCCTTTTTTTGTATGACTGGCTGCCATGGCTCTAAATAAAGCACAGCATTCTGATTCCTTTCAGCTACAATATGAGGACAATGGCTGGTCCTAAGTCTCATGTGATAACTCACAGAGTGACCAAAAGGGAAGAGTCTGCAGTTCCAGGCTACGATAAAAGATAGATAAATTTGAATGCAAAGTCAAATAGTTGTTTTAATACAGATAAAGCAAGGTTCAAGACTGATACAAATTTCTCACACAGAATACATAAATTTTAAATAATGCTTATTTTGCTGGCTTCTTCTCTTGGCTGTATGACTCCTATGGCAAATCTGTGGACTCCTGCTTGGTTTGTGGGGTGGAATACTGTACCGTGTTGGACCATGTCTGTAATAGATGTACTAGTTGTACTCCCTGAAATAAAGATTACTTTTTATTATTAACAGCATTTTTCACACTTCACAACAGTAACTGCTGTATTTCAACTACAGTTCATTCAATGTAAAGGAAGGAGAAAAATAACACATGCTAACTGCTGTATCTAACCATGAAAACAAGCTATGAATGAAGGCCAGTCACAAGGTAAGTTTAAAATACACATATTTTGTGTTCTTTGTTGTCAACTTGAACAAGAACATATGTGCACACCTGTATTTGTTGGTGTACTAAAGACACAATTTATGAAAACATGCACGGAATGGAAAGCTTCAAAATAATTGGTTCTCAACAAGCAAAATTAACCAACAACTATAAGAACATTAAATACAAACTGCTGAAAACCACCAGAGCAATATGGTATAACAAAATTTGCAGTGGCAGTCATCTAATACCAAAATAACAATAAAAAAACAGTAATAACCCAAAAAATATAATCACAAGAACAGCAGCAATCATATCTAGATTGGCATTTGAGCATTTGTTGGTGTGCAAAGACGCCATTTTTGAACATGAATGGTTCAGATTTAATTGTACTGCTATCCCACTATGTTTCCACACAGTACCTACCACAAACAACTTACATCACATTAAAGCTTGTCTTTCCTTCTACAAGGACAGCAAGCCAAGATAAAATCCAGTGATGTGCTTTTAACTTACTCGCTTACAGGAGAGTCACTATGGTCAGGAGTCTCTGGCACCATCATTTTTGAAGTGGAATGGGCAGCACTTAATTTTACATTGTCATCAGAATCACTCCATTCTGATTCTATATGTTCAGGACTCCCTGGTGAGGCCTAAAAAAAATACATTTTATAATAAAGTGCTGACATGTGTCTCTAGTCAACAATAGTCTGGCATGAAGTAAGGCAGCATCCTTTGGTGCAGTGTCTGCTAATGGGCCTTTAGTACTGGATGACAGATATATGAATATCCAGGATTGGTAGGATAGTAACTGCCACAGCCATTCCCCTGTGTCTGATGACTGTATCTCTTGCTGTCTTTGCTATGCAATCAGTGAGAATGCAGCAAAACCACACAGAAGGTTACTGGTCAACTTGCTGTATCTGAATAAATAATTCACAGAATTAACTGTGTTTGTGTAAAACAGGGTATATTACTTCCTTGGAACTCAGAATGCATTGAACACTAACCTTTACATCATGCAGTGAAAATCTGCGTGTATGTACATTTCTTGTGCTGCAGTAGGTGTTGTTTGGTCAATGCCCAAATATAACAACATGCTCTGTCTTACAAAAACACAACTTGGAATCCATTCTGCCATCGTGAAATTAATGAAGATAACAGTTATAGAAATCACTTAATTAAACTGCTACAAATAGTTCAGAATTATGATTTTGTAAACTTGTAGTTTCAGCAATTCTACTGTGACTTGCATGGTCTCTTCTGACACTCCCACACATTGTACAAGTCAGATACAAGGCTCACAAAGCCAGCACTCAAGTGAAGCTGACACTATTAACTTTTCTTGTGAAGTAATCAATAACATTTTCTTTTCAATAACATGCCAGTTGTTCCTACCTTCTTTACAATTCTGTGTGGAACGTCAACCCTGAGAGTCATACAAATTTACTCTTAACATATTCTATTGAACTTCCACTTCACATAATATTGATGTAAATGCCCAATGCTCAAGTGCGGTGGTTCCCAAACTGTGCGGGTTTCTGTTCTGCTGACACCTTGTCTAATGACAATTTTTAATTTTAGACTTTATGACTATGCAACATTATGTAGCATGTACAAGTTAACACCTTGAGGACAAGTTGCACTGCACAAAACACACATGGACAGTAATTAAGTAAATAGAGTATTAATGTTTATCTGTACTGGTACTTAAATTTTAGCATTTGCGTACGTGAACACAGTTTTTACAGTTAAATGAGAGTTCATTGCTTTAGAGTGTGCAGGCATTCAACAAAACACAATACAATAACAAACAAAATTATTACCAGGTTTCACACCTGCCAGAACTTCATGAAACAAAGCAACATCTCACCAACCACAGAAGTTACATTCCTAAAAAACACAGCTAAAAATGGCAGAACTTTTTGAAAACCTGTGGTTATCACACACATACACACCAACAAACAAATGGCTTATTTAAAAATAAATTAGATATTAAATATAAGTGTAGCATGCACACAAGAGTAATCTTGGAACTAGAAAACTAGGTTTACATGCCAGTCTCACCAACCCTCCCAACCCCCAACAAGTATCAACCCCTTAATGCAGAAGCCATGAATTCTTCCATGTGTATATAAACTGAGAACCACACATACATAACGCCAAATAACACAACTGGGAGAAATCATGTTTGGCAAGGACGTGCTTAATGCCAAACAGCAGAGAATACATTTGGAAAATATACATTCCATCGCTGCACACCATTTCATTCTTCTGTAAACTGTAATTCGCAGTTTTGTTCATAGGGCCATTAATTTTAGCTAAAACGAAGTCTACTTTGATCTTGCATTAAGCAAAAGGACTATTCTGTTTTATTTATACCTGCAGTTTTCTGCATGACTTACATCAGCAATTTTTGTGACCAAAAGGGTTTCACAATCACGAAAGAAACTGATGCAGTGATTGAACAGATATACCCACTTCACTCAGCTGAGCTAATACTTTCAAAGGGTCTTATCCATCACCTCTCCATTGACAGCAATAGAATTCCTTTTGTTTCAGAGCAGTACAAACTGACTATAATACTAGATTGCAACTTTCATTTCCTAAATTTTGTAATGAGGGAGCAAGGTTTGAATTGGTTAAGATTTCTACCACAAGATCTTAAACCTCATATAGCGGCTTTGGTGGTCTAGGGGTAGCGTGCTGCCTTTAAAATAAGTACCCAATTTCGTGGGTTTAAACCCGGCCGAAGCTGTCACGATTTTTCAGGGTGAAAAAATCCTCAGCACGCCTTCCGTCAGAGGGGAAGTAAAGCCGCCAGTCCCATGTCATAGATTTGCGGCATGTAAAAGATCCCTAAATGGCGTGGAAGTCATCATTTAGGCAAAATTACCGGAAGTTTCTCGCCCACACAGTTCCACCTTTCACTGCTAGGATCTCTCGCATTGTTATGGGCGTGGAGGCATCTGGTGGTGGAAGTAGGAATGTCCAAAAAGAGGGGGGGAAGGGTAGTACAATAAGCCTTAAAGGCTGCGGTACACCCATGGCATTAGCTACGGGCTCTAATGGCAAAGAGGAAGAAGAAAACCTCATATTATTCAATAAATCATGATTATAATTCATACTGTATACTCCGATATCAGCAATGACTCACAAAGAGAAGCAACATTGGAATAATACAATTCAGTGGAATAAGCATACCTTCCAGGTGAGTACATCATTCTTTTACATTTATATTATGTAACAATAACTTTACTACCAATTTGCAGATACAAATGTGTCCTCTCCTTAGCTAACTGCACCACCTGACACTGCAATGAACATAGATACATTTTATGTAGAGTGAAATCAATAATAGGCCTAAACTGAAGTATAGTTCAAATTAAGTCCATCTTCGTGAGAATATGAAGGATTTCTTTCAAAAGATAGCAAACAAAAACATTTCATGAACAGTACCATCACCTTACATTTTACAAGCAATGGCAGTGGCCATTTACCTCAGCACTATCAATGGTTTGCTGTTCAACATCTGTGATGACAGAAAGGCCAGTGGCTGTCTCTGTATTGGTAGCTGTATCACTTACTGGCATGCTACGCCTACCAGAAGAAAGCATATGTTGAAACTTCCGTATCAGGCGAAGGCAGGACCTATCTTGAATTGACTGAAACACAAAAAAGAGTTACTGTTAAATAAAGACTTCTCATTTCTTCACCCTCCTATAAGCACTCCTTCTGTACACACACAGTGCGGTACAAAAGTTTTAGGACTAATTTTTATAAAACTTGAAGACACATGCCTTTTTTTTTAAATTCAAAATAAGCTCTATTGGCATATATACAGGATCTGCACAGTCATACAGTTTCTAAAGAGCTGCCAAAAATTCCTCTTTTTGGACCTTCTTTAATTAATCAGTTATGGCTCCTTGGATCTCAGCAACATCCATATGAAGTGGAGTCCTTTTAACTTCATTTTCAACTTGGGGAACAGAAAATAGTCTGGCGGAGATAAATCTGGAGAGCACCGGGGGGGGATAAAGAGTTGTAACAATTTGGGTCAACAATTGGCAAACACTTGCAGCTTTGTGGGTGGGTGCATTATCGTGCAACAAAAAAAATCTCGAGAGCAGAACGCAGCTGGATGAACCCGTGAATGCACTTCAGGAGGCGATCTATTACTCCTTTATAAAATTCTGCATTTACTGTTTTTCCTTCTGGTACAAATTCTTTGTGCACTACGCCTTGAGAGTCGAAAAAAATGATCAACATGGTCTTGATGCAAGACCTTTGGAATTTAAGTTCCTTCGGCCTAGGGGACATATCACCAACCCATTCAGAAGTCTGTTGCTTTGTTTCGGGGTCATAGGCAAAACAACAGGTCTCATCTCCCGTAATAATTTTAGCAGTACTTAGTTAATGGGTTAGCTGATAGATCACTCTAGTTTACTTATTTTAAAAAAATCAGTCCTAAAACTTGTGGATCACACTGTGTATCTATTCTCCTTCAAGCACTTCGTTACGTGGCCTGCTCTCTTTCCATCATGAGTGCTGCACATATTCTCTCTCTTGGTATCACAAGTGACTGGTTCTGGGGCTCATTAAGCCTCACATTCAATCTATACCAGGAGGTCTTTCCTCACTGGTACAGCAGCAAGTGGATGAAGCTGACCACTCACCTCCAACTAGTACCAAGGCTAAGAATGCTGCTATGCCTTAACTCCCACACATTCCTTCTTGATGTGCATAAGGACAACAATACATTACTTTTTATAACCAATATTAAACAAGCATAGAGAATACCAACAAGATAAGGTAATTACATTTTCAGTTCAACTTATATATTATTAATTTATATGCAAATACAAAATGATAAACCTTTTTTGCATTTAGGCAGAAAATGTGCATGATAAAATACTTTTAATAAGGTTTTATTATACACAGTAGTAGATGAATATAAAAGAACACACAAATGCACACACATAAACACACACAAAATGGTGGTCTTGTGAAAAAGGTGCAGGATATATAAAGTATATTTACATATGATCAATTTACAATATACAACAATTACACTATGGAGTGGTTTAAAAATATCAGCAGCCCAAGTTTTAAAACAACTGACTGTTTTAACAACAAATGCAATTTAATAATTTAGTTATTTTTTTATTTTTTTTTAATGTTCATACTGTGCATTTTTATTGACTAATATTTATTATTTGTACCAACAAATGCATACATACATATATAGGACAGAATATATTACAAATGCTCCTACATATTTTGGTGCCTCTGCACCATCTTCAGGGAGCTTATATATTGCGTTTGCTAAAGTTATAAAATATTAAAATTATATAAAGCTGTAGGTCATTGTATAGTAAAATCTGTATTGTTGGTAAAATGTGGTACTGGCTGTATATGCATTTCAAAAGTCATTTTGGTGTTTACTTCCAACTGGCACACCAGACACACCAACACAGGAATTTTGAATTGCATAAGCAGCCAGCACCACATTTTACCAACAATACAGATTTCACCATACAATGACCTACTGCTTTATATAATTTTAATATTTTATAACTTTAGCAAACAGAATATATAGGCTCCCTGAAGATGGTGCAGAGGCACCAAAACATGTAGGAGCATTTGTAATATAATTTTGTACTATATATATGTGCATTTGTTGGTACAAGTAATAAATACTTAATAATTCATTTTACTTCATATGACATAACAGAAGATAAATACACCCACAATTATAGAACATTTATTTGTTGGCACACATCTGGGCAAACCAGCACCCAGAGAAGTATTACACAGATTTTCAAACTGCTACCACTTACCATGTGCCATCACTTTTGTTGCAAGAATTGCAACACTGTGCAAAGTGACAAGTTACACAGGCTAAGAATGCATCTGTAGAGCACTAAAGCTAAAGGTTATTTTAGATACAAATGAAACTCTGCAAATGCAACCTCTTCATATACAAGGCATTACTATAACTAATGTCTTACTTCAGCCACTTTCTCTGTCAATGTGTTGATATTCTGTAGCACAATTTCATCATCCAGGACAAGTTCAAGTTGTGTCAGAGCTCGCAGAAGTACTTGTTTACTGTATGGGTCTGAGTCAAGTAGCACTTCATTGCAGAGGACAATAGCCAAGTTGTTGTGTACAGTGTTCTGAAAGCAAAATTAGGAACATACAAACCTTTCCACTATGGGCATACAAGAGATGAAGTAAGTGCAGAATGAATGAAAATACTACACATGTATTGTACCTACCGAATATAATGAGACATTTGTTAAAAACTGAATATGTTCACATTACTAAGTAAGAAATTCTCACTATTCCCTAAGTGATGTTCTAAAATTAATTATTTTGCACAAGAATTTCTCAGCTGAACCAAAGTTCATTGAACACATACTGTATTCAGAATCGGTGATAATTACACTTCATATCAGGGCATGTATGTGTTGATATTTCAGTAAAACAATGTCACACATAACAACACCATTGCTAACCTCACGTTAAATGGCTAACTAAACAAGAAATATATCACACACAGACAGGACAGAAAGCTGCATAATATTCAAGCAACAATATTCTAACTGACCCTTCTTTAAACATTGCTGTGACTTTTGGTTTGAATGGGAGCAATATGCTCATGGTGGGCAGAGGACTTACCTCAAAGGGAATATTTAGATGGTGGTGTCAAACCACCACTAATAAACTACACTACCACAGGATATCACATTCATTAAAGTACAATGTTTTATGAGCAACTTAATTTATTCACTGAAGTTACACGAATGATTTGTAGAGTCACTGAATGCTTGCCCCCTTTCTTTCTCACTCACTCACCCAGCAGCCCCCCCCCACACACACACACAAAATCAGAACCCAAAACAGCACCCTTGTCTGTTCACTGCAATTTTTGGTGGAATAAATCAAAGTATTGTAATTGATTACCTATTGTTTGAAGACCTTGTATAGGATTCAAAAGGAAAGTTGGGTACTGAAGCTCCTGGAAGCATTTTGACAGTTGTGAAACCACTATTTCAGATGGTTGGTCTAACAAGAAAGTGTTATTATAATATACAAAAGCTACTTTTAACAGTACATAGTACAGTTCTGCATACAGTTTTACTACATACTGTACCATACAAAAGAAGGTACAATTCCACAATGTGTGTTCACTGTTACTTAATACCCCTGAAAGTGTTTGCTTCTGGAGATCAAAGTTCATGCCTGGCTTTCTTTACCAAGGGAGAATAGGAAATATCAAAACACCCCATCTTCCCCCAGCCACTTTCAAGAAGTGACATATTCTTCTTACACGTAGATAAAAATCTCATCAAAAAATTTAACTGTACAGTACAGTAGATGCAAAGAAGGGAAGTACAGTAATGTGGTGCTACATCAGACATTACTTAATGCTGATGGGCATATTTGTATCACCACAATCTTTGGTGAATGTTGGCTAGAGGGGTGGTGCTCTACCAAGAGCTCTCCAGTGTTAATATAATAGGCTACTTCTGTTTATTGACTTAGATGGGCCCTAAGCGAAGGTGGTGATATATACAGGGGCACCATATTGAAGTTTGTGTATTTGTTCATTTAAAGGTAATTTCCTATCATTACAGCACTTCACAGCAGCCAAACAAGGAATGCAGAAAAGCTGGATAATGATGAATGCCAATTGCAGAATATGAAGACTGAATAAAAATGATTGCCGAGTACAGCATGTAGAATACAGACTACTTACACAAGAATCAGTCCCTAAAGAAAGCAGAATATAGAATATAAAATGCCAAAAACAGAATGCCCAAGATGGCTCTCACAGTGTTTTGGCCTTGTTATGTAGAGAGCAATATCCTGCATTCACAGGTATCAAATTCTGAATTGGAGTTTCAAATGCTCTAATTGCATCTTCCTCTTAATGAGCTTAAATATGTGTACATAAAAATACAATACAATCTGGGATGGCAAACATGCTCCGAATAGACAAAGCTGAAAATCAGTTTACAATTACCTGCACCATTATTTCCATACCTTCTTATTACCAGGCCGAGTAAGATGCAACATCAAACGGACGACACTGTCCTGATCCACCTCAATTAAAGGACTAGTAACTGGAGCTTGAAATAATGTTCGAAGTGTTGGTAAGAATGCTTGCTCCAACATTTCCTGTCCATACTTACTGTCATACGCTAAAGTTGTGAAGAATGCTCCAAGCATCTGTCGCAGGTACACATCTCCCTCTATAGCAACAAAAACTTACAATGGAACTTCTAAAGGTACTTTCAGTAGAATGCTTTCAAGTTTAATATGTCAAATTTCTGTGGTCACATTACTAAATTTGTTGTACAATTTTATTTGAAATGCTCTGTGTATTTCAAAGGTTACCAAGCAACAATACCAATTTTATTCTATGTCTATCTTTGTATCTGCAGTCATGTCTTATTCTGAGAATATATAAACAAAATGTGTCTGATATTTACAAAGCCTTATCCAAAAGTCCCAAACTCACCATTCAAATTAAAAAAGGCAAGTATCACAGCTTTCTGCGGTAACTCTCTGCATTGCCTCTCAGTGGTAGTTTACTGTCTGTGTGTGTCACTTTCTAATGGTTGATTTGACAGGACACCGCATTTGTATTAATTTTAGCTGTCTGAGAAATGCAGTATGTGCTCAATACAACTTTCAGTGACAATGCCACGGGACAAATACACGCTTCTGAGTGGGTTATTTTCTTTATTTACACATAAGGATACTTCATTTGAAAAACATAAGAATTCCAGCCAACCCTCCACAGTTTGCACACAGGAAAACGTTGACAAAGTTCAGAAAAACATAAATGAAGAATGACTCAATCTGATTTTGTAGGTGCTATCAGGTTAGGCCTCTCAGATGGAACATGCCAATGAATCATACAGAATTGCAACAAACAGCAGATATCCACAAAGTTTGTGCCTTTGTTAATTACTGATAAGCAGAAGCAGCGATGTGAATTTATGGGACTGAACCGTTGCATGAAGTCAGAAATGACCAACACTTCCTCTTGAGAGTCATAACAGAAGAGAATACCTGGGTTAACTGTCATGACCTGCCAACCCAACAGCAGTTCTCTCAGTCACAAGCCTATCCTCACCATACTCGAATTAAGAAATATGTCATGTCAAACATAAGTTTTGGCCCCTCAAAACTTTAAAGTGGTTCCCACCACCCTCATGTATATAATTTGGCCTCCTGTGATTTCTTCTTGTTTCTGAGAATGAAATCACAGCCACTAAGGAGTCATTTCCTGGATGTCCCTGAAATTCAGGAACAATCACTGACCTCCCACATGCACTACTCCAAAAAAAGTCATTTCCAATGGTGCATGCATCCACCAGTGGCAGAAATGCTGGAACCATTGTATGAACTTGGAAGGAAGCAACAGTGACCATTAGAAAGGGTAAAAATATATTTCATCACTGACCAGTCCAGAAACTTTTGGATATGAACTTGTACAATGCATGCAGTGCAAAAATAGAACATAAACAATACCACTATACCTGTAACAGGGTTGTACCACATGATAAGCAGATGAGACACAAGGTTAGGTGACTTGATTCTGTCATTCACAAGAAGCTTACATAGACCTTTTGCAGCTGCTGTACGTATATCAGCTGACTGAAATTTCATACATAAAAGAAGCCTTTAACTCACACACAAGCACACTGAACATTCTGATACTGTGGAATAATGGTGCATTACACCACAATTATGGTGGCCACTGTACAATGAGGTATATTCACTACACACATTTCAAGCATTCACTTTACCCCAGTTGGCTGTGGTGCGTATCCACCACATATGCAGGTGAAGCAATGAAATGCAACCTGGACAACAAGGGCTCAACATCAAAAAAGGGTTTTTTTTATTATTTTTAGCATAACTATTAACAGCTCTGCCTCTTTTAAGGCATCAGTCCCTTTAACATCACATTTTATTAACTTCCCTTACAATTAAACTTCTGCAACAGTACATAAATCAATGTGAATCAGGCAAGTTATGAGGTCAAACTCTTATGCTTTCATCAGGCACCTTCAAATCCAATTCTCCCTGGATATTCTACACTTACTTACTTACTCCATGGTGCAGAGTCCTTCTTGAGAAGCTAACTGGTTTGCAGCTAGTCAAGAAATTCCCTGCATTTCACGGAACCTGAAGGTTCACCACTGCACTCACAAGCATCCGCCACCTGTCTCTATCCTGGGCCAGCCCAATCAAGTCCATATACCCACATCCCACCTCCTGGAGATCCATCCTAATATTATCCACCCATCTACGCCTAGGTCTCCCCAGTGGTCTTTTTCCCTCCAGTTTCCCCAC
>Ga0136643_10009329_pt1 | contig 14433 bp, 14 predicted proteins | sample TergutLab28metaG_FD_96883 | JGI IMG/M metagenome (GOLD analysis project Ga0136643, IMG submission 96883) | Labiotermes labralis P1 segment gut microbial communities from Petit-Saut dam, French Guiana - Lab288 P1 (version 3) (version 3) | ecosystem: Host-associated > Arthropoda: Insects >... | reverse complement strand
ATAACAGGGCCTGCAACCTGCCCGCCGTAATACGCCCCCTGCGGCTCGTCAATTATAACAAGCACCATAATTTGCGGGTCTTCTGCTGGCGCAAATGTTAGAAATGACGAGATATAACGCCCGCTTCCACGCGGCAACTTTTGGCTGGTGGCAGTTTTGCCGCCAATGCGATACCCCGGAATATAACTGCGGTTGCCCGTGCCAACATATACCACGCTTTCAAGCACTTCTTTCATTATAGCCGAAATATCGGGTGAGATTACCTGCCTGCCGCGGGGATGAAAAAATTCTTCAACCAAATTTCCGTCATTGTCCACAATTTTGTGTCCAACATGTGGAGTAATAAGGTATCCGCCGTTTACAGTAGCGGCAGAAGCCCGCATAAGCTGCAAAGGCGTAATTTGAAAACCCTGCCCAAAGCTGATTGTAGCTACCTCCACAGGCCCAATATTTTCAGGGGCAAACATAATGCCCACCGCCTCGCCCGGCAAGTCCACTCCCGTACGTTCGTTCATCCCAAAACGCCCCAACCAATCGTGAAGAAGCTCCGCCCCCAAACGCTCACCAATCTCCATAAACACGGGGTTGCAAGAATTTTGTACCCCCGCCAAAAAATCTAACGACCCATGACTGCGGGGACTGCGCCAGCAACGTATGGTATGCCCCCCAATTTGCCTAAACCCCGCACAAACAAACATGGTATCAAGCCCAATAACGCCCTCCTGCAACCCAGCCGCCGCTGTTACAATTTTGAAGGTAGAGCCGGGTTCATATGTATCATTAATAACAAAGTTCCTCCACATTTGATTAAGATGGTGCAACTGCTGGGTTTGCTCAAGCTCACCCCATACAGCCGCAAGGTCGTCATTATTTATTGTAAATGGTTCGTTAAGGTCAAAAGTGGGGTGGTTTGCAAGTGCTAAAATTTCTCCTGTTTGCGGGTTCATTACAATAATTGCGCCTCGTATGGCTTGCTTTGCTTCCACGGCTTTTGCAATGGTTTGTTGTGCAAACTGCTGCACAACTGCATCAAGGGTAGTAACGAGGTTATACCCATCCACAGGAGCAATGCGAATAACTTCGCTGTCCGCAAATTCAATTCCTCTTGCATCCGTTTCTGTTAAGATTTTGCCCCGTTGCCCAGCCAAAAAAGTATCGTACTTTGCCTCCAGTCCAATAATGCCTTGATTATCAATTCCTACAAAGCCGATTACTTGTGCGGCGAGCCCATTAAATGGGTAGATGCGCTGTACATCTTCGTCAATAATAATACCGGGTATATTAAGCCGCCTTAATTCATTTGCAATTTCCAAGTCAACATGGCTCTTTATTCGCTCCAATGCCACACGGCGGTTTACTTTGGTCAATACCTCGTCAAAATCCATATCAAGAGCATTTGCTAATGTCGTAGCTACCAGCTGGGCATCTTGTACCTGCGCCCTAATAACGCTTATGGTAGCAACTGTTTGGGTAACAGCCAAGCCAACCCCGTTTCTGTCGTAAATATTTCCTCGGTCTGGGCGTATTAGCCTATCCCTAGTATGTTGTTCGTACGCTCTTTTTTGCAAAAGCTCTCCATGCACCGTTTGTATGTATATCAACCGCCCAAACAACCCCACAAATGCCAATACAAACACCGACATTATAAACAGCAGTTTGCGGCGCATTGCCATTGTGGTTTTAAAGCCTGTTTTGTTACGTAGCCTCTTCATAAAACAACCCCCCTTGCTAAATTTTACGACATTAAAGGGGAGCTTATGCTATTAATTCGCAAAAAAGAGGTCGAGCAATTAAAGCCCGACCCCATGTTTTTTCATATCTACGTTTCCGCTTGGCAAAAATGTTATGCCCTCTTCTTCTAGCTTTTGACGGCGCAGGCTGGCGTAGATGTCGTAGCCTGTTATTTCTCCATTGGCTTTTACTACTCTTTGCCATGGTAGGTCTTCGGGGCATCGTGCCATTGCCCAGCCTACTTGGCGGGCGGCTCTTGGGTTTCCCAGCGCGCGGGCTATTTCTCCGTAAGAAGCAACCTTGCCGCACGGAATTTGTGCGACAAGGTCGTATACTCGTTGGTTAAATGTTTTTTCCATATTATTTAGCCACAGCCATGTGTTGTATGAGGTCGACAACTTTACAGCTATATCCCCATTCGTTGTCATACCAGCTAACGAGCTTTACAAAGGTGTCGTTTAGCATAATGCCAGCCTTGGCATCAAAAATGCTTGTGGCACACTCGCCAATAAAATCACTGCTTACCACATCATCTTCAGTATACGCCAAGATGCCTTTCATTTCGCCTTCTGCCGCCGCTTTTACGGTTGCTTTTATATCTTCGTATGAGGCAGACTTTTCTAGCTTAATTGTAAGGTCAACCACAGATACATTTAAGGTTGGCACACGAAACGCCATGCCTGTCAACTTGCCGTCGAGCTCAGGAATAACCTTGCCAACAGCCTTTGCAGCACCTGTGGAGCTTGGGATAATATTGCCGCCAGCCGCCCTACCGCCTCTCCAATCCTTTCCGCTTGGACTATCCACAGTTTTTTGTGTGGCAGTAACAGCGTGTACGGTAGTCATTAAGCCTTCCAAAATACCGTATTTGTCGTGCATTACTTTTGCAATGGGTGCTAGGCAGTTTGTTGTGCAGCTTGCGTTTGAAACGATGTCTGCCCCAGCATATGTGTTGTGATTTACCCCCATAACATACATAGGAGCATCGGCAGACGGGGCGGAAATAACAACCTTTTTTGCGCCGCCCTTAAGGTGAGCCGAAGCCGCATCAATAGTAGTGAAAACGCCCGTACTTTCTACGATATATTCCGCACCGCATTTACCCCACGGAATTTCTGCAGGGTCTTTTTGGGCATGGACACAAATTGTCTTTCCATTTACAATCAGCTTGCCGTCTTTTGTGGAAACCTCGCCGTCAAAACGCCCGTGTACCGTGTCGTATTTTAGCATATAGACCATATAGTCAAGGTCAATGAAAGGGTCATTTATTGCTACAACCTCTACATTTGCACGCTTCACAGCAGACCGAAGCACCAACCGCCCAATACGCCCAAACCCATTAATACCAATTTTAACCATAACTTTTCCTCCTGTGATATATATAAAATTTTAGTTGCCCATTCTCAATTTGTTGTATAAATCTATATATTGCTTTGCAGAGCTTTCCCAGCTAAAATCTGCTGTCATAGCGTTATTTTGGGCTTTTTGATAGTGGCTTTTATTGTGAAAAAGCGACAAAGCCTCATCCACAGCCCAAATCAAAGCACCTGCGTCATAGTCGTTAAAAGATAAGCCGTTGCCCTGTCCCGTTTCGTAATTATAATGCATTATCGTGTCTGCAAGCCCCCCTGTGTTACGAACAACAGGTACAGCCCCATAACGCATGGCTATAAGTTGCCCCAAACCGCAAGGCTCAAACAATGACGGCATAAGGAAAAAATCGGCGGCGGAATAAATTTGATGGGCAAGGTCGGCATCAAACATTATATTTGCGGACATTTTGTGCGGGTGATAATATGCGGCACGCTCAAATATCTGTTCATAATGGCTGTGTCCATTGCCCAGTACAATAATTTGCATATCCCTATGATTCATAAAGGTGTCCAAGGCTGGCTCAATAATATCAATACCTTTTTGCTCAACAAGGCGTGAAATTATTGTAAAAATCGGAATGCCGGGATTAATAGGCAGACCCAGCATTTTTTGCACGTGAGCTTTGCAAGCCGCCTTTCCCTCCATATCATCTATATTAAAATTTTGCGCCAGACTCTTTACTGTGGCGGGATTGTATTCGTTATAATCTATTCCGTTTAGTATGCCCAAAAGTTCGTGTTTACGGCTTGCAAGCATTCCTTGCATTCCATATCCATATTCCGCAGTCTGTATTTGGTGGGCATATGTAGGGCTAACTGTGGTCAAAAAATCCGCATAGGTCAAGCCCGCCTTCATAAAACTAGCATTACCATAAAATTCTATTTTATCAGGTGCAAAGTACCCGTAGTTTAAGTCAATTTGCGGCAATACATTGGCAAGAAAGTTGCCTTGATATTGCAAATTGTGTATAGTGAACACGCTTTTGATATTTTTATATGCGTCAAAATGCGAAAACACGTCTTTTAAATAAATACATCCAAGACCCGTTTGCCAGTCGTGGAAGTGGATGATGTCGGGGATAAAGTCAATTAAAGGTAAAAGTTGCAATGCCGCTTTAACAAAAAAGGCAAAACGCTCAAAGTCATCACCATATCCATAGATGTTTTCACGGTTAAAATAATAATCATTAACCACCGCATAGACATCTGGTTGTATTAAAAAAATATCGGCAATAGGTTTTCGCCAGTCCAAATGTACCTCATATGAAGCCACAGGTTTTTTGTCAGCTAGCCATTTTTCATTTATTTGTCCGTATTTTGGCAAAACTACCTTAACCTCTGCGCCAAGTCCACGCAAAGCATGGGGTAAAGACCCCACGACATCACCAAGCCCGCCGCTTTTGACAAAAGGTGCAGCCTCGGAAGCTATGAAAAGTATTTTTAGGTGGTTTGACATTACGCTTCTCCTAATGTTAGTGATTAAATCAAAGCTCCCTACGATGCTGTAATGCCCGCAAAAGCGTTATTGGGTCAACATGCTCCAAATCACCGCCAACAGGCACTCCATGGGCGATGCGGGTGATTTTCACCCCAAGCGGTTTAAGGAGTTTTGAAAGATACATTGCCGTGGCTTCCCCTTCAATATTGGGATTGGTGGCAATGATAATTTCCGTAATAGGGCTGTCGCTGTCAAGGCGGGCAAGCAATTCTTTTATACGTAAATTGGCAGGACTTATGCCGTTCATAGGTGAAATTGCTCCGTGCAAAATGTGATACAATCCGCTGTATTCTTTTGTTTTTTCGTATGCAGCCATGTCCTGCGGGCTTTCAACCACCATAACCGTGGTGTCATCCCTGCGGGAACTGTCGCAAATATAACACACTTCTTTGTCTGTCAAGTTATAGCAATGCTTGCAATATTGTGCAGATTTTTTGGCATCCAAAATCGCACCCGCAAGTGCATTTGCTTTTTCGTCAGGGGAATTTAGAATATAAAAAGCCATGCGGCTGGCAGATTTTGTGCCAACTCCAGGCAGACGTGCAAATTCCTCTATCAACCGCATAACAGGCGAGCCGTAATAATTCACTTAAAACATTCCCCCAAGACCACCCATGCCAGCCGGCATAAATTTGCCCATTTCTTTTTGCGCCATTTCTTCCGCCTGTCGCAGAGCTTCGTTTACAGCAGAAATAAGCAGGTCTTGCAGCATTTCAACGTCCTCTGGGTCAACAGCCGCAGGGTCAATGGTTAGCTCTTTGATTTCCTTTTTGCCTGTTACCAAAATTTTAACCACACCGCCGCCGGCAGACACTTCAAGGGTCTTTTCTTCCAACTGCGCTTGCGCTTCTTCCATTTGTTTCTGCATTTTTTGCGCTTGCTTCATAAGCTGGTTCATATTTGGCGGCATCCCGCCTCCGAAACCTTTTGGCATATTAGTTCCTCCAGTCTTTTTTTCAATTCTATCACATCTCACCAAATTGCGCAAGGAAAATGTAAGGGCAAGCGCAACGCCTGCCCAAAATATATTTAGCTACTAAAAATCCGCTGTATATCATTAAATGCAACCAGCAGAATAAGCCCCATCATAAGTACAAATCCTGCGAGATTAATTTTGCCCTCAAGCTCGGGCGAAAGAGCTTTTTTGCGTATGGACTCCACAGCCAAAAACACCAAACGCCCGCCATCAAGCGCAGGTATAGGCATAAGGTTAAGTATGCCAAGCGACACTGATAGAAACATTGTAAAATGCATTATGGGCCAAAATGTAGCGGCAAAACCGTGTTCTGTTGCTATGTCGGACAAGTCCCCGCCAACAACATCTACCATGCCAATAGGCCCCATAAGCTCACCAATGCCGTGAGTGAAAAGCCGTCCAATAGCTGTAAATGTTGCACGCACAACAAATCCTAGATTTTGCGCCCCTGCACCAACACTTTCAAAAAAGCCTAACTGCCGCACTCCGCCTTGTTCGGCCCATCCCTCTGGTATGTCTGAAAACACACCAAAAACCGTTCCCATGCCAAAGCCTATCATCCAGCGCGTATCGGCTTCATTACGAAATGGGGTTGTGGTTAGTGTGTAGCTCTCTCCGCCACGGTCTACAGTAACTTCTATTGGAGAGCCGTCAGAGCGCAGCAACGCCAGTTGAACGTCGCCCGAAACACGGATACGCCGCCCGTCAATATGCGTTATGCGGTCACCAACCTCGGCACCTGCAATATAAAAAGGCGAGCTTTCATCAATAGTACTTACAACGGGGTCTGTATCAAATCTAAACAAAGCCACAATAACGGCTATAATAAGCGCGAAAGCAATATTTAAAGCAGCACCGCCTATAAGCACAACAGCCCGCCAGCCACGGCTTGCGGCATTAAATGAGCGAGGATTTTGCTCCATCTCCTTGCCTTCTTCATCATACTCTTCCCCAAGCATACGGCAAGAGCCGCCTATTGGAAAAAGTTTTAACGAATACAGCGTTTCACCTTTTTTAAATTTTAACAGCCTTGGACCCATTCCAATGGAAAATTCCTCGACCTTTATGCCTGCACGGCGTGCCGCCCAAAAATGTCCAAGCTCATGCACAAGCACGATTGTTGTAAAAATTATCAACACAAAAATTATGTTCAATTTGCTGCCTCCTTAATGTGGGTTGTCGCCCATTTTTGAACTTCCAAAACCGCATCAATATCAATGAGGCGGTCGAAACCATTATATGCAGACATTGTCCTTTCTATAATACCCGCAATATCTGTAAAGCGAATTTTTCTTTCTAAAAACATTGCGACAGCAACTTCGTTTGCCGCATTTAGCACGGCAGGATACAGCCCGCCAAGATGCAAGGCCTCATAAGCAAGATGCAAACAAGGAAAGTTTATCACATCAGGCGGCGAAAAGTCAAGCGAAAAATGCTTGTTAAAATCCAGTTTCCCAAAATTATTCGGCAAACGCCTAGGGTGCGTTAAGGCGTATTGTATTACATTTCGCATGTCTGGCGCGCCAAGCTGTGCCAAAACTTGTCCGTCGCAAAATTCCACCATGCTGTGTATCACCGACTGCGGGTGTACTAAAACATCAATTTTTTCAGTAGGCATGTCAAATAGCCAACGTGCTTCAATTACTTCCAAGCCTTTGTTCATCATAGTTGCCGAATCTATGCTGATTTTTTTGCCCATAGACCAATTAGGATGCGAAAGAGCCTGCTCAACAGTAAAATCTTGCATTTCGTGAAGATTTTTCCCCCGAAAAGGTCCGCCAGAAGCTGTCAAAATCAATCGCAGGGGCGGTGTTTCACTACCTGCAAGACATTGAAAAATAGCAGAATGTTCACTATCTAACGGCAAAATTTCAACCCCATGTTTGCGGGTCAATGGCATTATTATTTCCCCCGCACAAACAAGAGTTTCTTTGTTGGCAAGGGCTATATTGTTGCCAGCCTTTATCGCCGCAATGGTAGGTAAAAGCCCAATGCCCCCTACAAGGGCATTGACCACCAAGCTCGCACGGTTGCAAGCCGCCTCTTCAAGACCATCCATGCCATGGCTAATTTCACAAATATCACCAATGCGTTTTTTTAACTCCAATGCGGCATTTTCATCATACATAACAGCCAATTTCGGCGAAAACTCCCGCACTTGCTGCTCCATCAAATCAACATTACTGTGCGCCGTGAGGGCAACGACATTGTAGCGGTTTGTCTGCAGCCCCCTCAAAACGTCCAGCGTTTGAGTTCCAATAGACCCAGTAGACCCCATCACCACTAAATTCATATCTTCACCATGGTCGCCTTTCTTTTTGTAAAGCTGGCTATGTGTGTAATTCCAACTTCTGCCAGCATTTCCTGTGCCTCTTTAAAATACTGCCCTACCCTATCCGCAAAATGGGCATCAGACCCAATGGTTATAATCTCCCCGCCAAGTTGCACGTAACGCCGCAAAATATCAATATTTGGGTGCGCACGCCCCAAACCATAGGCAAAGCCCGCTGTATTAATTTCTATCCCTTTGCCTTTTTCCACAAGGGTTGTTAATATCTTGTCTATAATTTCGTGATGCTCACGGTATTTCAGCGTCTTGTTGCGATACCCCCTCGGGTATCTTTCAATATAATCCATATGACCTAAAACGTCGAAATTATCGACATTTGCCGCGATGGTTGCAAGCATATTTTCAAAATATATATTATACGCTTCTATTTTTGATTTTAACGCAAAAAAATTTTGGTTGTGAAAGCCCATGCCAAAATAATCATGGGTAGAGCCTATTATGAAATCAAAGTCATGCTCGCTAATAATCTTTGCCGCCGCTTGTGTTGTATCGGGTCGCAGCCCAAGCTCTGCACCAACTTTTATATCAATGCGTCCGGCAAACTCCATTTGCAAATCACGCACAGCCCGCACATTTTCCGCAAGCCCGCTATTGTCAATGGGTACAAGCTCAGGATAAGAAAAGTCCGTATGGTCGGTTATTGCTATTTCTGTCAAACCTTTATTTATAGCGGCTTGTGCCATTTTTGAAGGCTCAGAATTGGAATCTATGCTAAATTTGCTGTGGGTGTGGTAATCAAATTTTATCACGGTATCTCTCCTTCCAAATTATACTTGCCAGTAGGCGGCAACTATGTTAAAATTATACATTATGAACTCAAATTCCGCAAGACGAATTTTATAAGGAGTGGAACAAATGGTAAATAACAAAAGAAGCATTGACGATTTAAATGTAGCAGGTAAGGCGGTTTTATTGCGTTGCGACTTTAACGTGCCTATGGAAAATGGTGCAATTACAGACGATGTACGCATTACAGCGGCTTTACCAACCATTAAAAAACTAATTGTAAGCGGTGCGAAGCTGATACTTTGCAGCCATATGGGCAAGCCCAAGGGTGTTGACACTACAAAAAGCCTTGCTCCTGTTGCCGTTAGACTTTCGGAGCATCTTGGAAAAAAAGTTGTTTTTGCAGCAGATGATGAAGTAGTTGGTAAAAATGCAAAAGCGGCTGTCCAAAACCTTACAGACGGCAATGTTGTGTTGCTTGAAAATACCCGTTTTAGAGAAGAAGAAACCAAAAATGACCCTGTTTTTTCAAAAGAATTGGCAAGTCTTGCTGATATTTTTGTAATAGATGCCTTTGGAACAAGCCATCGCGCCCATTGCTCCACAGTGGGTGTTACTGAATTTGTGTCAGAAACCGCCGTAGGCTATCTCATGCAAAAAGAAATTGAGTTTTTGGGCAATGCCGTAAATAGCCCCGTGCGTCCTTTTGTAGCCATTTTGGGCGGTGCAAAAGTAAGTGATAAAATTGCGGTCATCAACAATTTGCTTGAAAAAGTGGATACACTCATCATTGGCGGAGGTATGGCTTACACTTTCCTTGCGGCAAAAGGTTATGAAGTTGGGCAGTCTTTGCTTGAAGCTGACAAAGTTGACTACGCCAAAGAAATGATGGAAAAAGCAACACAAAAAGGTGTTGATTTGCTTTTGCCGATAGACACCGTTGTTGCAACCCATTTTGGGCGTGATGCAGAGTTTAAAACCGTTTCCTCTGACGCAATACCCTCAGACTGGCAGGGTCTTGACATTGGCGAAAAAACCCGTGAGCTTTTTGGGAATGCAATTAAATCCGCAAAAACTGTTATTTGGAACGGTCCAATGGGTGTGTTTGAATTTGAAAACTTTGCAGGCGGCACAATCGCCGTCGCAAAAGCAATGTGCGATGTAGACGGCACAACAATTATAGGCGGCGGCGATTCTGCTGCGGCTGTAAACATACTTGGTTTCGCCGATAAAATGGCGCATATTTCCACAGGCGGCGGTGCATCCTTGGAGTATCTCGAAGGCAAAACCCTTCCGGGCGTTGCCGCAATATCCGATAAATAGACGGAGGTGCTAAATGAAAATTTTAATGTTAAATGGTAGCCCCCATGAAAATGGGTGCACTTACACCGCTTTGGCTATAATGTCGCAAATTTTTGAATTAGAAGGCATCGATACCGAGATTTTTTGGGTTGGGAACGGGCAAGTCGGTGGATGTATCTCTTGCCGTCAATGCGCTGAAATTAAAGAATGTGTATTCGACGACGGAGTAAACGAGTTTCGCAAAAAGGCTGCGGGTGCTGATGCCTTTGTTTTTGGTACTCCTGTCCATTATGCGGCGGCAAGCGGTAATATTACGGGGTTTTTAGATAGACTTTTTTACTCCGATGCGGCTGCAAACTCAAATGCTAATTTTCGCTTAAAACCCGCCGCTGTCATTGCCTCTGCCCGCAGAGCAGGTACAACAGCCGCCCTAGACCAAATGATGAAATACCTCGCCATTTCTGAAATGCCGATTATAACCTCCAGTTATTGGAATATGGTGCATGGGCAAAAACCTGCAGATGTACTGCAAGACGAAGAAGGCGTATTTACAATGCAAAACCTCGCCAAAAACATGTCGTATTTTCTTAAATGCATTGCCGCCGCAGGCAGCGCAGGAATTACGCCGCCGCCAAAAGAACAAAAAATCTGGACAAATTTTATTAGGGGGTAGAAAATGCGAAAAAAAATTATCGCAGCAAATTGGAAGATGAACAAAGTGCCAATGGAGGCAAAGGATTTTGCCGCAGAGCTTGCTCCTCTTGTAGCAACACCAGATGTTGACGTGGTGTTTTGTGTGCCTTATGTCTGCCTTTGCCCCGCCAAAAAAGCAACTGTACCAAATGGCTTGGGGCTTGGGGTGCAAAACATACATTTTGAAGAAAGCGGCGCATATACGGGTGAAATTTCTGCCCAAATGTTAGAACATTTTGGAGTAACCCACGCAATTATAGGGCATAGCGAACGCCGTCAATATTTTAACGAAACCGACGAAACCGTGAACAAAAAGACTAAAACGGCTCTAGCGGCAGGTCTTGTACCTATTGTTTGTGTTGGCGAAAGTCTTGCACAGCGTGAGGCAAATATCACAATAGAACATATCCGTATTCAAGTCAAACTGGCTTTAAATGGCATAGACGCTTCGGATGCAGAAAAAATCGTCATTGCCTATGAGCCAATTTGGGCAATAGGTACTGGTGTTGTAGCCACAACCCAGCAGGCAGAAGAAGCCTGTGCTGCAATCCGTGCAGTTTTAGCGGAAATTTTTGATGAAGCAACTGCTCAAAAAATCCGTATACAATACGGCGGCAGTGTAACCCCAAAAAATGCCGCAGAGCTTTTTGCCCAACCAAATATTGACGGCGCATTAGTAGGAGGTGCAAGTCTAACCCTAGATTTTGAAAAAATTGTGAAATACAAAGGGTGATGTAATGGATTTTATCCCTATTATGTTGGTCTCTGCTGACAACGAAACAAAGGAGGTTATCCGCAGGATGACAGATATACAATTTATGTCTATGGTGAAAATGGCACTAACAGCAGCAGAAAACACCCGTGATATAAAAGATTTTAAAAAAGTGCTTGTTTTCCCCGATGGGGGCGTTGGTAATGCTTTTGCAACAATGCTTTCCCGCCTTACAGACAATTTAAGTGATATTGAAAAAATTAGGCAAGTGCTAAAAGATATTCTAATGATGGAAGGAGCAAATTAGGATGAAGAATTTTTTAGAAATTGTTGATTGTTTAGCTCGTGAAATTATGGACAGCCGTGGTAACCCCACTGTGGAAGTGGATGTGATTGTAGAGCATGACGGCATTGACTATACCGGGCGTGCAATGGTGCCAAGCGGTGCATCTACTGGTGAACATGAAGCAGTAGAGCTTCGTGATGGCGGCGACCGTTATTTAGGTCTTGGCGTTTTAACTGCCGTAAATAATGTCAACGACATTATAGCTGATGAAATAATTGGATTAAATGCCCTTGACCAAATCGCTTTGGATAGACGTTTGATAGAGCTTGATGGCACGCCGAATAAAGCAAAACTTGGTGCAAATGCCATCCTTGGTGTATCATTAGCTACTGCCCGTGCGGCGGCGGCGGCTCTTGGCTTACCTCTCTACCAATACCTTGGAGGTTTTAACGCAAAAGAGCTTCCCGTTCCTATGATGAATATTTTAAATGGCGGCAAGCACGCTGATAACACAGTTGATTTTCAAGAATTTATGATAATGCCTGTGGGGGTCGAGTGTTTTGCAGAGGGGCTACGCATGTGCGCCGAAATTTACCACATCTTAAAAAAAGTGCTTAAAAATCGGGGCTTGTCTACGGCTGTTGGTGATGAAGGCGGCTTTGCGCCAGACCTTGCCACCCCTGATGAAGTTCTTGATTTAATTATCGAAGCCATTGAGCTTGCGGGCTATAAAGCAGGCACAGATATAATGATTTCTTTTGATGCCGCCGCAACCGAGCTTTTTGACAGAACCGACGGTAAATATCATTTCCCCGGCGAAAGCAAAATGACGGGCAAAGAGGTTATCCGCACCAAAGAAGAGATGGTGGACCTTTGGGAAGCATTATGCGATAAATACCCAATATATTCCATTGAAGACGGCATGGATGAGAATGACTGGGAGGGCTGGAAGTTACTAACAGACCGCCTTGGACACCGTGTGCAAATTGTGGGCGACGACCTTTTTGTTACTAATAAAGAATTTTTACAAAAGGGTATTGACCTTGGTGTTGCAAACTCCATTTTGGTGAAAGTCAACCAAATTGGCACGTTGACAGAAACTTTTGAAACCATACAGCTTGCCCACCGCCACAACATGACCACCGTTATATCCCATAGAAGCGGCGAAACAGAAGATGCTATTATAGCCGACATTGCCGTGGCTGTAAACGCAGGTCAAATTAAAACAGGTGCGCCAGCCCGAAGCGACCGTGTTGCGAAATATAACCAACTGCTGCGAATAGAAGAAGAGCTGGGCGAGTTAGCTCAATATCCAAAGCTAGTATAAAAACCTCACACTTACCACACCTGCAATAACGACAGGACGCATACAAAAATGTGTCCTGTTTTTTGTGCGTCTATTACCTTATCATGGTGCCAATTATAATTGCAATTACAATCCAATAGCTGACAGTAAATGACTTTGATTCCTTTGGTAGGCTTTCTTTTGATTGTACATTATGCCGATTCTCATAGTAAAACTTTTTACCACAGATGACAGCAATAGGTATCAAAGTAATAGCGGCAACAGAAAGCAGAATAAGATACGTTGGCATAAATGCGTCAAAATCGGCTTGGTTATCTATATAAAACGTGGGGTTTGTCAGCGTATACAATCCGTTCATAAGTGCATGGTGCAGTATGGGAGCCCATATAGAACGAGTAAAGTAAATGAGCGGTGCGTAAAATAAAATACCAGAAATAGTCGTATGTACTATGTTAAATGCTCCAAGGTGAATAACCCCAAAAAATAGTCCTGTAACAAGAGCAATCTTCCAATACGCAACATTTTGACGACGATATTCGCCCCACAAAAAACCACGGAACACAACTTCTTCAAAAATGGTTGCTAACAAGGCATTATGAATTAGCGATTGACTAATGTCCATAAATCTAAAAGTTTGCATTGGGACATTTCCGTCATTAAAAAGAAACGGAATACCACTTTCGATTAAATTAAAAATGACACGCACTGCCAGCGTCATTATCGCTATATACAAAACATTTGTCCAGCTAATGCGGGATATAGAAAATGCAGTACGAATCTTACGCTTTGAAAAAACCGCAAACAAAAGATAGACTATGACAGGTATTCCTAAATCTCTAAAAAAGGCATTTAGTATTCCCGCCCAGCCCACAAGAGGATAAACTCCAAAAAATTCATAAATGGGTGTCAACACATATGGTTGTATGAAATTGCGGCCAATAACAAAATAATAAAGCATTGTTGCAAACAATATTATATTCGGTGTCATCGTTGGCTTATTAGCATTGATTTCTCGTATATCGTTACCCCCATGTCATTCTCCGCCCACACTATAAAAGGGCGGCAATGGTTTAATCTTTGACCCTTGGCAAGGCTCATGGCGGTTATGGTAACGCCTAACCGTCAAATGGGCTGCACGCCCCAAGGCAGAGTGCAAAAAACTCTGCTGCACCGCATAGTCTGCACCAAATATATTATTGTAACATGGACACATCGGAAAAGCAAACGATATTTGGAAATAACCGACCGATAAATCACAACAAATCCAAAGAGAAACGGCGCAGCTTACGCCACGCCGTTTACATCTTAAACACTTTCATGGGGTTGTTTGTCATGTAGTATCACTATTTACCACTTCTTACCCTAACAACCTGCCTACGTACAGCAAGAGCTACACCAGAAGCCATAACAACAGAACCAATAAGCATCAAATAAATATGCAATGGTATACCAGCAACACCAGTTCTTGGCATTGTAGCTT
>Ga0136643_10009328_pt1 | contig 14434 bp, 17 predicted proteins | sample TergutLab28metaG_FD_96883 | JGI IMG/M metagenome (GOLD analysis project Ga0136643, IMG submission 96883) | Labiotermes labralis P1 segment gut microbial communities from Petit-Saut dam, French Guiana - Lab288 P1 (version 3) (version 3) | ecosystem: Host-associated > Arthropoda: Insects >... | reverse complement strand
TGATTATACAGGGCGTTTCATAATGTTCTCCGTGATTACAAACATTTATAACAAGAAAACCAAAGGACCTACCTTAATGGAATTGTTCACAGCCACAGGAAAACTGAAAACATTTTTTTTGACAACTAGAGATGTTCGATGTGTGCTCCACGGGTGACACGGCACACATCGATACGATATTCAGTTTCTTGCCACACACACTCGTCAACATGGGTGCATCGATATTCTTCACTGCCGCAATGATCTGTGCCTTTAGGTCAACGAGGTCACGTGGCAATGGTACTTTGCGTACTTTGCACGAAATGTACGTTGCACTGTTACCACAGAATTACTCGTGTGATATTCCAACACACAAAACGACTTCTCCCCCGGAGCGGCCATTTTCTCACTACATACACTCGCATCGCCTAGCTGCAGAAATGTGAACTAAGATGAAAAACAACTTATTGGGGGAAAAAAGTTTTGAGTTGTTCCTTCTATCTGTACAGGTTTCGTAAATATGTGTCCTACGGTTTTTCTTATAATAAATTTTTGTAAATGCGGAGTACATTATGAAACGCCCTGTACTTTGCCGAATTCTTCTTAGAATGAGCAATGTTTCAGGAAAATCTGTAGAGGAAATAAAAAAAATGTTCAATAATTTTTTTCCGAAAATCGCGCCTTTTATGATATAATGTGGAGAATGTGGTAGAGCCAGACAGACCACAGACGATATAAAAAGGCGCAAGCCTTTTTCATGCCGGGTAAATACAACCAATATAGACACACAAACATAATGTTGAACACTTGCCGGTTTTACACGGAAAAAACGTGTTACGCGAATGCGCCTCCGTGCTTTGTTATACGTACATGGCCTGTCTTTTTGTGAATCAATGGAAGGGTGGTCGGTGGAAACCGTAGCTATAAGTGGCAAACGGTTTAATATTTCTGTTTAAATTTCAACAAGTTTTGTAAGAACTAGTTCCATATACTAGCTGAAAACCACAATAATCTGATAAAAATTTCAGGATAGTCAATGGCAACCTGTTGTTTATATGAACAGTAAAAGGGAAGCATGTGACATCAACCACAACTGGATTTATATCAGTTTTATTGCGTGCTACATGTTGCGGCATTAATGAAAAATCAGCATCGGGCAATTACAAATATGTAAAGGAAGATAATTAAATACAGCCCAGTATAATGATATTCTTTTCATTTAGCTGATATCTCCACTTCACACAATATGGAACTGTGTAACCCGAAAATAAATAAAAGTCAGGATTGTGTATTGAAATATTAAAATATAATAGGTTTGTTTATATTCAAACATAAATATTCATTTCCAATATTTCGGGTGTGAAAAGAAATTTGATGTTTGTGCGACCGTGCATCATAGATACAATAATATGAACAGCTGACTAGATGCAACAATAAGAACATTTTATTGATAATTACAATCAGCTCAACATGTTTCGGGCAATAATTTCGCCCATCCTCAGGAGCACTAGACTGTGCTTACAGCTTGTGGTATAATGCACCGGCGATGCTGCCTGCTGGTAGCATCGCCCGTGCATTATACCACAAGCTGTAAACACAGTCTAGTGCTCCTGAGGATGGGCGAAATTATCGCCCGAAATATGTAGCCGATCATTTTTAGTATAGTTGTTCTTAGGATTGCTGGCGTCAGTTACGGACGGTTCATGGCATTCGTTGTAAGTTAATCCGTCATCGTATATTCGGGACCGTTGGTGATAGGTAGGAGGGGAGAGATTTAAATGAGAAAATATTAGGAGCTGATAACGGACGCTAGCAGTCCAGTAAGGAAGTCAGTCTCGTACGAGTGTGGTGTAGGTAGGAGTACAGAGAAGTGACTGTGTCAGTTTGCTAGAAATTTATCTAGTGGTGTTACTGGATGTAGCGCTCCATTACTTTACATCAAGAATAAAATGAAAGAATAAAAGATAAGTGAAAAGACAATAATTAAAACTATACGTGATTCGGTGAACCACACCCGTTTCCCGAAAGAGGATCACCTACCAGACTGAGCGCGTCGGGACAACAAAGTACGAAGGGTGATCGTGTAGAATGTTGAGCTGATTGTAATTATCAATAAAATTTTTTATTGTTGCATCTAGTCGGCTGTTCATATTATTGTGAAAAGGAAGTTCTTCGATATTAAAATGAGCCTCGTAGGATACAGTCTTTAACAAAACAGCTGCAATCCCAACGTTTATTTTAATCAAGAATATTTCGAGAGGAATATTATCCCTCATTATGTAAAATGTCTCCCGCCACAAAACTACATTTTTTTTTTAAGATTTTTACCTTTCAGGCTTATATCACTACTAAAGAACTTCCCTTGCACACCCTAAATACTGTAAACAATTTTTGCATTTTAGTATAAAACATACCTATACATATTTTAATACTTTAATATAGAATCTTGACTTTCATTTAGTTTCGGCTTATACAATTCCAATTTTTGTAAATTTGGTATATCAGATAACTGAAAAAAGAAAATTTTAGTGGGTTGTAATTAATTACCTTTGTTTGATTTCAGGCATCCGCCGCGAAGTAGATCAGAACCTGCGTTGGTCTGCGGGGTTTTAAGCAGCGAGTAGTGGTAATTCCTTACTGACATTTCAGAAAACCTATCTTGACCCTTGAAAACGGGACCGATAGGTTGTCCCGAAACGTCGGTAAGGAATTACCACTACTCGCTGCGTAATAATCTAAATGATCGTAGTTCATAATTATTTTCCTTTGTATATCTTTAATTATGGGCTGGGTAGGTCAGTCAGTATAGCGACTGACTACGGGCTGGACGATCCGGAATCGTATCCCGGTGGGGACGAGACTTTCCGCCCGTTCAGACCGGCCCTGAGGCCCAACCAGCCTTCTGTACAATAGGTACTGTGTACTGCGGCCGGGGCGTGCTGCTGACCACTCATCCCCTTCTAGTGCCGCGGTCATGGAAGAGTAGAGCTATACCTCTACCCACCCTCTGGGCCACACCGGGCCTGTACCGGGATCACTTTACCTTTTTTATATCTTTAATTGCCTGAAGATGGATTTTCACTAAAGTCGAAACACGTAGCACGCAATAAAATATATACATCCAGTCGTGGTTGACGCTGTGTACTTCCTTTGTAACCGACATTTCCATCTTTCGGCAACCCGAAGATTCACCTTTCTGTCTTAACAGGGAAATCACAAACACAAAAGTTAAGTCCTTGTTATTTATCTGGCGCATGTGGGCGCAAAATTTTCAATGAAGACATTCGGTATAGTTGGATTAGGTGACAAAATTTCGATGTCATTTTCAGGTTCAAATGTGTCAAGAATTACTAACTCAATGTCAAGAACAAGACGTGCGAACACTTTGAATAAATAAAAGGTTTACGAATGTCTGAGGCGCTACACGGTGCGGTTTGGTAGATAGACTGCAGCACTTCTGACGCAGACAAAACAAGACCTCTCAAGCAGTAAAGCTGCTAACTGTCATTTCGAGGAACGTGCGCCGGAACTAAAGCTATCCTAACAAGAGTTTCGTGGTTTTTCCCAGACCCTCAGTTTAAATGGGAGGCAAGCAGCTTGCAATAGGGAAACTCCACATTCTCAAATGTCCTTTCTAGTTTATTATTCTTTATCGTACACTCACTCGCGCCGAGTCGCAGACAGTGCCATTCAGGCGCACACCCAGAATTTTTCATTTGGTGGAGGAGGAGGAGGTGTGGAGTGTAAGACTACATCAAATTCATGTTTGATTTTGAAAACTATGTTATCAAAATCGTGTCATAAATGTAATTGTAGTATAAACACGGTCTGCAGCTGTTTGTATGCACGTACGAACGTCACTGCTTGCCTCATGTCTCACTCAATTTAAAACACGAGTTGCAATATTCTCTTTTTATTCATCTAAGATATTTTGCAGTATCCCAATGTACAAGCCATCAGCCTATTTCATTGGTTGATTTCGGTTGCAGGTCAAATCACGTGCAACGTTTGACATCATCACATCTACAAATTTTTTGTTTATTTCGATGTGGGGAGTGTAGCAGGCCACCTGAACCCCCTTTGGGTGGGGGGGCTGTTGCCATCAGATAAAATACAAGTAATTTTCTGAGGCAGCACTCTCCATCGAAACGTTGGTATCTAGCTACCAATATACACGGTCTGCCAACACATTTTAAAGGGTAACATTTCTTCTTATTTTCAAGACAACACGTACACAATTATCCCCCAGCATGATCATGAAAATGGAAATTAACTTCCCAATTCAAGATCTTCAAATTTATTAATGCATTTCAAACAACTCTGTAAGCAATAGACTGTTAATCTTGTATACGTCTCATCTCAGATACGCATTCTCGGTGGAATTTTGTAGCATCAAAGTACACACGTAGCGAACTTATAGATTCCATTACAGACAGAACTCCTACTCAGGCATTTGTAACTTTAAAACGTTTGCGGATCGCATATTCAAAGCCTGACGTTCTTGTTTTTTGTGGGTGATTCCAAGACACTTTATAAATATCTTAGTCAGGGAAGTTTTTCGTATATGTACTTACAGTACTGGACAAACTTGTTCTTGGAAATCAGGCGCCAGACTGCACTGACAGCAGTAACAGATGAAGAAACAAGAATGTCGAGTTAAGGTAACGCAATAAGGCCAATTTAAAGCGTATCGTTTAGTGTCATTGTTCCAAGGGTTTTCCTTTCGATGAGAGGGCAAATTACTGATAGGATCATAAACTCAAGCACGATGAGATGGTTGGGGCGTGAAAGACACTTGGGAGTAGAAAAATGCGTAACAATTTTATCAGGAAGGCCTGAAAGAGGAAACCACTTGCTAGAACCAGGTGCAGAGTGACATTAACAGGAGAGGAAATGTCCACAAAGAATAACATCTCCGGCGCGTTGTTTCTGTTACTGTCCCTATTATTCGTAAATATTTTCAATGCAGCCTAAACGAAACCATTATGTTGGTCTCTTTATCGCGAGGGATCACAGTTACGTTCAGATCACTGTTTCTTCGGCCTCTCAGGTTGTGTCTTATTTCTTGTACTCACTGCGTACACGTAAACATCAAAATCTCTTATGTCTTGTGAAGGTAAAGCAATCCCATTACAGACCTGTACAGGCCCTGAGGGTTCCAGGAGGCTGAGGTTCCCAGATTTCAAGACATGAAGATGGTAGGATTGTCAGCCCTACGCACCGGCTGCCTTTACCCCCAGGAAATATTCCCTGTACTCATTTCTGTTAGAGGCTGAGTCAACCCCAGGGCCATAGTGCGGCCGGAAGAATTGTGTCAATGAAAAATTCCAATGATGCACTCGGGAATCGAACCCGCAACCTTCCGGCTTGTAGAACAGTGCCTCAACCAACCAGTTCTCTCTCAAAGGACGAGACATCATGTTGCCTCTACGTATTTCGTAAGGAGTAGGATATATACATGTACGCTATCAACTACATTCCAGGCCTTAGTTAATATTTCATAGAGAATAAATTCTGCATCCCTTCTAACGACCGGTCTCCTATATGTATGTAGATGTTCAAGAAATGTGTCTTGTCACTCTTGTCTGAATTTTCCAGCAGAGCCGTGTAGTGGAGACAAAAATTAGTAAAAATACCCAATATGAAATTTTATCTAGGAAGTGTGTCATCCCCGTTGTGTATGAAAATTGGAAAGGGTATGTAGTCAAACACAACAATGTCAATTAGGGTGTATTGAATGGCTAGTCAGAGCATACCACCACATATAGAAATTACATTACGCAATAAGGCCCTATGTAGAGATCTCTGCACCACGTGGGCGCTCAAATGTATATAGTAGGAACTTAAGTTCTCTTGAAGACAAACTGTAGATGGCCAGTAAAGGCCAAAACATGTAGTTGTCTAGTATAGCCATTAAATACACCTTAATTGACATTGTTGCGTTTGACTACATACCCTTTCCAACTTATCAATGAAATTTTATGTTTTGTTGATCGTGCATCTTATTACAATCATTGTAAATAACCAAATTGACGCACAATTCTATTTCTTATACTTATTTATTCCAATTCTCTACATGTTTCGAGCAACCAAGTGCTCATCGTCAGGAGAGTCAATTGTATCAATACAGCCTCTGGTATGTGTCACTCTGAAAACAGTTGAATGGTCCAGAATTTAAAAAAAGAATTATCATAAAATGATTGGTATTACTTATAGATGGTGATAAAATATTAATAAAATGGAGTGACATGTTTTGTATGATTTGGTTTTGTTTTGAAGATTGATGGGCGTATTTATGTCACGTAGCGGTCAAGTTGGTTATTTACAAAGACCCAATATGAAACTTCACGAAAATTCATTCAGTGAAGTGACGTTGTTCCATACAGACCGACGGGAACACATGACGAAGACAGTATCGCTTTTAGCAATTATGAGAGTACCTAAAATTGGCCTTAGAAAAGTGTGGAAGCTGGTGGAATGGATTCATTTGCGTCAGAGCAAGGAGCAGTGGCGAGGTCTTTAGAATACCATAATGACACTGCATGCTCCATACAATGTTGGACCTCACTATGGGAGAAACTAACATCTTTTCAAAGGAGATGTTGCTCCACGAGTTAGTTGACTAATATGGAGTTCACGAATGACATGAGAATGTACATAGAATCTAAGGGGATAAAGGATAAAAAAACTGCAGCCTGAAGATTGCTGTGACGTCAGGTTTTCTGGTAGAAAATTACACACTTATGAGAGGAACTCGTCTTCATCACCAGCTGCTTCAGGCATCACAGTGAAAAAGCGGCAATTCCTCTGAACATATCTACACTTATACCAGAATGAACGTTGTCATATTCCACAAACAATAATTTTCAAAATGACTGCAGTAAGAATATCAATTCTTACACTACGGCTCTTTCGAGTTCCGATGTCACCGCCCAATGACTATTTATCCACACTGCAGAAGACGGGATAGCTCACTCACTGTAGTCACTAGGCGGATGGATGGTGCGAGAAACACCAAGAAAATAATCAAAGCCAACTTACACGAAAAACGACGTAAGAGAAGACTTACGGCTAGAGGAAAAGATGATGTAGCGAATGACATAAGAGAGATGAGAATTGTTAATTGGAGACAAGGAGCGCAGGAAAGGGATGGATGGAGGACAGCAACTACGGAGGCGCTTATCCTTTTTGGATAGTGGAGCCGCAGAAGAAGAAGAAGAAGAAAAAGAAGAAGGAGGAGGAGAAGGAGGAGGAGGAGATAGTGATTATGCTCTGGACTAGACGACTGAGGAATCAAGAATAGATTTCCGGCAGGAGGAATGGACTTTTCTCCAAAATATCAAGACTGGCTCCGAGGGCCGGAAGTTCTTTCCTTATGAATAAACGACTGAAGCGTGAAGCTGACCATCCATACCCATCTAGTATCGAGGTTAGGAATGAGCGGAGCTACACCTACACTCCCAGTAACCAATAATCAAGGACACGGACACGACTTTTAACTGTACCAACTCATACTGCCAAAACACTTGACTACCCAGCAGATGTTGCTGAAGTTAAGATGCCCGAGTGTAACAACATGGCAAATGAAAGTGCCTCTTCCTTTATGAGACTTCTTGCTGTGAACTGGAATTTGAGGTCTGCTTTACTTACGATGACCTTCCAGAAAAATATAGTGTGTCCCACTCGCTACTGAACCCGACATTTCTTTAATAATTTTACCATTAATGAGGATATTGCAACGAAATTTGAAGCGGACTACAGACACATTCCTCTTCATTTCTCACACACCGAACGTACTCCTGTTCAAATTTCGTTGCAATATCTTCATTATTAAAGAAATGCAGGGTTCGGTAGCGAGTGGGACACACTGTATAACACTGCAAGACAAACCATGCAGTTTGGAAATACCCACTGATTTGGATACTTGGAAAGATCATGGAAACGATGATTTGACAACCGAAAGAAATAACGAGAGGTTAGGGCGTAAAGATATTCGATAAACTTAATTAATTGACTGTGTTTGAACAGATACTATCACCGTTTCCTGGTAGCCGTTTGTAATGCAATCCTAATCATGAAAAGCTAGAAGGGAGTTTTAGAAGCAGATAAAATTCAAAGCGAAGTTCTGCGCTATAAAACACAAATAATTTATTTTTAATGCTTTATCACATCTCTATTGTTAGCATAATTTTGCCGTTAAAGTATTTTATTCTTATCTCATTAATGTCTAGATTGATTGATCTTAAACAGTAAACTAATTACGTCCACATCTTAGACTATACTGAGAGTACGTAAAGTTGCCTTATAGATCCACCCCTCCATACTGCCCACAGCCTTTATTTCTCCCTCACTAGCATACATCCGTACATTTCCAGCCCCTTGCTCCAGCTGTCTAGCCATTCTGTTCACGCGAATTTTGGTAATAACAACCACGTCATGGAGAGGGATAAGCTCTTTGGACTTGTTGATATAGGACTTAAGCTAATTAAACAGAAGGCAAAGAGTGGGGAGACTCGAGCTCCGTCATCTCCACTATCCATGGGGTCCTTTTCTGTGGCCTGAGTATAGATAATGAAACTTACGATTAAATCCGCATCGGCGTGCAGGGACAGTACTTCGTGTGCGTACCGTGCGACATACTGCTATAGCATCTGTATGAGCACTCAGTTAAGGAAATGCAGGCACACTGTTAACAGTTCTCTAGATGGGGCGGGGGGGGGGTTTACATTTTTTTTAATATAAACCATCCCGTTGTGTTTTCAATATTCATAAAGTATTTTATTCAGGCACAACACATCAATATATAGTCAATAACACATAATTTTGGCTACATATTCCGGTTTCATCAAACCATTCTCAAGCCATTGTTTATTATATGGAGGGACATTCAATGTGTCCGTACATTACGGGATCCCACATTGTTCACACTAATAAAAGCTAAAATCATGCCAGTTTTTAATAATTTTAATTCCAAGTTAATGTATTTTTTAAAATCGATTGACAGAATGTATTTTTAAACACATATGTAAAAATTCATATCAGTGCGTAGGGACTTTCATAGTAAAGCTTATGTCAAAACAACACAGTGCATATAATAAACAATGGCCTGAGGATGGTTTGATGAAGCCGAAACATGTGGCCAAAACTGTGTATTATTGACTGTATACTGATGTTATGTTGTGACTGAATAAAATAATTTATGGGTTCACATTTGTTTAATTAACCCGAAACAGTTAAGACAAAATTGAGTGAAGTGCGAGGCATGTGTGGTGTCTACTGCGCTCTACACTAAAACGCTTGTCCCCAACACTTTCCGGCGCGGTAAGCAATCATCAGATTAGCGATAGACGCAAGCAGAAACGCGCATGCGTCGTCATGAATAGTGTGCGGAATTTCTGCCCTTCGATTCCAACCACAATTTTAGACACATTGAACTATATTACAATAACTCCTCATAAATCGAAATTCATAAAATTTGTAATAGCGATTCTCAAGTGTTTTACGCCTTAAAGCGGATTAAAGGAGGGACGGAAGGACACAAGGAACGATTTCAGAAAATTCAACAGGCGTTCTTACCTGGGTTTTACATCGTGTACTAAAACCACGAAAAAGACCATCACGTGAAATAAAATTATTATTATCATCATCATCATCATCATCATCTCATTTATGCAGGGTATTTATACTTATATTCCTGAGACAAACTATGTCCCTAGGGAATACAGTATTGCAGCTATTCTGTTGTTACTCTTCATGGTGCTTATATCGTTAGTTTCAGTGTTGAATCTATTGTACTTTTACATTAGTACTTCCCGAAGTATATGTGCAGTGCCCAGCATGGCTGTTTTATGTAGTTTCTTGACTTCATGTTTTCCTGGTATGTTGCTCACGTGTTTTCTAAATGACTTTGAAATAGTCCCAGTCGCCCCTATTGTTACTGGTATCACCTTTTTTTATCACCTTTGTTTTTACATTCCACATGCGCTGTATTTCTATTGTAAGGTCTTTATACTTTAGAATCTTCTCGATTTCTTTTTTAATCACATTTCTTTCTCCTGAGATTGCAACGTCTATTAACATACATATTCCCTTTTCATTATCACGGATTATAATGTCTGGTTTGTTGTTGGGGATAGTTTTGTCAGTTTGTATTTGTTGGTTCTACAACATGGTTACCTCGCCTCCTTGACATGTTTATGCTGATTATTATTATTATCATTATCATCATCGAATTTCTCACTTCTCAGCTTTGGCTGGGAAACATTCACCCATCCTGGGATGTAGTAATCAACAGGATTAGGCTCGGTGATCTTATTTGTAGTTTAAAAAGTTTCTTACAATTGAACATGTGCCAAGAAGCACAGATTTTTGCAGTTGTATATATGTATTGGGGTGCAGGTTAAGTCTTGTTAGACTTTGTGACAGTGACTTTGGAATTACTCCCGCAGATGATATTACTATCGGGATCACTTGTGCTGCCTTTTGCTTCCACACAGCACATATTTCATTCGTCAGTTCTTGGTATTTGTTTTGTTTGTCGGTTATTGTTTTGGCGAGATTATGTGTATTTGGGACAGCTATGTCTATCAAAAAGGCATTCTTTGTTTTCTTATTCATAAAAGTTATGTCAGGTCGATTAAAAGGCATTGTTTTGTCCGTAAGTATGCTGCGATTCCAGTACAGCTTGAAATTTTCATTCCCCAGTACATTGGCTGATGTGTACTATAATATGGACTTTTATCGTCAATCAATTCAGCTGCTTCTGCCAGTTTATTATTATTATTATTATTCGATGACACTACAGTCCAATGCAGTCCTTCGTCTCCTTAACGAACTTCTCCCAGTCAGCTTTATTTTTTAACGACTTCTCATTCCAATTTGTAATTTTGAATTTAGTTATAACCCTTCGTAAACAATTCACTGTTTGTTTTTCGTCGATTTCCCTCAGAATTTCTTCTACTATCCATTCTATTAACATGACCAATCCACTCCAACCGACTTACTCTGACACAAGAAAGTGTATCTAAATCTCCAAACAGCGGGTTTAATTCTTTATTATATCGCTTTCTCCAATATTCATTTACTTTAATTCCCCCAGGCAATAAAAATTATTATTACTATTTTTATTAATCGTTGTCATTATCATCATCATCAACGTAATCAAGAAGGTCGAAACACTGTCGTACAACAAATGAGCGTATATAAGATGATATGTGGTATATGACACCGTCCTGTCTGTTTCAACGCATTGCATTTCTGGAGAAAGAAACCTGCCAATGAGCCTTCAAATGCGATGCGATATTTGAAGTTCTCACAGCGGTGTTGTAGATGATCTGGATCTCCTGGGATGTGACGCCGTGTCTGTAGAAGAATAGTTCCTGAATGTACGTTTTTTAAACCGTCCATTACGATATAACAATGTAATAAGAACCAACACAATGCACACTCTTTATACTAATGTTTAAATTCAATTGTTGTGTCTTCGACATGTTTCGGACATCCATATAAGCAGTCTGGTCGATGGCAGGATCTGCCATTGACCAGACTGCTTATATGGATGCATGAAAGCAATACCATAAAACTGCATGTACAAGTCTTCCTGACGATGAACACTTGGATGTTCGAAACGTGTCGAAGACACTATAGTTAAATTAAAACATTAATGTAAAAAAATGTGCACTTTGTTGGTTCTTATTACACAACCAGTTTCTGACGTTACGAAGAGTCGCACTCTCTTCTTCTTCTTTTTCTTCTTCTTCTTCTTCTTCTTCTTCTTCTTCTTCTTCTTCTTCTTCTTCTTCTTCTTCTTCTTCTTCTTCTTCAGTGTTGAGGAGTCTTGCCGGACGGCTTGACCCTGAAGACGAAGGCAGCATGATCTCCCTAGACGTCAGAAGCTACTCGTCCAACGTCACAGCGTCGCATCCCATAAGACCTAACATCGGCACTACGACCACTGTAACCCCATCACCCACTGGAGACGAGGCTGTGTGTGTACTAGAGCCGCCTGGACACATGTATCCCTGCCGGGAATCAAACCCTCAGTCTGACACACCGAAGTTTGGTCGACGTACTAACTAGCTATAGTGGCTTGTAATTAAATAAAACGTACAGATTAGTTGCTTTCCAGACATTTTCATTAATTAAAAAATCAGATATCCAAACAGGTTATGGAAACCTGTACTCTGTGCTGGTCCACACTGTGTGTGTGTGTGTGTGTGTGTGTACATGTGCATTTTGTAAGACACTGTAAAAACTGGCTCCAAATAAAGACGTGAATTTTACAAAAACATAATTCAGAAGCCAATTAAGCGTCCTATCCAGAGATGACACTGCAATAATTTCAGGTAAATCCAATATACTGCATATGTTACACACAGCCGCACAATCGCCTGAATGGAATGACGAACACACGAAAAATCTGAACCTGCGTGGGAAAGGAAGCATTTATTTCTCTGGTTAATTGTTTATTAAACGTCGCTGTCTTTTCTCCAGACTATATAACGTCGAATTGTGGGGCGGTGATCGCGGTGAGCACGCGGTCTAAGGCGTCGGTTTGCGGCTGTCCGCTTTCTTGGTTAGCAGGTTCGAATCTCACCGGTGGACATGCATATCCCTCTCTCGTAAATGTTGTGTGTTGTGCAGATAGACACTTCTGTGTCGGACCGATCCCTCGTCCAAGGGAGTCCTGTCGAGTGTGTATGTGTCGAAGGATGTCACCAGGTGCAATGGTAACCCTCCACACCTATAATAAGTAGGTAGAAAGGGACAGAATAAGAAAGAAAGAAAGAAAGAATTTTGGGGCGATTGGTGAATAATTATGTCAGAAGATGTGGAAAGAAACGGGCGTAGATTAAATTTGTTGACAAGGCCTTGACATTTGATTCAACTGACTGAGAAGAACCAGGAAATACTTCAGTCACTTTTTCAGTTTCCCGGCCGAGATTCAAATCTGGTACCTTCTCAGTAGAAACCAAAAGTGTTGGCATTTGAGAAAACGTACTGGATGAAGGGGAAGCAAAAGCGGAAAAATCGAAGCAGATGTAATTCGGTGATAAGGAAGCAACAAAAGCAATGCAGAGAAACATTAGAAAGTTGTGATGACGGTAAGAACTGCCGGCAGCGAGATTCCAGAGGCCGGAACATGAGAGCAATTCGGCTGCCAGGAACATCTTATTCTTTTTCGAAATCGACAAGTATTAAAACGAAAAAAAAAGCTACGGGTAGTTAGTTCTATACCATTTACTTAATTCGAACACAAGGTCGCCAGTGTCTACAGTCGCTGAAGTTACTGACCTCCTAAGGTCAATACTCTCTTCTATACAGTACTAGTTCTTTAGTTCTGAAGGCAATGGCGATGATTCACGGCTGCTACCATCATCATTATCACCACTACTACTGCTACTAAGACTACTACCACTACTGCTATTACTATTATTGCAACAGTCACTAGTAAGACGCGTACAACAACAACTACTACTACTACTACCACCACCGCCGCCGCCGCCGCTGTCGCCAGTTATTATTATTATTATTATTATTGTAGTTCAATTGAACCTTGTTCATTACTTGATTGAAATGAAATATTCTAGGAGCACTATATCTCGGCAACTAGTCCTGTCGCCTCCCTCAAGCGAGGCAGAGAGGGAATTCCATTCACTTGCTCCCACCTTCGCGTACTGGAGTGTCCGACCCTGGGGAAAGTGTCCCGGTACCCAGGGGATAGGATCAACAGTTGGTGAGTTATAATTTGCAAGAAATAAGCGTCAGTCAGAGCACATTGCTTGAAGGGTAACTGAACTTTCCGACAGTTCTACGTCCAAAGCACTTATTTAGATGGACATGCTGTCAACTGCCTGCTGCATGTCACACCATCTGTTACCTCATAACCCCACCGTGTTCACTTGTTACTGGACAATCACAATGTCTTGGTTCGTTGTCTCTCAGCATCGATTTCTAAGAATCCGAGAGTCTAAGCAATAATGAAACGATACAACATTTTCTCACATCTTTGACCAGGAAGTGTGAACAGAAAGACTTTTATTTCCCTTTCTTTCTGGTTATTCTACACAGTAGATTGTTACATATTTTTCACTTGAGCCTCTGTCCCTGAAAGAACAAATAATCTCTACTCGTAATCCTGCCTGTGATGTGAAACACAATCAAATCAATTTAATAAAATCAACTATAAATTATAACACCGATGGTAACTGCAAAGTCGCACTCTTACAGTCCCTCAAAGCAGATGCCGCAATGCACATACTCTGGACTAATAAGGTCCAGAGGAATTCATCCAAGCAATTCCAATGATTCAAATGATAGAATAAATTTTCAGAACAATATAAACCCTAGTAAGGAGTTAGGTACGTTAACACTTAACGTCGAACACAACTATATTTGTTATTATATTATAGGAGTTTACAACAACGACATGTTTCGGCCCTATATGTGGGCCATC
>Ga0136643_10009327_pt1 | contig 14435 bp, 7 predicted proteins | sample TergutLab28metaG_FD_96883 | JGI IMG/M metagenome (GOLD analysis project Ga0136643, IMG submission 96883) | Labiotermes labralis P1 segment gut microbial communities from Petit-Saut dam, French Guiana - Lab288 P1 (version 3) (version 3) | ecosystem: Host-associated > Arthropoda: Insects >... | reverse complement strand
GTTACAGTTTTTAGTACTCCTGATGATGGGTGCTGTGACACCCGAAACATGTAGAGTGACTTTGCAGTGAATAAATATCTGCATACTGTTGCATCTGGTTGGATTTTTATTAACATTGAATTGGGTTGCACGGAATTATGAGTTTAAAATTTACTAAAAGCATATAGTGAATTTGTGCTCAACACCAGAAAACTAAGAAGAAATGATTCCTAGCACATTAACAAAGAAATAAAATGAACCATTATGAATATCAACTTCACGCCATAACTAACAACAGTCTATCAATTGATACGATACCATTCGAGCAAATTTAACGAAAGCTCCAATAGACTACCATCGACCCGGAATAAACAAGATCTCGAAAAGAACACACGCAAAACGGTCTGTGTAGGAAGTTGCCTATGCTAACCCAACTTTAATTTATCTGAGACACTACGTTTTATTTTAACACATGGCTACAGTCAACCACCTAACCAATCAGTTTTAAACTTTGTAATTTATTATGTCTGAAGCTGCATATATTTTTTATATGTTTTATACATATTATATGACTTCCTGCTGGAAAAGTTAGATCTAAAATCAGTTATTTCGGTAGTTAATATTCCACTTTATGTGCCCTTTGTATTCAAACTGATGATGGATAACTAGCTAACCGAAACTTGTAGCTACTTTTAGTTATAATTTTTAAGCATAAGCCTAACTTGGAGGGGGTGGAAAGGGGGAAAAAGCCGTCCCCATTTCTTACTTCGGTACACTAAGAATAGTTTTTTCGTTGCTGAATTGAAAAGGGGCAAAAAAAATTGGGGTGAAAGTGGGGAAGATGGGTGCATGTACATAGTCCTGCCATAATTTATGTCCCAAATTTCATGTAATACGCAGCTGGAGACAATGACGCGGAAAGGTTCAAAGGTTGGTTATTTTTGGACTATTGACACTTCAGGTACTTGTGCCAAGGCAGTTTGCTCACGTCTCTCGCAGTGTTAACATTGAGTGGGGTTTCAAGAAAAAACCGTGTGCCTGTGATTGCCCTTCACAAATGTGGAAAATCAGGTTCTCAAATTTTCAGACTCTTGAAATCATTGAAAATTTCGCGAAATTTCGTTTATCGGGAAAATAAACGTTATAAGGAAGTCTGGGGTGTTGAAGACAGGGCTCGGTCAAGACGCCTGAAAAGTATGAAGAATGAAGCCGCTATCAAAACAGTACAGAGCGGATTCGCCGAAATCCGATCTGGAAACAGAAGATCATTTCCCGAGAGCTGAACATATCGACCCAATCAAGTCGTGCCTCATCAGAGACGATCTTCACATGACAGGGCACCTCCGCTCAAAGGGATACCTCCTTACTCCTGCTTTGAAAGAGATCCGACGGACAGGAGCAGAACGTCTCCTCCAGTGGCACGCTGGAACGGGCACGGAAATATCCTCTTCACGGACGAGAAATTTTTCACCATTGAGGAGAAGTATTACAACCAGAACAACAAGATTAATGCTCATACTTCCCTTCAGGTGCATTCTGAGCGTGCAGGGATGCCATCACTCTTCATATGTCGTGGCTTGGTGGGAGGCGTCCCATCAGGGGGTGACAAATCTTCATTTTTGAGAGAAAGGTGTGAAAACGGGTGTCCGAGTGTATCAAGAGGACGTGCTAAAGGAGTTGTGAAACAGCTTAACATGACCCTATTCAGTGGTCAGGAATGGGTCTTCCAGCAAGACTCAGTTCCTGCCCAAAAACCAAGACGACTCAGGAGTGGCTGCGGTGGAACGTTCCAGCCCTTATCAGCACCGAAGTTTAGCCCTCGGGGAGTCCAGACTTCAAATCCCGGGACTAAATATTGTGGGCTGTTTTGGAGGACATGGCTAACCAAAAGCGTCACATCAACCTGGACAGTCTGAAGAAATCCATCGTGAAAGCAACGGCAGAGTTCCCAATGGAGAAGGTGCGTGCCGCGATAGCAGAGTGGCCGGAGCGTCTCAAGGCTTGAGTCGAGGCAGAGGGTGGCCATTTTGAATGTCATTATTATAAGTAAAACCTTAAAACTATTGCAAATAAATTATTTGGCTCGAAAAGTGTATGCTCTGTTTCATTTCCTTCTAGGTCACGATATAATTGGGACAGAACTTACGACAGGACTATATATATTAAGGATTGGTTCAAATCAATGTCCCCACCTCCTTGTAAATTGACTCCTCCGTAAGTTTCCTAATACCCATGGTCTTTTGGCCCCCCCTTCCCCAGTATTATTAGCCAATTTTCGCCTGTGGTTGTAAGAATACAGTTGTTTTCGGAAAGAATAAATTTACACTATTCTTCTGATACTGTAAAAACAACATGGATGAATCACATTGATAGTGATTTGTACATTTAGCCCATTCTTGTCACACAGCCATTTGAAAAATCAAGACCGAGATATTGGTTTATTACACATATATTAGGAAAGTATGTAGTGAGAATAGGGACACCACTTGGCGAGTCATTAATTACAGTGTGCATCACTTTATATTTCACGTCCTGCACATGGAGTCAAACCCAGAACACCGGCAATAAAACAGAGGCATATTACCTATGTGATAATAAACTTGGGTTGACACTGAAGATTAATAAACTCATTCTGTTGTCTGATGCAGCTTGTAAAGCTCTTAGCGTGGTTATGTCGCGAACGTGGTGTCACAGACCGAATTGTCTGCAGCTGAATAGTGACGTCAATATCGGTTCTCGTGACGCACACGAAGCGTCACGAAGCACTTGTAACTCTGAATTACAGTGCCTGACATCTGACGCGTATTGATAATGAAGCGTGTATCACATAGAGACATTGAAATTTATTGTGCGGCTGATAACTGGCGACATTTTTGTTACTTCTAAATGATGGAGTGTGTGGTAAGTCGGAGTAGCGTAGTGGAGTGACTTCAGACTTGAACGACAGCATAAACCGTCTTTGAGTCTCTGTGCGAGCGGTCTTTTTCTTTCTTTCACAGCTTGCATCGATTGTGGGCTCAACCCAGCTGCCTGATGATCGTCCCGCTAGGGTTAGAGCAACCGTAGCGTCACGCTATACGCTAATGTCCATGCAGCGTAGGCTAATGAAGATGGAAATGCTCCTGAGCGGGAAGTCTATATTGCCTGTCTTGCAACATTTGCGTTTACTTTATAACACAAAATTCAACTATCGAAACTTGAAATAACATAAAATTCAACTATGAAAACGTGAAATACAGTAAAATTCAACGATCGGAAAGTGAAATAACATGCAACTAAACTACGAAACCTGAAGTAACGTATAGTTCAACCATCGAAAAGTAGAATAAGCATTCAGCTATCGGAAAGTGTAATAATATAGAATTCAACTATCTAAACTTGAAATAACATAAAAATTCAACTATCTAACGTGAAATAACGTGCAATTCAAATATCGAAACGTGAAATTACGTACAATTCAACTATCGAAACGTGAAAATCTAGTACATATGTGAAGAGAGCAAACAGCACGCCAACTGATGGTCGTCGTGTTGCGATATATACTTGTGGCTCGTATTCAAGCGTTACAGGTTTCGAGTATAAGTTCGAAGACCGTTGCTTTGGTTAGGGCTTGGAGGTTTTTCTGAGTACCCACACAGAGACCAAAGTCAGTACACTAATACAACCCTTTAAAATATTATGATAATCTGCGTATTAGCTGCTGCGACTTTCAAAAATTCAGTGCATTTTTACACACATTTCATTTATCCGTTTCTTGTAACTGTCAGAATGAATGGTTTTTGTCTTCATAAAGAAGATGACGTGATTAATATCTGTAAGGGAAGCGTGAGTTATTTTCTGTGGTATGTGAGCTGAAATTTTAAACATCACGTAGATGCACGTCATGCCTGATAGTACTATAACAGTCCTTAACAAATATCTCCTGTAACACGGACAACGCCTTCTGCTACTTACTATGATCCGAAACCCGTCCTATCTACATAACACACTCAATGGCCCACATAAATCATTGTTAATCTCTCATCGTTATGTAACAATATGTTGCACACGCATGAGCGGCTTAGATCCAAACAATTTATCTGTCAAATTGTGTGAACAATGTTGAATTTTAAACGGAAACATATTGACACTGTTTTGAAGCTTTCAACTTCGTGCATTTTTGCAATCAACTATATGCTTTCTTGCATTAATTAGATGCATAAAATGTATTATAGACCAATAAATACACTTTAATTTTGTTGATATAATCTTATTGTAGTATGGTCACCAACATGATTCGGCCACTCACGTGGCCATCTTCAGAGTAATGTCTTTGAAAATTAAGAATAAGATTGTAATTAAAAGTATGTGAACCACTCCACAGTAGTAAAAAAGAAACAATTTTTTTTTAAAATTCACTGTTCAATAAAGAAATAAAATGTAGATGACTATATGAGTATCGGAAGTTACAATTATTTTGAGTGTGTGCAGTGATGTATATAGAAAATGCATATCATGATTTATAATCCAGATTGCTGAGCGATGTTGTGGTCTGGATGGTGAACTACATTTCAATTATAACGGTATACTTCCTCTCAAAGAAATCACCCTGAAGATGGCCACATGAGTGGCTGAAACATGTTTTTGAACACAATACAATAAAAGCACTTCTATAAACCTGAAGTAAATTTGTTGGTCTTTAATATATTTTATGCGTAAATACGTGTTTTGATTTTTTTTATGAAATATTTCTCATTCTGTAAAGAATTACCATAACGTTACATAGTCTTAACATAAAGTACCCGTTAGTATTGTCATATTTTAATCAGACATCAATTTTCTCGAAAGATTTTCCGAAAAAAAAATTCGAATGTCACATTTCATAGAATTCCTTATAGTGGTAGCCGAATTGTTCCACGCGAACGCACACACAGACATGACGAAGCTAATATTCACGTTTCGTAATCTTACACACGCCCCTAAAAAAGAAAAAAAAATAGCGTCTCTGAATAAATTTGAAGATAAAAGTAGCTGCGATAACTACCGTATAACTGTATCTTAGAGATAGAAATTTGGTGCTGTAGTGGCGTGGGGTTTGGGGGGGGGGGCGCGGTAATGAAGGCTCTTTAGTCATGTAACATTCACACTTGTTATACCTGTATAAACGAGCTTGAAGACCTTCGGGTGAATTAATTATACACACCACATATACTGCACCGTAGTCTAACCATGTGAACACCTCTTTTAGTATGCATTGAAACAATTCTGATAGATTTCCCTTGTTTAACCCGCTGACGAAAAAGTCCGGGGCGCTTCTAAGGCACTTTGCACCTGACTTATCTGAGGATTAGCTGCCGAGGAACAGGGCGGCGATGATGCAATATGATATTGGAGAGGATTACGTAAGAGAGGTGTCTTATCGGTCAGTATCGTATGGTAAAATATCTGCGTATTTTTTTAACACCCTGTGAACCAAGTAATTGATTTTTATTAAATTCGGTAAAAATATGTCATTTTGGAATATCATATACGCTTTAACTTTATGTAATCACTACACAAAACTTGGAATAATGCTAATCTTTAATTGGACGGTCGTTCTGTGTGTAGACTGTAGAATTTTGTTTGCAGTAACGTTTCACGTAACTGAGATACGTTCGGGTATCCTTCTGTGAGGATGTAAAGATTTTGTTCTAAATTCTTCTTACCTGTCACCGAAATAAATAGGATCATATCTTAAAAAAAGAAAAAGAAAAATCTGACTCATATTTTCTACTTCCACATATTTTAGGTGCCTGTGTGTAACATCTTATTTCGGTTTTTGAGAATTAGGCACATTTTATGTTGAAGCTCTTCCAAGATTTGGGCTTGCATTGCATTTGTCACATTTACTGTAAAAGGGGGGTTGAAATATAGACTGAGAAACTTCGGAATGGCTTTAACATAACACGCGGCTAAACCCCTAAAATCGACGTGTACTGGCAATGGAACAGATTTTTCGCTGAGTACGTCGCTATTCTGACGTCAGTACCTTCCCACTTACGCACTGTTCTCATTCACTCATCTATCACCAATGATATGTATGAATTTAGAAATGGAGATATTTCTTAATTAACAGAAACGCTTACACGGATTGGACGGTATTTGGATGCGAAAGGGATATGTCACATGCAAAGTATGTGTTGGCTTGCAGCCAGTGACGGAGCTGGTTTCATTTGGCGCCCGGGACGAATAATCAAAATGACAGCCTGTAAGAGACCTTATGACATTTAAGCAAAGAGGCATCAAGTATGGGTACTGAATTTCCCTATATTTGGCTCAATAATACAAATATCTATAAGATAATAGTATTATGTTTTTATATTCTACACTTTTCCACCCATTCTGCCACCTCTTTCCCTTTACCACCTAACTACGCCCCTGGTTGTAACTGGGAGGATAACATTAAAACGGGTCTTAAGACGATACTTTTGAAATTTTGACTAGTTTTCAGTGGAACAGGATATGAACGAGTGTAGGGGGTTTGTCTACAGAATATGACAGACGTAAGAGTTACAGAAAAGGATGGAAATTTCTCTACAACTGATGCAACTGTTAGATTTTAGTAACGTGGAACAATATTTGTATTTATTCATAGTTTCTTTAGCAACAGTATTAGTATTTTGGACAAATAGCGTCGAAGAACATTGGTCAGGAAATATGGACACGGAGTCAGAACCCAGGACTTTTCGAACACGAAGCAAATTACCATTTCTTTTTCATGGTCATTAAAATCTGACAACATAGAATTACTGTACTTCTTTATTTATTTATTGGCTATTTTTATCCTTTTCTTAAACAATCCACTTCCCTGGATAAGCCTGAAGGTATCATTCTGTCTTTTCTTTACATGTTTTGCACCCAGAACATTTTCACCATAACTTAATTTAAAAACATTTTTAAAAACTATACATTTCTTGTAACAACTATTTGGGCTGCAGGTGGGCTACATGTTTCGGCTGCCGTGAGCCATCATTAGGCTGCCTAACACAACGAAAGAAATTTGACTTCCAAATTACATTACTAAAAACTGCGCATTTTGGGTTACCCAGAGGTCTGTTAAAGTAAACATTAAAACAGCAACGTTTACCAATTAAAGTCTCGCAGTTACTATAAATACCACCAAGTGTATTACCCCAAAACATTTTACGTTCTGCCCGCACGCATTATATTTCTCCTTTTCTGATGGATCTCATGTTGAACAGGGATCACCTAGGGGCCCATTTTCAAGCGCGTTCGCTTAATCTTCTTTTGTCTGTATGTCCATCCGTCCGCACCGTTCGTCTTTCCGCATGGAAAAACTCGGCTCTCACTGGACGAATTTCATGAAACATGATATTTGAGGATTTTAAGAAAATATGTCGAGAAATTTCAAAAGAGGGTAATTTCCGTGTAGATCTACATATAATTATGACAATATTTAGCGGCATTCTTTTTAGAATGAGAAATGTTTCAGATAGAAGTAGTAGAGAAGTAGGCATTTTATATTCAGTTACTCTTTCCGAAAATCGTGCCCTTTACGAGGTATTGCGGAAAAATGTCCTAGAGCTAGATAGGCCACAAGTTATTATACACTACGGCACAGAAAAGATGTGTAATTTGCATGCCGCTTATCTAAGACAAGATACAGACACACACACTCATTATATTAATACTTACTGCTTCACATTTGCCTGATTCCGTCTGATCTCGTGACATGTTTTATGGAGACATGAAAACTGGGAAAATAACGGCGTAACTGTTATTACGATCTGTTTAGCCAAATTGTACGTCTAAAGAAGGCCGTCAGCAAACGAACGTTCTTTAGCTGCAGTGCAGCCTCCGTCACTTACATAAAGACCTCCGTCACTTACATAAAGACCTCCGTCACTTACACAAAGACCTCCGTCACTTACATAAAGACCTCCGTCACTTACATAAAGACCTACGTACGGTGTATAGTCACTGGAGACAAATTCGCAATTAAATAATTTTTGTGCAATACTTAATAGTTTTACGTATTTGACAGTGACATGTAGCTTAAGAACAACGGAGAATACATTGCTGTTTTTCCACTACAGCTGTGATTTATCTAAGGAGCCACAGTATTAAGTTACATGTACTTTTCGCGGTACGAACTGAATCTTCATATAATTCCAATTAAGCTCAGGGCTTAACGTGTGAAATAAATGTTACTATTAAACATAAAAGTCAGTCGGTCGTCCACAGACCTTGCTATAGATATGTACAATGGTGTATGATGCTGGTGTATATACGTTTGTTGGAAAGTCTGAGTACCATATTTCAATTTTCGATGTATATCCCGTTCGTCAGGTTGACATTTTTTGTTTCAACTACTTGTAGAACGTTTCGACCACCAGTCTATCCCTCTTCACATTTACAATGAGGGACCCCCTGTACCTTGTGTCATACATAGCACGTATTGCAACTTCTTGGCTACTCCATCCATGTTAGTCGGGCGCGCAATTTGTATTCAGCCCACATCACTTGTTGCACTGAGTGGTTAACGCCGTTCCTTAAATTTCTTGCCTTTTACTCTGTGTGTTGCTTAATTATATTTCAATACTCATTTTGAAATTTTTAATTCCTACTAATTTTTTTAATGTGGTTATTTATGGAGTGTTCTATATTCAGCGAATTCCGGAGAAATTCTATCGCTTTTTGTTATAAATATTTATGCCTGCATGTTTGTAAATTTCAAATACTTCTTCCTGTACGCAGGCTTTATTACCACTGTCTGTGAGGAGTTAAACATACCCTGCTTATCTACTCTTTCCCAACACCCGTTTTCCTAACTCTTTCAGAATTTCCTAAGCATGCCAATATAGATTACAGATTATATACTCCAACTCAAAGATACATAAGCAAATTAGGACTTATGTATTAGTTTCATCTCTTTACTTTGTCTAAATTGTTGCTAAGATTGACGGCTTCTATCCCTTGTACATATTTATCTTATTTATAACACTTCCAGTTAATAAAGTTTCATATGTCTGGGTTGGGTACTATGAGGAATGACACAGTGTATTACACTTCTCTACATCTGGGCTGCTGCCTGTACACCGTAGCAGTGCTGTTGCTACGAGCGACTAGGAAGGAAGTGTTCGGCATATGCAGTTCTTTACGTAACCCAAGAAGAAGTTGGTGATCGTGATGGCTGTAACATGGTTCAGGCCGTTAGTCACAGGTCTGTGACCTTGGATGTCTGGCTTCAATTCCAAGTCAATCCATGTGGGATTCGTGATAGATGAAGTGGAGCTGGGGCAAGTTTTACCCGAGGACTTTGGTTTTACCCTCTCAGTATCATTCCATTAGTGCTCATTTCTAAAATTTCATCTATCTACGATCGCCACTGTATAATCTTCGCAAGTGACAGCGTCGTTAAATAAAACACTCCTCCATCACGCTGTCTGTTTCTCCAAAAAAAAAGTTCGAATTTCATTGCCTGTTCATATCAGCTAGATAATTTTCGGGGTCCATAAGAGCAGGAAATTTCTGGACTACCAGAGCTAAACTGAGCTTCTCAGAATGGCCTTCAGATTCAGATAGGCTGATCATTCCCGTTTATTTTTTGCTGGGCTTAACAAAAAAGATTTATATGTGGGGAGGTAAGACATGTAACACGTCACAGTGCTCTGTCTGAAGGTATTCTTTTGCTGTGTTGACTTTTGTAATTAACCACTTACTTGGTACAGTCTTTAGAAAGTTCTTTCTCAGCTGACCAAAATTTTCCTGGTTTTATGGTAACCCAATATTTATTACCGTGTTGACAAGACCCCACAATGTGCTCTATTATGGGCCATTTGAAATCAGCGCAGACTATTTTGCCGCATTTGTTTAAATACTTTTTTATTTTTGTGCTCCCATCCACGCACAGGCTTGCGTCTTGAGAGCGGACACATTCGTTAGAAGTTTTGACGAAAGTCTTCATATATTTCCTTCCCGTTTAAACCCTTCATAAGCCATCCTACCTGACTCTTGAATCTAACAGTTCAATATAAGCTCTAGCCTAAAAATTGTGATTGTCAGTGCGAACACACAATTTTAGAACACTGTATCTTCAGTTGTCATCTACATGTTTCGGCCGTTTTTTGGCCATCTTCATAGATTTTACAAAACATACATGGTAAAGAGTAGCGAGTTGGAAACCTCCCCTTCACACACATTGAAACACATTTTATGTTTTGCCTACCTGATGATGGCCAAAAAGGGCAGAAACATGTAGTAGATGACAATTGAATTTGTAGCGTTTCAGAAATTGTGTTCGCTCTGATAATTAACACAGACATTGGCGACACATTTCTTTGTGAATTTTCTACATGATCCCGTTTCCTCCTCTCTTTCGATCCATATGTTTTCCTCCTCTCCAGATTTCATAGTGACAGGTAATATGTGAATGTCCTGTAATTTCCAGTACAACCAGCTGAGTCAATTCATTTTTTACATTTTTTTTGTTCCTCGTTAAATGTAGACTTTGATACGGATTTTCAAAACTCCGTCAAGATGAAAATACACGAATGTTTTGTTGATGCTGGAACCGCATTGACGTCTATGAGAAAGCTTCAAGCAAAGTGTTGAAATAGTACACAGTGCTCCCACATTAATTATCTGTTTACTGGAATGTAATTAGAAACCGCAACCAACGCTGCCACGAAACTGTCTGCCGCACCAAAGTCCCTTTGTAATTCCAGTTTCGCCCAGTACTGTTGAAACAGGAAGAAGGTTTCTGGAACTTGTAATGTTCTAATGGAGTGCAACAGGAATAGAAACACCACGAGCATTTTTGGAATGTTTACTTCTTTATTTCGCTGTGTCTCTGACCGGCTGACTGACTGACTGGAGACCAACTGGCCGACTTCCTAAATTATATGGATGCCTAGTTCAGAAGCTGATTATGACTTCTTTTTTACATAAGTTAATAATAGAATGAGCCAATTTTGTATTAACCTGTTCAAGCATAGTTTTCGCTACATATGCCATCTGCTGGATATTTGGCCTTGTTGTGTTGTCTCTGATTAATACGTAAACCGCAATTGTTTCTCGTTACAAATATAATCGATTGGTTTTTCGAAGAGAAAAATTTATGTGCTTTGTGTGGTGGAATTGAATCTTCCAGTAATATAGTGTAGCTTAATAATAATACCGTCAATGTATAAGTGCATTTCGATTTATTAATCCTGCTTACTTCATAAAAAAGGTCATCTTCAGGGCGACACTTTATTAATTACAAGTGCTGTTACTACTCATAGATATAGCACAGCAAAAAAACCATTTTTAAAATATTAGGCAATTTATTCATTTATTCCATTCATTCATTCTTTGCTTCATCCATTCCCTATTCTGTAGTACACAGGTCCACAGACACTTCCAAAGCGATTTCTCTACGGACTGCAATATACTGCTTCTCCTTTTAATTTCCCGGATCTTCTCATTTCTTTATGATCATTCAATAGCTCTTTATTTTTTCTTCTTCGTCTCTCCTTCATTTTTCTCCTTCTTTCTATCTCTCCTTCACAAACGTGTTTTAGAAGGCAGTTCCTAAACACGATGTGAACAATCAAGGTAGCCTTCCTCCTAATTATTGTATGTAGGACATTCCTCTCCACCACGATTCTATGTAATACTTCATTTCTCAAACAATCGGTCCGCTCGATCTTCTCCATTCTTCTCGAGCACCACATTTCAAAACTTTCCAGGTATTTCAGATACACTTCTCCAAGTTTGCATGTTTCAACACCATACAGATTTACCAGTTTCTTTCTTAAACTGAAGGCCAATTTGCTGGTGAAGAGATTATTCTTATACTATATTCTTCAGCTTATCAGTATTTTTGTTTGGTGTAAATATTTATCAGTGTATCTCATATGAATGGTCCTGAACGGAGAGTTTTATACAAAGTTGAGTTATTTTTACAATAATTTATATATTTTTTTGTTTTGACGTTGTTTTGCGGCGACTCTGCTTCTACCCATTTCAGCAGTTACAGGTGAAACACAGCATCCAACACGTGTCTCAGTAAGGCCTCTGCAGAAACTGAACCAGAACACAGTGTTATTCAATATTCGTCCAATATAAAAGCCTTACAGTTAGCAATATTGATAAATACATAGAATTACCAGCCATTGTAACTATTCATTTAATACAGTACAGCTAAATGTTTCGGCCCACTTTTAGGACCATCGTCAGGACGTCCGATAAAACTTTCAAAAAAAGTTAATACTACTTCAAGGTATACACTTTTTTTTGGTGAGATATCATATATTACAAAATTTACTTGTTATACTTTGATGTGCCATTTAGTAGCAGTTGTATATGAATAATATGGTGTGTGTTAGAAGTCACTATTTAAAAAAAAACATCTATTTGAAAAACAGGTTCATTTTTTACAGTTGTTTTAATATTTTAAATTCAAAATTCCATGCAAATTTCTGTTGCGTTGATGTCTATTTTATTGCTTCATTCTTATATAATATTTAATTAATTTAATGCATTAAAATAAACTAACACTTCTGTTGGACGAGACGTTCGTATATGTATAAATACTGGAAATATAACACAACGGGATTAGCAACCGTTCAACCGCGAAGTGAAACTAAACATGATGAATTTTGCATTCCGATAAAATACACACATGAGAGATCTTCGTTCTTCTGGGATGTTACGCAGTGTAAACTATTATTTAGTAACCGACGTGTCGGGACGATTATCGGCCCCGTCTTCCAAGATCAAGCAATACTGCTTGAGTGCTTTCCTATATTTTATTGTATCTGGGATGTTTCTTTCCGCCTTCACTCTATGCAGTACTTCATTCTTCACACGATCGGTCCTCCTGATCGCATTTGGACGGGTGTTATTAGTTATTAATATTAAAGGCGAAGACTATTTTTCAGCACTGTTTTGGTTGTGGGCAATGCAATGGCTGAGGCATTTTACTGCCCGCCTCCCATCGCCAAATCCCATGTTCGATCCGGTAAAGTCCTTGTGAAATTTGTAACGGACGAAGTGACACTGGAACAGGTTGTATTCGAAATATGTCATTTTCCCCTGCTAATGTCTTTACAGTAACAACCCATATTCATCTTCATCTAAATACTGCTCTTTCCAGGAAATATGTTGAAGCCGAGAAAGCATCAAAATGCAATCTCTTCCTCTGGATAGAACAGCACTTTCACTTTTAAGCATTAGTTTTCAGAGGATTGAAAGTTAAGATATGTAAGTAAGGGGTGGCCAACATGCGGCCCTCGAGGTAAGTATGTGCGGCGCTCGGTCACTTGATTAGTTTCGGTAATAGAACTTGATTTGAAAATACAGCATTATGTACGCCGTTCTTACAATACATCTAGTTTCTCTAGATTTAGTCAAGGTTATGAAGCTATTAAAATTTTGTATGAATATCAGAACAGTTCTAAAGTTGCGTTACTCCGAGTTAAGCTGTTCCTGGCTCACAGTTCAGTTACTTCACATTTTCAAGGTAATTATTTCTATCACAAAGGAGGGAATTGCTCGTAGGATTAAAATTGATGTAGGGGTGTGTAGGTGGGGGGAGCAAAATAGTTAAACCATTTAAAACCCATCTTTATTTGATATATCCGAAAACCGTTTATATGAATCCTTGAAGGAATTTAGCCTATTAATCTTGTGACAAAAGGCCACATCACAAGCGTGTATATCGGTTGTGGACTTGAAGGTTTTTTAAGGGGAGGTCATCTTAGGGTCACATTTAGCTCAGGGGAATCAAGTAGGTTGTATGTAAGGAAATCTTTAGATAGCACAAGGGACGTAAATATTATTTTTTTTACCAAAATTTCTGGTCGATAGGTTAGAATTTCTGACTGTTATCAGAAGTTTTCTGTATTAATTTTTATCTCCATATATCGGCAAAACTGCCTAAGGATTTTTCGAATTCTCTCCAAGCGAATACTTGGATAGCATCATGATGGTAGAGTACTAACCATTCTTCTACACTCAAGCCTTCCCTTCATTAGCATACTGTAATTACTAACAGGCAGCACAGTCAATTTACCAGAGGACACGTCATATTTTGCCCTAAAATTTATTCATTTCCGTGTTTAACGCAAGCTTGTTTAAATATCCTGTTATTTTTAAATGGGGATTATTTAAACACAGATTAACTAATTAAAGTGGACATTTATTTATATGCTACTGTCTTCAATGAGAACGTAATAAATACAAATTTTAACAAAAAAAAATTTACAATAGTGTAATATTTGAAACCAGGTAGAAAGTACGTGTAAAATGTAACACTTTGGGGCGTTCGAATTTTCGCATCCACACTTATTCACTCCCTTTTACTGTCCTAATTTCAGTAATTCTACATACTTGCTTGAGAATATATTCTGCTCCAAAATCATATTGTGTGTTTACGTTTGCTTGTGTATATATATATATATATATATATATATATATATATATATATATAT
>Ga0136643_10009323_pt1 | contig 14439 bp, 9 predicted proteins | sample TergutLab28metaG_FD_96883 | JGI IMG/M metagenome (GOLD analysis project Ga0136643, IMG submission 96883) | Labiotermes labralis P1 segment gut microbial communities from Petit-Saut dam, French Guiana - Lab288 P1 (version 3) (version 3) | ecosystem: Host-associated > Arthropoda: Insects >... | reverse complement strand
GGAGAGTATATACCATGTTTAAAATATTCAGTACCTATATTTGTTGAATAAATATATAAAATGCAACTTTAGAGGTTGGCGGTGCGGTACGACCACTATAGTTGACATTAGGCGTCAAAAGGTATGCGGGGAATTTCTTGACTAGCCAACGAACGTTTAGCTTCTCAAGAAGGACTATACTTCATGGACTAAATTAGTAAATTAGTTGTGTTAACAGTATGTGATTAACCTGCATCTAACTGGTATAAAGGCCAAGAGTCTCCTTACTTATGAAACCCCTTCCTTTGCTGTTGCGGAGACCATCGTTTCTAATTTATTGTTTTATTTTACTCTGTATTTGTGAAGAATTTATTGTTGAGGTAAATATTCTGTAAGCATTAAATCTGTCGGACATAAACTTGAAGATTTAAATCATCGCCATATTTTAACTGCTGACTTACAAGAATATTTCAGTTACATTTCGGAGTTCTGCTTGTAGTCTGTCTTTGTTCTGAATGCCTTCAGACCGAATAGTGGAGAGAAATTACGTACGGCCGCTTTGTTATTATTAAATATTGTGAAAAAGTTAAGAAACTTTGCATTTGGATTCATTCAGTAGCATAACCAAGTTGCATGCGAATCGATCAGCCTGCTTAGACGTCCAAATGCGGGGATAAAGAGGCATTACGGAGATTTCGTATGCCTGGAATTTTCGTTTTGAGGAAGAAGGTAGGCTAACAAGTAACAAAGCAAATGATGCAAACTTTGCCTTTAGTCCTGAAATCAGTAAAGGATACAGGGTTAGAATGTTTGTTTATTTATTTATTTGCACTTTATTTCACGACGACGTTAGTAGCGCTGAATGGTTGGATGGTGGTTAAAGTTAATTGAAAAGGACGTGAATAAACGAGCTTCTTTCAATTTAAGGCACCTTAATGCTGAATGGGCTTAGGAACCAATGAAGCCTGTGAGGCTCGTCACTCACTATAGTCGGTGTCCCGGCCAATATTCGAATAGACGGCCTGCCGATTGTACGAAGCGTTACCAGTCGGAGTCGGTTTGACTCTTCTAGACGCGTTCGCATAAGTTGTGAGAGTCGCCTACTACCTTTTTATCCATCCGACCGTCTGTTAGCACATATAAACTCGGCTCCCATTGGGCAGATTTGCGTCTAATTTGACAATGGAGACATGATGACAATCTGTAGAGACAGAGCAGACTGTGTCAAAATCGGACGAAAATATCGGGTACTTTGCACAGGGACCTAAGAACGTTTATGTTTGCTGACAGCATTAGGAAAGTAACCAATTATTGACTTTTCATGTCAGCACCCAACAGGTTTGTGGTGTTGACAGCGACATACGTAGCTCAATTGAAGGGGAGCTCGTTGTGTTTCATGGCAACACTGATTACCCGAACGCGCTGCAATGTTAAAAGTATATCGCCTGTCCTTATGTACGATTGCTGTGCTTTGTTGAAAACCATGACGTTAAACAAATAAGCAAGGTTGTCTGGTCTCTTTGCCATGTTGGCTGGCTGTACGATATTCTGGAGCGTTGTATAGTAAGTAGGGCCACAGATCGAGTGACAAGATCGGTTATGTCAGTTTACTCTTATGAGGCAGCCGGCAGCTGAACACAGCATCTGGGAGCGATGTCAGTAATTGACAGCTTCATTATAATATATTATGAAATTGAGAAAAAGAGAGATTTTGTTAATCATAGTCGTTCGGCATCAATTTTTTTTTTGTGTATACACATTTCTATTTTTTTTTTTTCGAGTGTCACAGAAATCTTCCAGTGAACATTTGTTTCCGTCATAACGTTAATGTCATCTGTTATTGATACAATCGGTCTTTTTTTTGTCGTTTGTCTGCATTTACACTGAAGTGTGGCGTTCATATTGGTAGCCGTGTGTGGCTGTCGACTTCTACCATACCACATGTCGTATTCCAGCAGTTTGGAGGTGACTGAATTGCGTAACTTTCGTGCAGAAATTCAGAGTCTTTTTGTTAATAAGGGGTTCATATGCGACGGCTATAAATTCCAGCTATTGCTTTCAGTAAACAAAGCTAGATATGGTACTAGTTTTATCCATTCTCCTTATCATATACTACATGATTACAGCCTTCTCTTAGCTTCCAGATACATTTTGAGCTTGCTATAAACTTATAAATTAACTAGTTAATGAAGTAGGAGGTAATTTTACCAAATATGGTTTTGGTAATTGAACTGTTATTTGGAGTCAGAATTTGGAGTTTTATTGGTTTAAACTTAACCTCTGAAAAATCTAAAAAAGACATGAAACGCATTTCACAATAACCTTTTTTTTTTAATAAATTAAATGTATTTTTCAGAGTCCTAGAAATCATGTCATAACCTGTATTTTTGTAACGATTTTCCACTTCTTCCCCAATTTATGAGGCAAACAGTGTTTCTTATCTCGGCTCTGCTCATTTACTCAAATCCATCAATGTCTGGGGTTATACAGTATTTTAACGATTTTTTATGTATTTTGTTCTATTCCATTCCTTGCACATGTTCCGGCCGTTGCACCTGATAACAATAACGATTAAATGAAATTTTATGTACTCAACTGCGTGGTGGTCATACTGTTTTAGAAGTAATAGAAATGGTTTCATAGTCAATTTCAGTGGAACCACTGACTGCTGTGACCTTCAGAATGTAACGCCAGACTTTGTACTGTAATGACTGTAACAGACGCCGTGTATGGCATAATTCCAGAAACGGCTTGATGAACCTTTGTATATCAGCCATTTGATTCATCGTTTAATATTCAGATTGCACGTACACGTTTCAAATATGAACAGTTCGTTATAGAAGTAATGTGTTTGTTCAAAAAATAAGTTGTAACTTCGTACTGCAGACTTTAAACCTATCAGGATACAGATCATACCAGAAGGCTGATTAATTATACGTCAGTAATTTATAAACGAATACTACTTGTTGTGCATAATTCCATTGAGTACAAATCTGTCGTTCATAGGGCCGTGCATCGTAATATTATTTTTACTATACAAATTTCATTAAAGTACATTTGTGTTGACTGGGAGATTTATGTCGCTGAGAAAGTACGGGCTTTCCATAGCTCTATCTCCGCTAAGTTTAAGCTAGAAAAATAATATCTTATACCCGCTGCAACTTCGATATAATATGCACTGCTGTAATTTTTGACCATAGCGCCACAGCCTCTAATAGGCCAGGGCCTCCTCTTATCGAGGCTTCACGATCACACTCAGACACACCCCACTTGGTAGAACTCCCCTGGTCGAGTGATCAGCCCGACGCATAGGCATCTACCTTACGACAAACAACACTCACAAGAGACAGACATCCGTGCCACGGCGGGATGCGAACCTGCAATCCCAGCAAGCGAGAAGCCTCAGACCGCGCGGTCACTGGGATCGGCCATTTACATTGACGTAATTACGTATAAGTTGTTTCAATAGCCGTAGGCGCTCCAAATGTTTTCATTCACATTAATAAACAAGAACGTTATGCAGATCAGGTATCCAGTTTGTCGGAGTGAGATACCTTGGTTGTATGCTCCAGACGCTGTCTAGACGTGGTGCTGTTTATTGCACTTGTAACTGATATATTAAAAAGCATAGATAAGGTTGCGGGATTATTTTGATCACTTTTGGGTGGAACATAAACTTGTTGCGTTTTAAAAATAAAAGTCTATGTCGACCCAACTCCAACGGATTTTGCATGTAAGAAAAGGCGACGGTTTCGATAGTGTCAAAACAGAAAGTCGACTTGTGGTCAGTTCCGAACACACTTTTCGCTAAATATAACCTCTGTTAAAGCAAATACACGATGTTCTGAGTTGAGAAAGCTGATAGTTTGCGTGGTCGTAATCTTTCAATGTAGAGGTAGCACCTATACTAATGTCATGCTTTCTTAAAACACAAACGCCAAGTCGCCCCAACGCATTATTTTATACGTTTATATATATATATATATATATATATATATATATATGTAAATAAACGTAATTTGTTCTGATGTGATGTAATGTTATGTGTGTGTGTGTCGGAATGGCTTAAGTGTTGCACAGACTGTCCTGCGAACCGAGCGACCAGAGGTTGATCTGTAGCAAGAACAAGGATTTATCTTTTCGTTATGGCGTCCAGACATGTTCCTATTATCACCCAGCCTCCTATGGAGTGGACACAGATGGCACTTTCCCCGGGCTGTGCTGACCACTTACACCATCCACTTCCGAGGTGGGGTATACTTCCGCTCTTCTCTAAGTGTTCATAGCGTTGTGCTAATTAAGTAATGGGGAAACTTTGGCTGTTTGTTTGTGTTTAAGGCCCTGGACTACGTCTCTTGAGTTGTGAGTAGAGATTTTGAGAATAGAGTACACCTCTTTTCCCTAACCGAGAGAGGTTATTCTTTTACCCGTTGACTGATAGGGCTTCGGAGTCAGATAAGAAATGGTGGAGGGGAGAAAAATCACTGCCACTGCCAACAATCGAACCCGGGTCATTCTTCACATAGCAAGTTACTTGACTGATTTTTTTAAGTTAATACTAGTGCCTATTTGTGTATCTATTTATTTATGGTTTATTTAACGATGCTTGGGTTGTGTAGTGTCGAATGGTAGGATTATTAGTAAAAATGAATGTGAAAGGATGTGGAAGGACGCGTTTGTTGTCCACGTTGAGGTACCATGTCGGCATGTACCTGGAGAGACTGAGTAAAACCACAAAAACTCAATCGGTGTCCCGCCCCACATTCGAGGATGATGACTCCTGAACAAAAGCCTAGCATTTCCGCTTGAGCCAGCAGCAACAGCAGCATGTGCAGTAGTAAAAGTAGTTGTGGTGGTGGTGGTGGTGGTAGTGGTAGTAGTAGTAGTAGTAGTAGTAGTAGTAGTAGTAGTAGTAGACTTCAGTTGAAATGTGATGGCACATGGTGACGCACGGGAGGGGAAGTGAAGGGGAAACTGGCGAATGGAGTGGGTAGCTAGTACCCTTCACACTACCTCGGAACATGATGTATCCAGCATTACTACCGTTGATGCGCACATCTCGGCTGCCAGTAGTCGACTGAATTGACGCCGAAAGACGACATCTGGCTTCTGCGCGTATGCCATCACATTTCAACTGGCTTCTAACAGCAGCTCTACGACCACTATTTGGCGTAGGAGGGGTAATAAATGGCAGGGTGACACTGAGTCCCTGAGATGTGTTTATTTAGGCTGGCTTATGCTAGTGCAGTTTCGTGTGACAGATGGACAATGCCGGTATGTCCGCCGTTTGCGAACTGTTATGCGGATCCGGCAGGACTGCGGAACAATTAACGGGATTGACAGGCAGTGCAGGTAACACGAAACTGCGATAAATCTAAAGTGACCTTCCACGGACAGTCGGGATTCTTGTGCTTCTTTCTGACTTTTTATGTCCACTTGCTTGCCGTTAGGATATAGCTGTCACCCCGGAAGAAGAGTGAACTAACTGAATCTTTTCATTGTAATGACGTTCTCTTTTGTCACAATGGCGTCCTTGTCGCCTGCGTCTCGAGCAATGAAAATGCGAATCGGCTCGAGACTTTAGCATGTTCTGTATGCAGTTAAGCTTTGGTTGGAACAGTAACGTGCTGTGTATTACTTACAGTATTTGCAGTCTTGCTGGTATAAACTCTGTCTCTCTCCCCTAACACTTTTCTTAACGAAGAAGCTGACTTAAAGTGCAGTGCTTCTGACTCGTATGTGGAAGGTGCGTGATTCGAGTGTCGGCCGGGACTCTGATCTGTCTTATATTTTACGTTGTTTTTCCCAGGCCTTCTAAACAAATGCCATGATAGTGCCTTAAATTAGGCCACGACCACTTTCTTCTCCAACCTTTCCAGGTCATTATTCACTGTTATCCAGTCATTCGATGCCGTAACGTGTGAACTACTGGCAGTATCGTTACACGTACTACGAAATAAATAAGTTAACTTTGAGGTGAGACATCCACGTTGTGTTAACCAATACAAATGCAAAGTAGAAGTGCAGTCAAAACACAACAAAAAACTAACTTTATTAGCCAATATGGTGGTACAGCGCTAACAACTACATGTTTCGGCTTCTTAACTCTGCCATCATCAGATTGTATTCTGTTGTATACAATATGCATATTGTATAGTTAGTTACCTTACAATAGAATACAACCTGATGATGGCCGATTTAAGAGGACGAAACATGTAGTTGTTAGCTCTGTACCACCATATTGGCTAATAAAGTTGGTTTTTTGTTGTGTTTTGACTGCACCTCTACCTTATATTTAAGTAAGTTAACGTATTTATTCTTAGCCCTTTCAGTGTTACATTTTCAGAAAGTGGCAGGGCGTCACAACCGTACACTGTTACCAGTATTTCAGGTACAGGCTTAAGGGAAGGCCTTTGACTGGATTCTGTCCATTTAGCGGTAATTGTAGGCCTATATTCTGTCGGTTTCACGTATTTATCCCCTTAAAGCCCTGTGGTTACCGATTCCAGTGGCCGCGCAGTTTAAGGCATGGGTCTACGGCCCCTCTCTTGCTAGGAATTCGGTTTCGAATCCCGCCGGGGTCATGGAGTCGTTAGTGTTGTGTGTTATTAGGGAGAGGTCCAGAGGAGTTAAACCAAGTGTGGTGTTTCTGAGTGTGATCTCGAAACCTCGACAATGAGGAGACCTAGGCCCACTAGGGCTGTGGAGCCATGATAAAACTAGCCTAGTGGTTACTATATGTACCACCAGTTTTAACATTAAAAATTTCCATTTTCTGCCCATAGAGTGCATTTATGTTTTTGGTATGGTTCTTAGAACCACGAGTGATATTTCTCTGTACAGCATTATATTATTGGGTTTTATAACCGAGGTGGAATGTGTTTACTGTGTGGTACGAACGGATGCTTTACATTTATTTTGTGTTCATCTTGTTCTTGTAGGGTTAACGTGACTGTCCTATCGAACGTTCATAAGGCATGTTATAAAGCCATACTTTTGTGTGTGTATTGAAAAAGTGTATGTAGAATTTGTAAATCATTTACTGATTTACTGTAGCTATGAATGTAAAATGTCACAGTGTAGTAATTCATATGGTTTCGAATCTGTACCCGTCCGAGTGGTTAATGAAAGCAAAGGTACTTCTGCTTATTATTCAACAGGTCTCAGTTTCAAATCCCGGCCTGGGAACCAGTAATCTTAGTTTAGATTTTTGTGGTTCTCTTAGACGAGGCTGAAACACGTATGTTAAGGCCTAACTCATGACGGTTGATGATGACGATAATGATGATGATGTCGTTTTCCTCTGAGTCATTCCAGGTAAATGCCTTGAATGAGATCACCATCTTTTCATTCCGTTGCCTTTCCGATCCATTATTCAAGAGTCGTGCTGTCATTCGTCGTTACGTGACATAGAATCTTAGAAACTTGTTGTGTAATTAAAAAGAAATCTGTTGTCATACTTAGTGTAATAAACCCGTTTATATGGCAGTGACATGACTGTGGGGAACAGTTAATCTTTTGAAATTTGGAAAATATTTTGTTTTGAAGAAGTCGGCCAGGGTTTAGAATTTTTTGAGTAAGTTGGAAGACTCTCTGGGTTTGTGAGAGAAACAGCATTACGTCGTTTGCCAGGCGGCACAACAAGGACGTAGAAACGTCCACATAGGGCAGTTTTAAAGCCCCTTGGTCTGCTTTCTGTATGCATAATTTTGGGTTCTGTACGTTGCTGTTCCTGGCTCTTTAATGTAACAGCAGATGGATGTCAGAAACGTCTAGGATGTTACATATAAAAAATACAAATAAGCCTAAGTTGTTTTCCTGAATTTTTGTAACGTTTTAATCTTTTGTGTTTGTTGATAACGATCTGTTGCATTTCTCAAATACAGACAATGAAGACTGTTAACTGTGTTCGTCCTGCAAGCAGTTATTCCAGATTCGAACAAAGGGCGCTTTTCATTTCTTTTCAGAAGCACAGATCTGTGTTCCAGTGTAATACGGACAGGACGGGACGGAGAATAAGCAGAGAAAGCCCATTTACTTTTTAAATGCCTGTGTATTGACAGTTTTTTTTTACATAGGTGGTCACATTATTCTAGAAGTATTTTGGAAAAATAGTTGAAGTGTGAAGCTTATGTGCCGAGACGGTGCTCTTAGAACATGAAGCTATGCTGTTGTTATTATTATTATTATTTTATTGCTGTTGTTTATGTGCATCGATTCTAATATGTTGAATCGCTTGAGATACTAGGTAGCATTGACAGAGAATGTAGCCTATTATTTGTGTTACACACTTCAGTATCCCCATGCGATATATCGAATCATCATCATCTTCATCTAACAGTAACGAAATTGGACCACTTGTTCATCAGTTGGTCCAATAGTCTATTAAAATATCTTCCTTTTTTTCTGTCATTCATGAATTTGGCAAAATTTTTATAGCTTCCGAATGTTCTTTCTGTGTATTACGTCAAAATGAGTAGTGCGGGTGCTTTAAAGCGTTCAGGTTTGTCAACATGTGTTCCGTTTTGAGTTCCTGCAACGTGTTCTCATTTCTTTTATGGTGTTCCAAATGTATTTTGCATTTATTCAAATCCGCTTTGCTTTTTGAGTTCTGTTGCTGATTTCAGTGGATTAGTGGGAGCGATTAGTAACAAATTCTGATCATCCCTTTTGAGCCTACTTTCTCTCCATTGCAAGGACAGACTCCCTTAAGGCTTATTTATTATGTGTCTGTTAACACCTCCTTTGCCAGTGGAGCTATATTTATAGTGCAAAGAATGACCCTCGTGATGTGTTTGACGATGCAACTGACACATTCATCTTCTTCCGTACCATTAATAATACAAACATCAGGGCTTTGCGAAATTCCGGGATTGCATGCAAACTGACATTTTCTCATATAATTTCGTATTGTGTGCTGATAGATTTTTAGAATACTGCAGCTTTTCGTAATGCATTGCTGGAATGAAACGTCTGAAATGTCTGCTAAATGCAGAAAGTTTTCCGTTCTATTGGCCGGAGAGCTCCAGTTTCATTTTGCTGGCGGTAGACATTGTGAAACCATAATTAGAAACTTTGTGTTGTTCCGTTCTGTTGTAGCTGTAGTCGGATATTTGAATTTGTGGAAGAACAGTGCCTGTCATATGCATATTCATCGCCGTGCGCGCGCGCGCTCACACACACACACACACACACACACAGGCTTGATATTAATTTTTCGGTTTGTACCGATTCGGCTGATACGTACTGTCTTTGTTTCCTGTCACGTCTCTTTGTTTCGCTTTCTTCTGCGAAAATATTTTGTTTTTGAATTTGTTTTCTGTTACCTTTGCTTATCTTCGCGGTTTTCACGCTCTGTTTTGTATGACTAAATTGTGTTCTTTTGTTTATAATGCTACAAAGAAGTGTTAAATTTACACCAAATCTATAAACAAAACATCTTTCCTGCGTACCATCGTCTTCATTCTCCTGCTTGTCCTTGTTATTACGGGCCTTTGTGCCGTTTAGGCAACACAAGAATAAGTATTGAAGTGAATTGAGTTTGATTATTTAGATGATAAATTTAATAATTATTATTATTATTGTAGTAGTAGTAGTAGTAGTAGTAGTAGTAGTAGTAGTAGTAATAGTAATAGTACTGTTTCCCATCTTATCCTGTCTTACTTCATTCTGTCCCTTCCGCCATTCATCCATTCACACATCCGCCATTTCATCCATCCTAACTGCAGGGGTTTGTAATAATCTCTGGTTATAGCAGGAGAAACAAGTGCGAACGAATTCCAAGCGCCCATGTTTTCCAGAACTTAGTCGGCGATTTTGAATAAGGAAACTTCTCTTACTACCGCCATATTGTTATTTTCCGTTCTACAAAAGTGTTGTCGTAGCGTAAGTTTCATATTCTTACAAGCATTACCTTACTTTCCTTCGTGACGTAGAATGAACTGAAGATATTGGCCCTTCCACTTCGCAAGTTCGCGCCTTTACCACGTTGCAAGTCAGGAAACGATAAAAAATTTCCAACACCACGTGTACTTGTAGGTGGTTGTATGTTTTGAATACTTTGTTTCTGGTCTTTTATAGCCTTATATTATTTTGATTATTTTGCATTATTATACGGATGTCAAGGTATTCCATCTATGCCGGATGCGTGTTCATGTTCCCACAGTAAATATACAGATCAGATCTTAACTTCTGCTTTCCGGCACCTGGATATTAGCAAGGATTTTATTGAAAAAAAGGGGTTATTATACATTATACAGTTTATACTTTATTACTCCGTGTGGGATGTAATATTAATGCATTTTAATAGATCGGCCTGCTGTGCAGCATTTTTAATTTATTACGTGTATTTGTCTCTGCCTGGTGATGGCCAAAGTGATTGACCGAAACATGCAGCGGGATGGAATAAACAGAACGTGTCAAGGTGAGTGTGTTGTGTTGTGTTGTGTTGTGTGTGGGTTTGTGCTGCTGGTGATTGGTTTACACAACGGGAAGATATTGCCCAAATAAATCTAGGGAATTGAACATTATGACGTTGGGGTGTCATCAGATGATAGTGTTCAAGTGATGTATCGTTAAAATTGGTCAACTCGTGAACATTTGAAAAGGGACACAAACACACATCAGAAACGACTTGGTAATCTGAAAGCATACCCCATGTGCCTCCAACCTTCTAATGGCAAAGGGCCACATCTCTTTTTGTGGGCTGGTTTGCAGGCCGCATGCGGAAAAGTAATAATAAGTTGTACACCTAACCGCCTGAATTATTCTGGAATTTTTGTAGTATGTACGTAATTTACAAACCTGGTTATGGACCGCATAATAGGACCTGGCGGGCCGCGGGTTGGATACCCATGGCCTACCCCTTCCCCGCAAGCAGGTACGCAGCTTTCTTCACTCTGCAGTTGTTAAGCTTTACGTAATGTACCGCCTTACATTCTGCCACATATACACTTTCTTATACCTACATTATGATTCTTCAAGTAATGTTTTTGGGATCACGTCCGAGTTCTGTTCTTTACTACCAGATTTACATTTATCTCAAGTGGAATCGATGCAGTTGGCAAATAACCGTGAAATTACGAAGTATTATTAATCTTTAACATAAAATAACGTATAAAGCACGTCAGACTCTTCATTTGAATGGAGGATTATTTTAACGCTTGATAATCTACTTTATGGCCCTTTATAATATCGCCATTGTCAGTTTAGTGCATATTATTCTTCTTTATCGCCTCAATTAAACATTATGAGTCTGCTGACGATAAAGTCTGTTACAATCAGAATACACAAAAGTTTGTTAACATGTGGGCAACACAGGCCAGGACGCGTATCCAGACTCCGCCCAAAACAGAATTTAATGAGCTCCAAAGTGATTAAAGACGAATATTAGGCCCTTTACACGGTGCCGTAAAGTGTACATTCTCCATAGCTGTAATGAGACGAAAATGTAGCGAGATGATTCACTAGTCTTGGCATAATAATATGATATGTGTATTGATACATTGTTTTGTGCACTACGGTGGTTCAGCCTTCGTTACTTGTGCTGCATCTGGGTTATGTTGTCATTACGGTTTTAAACAAACGGGCACGGCTAGCCTCCGTTCATCCTACAGGCCTCCAGCCGAAACGCTCTTTTTCCTCCGCCCCATATTGCATTAGACATCGGTCATTCGGCCGCAAAGTTCAGCTGAAACAAATTTGGTTTTTTATGGAAACGTTTTTTGCCCTCCAGTCGCAGAAACCTGTTACTGTGTGCTGCCTGCTGTAAATGGCTTCTGCCTAGCAGAATAACCGAAGCCACACAATTCTGATAAGAACTGTTCGGCTCAGTCAGGCAAAGAGCTGGACGACGGACAAATTATGGTTCCATATCCGGTAGAGGCGGATCGCTTTTCTCCTTGTTTTTAGACGCTTTCGTAAAATTGCGAAAAGCGACTGGTAGCTTTTGTCATGTCTGTTCGTCCGTCTGTCGGTCCGCATGGAACAACTCGGCTCCCAATGGACGGATTTTCGTGAATTTTGACATTTGCACATTTTTCGAAAATCTGTTCAGAAAATTCAAGTTTCATTAAAAGCGGACAAGAATAACGGGTACTTTACGTGGAGATCAATATACGTTTTTGATCATGTCTTGCTCATTTCTGCTTAGAATGAGAATTGTTGCAGACAAACGTAAAGAAAATCAAAACACCATTTTTTGTTCAATATTTTTTTCCTTAAAAAAATCTTGCCGTTTATTAGATAACGCGGAAAAATATTGTAGAGCCGGACAGGTCACAGATGACAATATGGCGCATGCGCATTGCATCCTGGATACCTAAGGCTACAAACAAACACTCGTAACATGTAATATTTATTGCTTTTTCCACTGCAGCAGTGGCTGTACGAACGCGCCTCAATATAACGTTTGTATGTACATTGCCGGTCTTGTCCTTTAACACCTTCCATCTACACTAGGTCTTCCAAACAGTCTCTTTCTTTTAGATTTTCCTTCCAAAAGTCTATATGTGTATCTGTTCTTTCCCATGCTTGCCACGTACTCTGCCCATCACATCCCTCTTGATTTTATCACCCTAATAATACTCAGCGAATAGATTTTTGACGGTGTTGGCACACTAGGTGCGACTGACCGTTAGCTGGCGCAGTGACGGCAGGACGATAAACAGTACGGTCATCTTCTGTGTCGGAAATAAAATGTGTCCAATAGCATCACAACACTACTAGTCAGTGCCTATTGAGATAATTGATTTCTGATCTCCCCCCCTCACCCCCTTTTCCGCTACCCGTTGTGGAACCTTGACCACGCCTGACAGTGCATGCTTCTAGCACCACGCCCCAAAGCCCTTTCATAAACTGCTATATTCATTATTTTTGCGTCTTAACATGAAGGAAGGTTTCACCTTGCCATGCCCAGCGTGACGTTTTAAAAACGAGGTCTATCGAAGTGTGAGCGGAAGTGTGACGTTGCTGTCTCTCTCTCGCATGCTGCATTAAGAATGATGAAATAAATCTCTGTACGGTCGGAGGACACGCAAAACTGTTGCCTACTTTTGAGGTATTAAATATACGATTTTTTTTTTGTTTTGTGTATGGACGTAATCTCGTACAGTATATATGTTCTTTCTTTCTTTCTTTCTTTCCTTCCTTCCTTCTTTCTATCTTTGCCTCTCTCTCGTTTATTTTTCCGTCTCTGTTTCGTCAGTCACTCCTCTCTCTTTATTAATTTATTCTTCCTTGCTGTGTTAGTATGGTGCTTTCTTTATGTAGTTTTTTTCTCTGCCTCTCAGATTCATTCAGTTGTTCTTTCATTCCTGTGTTTGTTTCACGTTGCTGTTTTTTTTGTACTTAGGCCTATTTGTTTCTTCGCGGTATCTCACGTAATGAATTTGCTGTTGGAGAGGGTGTAGAAGAAGTCATGTTTTCCGTATAGTTCGTGGAAGGACTGACGAAATTCATGCTGATCATGGAAGCCGTAAATGAATAATAATAATAATAATTATTATTATTATTATTATTCATCGTCACCTAGTAATCAGGCAGTTAGGCCACCTGTTGCCTCGTTGCAACCTCAGTCTAGCAATCCGCAGACGTCTTTCCCTGTCCTTTTATGTCCGTGGCTCGTAATGCAGCCAAACTCCAAAATTTTAACTTCCATTTTCAGAAAGGGTTTGGCAGTATGACCATATGCATCTCCCACACTATGTTGCAAATGAATATGGGAGTTTCGGGCACCTGGACGTAACCTGGCTTCGAGCCACGTATGTACTGTACATGTTATGAAGTGCGTTTGGAAATTGAGGATAAGGTTCTGTGTGGCACGAACGTGGGCCGATAATGGACAGGCTTTCAAAATTGGGCAACTGCTCCTGCGGATACACGCATTATGACAGTCCATTCAGAAGACATTACAAGCTGAAACTGCTTGTTGTATTATGCCAAGTAAAACATTATAACTGCTTATTTTGTTCTTATATTTCACTCACTGAGCTAACACAATGGGCGTTCTTTGCATCGAGTGCATGAAGAACGCGTGAAGGGAAAGTAATATCCGTCCACCCACCTGCTTTATTCATCTTCAAAGCTTTTGTCGTATTTCGATTACATTTGCTAATAGTGCCAAATTCTTCCGAAACGTCGGTACATTTCTAACAGCCTGTACGGCGTCCCATACAACCACCGTGAGGACGTCATATCTCGCGCATTGGACGGAAGTAACCCTTCGTATTCCTTAAAGTGTAGGGATTTTCACAAACTGACGGATTGTCAGATCCTTAAGGAGCAGTTTTCTACCCATTGGTTTGTTGTTTATGTATTTACTGATTTATTAAATCAATAAGGCAGACGGGGGAGGGGGGGGGGGGCTGGCAGGTGGTGTTCCAGAATAAGGAGTAATTTTCTTCTGCCCCGATTTATTCCAGTTGTTTCACTCCCGGGACAAGCTGGGGATGTACTTCCTGT
>Ga0136643_10009322_pt1 | contig 14440 bp, 9 predicted proteins | sample TergutLab28metaG_FD_96883 | JGI IMG/M metagenome (GOLD analysis project Ga0136643, IMG submission 96883) | Labiotermes labralis P1 segment gut microbial communities from Petit-Saut dam, French Guiana - Lab288 P1 (version 3) (version 3) | ecosystem: Host-associated > Arthropoda: Insects >... | reverse complement strand
TACAAATGACAGTACTGTGTATTGTCATACAAATGACAGTACTGTGTATTGTCATACAAATGACAGTACTGTGTATTGTCATACAAATGACAGTACTGTGTATTGTCATACAAATGACAGTACACAGTACTGTCATACAAATGAGACATATTTAGAGCGTGCAGATCATTTAAGTCTGATTTTAATTTCAAAATAGCCTCTTTGAAGGATTATTGGCTTTGTCACTATGCATATTAAGGGTACGCAATAACTGCCTTTTAATGTAGCTGGAGGGAATAGTCAACTTGCATTACTAATCAGGGGGTTTCCATTCGCGTCTGTATTTCAAAGTAATAACATATTGCATGTTGGTGCTTTTTTACATTCAGTGCCGTGCCATTTTAGGCACGCTGGCGAAATTGCGAAAAACGACTACTAGCTTCGTCATGCCTGTTCATGTGTATGTATATATGTATGTATGTGTGTGTGTGTATGTATCTATTATGTATGTATGTATATGTGTGTGTGTGTATGTATGTATGTATGTATGTATGTGTGTATGTATGTATGTGTGTGTGTATATGTATGTATGTGTGTATGTATGTATGTATGTATGTCCATCCTTTTGCCCGTCCGTCTGTCTTTGCGCATGGAACAACTCGGTTCCCACTGAACGGATTGTAATGAAATTTGATTCGTGCATATTTTTCAAGAATAGTTTCATTAATATCCGACAGGAATAACAGTTTCTGTACATAACGACCAAAATATGTTTTTGATCATATCTCCATAAATTCTTCTTAGAATGAAAAATATTTCAGGCAAAATGTTTTAGAGGAACTCAATCACCCATTTTATGTTAATAGCACTTTCTCTCGAAAATAATGCCGTTCATTAGATAATTTGGAAAAATATTGTAGATCCAGGCAGGCCACAGATGACAGTATGGTGTGTGCGTATTGCCTGCTGGATACCTAAGGCTACAAAAACACATTCAGAACATGTAATACATATTGCTTTTCCACTGCAGTTATGGTTGCACCAACGCGCCCCAATGTTACGTTATACATATTTTGTCTTTGTTATTATCAAGTAATTCATGGCGTCTGTCCGTTAGCTGAAATAGTTACTCTTCTTTGTTACTTCTTTCGTTATGGTATGATACGATATTTGTTTACTGTAATTGGGTTTCCACCCGGTGTCAGTTGTCGTTAAACTTAGAGAAAAATAGGAAAAAGATAGATATGCACAAAAGGAGAACAGTTTACAAAACAATAAAAAAACGCAGCATAAACAATACAGAAAACAAACATAAAAACAAGAAAACGATCATAAAAAGAACATTAAACAATATAAGTCGAGTAATTAATAAGCAAGAAATATTCTTAGAATCAAATAATAATGACACAACGTACTACACAAAACCTACATACAGCTACATTAATATAAATGAATGATAATACAAACATTTCACCCAAGAATCACTTCACTTCACTTCACTCCACTGCACTTCACTTTACTGCACTTTGCTCCCCATTTTTCACTTCCCACCACTTTTGGAAGTTTCGTCACCACGTTACAAAAACCCTTCATTTTTCCGCACTTATAATTACTTCCCTAACCCTCTTTCTGAAAGTAGCTAGCGCCGTTGCAGGCAGTTTGTACCACAATTTGTTTGTCCTATACACACAGGAGGATTTACCGATGTCTGTTCTTTGTCTCTTGGCCCTAGTTTTACGACCGTGAACTTCCTTGTTGGGATAGCATGGTCATTTTAACCTGTTCCGTATATATTTCCATGCCCGTTCTCCGGTGTATGTTTTGAACGGGGCGTCAATGCTAGCTACCTTCCTACGCTGTGTCAAGGTTTCCCAGCCCGAATCTTTCGTATCATTTGCGAATGTAGGCGCTTTATTTTGCACGTGGTCTGACGCTTTTATTTGACCTTCCCTGTACAGGTCCCAGCACGAAGCCCCATATTCAAGAATCGGACGCCTTAGTGACGTGTAGGCTAAAGTTTTCGTATTCTTATTTCCAGTTTTAAGAGAACACATTATGAAATTAAGCGCCTTCCAGGATCTTTGTTCTGTATAATTAACCTGATCAGCCCAGCTTTAATCGCTGCGTAAGACAGCTGCTGGCTTCCGGAATTCTTTGGTCCCCGAAATAATAATTTAGAGGAACATTCAACCGAACTCTCGTGAATCTTACAGCTTTACTTTTACCTCGATTTATTTTCATCGCATTTTCTCCCGCCTACTCCCCCAGTTCTGTCCAGATATATATGTAACGTTTGTATGTTGCCATCATTCATAATTTTCCTATATATTACACGGTCGTCTGCGGAAAGTTTGATAGTTGTCTTCAAGTTCCTCCAAATATCATTTACGTACGCGAGGAATAAAAGTGGGCTCAATACCCTCCCTTGCGGTAGACTCCAGTTGAAATATGATGGTACACGGTGAGGAACGGGAGGGAAAGTGAAGGGAAAACTGGCGAATAGAGTGAGTAGCCAGTACCCTTCACACTACCTCGGAACATGGCGTATCCAGCATTACTACCGCTGATGCGCACATCTCGGCTACCATTAGTCGACTGAACTGACGCCCCCGCCGATTTAAATGGACTCGTCCGTTTCGCCGAAAGAAGAAATCTGGTTTCTGCGCGTATGCCATCACATTTCAACTAACCTCTACCACTGGCGTTACTGTGATTTCCTAAGATAAATGCCTTCCAACTCTAGCATTCTGCGAGCGACTAAAAAGGAATTCCCTTACCTCTACGACTAACTTCGGATCCACTCCCTTGGCCGCAATTTTCATAAGCAGCCGATCATACGGAACTACAGTCGGCATGTTAGGAACAAGCAGGTTAATTCCCAAGACTTAGCTATATGGATGGTTATTATAAAGTTACAGCATGTGAACACATAATATAATAGAGTACTAAACTGCGTTGAAGGCGGTACTATAAATATAGGAGATTCGGATGTTATAAGCAGATACACAAGACAAACTTTACTGAAGCTAGATGTAAATAACTATAAAGAAAGGTGCTACACAGAAAAGTGACAACTGAATTAAACCTGTATGATACTAATGTTCGCAATAATGACAGGAAATTTTAATTATCATATAACACAGTTAAACACTAGATTTGAGCTTAGGTTCTACACTTATTCTTATAATAAAACCAACCAGATGCACTAATTTATCAAATTTATTCTTGGAATAAAACTCTACATGTCTCGGACAGTTCCTCTGTCCATCACCAGGAGTTCTTTACTGTACACACAGCAGACCTCTATGACATATAGCACTGCTGTGTGTACAGTAAGGAACTCCTGGTGATGGACAGAGGAACTGTCCGAAACATGTAGAGTTTTAGTCCAAAAATAAATTTGCGAAATTAGTGCATCTACTTGGTTTTATTATAAGAATTTATCACAATGCACGGTCACTTGAACGTCAAATTTCTTCAATTAATAATGCCAATGCCTGCAACAACCTGTATAAAGCAGATGGTCAGTAATCGTCTTAGTACGTAAAACCTGCGAATGAAGCAACTCGAACGAAACGTCGGTTACTATACCACGAGTAACACTGAGGAAGAGTCTTGTAGGGTGTGGTAAGTTAATGTAGGTATTTTGTTTAAATAACACCTTAGGAAACTGTACCGTAATGTAATGACAAAATTGCCTTCCTGTTGCATCAATATATCGGAGGATAGCTAACTTGTTATGTTAAATGAAAATTCATCGCTGAAAATAGTTTGTGGATTGTCTAAAGATTTATGAATTCACTCGTCACAGGCAAGGAAAGACCAGTTCAAACAAGCTGTCATAACCACGACCAAACACTATCGCTTTGCGCATGATTTATTTAAAACATGACGTCACTGAAATGTAATGTCATGGTGTGAAAGTGCTGTACAAACATGTGTATTTTTGCTGCCGTCACTAATTCACCCCTCTGGTATACATCGATTTAAATTGACTCTATAGCTATGAATTCTTAAAGTCGATAGTGCTTCTTGGATGACAGATCAGGGCGTCACTCCGTCTACACAGCTCAACACGGCACAGTAGAGCACAGACAGTCCATTTCTCGAGAGGGAGTCAAGCTGCAGGTCCATAATTCCACTGGTTTAAGGTCTTTTTCTCTTTAGACCACAGAAATGAACATTTATTTACAGTTGCAAAAAAAAATCATGGCATACGCAGAAAATTAACAGTTTCAGGTAAACGGTTGTAATTTAATTTACTTTATGTACAAAATAATAATACGTTGGTGGTTTGGCCATTCCATCTGACGTTGAGGTAATTCCACTACCTTAATTTAGAATATAATTTTAATTTAATTTTAGAATGGAGCAGTTTTTTAGTAGAATGCCTGATATTATTTTTCACAACGAAATAAGGTACGGGGAAACGTTTATATAACGACTGGAACATGATTACATGTAAGAGCTTAAGGATATTGACTGGTCGCCATTATCTCAGATAAGACCCAATGATGGGCTTTTGTGAAACAGCGATGAACCCCCAGTTTCTATAAAAACTGGAAAGTTACTTTTATGTCGGTTGACTTTCCTGTATTGTAGGCGTATCTGTTGTACGTGTATTTTTAGTGTGGACTGTTGGCGTGTGACATCTTGAATGTGGACAAATATGTTTCTCCGAGTGTTTGTGCCATCTGTCACATACACGCAGTAATGCTGCCGAAGACCCTGCTACTGATGCCACGCGCCGTTAGCACTGCACTTTAATGTGGTGTGTTAATTTAGAAATGCTATATCTGCTATTTTCCGATTCCGTTGACCGTGCGGTATAAGGCGTAGGTCTGAGGCCACCTGATTGCTGCGATCGCGGATTCGAATCTTGTCGAAGTCATGGATGTTCGTCTTTTATGTCTGTTGTGTATTGTGTAGGTAGCGGCTTCTGCGAAGGGCTGATCACTCGTCCAGAGGAATCCTACCAAGTTTGTGTGTGTGTCTAATTATATGTGATATAGGAACCTCAAAAACGTGGCGATCTAGACCTCTTTTGGGCTAATGAGTCACAAAAACTTCTGGTACGTATAACAGTAAAATTATAAGAATTATTACTCAAAAAAAGTTTGTTTAATACATGTACGAGTACATAAAATATGAATGCAGTTTGATGGTGCAATTTTTTTTAACTATTTGCTACTAAAACTGTTGAAACGTTTTTGTCTCTTTTTTGGGAGAAGGGAATGAATTAATGTGCGAGTAGAGTTTAAACAAACTGTAGTACGATTATTCGTGGAATTATAATTTAAAATACAAAAGGATGTCTCTTGGTGATCTGAAGTAAACTACATAAAAGAAGAGTGTGTTTAACAAGGAAAACTTTTATTATCCAACATATGACGGAATTATTAAAATCAGGCTTCATAATACCGTTCATTTTAATAGAATTCTTTCAGATCTTGAAAAATATACATATATTAACATCAAAATTGCGAAAAGAAGTTAATAACATCCAAACATCAAGAGGGTTGTAGTGAAGCCTCTTTTCCTTCCCCATCGCTGAGGGATGAATCCCTTTTATTTCGCTAGTGTATAGGAGAGAGTGTTGTACTGTGGAAATCGGAGAGACCTGCAGTGCAGTTGACAGTATGAACTTCCTTTAACTTGTCGACGACCAAGTGTTGCTAGCTAAGAGTGAAAACTAATTATAACAAATAGCTTAAGAGCTAAATTTATTTAGCGGAAAATGTAATTTATAAATTTCGATTGAAGCAAAACAGTAGCAAAATGCTGCTCTGGAAACGTTGAGTTTAGAATTAGGAGTAAATATGGATATGTATAAAATGTAATACGTTTTAAATGGTGCAGAACAAGGTGTTCTAGAGTAATTATCAGAAAAATGCTGTAGCAAGTGTCGTTACATAAAGATACAAAATGTTTGTGAAACGTCGTATTTCCTTTCACGACATTCTGATTTGCACCTGAAATTTTTACCTTTCCTGTGGTTAGTTTTAACGACCCTGCATTATGGAGCTGCATATATAGAACTGTTAGAGATAAACTGTGAGACGCATTGCTTATTTCATGAATCGAATGTAAATGTGGTACTACAAAGTAGAGTTCGTTCGAAAACGAATACGTTTTTTGCTGTATGTAGCAATAAGAACGATAAAGGCTGATGAGAAGTGTGAGAGATGAAGGCATACTGTCAGATGAAAGTTTCGTTAGAATTCCTTCGAAGAATGCTCTCAAGCATAACCGTCATTGAGCGGGTATTTTAAAATCTTAAATGAATTCGTATTAAATACAAACGTAGGGAAACTTATTGTCGAAAAACCCGTATGGGGATCTGGCATCTATTTTCTGTTGGGAAAAAAATGTAAATTGTCCGTTATTTCAATGCGTTTAGTGCACATACTAACCACTATGCTGAAAGAAAAGTTAAATTATTCCCCTTTTCACGTCTCTTACTGTGCATTAGAGTATAGCTACCACGTAGCTTTTAGTCGAAGTTATACTTTGTGATGCTTCAAAGACTAGTCTTGTTACTCAAAATTAGCTGTAATCGCCTGTGCCCTAACTATTCTTACTGCCACTACCGCTTCACTTAACGGGGTCCATGCAAGCTGTATACAGAGGGTGCCGGACTAAGGGGGCCGAAACGTGAAACACAAAATTATACGTTCTTGCGTTTTTGAGACAAGTTTTGATTTGATAGTCACGTTACAGCATATCCCATTTCATCTCACGAAAGTTACTGAGTCTCGAAACTACATCCATCATTATAATGACTTTGTGTAAAGAATCGTCTTTTACCTCACAGAGAACAGATTGCTTGCATTAGAAAGACAGACCCGTGGCTATTGTATACGGAAATAATGTAGTTTATTTAGATAGATATCTATACGGAGCATATAAATACATTTTGTGTGTGAAATGATTTTGATTACTTAGCCTGGTGGTGCATAAGATTACCACTGGCCTTTAAGAGGCTAAAAGAATGGTGCACTTCCTACAATATAGAACATTTACAGGAAAGCCAGTGATGTATTTTTTACTGCCGATCAGAAGAAAAATGATTCAAAGTATTCGATATTTTGTGCGCTGATATGGCAGTTCTTATGCCTAATATATTTTCGAAGCGACTTACATTTTTGTATCTTCATAACTGTACATCTGCTGCACATTTCATCTAACCCCATAACACTAGCCGACATGTCACCTATTTTCTCTTCAGGTACTAAAATGTGAGGCAGAAACTTCTCAGCCAGTGACAAGCCTTGTACAAGCAACATTTTTTTGTGCTAGAATTCTCAACCTATACTAACGGCTTGGAAGTTTCCAGCGGTTTATTCACAATTGCTTCACGTTTGTTGTGTTAAGAGAAGATTTATCTCCAATAAGAGCGGAAGAGCTACCAGAAAAATGAATTCTCCAGCTCCATGTTGACAGTCTGTCCGTTACTCCGTTCCTGAATGGCGTCTCTACTATAAGCGATGCGTCATTCCGTCTCTAGTTCTCTTATGGATATACCGTGGCATAAGTTTTTATCTGGCACTAGGCTGTATTTGCCGGTATTCAAGACGGTCTCAGGAACTGCAAATTCGAGGGTCACGTTGTAATTTTTCATATACTACAATTCTCACGGTAGATTAAGATTATATACAAACATATAGGCTTGTTTGTATTATATATGCATATTATTACCCATGGGGTTTAACAGACAGAATGAAGGTAAATTTTATGTTTCTTAACATGAATAATTTCTTAACTGGTGGTGTTGTTAATTACGAGAAAGAGGGCTGCGCGTTTTCTGTTGACAGCTAATGTTTATTAAACATTTACACATATTTGAATGAAGTCATCCCGTTGTGTATTGATTCTATACATTCACTTTATTGATATATAATCCAGCCAACACAACTGTATAATAAAAGCATAAGTTAAAACGACATGTTTCGACTTAAAAGGTCATCGTCAGGCTAAGCTAAGAACCATGAAGTTCTTAGCTTACCGTGACGATGACACTTTAAGTCGAAACATGTCGTTCTAACTTATGCTTTTATTTTATAGTTGTGTTGACTGGAATATATATTAAGAAAATGAATATATTTCCACACTTACTTTCCAAATTTGGGGGCCGTGAGCTGAGCAGCACGCGGGAATATGAATCATGCCGTAAGAACAAGGAACCCGCTTAACATGACCAAATGTTTTCAAACGCACATGTCTAAGTATCTGAACTCACAGAGCTGATTGTTTCTCACAATTGATATTATTAGCTATTAAGTTTCATTCAAAACAACTTCTGTTATTGTATTTAAAGTCACAGTTTAACGCTGTACAAAACTGGCATCAAGTGTTTTCTACCAACATATAAGTTTTGCCACAACGCTGAAAGAAAGCCTCAAATTTTGTGTAGTGTAAAGTTTAGCAAGCAAGGTAGTGATATTCATAAGAAATTATTTTGATATTATTATTATTATTATTTATTATTATTATTATTAAACCATTCATCTTTGTGCCTATACTACAGTTTTCTTTCAGAATATTTTAAGGAAGTAGTTTCCTACAATTACAGCCCATTGTGAAAATATCGAATGAAGGAATCTGGCTTCATGCGGTTGGAGTAGTTGGACGTTAAAACTCACGAGAATTAATGATGTTTTCGTAAACCCCAGGAGAGCCATGTAAGGTTAAGTTGTCTGTAACCGGCAGTTCGCAAATTTTAAATACTGTATATTTTTCTACCTTTGTGTGCTGTGCGGGGTCGAACACAGATATGTTTATTTCCCCTTCTAAAGGGGTTCTTGAAGTCTTGTAATTGTACCCATTGTTTCATAAAATATAAACTTAAAGAACTGGAAGATACACCTAATTTTTCACTAATAGTGTCAGTACGTGGTACAGAACAGACTGCAACAAAGTTTATTACAGGCTTCTCGTTACTGGCACGGAAACAAGGGGAAAAAATATTAGCCTTTACCAAAGACACGTACTTGCCATTATGAATGTACTGACTGTTGATGAAACGTGCGTTTATCTAAGGCATATCGATAACATCATCAAGATGCTAACGAACACGGAGCCCGGCTTTCCTCCAAGATACCTTGATAATAGCAACATAATGCTGGTATCCTAGGCGAGCATTATTTATCCAAATGTTCTTGTTATTAGCTTCGTTAGTATATTAACGAAAAGAGAAGCCGTGTTTATCCAAGGTATCTCGATAGTAACATCCAGACACTGAGATCAGAAGAGACAGGTGTTTATCGCAGATATCAGAAGTGAGAAGTATCTCAGATTTCTTAGAGCCATTACCTTATTATTATTATTATTATTATTATTATTATTATTATCTACCTTTATGGAAGGTATTTAAACTTATGTATCTGAAACAGAACTTTTTTCTAGGTTACATAATCTTGCAGCTTCTCCGTGGTACATGTAATGTTATTTTCCATTATAAACGTTTTGCAGTGTTTCGTTAGCACTTTCCGCAGCATGTGAACAGTGCCCAGTTTAGCTGTTCTGTGTAGTTCCTTGATATCGTGCTTTCCAGGTAGGCTGTTGAGATATTTTCTGATGGCTGTGAGAGGGTGCCGATTCCGGTGACCGCGCGGTTTGAGGCGTAGGTCTGGGGTTACTAGCTTGCTGAGTTTAAGGGTTCGAATCCCGCAGGGTTTATGAATGTCTGTCCCTTGTAAGTATTGTGTGTTGTCAGGTGGAGTTCAGGTGGAGTTCTCTGCGTTGGGCCGATCTCTCGTCCCGAGGAATCGTACCGAGTGGGTGTTCTTGTGTATGATCATGTGCTTCAATAACCCTAAACCCTATACATATACGTACAATGGTTAGGTATAAGAGATCAGAATAAGAAAGAGAGAAAGAAAAAAGGAAAGAAAAAGCGCTTATGTTTTTTAACTTCCATATAACATCTGTTAATATTGTAAGGTTTTGTTATTTTAAAATCTTCTCGGCTTCTTTCTTGATCACATACCTATCTCCCAGAATTTACAGTGTCTGCCAACAGCGTGTTTTCTTCATTATCACAGATTATTATGACCTATTATTATTATTATTATTGGGCCATACTTGCTGCATTCCGAATATTATGTCCGCTTGAGGATAATAATATATGGTATGTATAAAAGTTACGCATTTATACTAGCAAGTCTAAATTTTCCAAGAAATTTTGTCGTTTAGAGGGAGCATTCTATCTGTAGCCAGCAGATATACTCTTTGTATTTGAGAGGCAGGGCGATGCGTGCGTGCGTGCATGAGGTGCGTGCGTAGGAGACGGGCAGAGGAAGGTTTGCTGGAATTTATTGACTAAAAATGAAGAGATCCACGGAGAGAGAGATTGCTTTCAGCACTTGCCAGTGTGTACATTCTTAGACAAGACAACTTGAGAGTTGCTACCGGGGCTTATCATCTTGAAAATTATGATAAATGAGTTACTGGTGTCTTATCTTAACACAGGCAGCAGGAGCAACTTGATCAATGCTCCAGCGCCAACGCGATTCTAAGGCTGAAAACCGAAAATATGTCTTAAAGGGTTTTCGAGGAGGGGTTAAGGGTAGATATTTCATTTTGATGGCAACTAAAGGATTTTTCAGTGACACAGAATTGGTATTTGTTAGCGAATAGGCAGTTATCGTTAATTGTTTGTTTAAAGTATTGTAAAATTGTTAGTAATGAAGACATTAAAACATTTTTTTTTTCGTGAACGAACTAGTTTCCCTTAATTCATCAGGAAATAACGCGTTATGGGCTTACAGCAGTCTTTCCGTTTTTTCCTGAAACATACCAACTTGTCTCATTTCCACTGCCACTTGCACTGAACACCGTAACACTCAATTTGTCGGCTACGATTCGAGTTCCAAAGTTGCAAAAACAGTCATCGTCAAACAGCTTGCAGGATTTATGCATCGTGACCTGTTCCGGTCCCACAAAGAGTTTAGAAATCTTTTGAGGGATTTTCCTTGGCTTCGTTTCACACATCGTTGATATTTCATAATTAAGTGTGGCAGTCTGTCTGCCTCTGTCCATTTGCCGAACATGTATCCATTTATTTATGTAATTTCTTATTTTCTTTAAACTGGGTTAATTTTAAATTCTGATAAAATATCTTCATTGGATTTGTAATCTTGCCGTGTGTATTATGTCCTTCTCATAAATTTGATTTCCCCTGACGTTATCCTAGATTTATCTCTTTCTCTAACTGCCTTAAATTTGCACCCGTTTAATAGAGTAGGTAATGCCAAAGTATATTGCCAGACTAGTTTGTTTTTGGACTTGAGAGTGTTTTAAAGTTCTGTTAATAATTCACGTTATCTGGAGAACTATTGACATAAGAGTAACAGCCTTTTCATTCCGGTATGAAACAGGGCAACCCGGGTAATTGAAAGTGTTTATATTTTCTATAATATTATTATTTATTAATATTTGACTTCTGACTGAATTTCTTCCTTTAAAACTTTTTTTTTAATTTTGGTTTTTGAAATTTTAATCCCTATTTCGAGGTAACTGTCTCCAGTTTATGTACAGAGTTTTCTAGCGCATCTTCTGCAACCGCTACGGAATTTAGCGAAATAATTGTGCTATTTTAAGCGAATTCCTAGCTAAAAGTTTGCACCAGAAAAATATATTATTTTGGCTCAGGATTCATAGGCGAAATCCGTTTTGGGCGCCTTCGCAAAATTGCGAAAGCGACTATTAGCTTTGTCGCGTTTGTCTGTCCGTCTGTCAACTCAGTTCCCACTAGACGGATTTTCATTAAATTCGATATAACGGGTACTTTACATGAATAGCTATGTGAATTTCTAGGAATATCTTGCTCCGTTCTTATTAGAAAGAAATATTTGAGACAGAAGTTGTAGAAAGGATCAGAAGACGTATTTTGTTTTCAATATACGTTTTTTTTTCGAAAATAGGGCCTTTTTTGATGTGGAAAAATTTGGTAGAGCCAAACGCGCCACAGATGACAATACGACGAACGTGCTGTGCATTCTGGATAACTAAGGCTACAGGCAAACACTCAGAATATGTAATACTTATCATTTTACACGACAAGAATGGTTACGCTAACGCGCCTCAATATTGCAATTATACGTGCATTACCTGTCTTGTTTATTCATTCTAATAACACATTTTAGGCTTCACAAAAGTGGGGGAAATTCTTGAGCTGCTGGAGAGCTGGTAGTTTCTCTAGAATGACTTTTCTTCTTAGAGCCACTTTACGAATATTTATTTAGCGTTGTTTCATTCTCCTTGCCGATAGTTGTCATACGTTTACACTTATAGCAGTGAAAGTGATTATATAGTGTAGATCCCTTAATTAAACTTAAGAAATCCAGTAACAGAGTTAACAGGACATTGTGACTTGAACAATTCAAATCTTATAATTAAGTATAAGCCAAGAAAGTTGTTTTCCGAAGTAATTTACTGGAACATGCACAACCGAATTCCTGACTCAGGCACTCATTACCCCAAACTACACACCGCACCCTCTTGAGCAGTAAGGGTGCTGACTAAAATTGCCAGTTACTGAGTTGGAAAATTTGGTTTAGCGCTCAACACGTCTGGAATGAAACAATGAAAATGAATTCAGTTGCTGTCAACTGATGACATTATGCGAGAAATATGTAAAGTTTGCAGTGAATCTCAGTTGAAAGAGATAAAGTAATCCTGAAAATTTAACGGTGTGTTTGGTTATGATTACCCTAGGCTTTCTGCAATATGTATTTGAGCACATTATCTCCAAAACATGGGAAAAAATATCTGATAAATAATACGCGTGTAAACTAGATTACAAGGCATGAGGTAGATACTAACTGTGGCTGGAACCAGGTAACGCACAATCAGAAATGAAAGTGACCAACTCTAATCCCATCCATGAGTAAATAAAGCTGAAGTTGTCCCCTGTACACCATGTGAAGGCACTTATGGGGAGCAGAGGCATGGCTCCACACCTTAACACTGGCACAAGATGGAGGTGAGTGGTCACCAAAACGACCCGGACGCTTTGCCTCTGGGAACGAAATCAGGCACCTTTGAATAGAGAGCAGGGTGTGTTTCGAGAGGAGAAATCTCCCGTGTTGGGATTCGAACCACGAAATCTTCGGCTCTTAGCGAGTCACTATACCGGTTACACTTACCCCATCGATGGGACTTATTATTATTATTATTATTATTATTATTATTGCTATTATTATAGTCGTCATCACTGTTGTAATTTTTGGCCACTAGACAGTTAAGTCAGCGCGTAAGTATTAAATACATTATTATTTCTTAAACTGTAGTGGTGATGTCGGTAGAGCTGAAGATCAGAAGGTTTACTTATCATCCGTCTCACTTTCCTCATCCATCTTCTCATCCTTCCTTCGCTCTGTCCCGTCCTGTATGTGCCATCTCATTTTTCAGCGTAATTTCTATTCCCGGTTTCCATCTTCCGAAACTCGACCCTCCATAATGGACCTAAAATTTGGTTTCCACTCATGTGTATATCTCCATCGCTTTGGAGACCGATGCAGCCATATTTTCTCTTTCGTTTGTCCAATACTGCGAGAAAGCGCGGTGATCTCTTATCAAATGAAGTGATGTAATATTTCATTTCGCACAGGCAGGTTGAAAATCAGTGGTTTTGTACTTGTTTTTTATGACTGTAATAAGTGGACTCTTAGTTTGAGGGAAGGACATAAATTACAGACTTCTAAATACAAAATATCACAAAATTATTTGGAGAAATGACGAATGAAGAAATTAACAACAAAAAATATTACATCTGACGCCAAAATAGTGAGCATGCAAATAGTTTCTTATTGTTAGAAAGATAAAATACATGCCTTATGGATGTGACTAATACAGGCAGTGAAGGAATGTGCTTAAGACTGTTTAAAAAAAATCTGCTGGCAAGTTTTCACTCGAAACAGAGAGAAGGAGACTGGAAGGTAACATTCGATAAGTCTTACGAACTACCTGTTTTAGGTGAGCATTGCTATTGGAATCTAAACTTTTTGTTCTGATATCGCATTGTTACGTAATCGTGGTTGGGGTGGTGGTGGTAGTCTTATTGGTGTTGATTATTATTATTATTATTATCATCATCATCATCGTCATCGTCATCTCCTTTATGCAGGATATTTATACTTATATTCCTGACACAAACTATGTCCCTAGGGAATACAGTGTTGCAGCTATTCTGTTGTTACTATTCATGATGCTTATATCGTTAGTTCCAGTGGTGAATCTACTGTACTTTTACATTAGTACTTTCCGAAGTATGTGTGCAGTGCCCAATATGGCTGTCTTCTGTAGTTCCTTGACTTCATGTTTCCTGGTATGTTGTTCACGTATTTTCTGAATGACTTTGAAATAGTCCCAGTCGCCCCTATTATTACTGGTATCACCTTTGTTTTTACATTCCACATGCGCTGTATTTCTATTGTAAGGTCTTTATATTTTAGAATCT
>Ga0136643_10009319_pt1 | contig 14443 bp, 11 predicted proteins | sample TergutLab28metaG_FD_96883 | JGI IMG/M metagenome (GOLD analysis project Ga0136643, IMG submission 96883) | Labiotermes labralis P1 segment gut microbial communities from Petit-Saut dam, French Guiana - Lab288 P1 (version 3) (version 3) | ecosystem: Host-associated > Arthropoda: Insects >... | reverse complement strand
TACATACATACATACGTTTTGCATTCCATAGATCATTTAGTCAGTCAGTGTAGGATGTGGAATGTTGTACAAATAAAAAATGCAGAATATACAATACAAATAATTATAAGAATTTTACATTTAATATTCAGACAAACCAAACTCATTATATATACCCGACAATTTGATTATGATTTTGATTATTATGTAACAGCTTTTTTGAAAATGAATGAGGCGTCGTAGGAACTGCCACAATTTCCAAGGACATATCAGCTTAAGAAAGGACTCAATGAGAATGCAGGATCTCTTCCACATGTTGCAGGACAGTGGGGGCAATCGCTTGCTAGTACTCTGAGCAAATGACCAGCGATATGACAAGCGAGGAACAGCCTGGCAAAATGACGGGGCAAGAAGACAACGCAGTGAGAATGGCAGGCTACCTCGACAAGAGGGGGAAAATGGTGAGTTGCTGTACGTGAAACTTGCTCGTAAACAGGTCAGTCTGTCCATTTGTTCTGAAATGAATGGCGACGTTGAGTGACAGAGAAAGTACATAACTGCTGTTTGAAACATCTAAAAGAATGAGGTTGAAGAGCGTGATCGATAAATTGTGACTCAGTGACGTGTGTCGCCAGGCACAGGTTGCACGGTTTCACAGTACCTCAGCGCCGATGGAGGAGACGGTCTTGGATCGGTTCTTAAAATACAACGATTTAGCTGTCAGATAGAAAGCTCGTAACTAACCCCGGAGCATAATACGGAGCGGTATATTTGTTAGTGAATACCTCAGTATACCCCGGGGACGATATAGCCCAATTGCTGCTGCAGTTAGGAAGATGTGAGCAGGAGAGCTTCTACAGGCGCAGTGAATGCACCACGATCAAGAAATTTCCGCACATTAGATAGTTACCACTAATTTTTAATTTGTGTTCGATTGACTTTTGTTTTAATCTCAACTTCTCACGTTCTTTGTTGTATAATGCGTGACTGGTTTATTGTTCGCGAGGCTGTCCGTCTGTCTATACCATGAGTATCTTTTGAAGCATAATGCACTTTCATTAAACTTTGTACTTTTCAATTTCCTGCCATAAAAGACAACAAGTATCTTTCTTAACAACACCTCATTCTGAGGAGTCGATATCAGATCGTAAAATGTGCCGTAACGTAACTTAAAAGACGTGCAAAATTCATCGAGGCAATTGTTTGTACAGTATACAATAAGAACATGGCAGCCGCGCGAAGCCGTGACCTACTATTGCAGCTACTCATACCAAATTTGGTATGGAACTGGATCACAATCTTGTACTGAACATTCTGTGTGCTAAATCGCTGGAATCGTGGCAAATGTGGAATTTTTTTATTTCCATCTAGATAATTTACCGTAACTGCAATTGGCCAAACCTGAGTACACAATTATATAGGGCTAATTATTCGCGTAGTTGTTTTGTTAGCTCACATTATACACTGGATTAGAGCTTTTGAGTGAAAGTGAGCTCCGTCAATTCTTCCCAGTACTTCTTGTTAGTGTTGTGTGAATTTAGACCCATTTGAGGCCACTCTGTCGAGGGATCCATTCTTACGCCACTGTAAAAATAGTATTTATGTATATAAATGAATTAGTGTTTGGTTGAAGTGTACGGCTAAACTTTTATTTTCATTACGCGAAATGAGTTAAGTTGATGCCTGGTTGGTTCATGAGCAAGTTAACAATTTCAGCGGAAAACAAATATTTACTGCATTAATCAGAAAGTAGTTTGCAACCTGCTTATACATTCTGGATGATTTTTATTGGTGTTTACTTAACGAGACTGGCACTTAGGCCCAATTTATCTTTAGAGTTTGCAGACCAAGAGCACAGTTCCTGCATGGTGATACCTGTATCCTTCAGGGGTTGTACCTTCACTTCTACTTGGTAACGTTAGGAGGGCTGTATATAAAATTTTGGTATGGACCCAACTGTACTACCCTGACAAACTGTATTTGTATGTTGACTTATTGTTTAAGGTTAAGAACGTTATCAGTAGCTCAGAGTACATAGTGTCGAATGTTATAAACGGTGAATTAGAAGGGATGGGGAAGGAAGCTGACTGATTTGTAGTGTTATCCGAAGATTTTCCGGGAGAGACTGTGTAATATCAAGGTAAACCTCAGTCAGGAAAGTAGAATTCGAGCAGAGGGTTCAACCAAGAGCGTTCCGAAAACGAAGCGGACGGGACGTCCAGTAATGACCTTGCTGCACAAAATCGACTTTTATTTCCTGTCCCGTTGTAACAGACGGACTTACCCATGAAGTTATAGTTCCACGTACTTAGCCGCAGGGGCGCACACAAGGGGGAAGGAGATGTCCGTCTGCAGCCCCCCCCCCCAAATCGAAATTAAAAAAATACGGATTATGTAGATAGGGCGATATTAAGTGTTAAACATGATTTACCCTTCAGCAGAAATCAGCCATTGAAATCGACTGATGACTAGTACATTAGAATACCGAAAAGTAAGAGGAAAAACTTAGTATGTCTTAGAAGAAATTAAAAAAAAACTACTCAATTAGACATTAAGTAAGTATTTACTTACTTACTTAATCACTCTCTCCATGGAGCAAAGTTCTTCTTGAGAAGCTACCAATTCTCAGCTAGACAAGAAATTCCCCGTATTTTATGGAACCCGAAGGTTCCATACCGCTTCCATACGTGCCCGCGACCTGTCCCTCTCCTGAGCCAGCTCAATCCAGTCCATGCCCTTCCAACACATTTCCTGAGGATCAATTTAATATTATCATCCAATCTACGGCTGGGTATGTTTCCCTCATGTTCCCCCACCAAAACCACGAATACTACTGTCCTCTCCTCCATGCATGCTACATGCACCTCCCTTCTCATTCTTTTCGATTTGATCACCCGAAAAATATTTGGTGAGGAGTATAGAACAGGAAGATTAGACAGTGTTTTTTTAATTAGGTGTTTGAATTGTGGACCAGGCACCGTATTTGTATGTCTGTGTTTATAAATTCCGTTGCAGTGTTATGCTACAATTATTTTTATGACACGATTTTTATAATATGATTTCTAAAATCAAACATAAATTATATATTGCCTCATGGTCATCCCATTCCAGAATTCCGGCAGCGCACTTTCCGTACTGTATGTGAGGATACAGTACCCGTTTATGAACACTATATGAAGGAATAATACTTGTATTTTAGTATAATTCAATTTTCTTTTATTAATTGCCGGGTCGGCAGCAGAGTGGTCAGGTAACATGGACAGGACAGTAGGCGAACACAAATAGTAAAGCACAAATACACAAAAATAAAATCACAACACATATGAGATCAAAATGTAAATCAGGTGCTGCCTCACTGCCCCCAACTTAAACACGGACAGTAACTGTGAGAAAATACACAATTTAAGACAAAATCTGTTTTATTTAAGTAACAGGTTTATGAAAGGAGTCGATATGTTGGCACGCCAAGTTAGCGGCTGAAACGTATCTAAGTAGCAGCACATTTTTACAACTAGCGGAAAACGCGGAACTCCGAAAATTACATTAATAATAATAATAATAATAATAATAGTTTGTCTTGGGAATATAAGTATAAATACCCAGCATAAAGGAGATGATGATGATGATGATAATAAAATGCAAAAGTACAATAGATTAAACACTGAAACTAACGATATAAGCACCATGAATAGTAACAACAGTATAGCTGCAACACTGTATTCCCTAGGGACATAGTTTGTCTCAGGAATATAAGTATAAACACCCTGCATAAAGGACATGATGATGATGATGATGATAATAATAATGTAATTTTATTTTTTTTCCATATTAGTACTATTTTAGCATAATTCAGAATGCTCTAAAGTGTTTTGTTTACACCGCAGTGTCTTTTCAGTTTCACGCTCCGGCCGCTTTACCTCCAAGTAAAGAGCCACTAACCGAATGGGATGGGAAGCAGAACCGGGTTGGAATTTTCGGGGACGAGAGAGATATCTTGCTTGTGCCGAAAATTGAAACATGTGTCCGCCGTCAAGACCACGTGCCGATGTCTGCAGAGTTATGGGAAATTAAAGTTAGTGTCCAGCACTTGCCGGGAGAAAAAGAAACAATGTTCTGAATTCCCTTTATGGCGGTCACTCTCAAATTATTTTAAAAAATTTCAGGGCTTCATCACATCTTATCCTAAGAAGAAGAGACCTTGTCATAACAAAACGATTCGCTGATAATATTTATTGTCTTGTTTCGTTAAGCAGTAGGTAGCATCTCGCGGGCTTTTAACTGAATAACTCGCCCCCTAGCGGCGTTGTATTACAGTTTATTAACACCAACCACAAGTAGTATCTACAGATTAATGTTGAAATTTCATTAAAATACACGTTTAGCGTATTTAAAAACATGTAAGCCCATTCAGTGTCTCACCTTACTCTGACACAAATATCTTGTTGTACACAGACTGCACATGTAGTGAAAGTTCATAACACAGTGCATTTTACAGTGAATAGCTGTTAGCTGTCTACTTTCCAAAGCACCGAAAAATCGCGATGTACACAACAAATATTCTGAGACTTTTTATGGGAGTGAAACGGTGTTGGTCGCTTTGTGGGAAGGAAATAAACCTTATGGGTTTGAAAACAAAAACTCACGTAAAGTTTAAGCTTAAGAAGAAAACAGAGAAATGTTATATATGGAGAGGAACTTAATATTTTAGTGGGTTAAGTGACGTTAGAAAATGAAATCTAGAAGACTGCAGGGTCCTAAAACTACGGTAGGAAGGGAGAAATAGTAGATGAAAAGGCCTGTAGGATTTGTTATACTTGCATCTTGGAAACATGCGTTACTGGGAAGAGAAGGAAAATGGTGGAATTTTGAGAGACTAGTTGTCATATTCTGGAGTGGGTGGGCAAATTTAGACAGCGAAACGCATATTTTAATTGTAACTGCAATACTCTTGAATGTATAAAATGCAGTTAGTTTTAGTAACGTACTTTTTACGTGTATTTCAGCAGCTGATCACGCTTGTAATATAACAGTGTAAGGTGAGCAGAACGGGCGTGTTACCTGAGGAGCGAATAATCTGGAGGTTTCCGAAACTGCAGTGCCGCAGCTGTAAAGAGTGCCTGGAATTACTTTAATGGGGAGGGGAGGGCGCGTGACGATCCGTAAACGATCGTAGGCGTGACGTAGCAACTTTAGAGTGATGTATTGGGAACTTGACTTTTGTTACAGCCATTTTGATGAAGACTGAAGACTTATGGGACACGATGTCGTGCCGAATGGTAAATACTTCTGGCGTTTCGGGGGAACCTGCTGCCTACACAATCAGAGTAATCCAAGACGAGAGATCTTTCTTGAGGAAGGAGGCAGCAGACTCCTCCGAAAATTTGGTAGCCATATACAAATGTGAAAATATTCATTTGTTAAAAACCTGGAAGCTTCTGCAGTCATTATCAAATGCACGTGTACCTACGTCTGCGAGCCCGGATAACGAACCTGGTATAGTAGAGAAGACTGGACGACCGAGACATTGGACTTCGATTCCTGACAAGGGCAAGGGATATTTTTCTCCTCCTAAGCGTCCTGACCGGTTCCGGGAACAACCCGGTTTCTTGCTCATTTGCTAACGGCGGCCCTTTCTCCGGGGATACAGCGGCCGGTGCCTGAAGCTGACCTCTCATTTCTACTTAACGCTGAGTTTTATAGAGCTATAACTCCACTCCCCCACGTACCTTCACGGATTGCACAGGGACAGACTTACCCATCTTTTGTTTAGAATTGTCGACTCTTTTCGCTGTTTCTTTATCAAGCAATAACGTTACTGTTGTCGACATCGGACGCACGGGATGCTATTGGATTGTAGCGTCCAGCGCGTTATTTATCTCTATGTGTCATAGAGCGGTGTGATGTAGTGACGGTATCCGGGACATGCACGTTTGAAACTCAGCACCGTTACTTCGCATTCTGTGAGGTTTTCCCTGTTCCCTCACGATCCCTCATCGACACTCCGGATAAAATAGTTACCTTGAAATTGATACTGCCCATGACTGCCTGTCTGCTTCACTCCCCTGGCCATATATTACCGTCTTGCAGTACCGTTCAGCGTTGCAAATTCTGCGCAGTTGCAACAGTGACGTTTTGTACTCAGGAGTTAACGAAGAAAACGTTCTTAGCAAATTTAAAGCTCTGAGAGCTGGACAGTCTTTCTGAACTCTGACCTGCACTACATTACAGCAAAAACCATCCGATGCATGTTTTCGTCGACATGGTACGCCCTAATTAAAGCTAATTTGACTTGGTTTAAATTCCCCTCAGTAGTACCAACGTGCATTACTATGTTGGTTGTGGTACATACTGTACATGATTTCTGTGTCGGATCGAAAGAATTTTCTTCCTTTCCTTTCCTTTGAAAGTTCTACGTTGTCATAATTTTTGGAAGTAGAGAACCATAAAATGTTTAAAAAGTCAGATATGAAGCGTAACTTTTATTTAGGAAGTTGGCAGCAACAGTAACGGCCAGACACTCATGCGTTGCTTCCTCAATGAGCAGAACTCCAATTAAAATGCACAATTTTCTTCCGTGTTTCTAGAACTCCGCTTCTACGCCAAGACATTTCCTCCCACCCACTGGCCAGGTTAAGAATGCATGGCGTTATACGACCACTCCCCCATTCGCCTTCAAGCTGTGATATGTAAAATGCTTCCGTCCGACCGGGCCCATAATACCTACTAACTTGGTAGAGCAAAGGTTATAGTTGCTCAACTAGTAGAGAAATTTTCCACGTTTTATGAAACCCAAAGATTGATTAGCGTGTTTACAAGAACCTTTCATTGTATCGTGAGCCAGACTTATTCTGTCCAGGTTTTCTGACTGTTTCTTTAGGATCCATTTTGATTTTGCCTGTATTTCAAGGTTTTCTAAAAAAAAAGTATTCATTTTTTTACATCTATTTCATACCACAGGACCCCACCAACTTCGTTCTTTCTTATTTGAATTGGCCATCAATATTTTGTGAGGAGTTCAAATCATGGAGATACCCAATACGTACTCTTTACAACTTCCTGACACTTCCTTCCTCTTAGACCCAAATTCTTCGGTCTGCACAACCTCTCGAAAGTTTTCATTTATGTGTTCTGTCCTCATCATGAGAGACAGAGTTTGACACCCATACACATCAACGAGCAAAGTTATAGTTTTGCTGTATCTTAATTTTTATATTTTTGTCCACGTATGAAAGGCGGGCGGACAAGTTTCTGCACCAAATGGCAGCAAATATTTGCTGCATTAGTTCACTTTTATTGTCATTGTGAATCAAATGTTGATTTGACACGGTCTTTCTCAGACATATGAATTTTGATATATCTTGAAATTATTTATTAGAATTTTTATATAGTGATTTGGTCTTACCTTCCCGCGAGGAAATAAGAATGTATAGCATGTTACGCAAAAGGTGTACCCAACTTCAGGGTGTTATTTTATGGGTCGCTTTGAGTAAAACAACGCTATGTCAGCAAATGCTGTACTATCGACCGTGACACAGCTGCGAGCACATTAACTTAGGTACATTTTTGCAATCGAAAATTGTAAAATATGCGTACACATATCGCACTCTGTATAGAAAAATAAACCTCTGTGTCGGATAGCACCACAAGAGAAAGTTGACCATTATTTCTTAACCTACTGCACAACACGTGTTCGATAGCACCTAAAAACAAAGGCAACAATGAAGTCTTGCCCTACCTTATGTGCAGCCAAAGAATGTGTGTCAGATAATGCAACAACAGAAAGACGTCCAATTTTTAGCTATGTTACCGATTTTTTTTTTTAATATTCATGGGTCCGTGTATCGTGAATCAAATTGAATAACTGTCCAACAAGTTGCGACTTATCCAGTTTATTACATTACTGTAGGCAGCTCTACATGTTTCGGGTGTTGACATCCATCATCAGGAGCTGGTACAACCGTAATTACAGCTTCTGGCACTGGTCAACCGGGTCTACTATCATCCGCTCTCGTTGTTGAGTTTCAACTCAGCAACTGAATACAGTCGCATTTTGTTGGACAATTATTCATTTACCGAATTATGTTAGCTTACGTAGTTATGAGATCATCAGATGTCATGTCCCTTGACCACTAATTGTTGGAGCAAATGAAGGGTACCGTCTATCAGCACAAAAAGAAAGAGGAAATAGAAAAAGTAACTATCGCAAATAATCATGGAATCCACTGACCGTTTAAGGGTAAATGTGAAATTATCCGAACGAAAGCAATTTTTTTTGAACACACAGAATTTTGTCTACAGAAGGGTGGATTTTTTAAAACACTGGTCAGTGTGTAACAACTGAAAATAGACTTTTTTTGATGCGATGTTTTCGAGCCGGTTTTTTTCTTTTTTTTAGTGTTGTAACATAGCTACATAAACGACTATACGTGACCATAACTGGGGGACACCAGCTACAAATTGACGTCGCTCTTTGTGGTACTTTCTGACCCGCAGTTTCCTTTTGACGGTGTAAATAGAAGGCAGTACGGTAACATTCGATTGTTGATTTCGTTTTGTGATGTCGGACATGCGCTGGACAGTAGCTTATAATTTAATGGATATATCTCTTCTATGGTTTTATCTGAAACACTGGTTGCTGCTTGTGATCCAAGGTTTTCACCATGATGAAGCTTTTATTGTAGCTCTTTTGGGTTTTGACGCGGCGTAATATTGTAGGAATGATACGACGTTTCGGGATATCTTGTCACTCCCATCCTCAGAACTTTGTTTTTTGAAACCTGAGAATGGGATCGAAAAGATATCCCGAAACGTCATATCATCCTTGCAGTATCACCACGCGTTATAACCCAAAAGCTCTGCAACATCAGCTTGCTTCTCTTGTGTACATTGTGGTAAAATATGTGTATTGAAAATTAACACTTTTTAGATTAGAGTACATTATGTACATTAAAATGCTCCTAGCGACATGACTGTTGATAATGAAGTATTGTTGATGTAACATTTTCCTTAACAGTATTCGTGTGTTTTCCCAGTACCTTACCATCAACATATGGCAGAATCTCTTTTACTTCCTCTGAATATTCGCGCACTTTGTAATAGCATATTTTAAAGCATTCTTGAAGGCAATGGCTGTCGAGCATTGCTTATTCAGACTATTTTGAAAAGTAACCACATCAGACAGGTATTTGCCTCTGTACACTTTCCTATACGTTTAATATAAACACATATTTATTACCCTAACTAGTTGCATTGTTATACATAGTCCAGTGGTTATTTAGAAAACTTCCTTACCAACACTAATGTAGGTTTTCGAATCTACAAATCTTTGACTTGCTGCTCTGTTATATTCCCCTACTTTTTCCAGTAAAACGTTAATGCTTAATGCCTGCTCATTAACTGAGACCGGCTCCATAATAGGCCTGTAACAAGACATCATCCCTTTCCGCTTCTAACATATGGCCTATTCTAAAGACTGGATTTTTTTTAGTTCAGTAGAGATCACAGTTTTGTGTTCTGCAAACTGAAACGGACAGGGAACAACTGCTTTATGGAATTAACCGGCTTTGCTGCACAATGGTTATGGTGTTTTGGTGCCTTCTGGATGCGTGGGCTGAAGATTTAAATATTATAGGAATAACTCCAAGCTTCATCAACAAAGATGGTCCTCGGCTTTCCTCGGTCTTTAACATACTGAGGTGGTACTCAAGCTGCACGTTTCACTGCATGATTTTCGTGCAACCCTTCCAAAACTAACTTTCGAGATTTCTCCCTATCAGCCTCATCAAAATCATGTGTCCTCCAAAATGCAAAACTCAAAATTCAGCCCTAATATTCGAATTATCTCTGTTGCTTGTTCAGGCAGTCCACTTTGCATCACCTCAACTTCTTTACTTAAAGTGCATCTAAAAGCTAGGGGAAAGGGAAGGGGAGCCTGAACTTAGTTAATTTGGTTTGGGTATGAATAAGTGGTTGGATATTTGGAAGAAGGCAGCGAGTTTGCGTTTTCCATAAAGGCGAGGAATTTCTTCACTAACTGGGAGGAATTGGTAGCTTCCAAGACGAACGTGTACTCGAAGTGTTTGCTAAAATGCTGCCCACTGGGCTGTATATTTTACGTGCCTACGAAGCTGGCAGTGTGTGCAATTAAATAGCGTCAGTGTTTGGTATTGCTGGTGAATGGTGAAGTTGAAACGATATGGGAGGAAGCTGACACGGCTTAAGAAAGGTACTATTTTCTTGGAAGCAAAATATCAATTGGGATACCCTATTTTCCGACCGACATTTGAACCTGGAACCTCTGGAATATGTGTGTACGGTGTAAACCCTAAGAATCAAACCTGAAAATATGAATACAAAAAGAAGCCAAAGCCACGAATTTAACCGTTAGCGTACTGACTTCGTAATTTGACTCACAAAGTCTTCAACATTTGCACTGTTGTATGTTCTTACAATATGATACTTTTTTGTAACGGGCATGACGTGTATTACCTTTCAGAGTTGGTGTTCTGAAAGTGGTAAGTATTAAGGGCACAGTCTTACAGATTGTGACGCCGTGTAGATCTGTAGCTAGGTACAAACATTTTGGAGGAAACTTCTACCTCCAGCACTCACTATTCTACTTTATAACTTGTGCCTCGAAGATGTAGGCAGAAGTTTCGTCCGAAACGTCGGTACCTGTGTACTGAACTCTCAAGGTACTAGATCTCTAAAGAACGATATCTGAATTTATTACATGAATAAATGAATAAATAATAGAGAAATTATAAAAGAAGATTAGGAATGTGGACATGAACAAACGAGCGAAGAAACAAAAAAAAAACAATCCAAAGAAGGAAATAAATAAATAAAATAAAGTTAGAAAGAAGGTAATTCTGGTATTATGCATTTCCATGTTCAGACTATTCCCATTCCCAACGGCATTACAGCCCGGAGTGGGCCTCGGCCTCCTTTAAGAATTTCCTCCATCCTTCCCGGTTTAGGGCGACTACTATCCAGTTTCCACACACTAGTTTTGCTGCATCTTCCTTCACTCCCATCTTCCCAGCGCAACCTGGGTCTCCCTCTGGGGCTCTTTCCTCCTGGCTCGCTGAGGAGGACTCTCCTGGATAAATCATCGTTATCCTGGCGTATGACTTATCCTGCCCATCTCAATCTGCTCAATTTGCAGAATTTCACAATGCCAATCTCACCACATAATTGATAGAGTTCTTGGTTAGTTCTAATTCGCCATCTTCCCCCATCAATGTTCAGATTATAATACGTACATTTATTACTAAAAAACTGCAAAAAAGACTGTACATTTAACTGTGCCATTTGTTGGTAACAAAACGTACGTGAAGAATGTAAGTTAAAGAGTCAGAATTTTTCTGGGAAACTTATCCGATGAAGAGACCAATTACTGACACGAAAATCCCTCTGTGTGTGATACACAATATAGTATTTATTGCTTTATTATGTCTTAATACCAGAAGTTGGTGACTACCTGGAAGCGATATTGGTTTGTGCTGAAAGACCAACTGCTGCTGTACTATAAATCTCAGGCGGAATGCCTCAACCTCTCGGCTTGCCGTGGTTCTCTCAACATGGGGTTAGTATCGTCGGTGCGCCCTGGGGCTCACAGAGGCCCTCCTGCAGCTGCGGCCCAAGGATTTACCATAGAAGTAGAAACAAGAACACAGGTCGTCGTGCTTGTAAGTCTGGGGAGATTTTCAATATTGGAATTGGCACTTGATCAGATGTGGGCCCGGTAACTCAGTCGGTATAGCGACTGACTACGGGCTGGACGGTCCGGGATCGAATCCCGGTGGGGACGAGATTTTCCGCCCCTCCAGGCCGGACCTGGGGCCCACCCAGCCTCCTATAAAATGGGAACCGGGTCTTTTCCCGGGGGTAAAGTGCGGCCGGGGCGTGCTGCTGACCACTCACCCCCTTCTAGTGCCGCGGTCATGGAAGAGTAGAGCTACACCTCTACCCACTCACTGGGCCACACCGGGCCTGTAACGGGATCACTTCACTTTATATATATATATATATATATATATGCATATATAATGCATATGTGTGTGTTGTGCGTGAACATTCACCCTATATTAAAAATTTCTGCCACTCATTTTTTATCTTTAAACAATCGTAATTGAATAAATTTGCATGTAATTGAGAGAAAACCACGGAAACCCAGTACTTGAAAATAAAGTAGTCGGTAATGCAACAAATTCTCAAGAAAATGAACAGCGTCTTCTGTTGTGTTTGTGGTTGTTTATAGCGAACGAAGCAGCGCAGCCTCCAGGAGCAATGGCTGAAAGCCCTTCTTGAATCAATGGCTCTTCCCAACATTTCATCGCCAGTAAAGGCTGGTGGAGGGCCAGTTCACTTCCGATATTCCATGGAAAATCTGCCTGTAGTTGAAGAGGTATATAATGTTTTTGTAAATTTATGCACAGTTAATCTTCTGTGAAATGTTTTATTTTGAGCTACCTTCTTCCAAAGTGGCTTGGCCACGTTGGAAGGAGGTAGCTGAACAAAATTTATGACCAGTACCGGAGGCTGTTGTTACAGTTTCGTGTACTCCTGATGATTGTTGTGGATGGCACCCGAAACATGTGGAGTGAACTTGCAGAATAATAAATAGACTGCTTTGTGTTGTATCTCGTTGGACAATTATTAACATAGATTTAGCAATGCATGGAACCATGAACTTAAAATATGTCCAGTCTTTTGCACGACACAATTATTCATTGGCATGTTCGAAAGCCCCAGCAACTGAACCCTGTACTGAGCCAGCTGTCTATGTCACAGTCACACTCTCACTCTCTGTAAGATCATCTTGAGGCGATTCATCCCGATGTGTTTCAGACAAAACACAAGCTGTGTTCGACCGATAAAACACTTAATTTATTGTTTATGACTATTTAATAAGGGCTGCGGCCAGGAAGTAAGAAACGAACGTGCCTCGCAGCCACGCAGGTGACGCGCACACTTCCTATGAAGGTCCGTCGTCTTCTGCATGTCAAGCGGAACACGTGTATTGCGTAGCAAGGTGTCTTTTTTTTTTTTCAATTCGCTGTACACGTTAAAGATGAACACGAAAATCGAAAATCCCGTTACCTGTGAAGTGCGACTGGTGATATGATTTTTGTATTTCATTCGGCGGAAGTTCGCAGGTAGATTGGTCACGTGGATTGTGAAGGTGCAACGAACAAAGGGATGTGAGGTAAGGGTGTCGGTTGTTCGAAGAAGGAAAGACAGTGCGCGACAGTACGCCGCCACTTGTACTTGTTCATTACTCGAACAGTTCAAGCGGGAAATTGTCGATCGTTCCTCACACTTTCCCCAATTTGCACAAAGTGATTATCACATGTTCCTTCATCTCAAATTTTTGGCCGGCCAGAGACTTAGGAACGACAAAGAGACAAAAGGCGTGGCTGAAAGGCTGGACGGCGAACTGTTTCGACGAAAGGCATAAAAGAGTTGGATCCTCAGTGTGCTAAGTGCCTTCATTTTCATGGTGACTGTGTGGATCGGTCGTTGAATGTAGGTACCAACATGTTGCAATAAGATATTTACTAAAAATTCTTTAAACGCTTTTTACACCCAACCGGTTCATACTTTCTAGACTCACTACGCACTGTACCATTTATACTTATATATCTCATGTCGTTTCCTTAATTCGGATTTCCCAACCAAAACTCCATAGGCACATATCTCATTTCCAATCTATGAATCGCATCTGTCCAACTAATCGTTCATGACTTAAGCAATGTAATGCATTAATATATACGGATGAGTTGAAATTGTGGACGTCTTCAGTACACACTTCTTTTTCTATTCGACTCTCCCTTCTCCCTCCAAGTGATATATCGAAATATTTCTTCAGCGCCCTGTTCTCAGACACCTTATGTTTATACTTTTCCATTAATGTGTCTAACTAGCATCTGAAACATAACATTTCATAGTTTTAATATTTCAGTCTTTAAGTTTTTAGGTGGGTAACAGAAATACAAAGTTTCAGCAGTTAACGGTAGTGAACATCTTTCTTAACTTCTTTTAGACCGTAGCAGTGGCAAATTCCGACCCAGAGATCAGGTCTAGCAGAAAGGTTCACAATGTGGCATTGTGCTTTTATGCTAGACCTGACTTCTGGTTTAGGATTAACGACCGGAGGGTGGCTTTTCTTTATTTCGCTCAGTTCTGAACATTTGAAGTTCTCCACGTATCTTCATACTCATGTTACCTTTTGATCCACATTCTGGTACCATTGCCGACGAGAGGGGGTTCCGAATGTCCGGAAAGGGGACCGGGGCCCGACTATTACATATGTTTTTGTCTTGCGCCGTAGTATCTATTATCGGTGGACTGTGCAAATTAAATCTATCAGACGAAACCCAAGTCACTCTGCATCTGAGAGTGACTTGGGTTTCGTCTGATATATTTAATTTGCACAGTGCACAAATTAAATCTATCAGAC
>Ga0136643_10009318_pt1 | contig 14443 bp, 5 predicted proteins | sample TergutLab28metaG_FD_96883 | JGI IMG/M metagenome (GOLD analysis project Ga0136643, IMG submission 96883) | Labiotermes labralis P1 segment gut microbial communities from Petit-Saut dam, French Guiana - Lab288 P1 (version 3) (version 3) | ecosystem: Host-associated > Arthropoda: Insects >... | reverse complement strand
TTCCCCCTTATGAAGCATTCCCCCTTATGAAGCATTCCCCCTTATGAAGCATTCCCCCTTACCCACCCAACTGCACCATGTTCCATGCACTAAACCGGAAGCAGGGAGGAAGGCTATGTGACCTCATTCTGCTGATGAAACAACATTTTCTTCACAGACACCGATTTCCGACAACAGACGTGTTTTCACCGAGACAGAAGAGCGCTGCTTACTCAACAGCGTGTCGGGGGCGACGTCGCCCTGCCGGGCTGACCGAGATTCTGGTGTTAGGAAGAATGGGCGAGTTTTGGAAGGATTAATTAATACCTCCGGTCTTAAAAGTAGGTCAAGACTACTTCCTCCTAAGGTACAATGTTGCTAAGTACTTGTGGGTGTTGGGTGGCGATGTGTGGGTGTGACTTTACTGTTTAGATACTGTGGTCTGAATACACATGGAGTAGAACTTCAGTTCCCTTCTGATAACACCGTCGTATCCAAACTATTAGAACCGAACCATGCTAAGTACTAATTTATATTTTGTTTATATTTGCACAGAAGTGCGGTCAAACTACATAATTATATGCTTTACAACTTCTACTCCTTACACAAATCTTATAAAGCGATAAAAGTAAATACCCAGAACTTGCGGTATGCAAGGGGAGACTAGAAACGCACAGACAATTTTTGAAGAAAAAAGTGTACAGATTACTCAGTTGGCCTAGGTATGGGTGTGACAATAAACAAGGACAGTTTGTGTTGGATTTATGGAAAATAAGTTCCTATTTCACCTATATTACCTATGTTACCATACAAGTAATATCACGTGATAATAACATTGCACAATTTAGATTTCAGTTCTTATAAGGCAATTTTTATGTATGCCCTCTTATATTACAGTGCCTGAAGATGGCACTAATAAAATACACAGACGTTCAGTTGTGTTGAACGTCACTGCTTAATTATTTGCTGAAACACAACGGAAGGTTAACATCTAAAGTTTCAAGAATTAACACCTGCCTCAGGGCTACTCTGTTCACCATAACTCCCCCATGGACTGACTAGGTGATTGAATCCGAATCTCCGCGAAGACAGGCCGCCGACTAGTCTTCAAGTGAAAATTTATGATTTTGAATAACATTAGCGTTAACTAGTACAGCATCCCGAAATGCTTCCACAGAATCTTTTCAAAATACCGAGGCTGAATACACTAAGAACTGAGAAAATCACGACAAAACTGCAAGTGCCAGCTCCGAAATCGATACACCTGAAGTTCCTCCTTCAAGCCAACCTTCATCGCTATTGCGGGAACATTTCATAGGATCAGAGGAAGATGATATTAAATTCGCTCCCACTGTTTTCCTTTACTCTGATAAATTAGAAACCGATATTCTCCGGACTAGGCTCTTAACACGTGTCGGTAGCAAGCGGTACCACAGGCAGTCGCAAGAAGCGAGAGCGCGAGGTTAAAAGTGCTTGTTGGATACAGTGAATCAGAATGGGGAGATTAAACATCAGGGCAACAGACTCAGCACAAACGGTTACATAAGAGCCCAAATACCGCTTATTCGGATGGCTCCGGGTTCAAATCTCGGGTCCATATATTGTGAGTGAGAATTAATAGTTTCTTTCCTCAGTTTTCCCAGACATCTGCCGGAATAATTCCTTAAAGCATGTTTTTCACTTCTTAATTCCATGTCTTTCCGAATTCATAATTCGCGTACTTCCTTTTGACGCAATGTAACTTACCCCTAAATTAAAAGCAACAGTGAAAATTAGTTTCGGACTACCACAACGACCTCTATTATGTGAAAATATTTCGGCACATTTAATGTTTATTGGACCCTGCATCGTTGTGATAACTGAAGAATAAGAACCAACTAGATGCTACTTCTTGTTTTATTATACTTATGATATGCTGTACATGTTTCGGGCATTACTATGCCCATCATCAGGAGCTCACGACTATAGTGCTGATTACCACATGGGCCATCCGGTTCTTGGGTTACTGTTTGTTGGAATTTAGGTGCAGGCAGGCTGGATAAGTGTCCGGGCTGCAGGCTACAGCCTGCAGCCCGGACACTTATCCAGCATAGTAGTGCCCGAAACATGTTTCGGCACATCTAGGCGATTATCAAGGAATACAATATAACAACTGAAAGAAAGAAAGGTTTGTATATGATAATATATAAAGGGTTTATTTGTAACCATAAAACTGAAGATGAAAGTGAGGAATTAATGGTTAAAAACTCAGTGTGTGTTAAATGTTTGACAAGGCATTGTTAAAATGAAGGATGCTCCCAAAACACACCAACGCCAATGACTACATGCACAGGTCTAGTAACGTGAGTGGTGAGCATCCAATTGTGGACAAATGTCGAATGTACTGTGCTTCATTTGTACGGTCGTAATTGAAAGGTTGACTAAAATCACAGATGACAGAAATGTAACATTTTTTAAGTTCTACAGCTTGTACAGACGTACAGTACAAGCACCATCAAAAGTATTATTTAAAGACTGTCACCTTCAGAATTAAATATTATTAATGGCCGAAATGATTTAAAAATTAGACAAAATATCACTATCGCTGGAAAATCGCAACTGTTTATTTGACCACCAAAAGAAACCAAGGCAGACTGTTTGCAACATACCGAGTTTCCGGCGGTACATATATTTACCACAAAACTATAATCGTTCAAAGCCCAGTAATCCTCATGTTTGCACCGTGCATCATCAACATATAAACACTCTATTGTCCAACTTATACACAAATATATAATTAGTAGATACAATTAAAATTATAAAATATTTAAAAGTGCTCCGACATATTTCGGAGCACATAGGATCCATCATCAGGGAGCCTTGTTCAGTACTTGGCTAAAATTACAAGAATGATTCTATCGTGTCCGTTGACATGGACGTAATCTGAGGTTTAATTTTTAAATGAGCAAGTGTCCAAAAACTTTGCAAACCCAGGCAGTGGTCAGCGAATTAAATTCCAATCATTTCACTTAACCACAAAACCCCCTATTCTGACAGCCGCATCATTTCATTAATATTCCAAAGTGTAATAACAATTTGAAATAAATAAATTGCTTAACATTATGAATAGTGATTTCAAAATACGGAGTCTGCATTACTTTCTTATTTAATAAACTGCCGAGTCACGAACAACGACAATAACTGCCATTTTCACAATATGCTTACAGTAACTGTTATGACGTCTGGTGGAAGTTTCTGCACAAGGTAGCACTATTTGGGATTGTACACCAATTGACGGGGACCGCTGTTGCACAGTGGTTAAGGTGCTGTGCTATAAATTGGAAGGTCGCTGGTTCGATCCTAGCTGGTGTCATTGGAATTTTTCATTGACAAACATAAAATCCTTCCGATCGCACTATGGCCCTGGGGTCGACTCAGCCTCTAACAGAAATGAGTACCAGGAGTATTTCCTGGGGATAAAGGCTGCCGGTGCCGGTGCCTACCACCATCCTGTGCCGTTGTCATGAAATGTGGGAACCTTAACTTCCTGGAACCCTCTGGGCCTGTACAGGCCTGTAACGGGACTGCTTTACCTTTTTTACACTCAATGAAACACATAAAAATCTGATTTGCCATAGACCATTAAATTTTTCTCAAAATTTTATAGGGTTTTCCCTTGTTAGAAAAGAAATGCCATCAGATGTATGCACGTCAGTAATCATCGAAACATTGACACGTTTTATAATATTGAATAGTGTACGTCAGCACAATCACTGACGTGCACTATTTAATATTACATTACGTTACAAGCACATCGTGATGCTTCCAGTCAAATTAACACGCTTTATTACTCGAGTCACAGCATCCTTCACCTCAGTTCTAAATCGTACAAAACTGCCACGTGAATTTAGGTCACAGAATAAACGAAAATATAGTGGACAGATGGAGACTAAGATGGACAGGTGCAGTGGCAGTCAGAGGACTGAAGATAAATACCTGCAGAATTATGAATGGAAAACCTGAAAGAAAGAGAAAACCTGCCAGACCAGGATACAGAAAAACTCAGCTGGCTCTAGACAAGGATAAATAGCAAAATGTTATGAACACGACAATGAACTATTGGAATCCATGTACTGCGCCGAATTTCTTCGCTAGTTGAATTATTACGTATTAGCTTGCGAGATGTAAGTTTCTCTCGACGGCGTTGCTAAAGATTCCAGCCCTCTTAAGAGGTACCACTGTGTCGAATGGTAAACAGATAGCGACATTTCAGAAGACCGTACAGCCTTCATCTTCAGTGTCAAGACACTCGAGAAGAGTGGACTCCTTTTCCCTGAAGATGTAGCCATTACAATCCTTCGAAATCGCGGTTAGCTATTCACGAAGCGGCAAGGTCTGTAGTCCCAGAAGACGTGAATATTAAAATGTAGCTTAAATAACTATGGCCCACAAAATCAGTTAGGTATGTCAGTAAATTCGTTACATGAGTTGCTACGCTCACCGCTGTATAGCAGGGAACTGAATGCCTAGAAACTGACCTACGGACGGTCGTTTCAAATAAAGAGTGGCATAAGTGCCCAATCTACGTTTTGAAGGCAAAATGGTTGCACATTTTACAAAACTGTATGAGCCGTAGGTTGAGAACGTTAGCCTATAGGCAGTTCTTGGCTCCAGAGTCTTCACCAGACGGAGGTCGCGAAACACACATGTTCCGACGTGGCCACAGCAAATTTCCGGTGACTGACGAAATTAAATTACGAGCAGCCCCCCCCCCCTGCTGCACAGTGTGCCACAAAATACCGCTGAATTGTGACGAAAGATAATTAACAGAACAAGCGTTTGAAACTAATCCTTTTTATTATAATAATAATAATAATAATAATAATAATAAATTTATTTACTGCAGTTGGGTTGTTACCCGGTGGCAGTGGTTATTTCACGTGTAGGCGGTGGTTATTTTACATGTATGCAGTGGTTATTTTACATGTAAGCAGTGGTTATTTTACATGCATGCAGTGGTTATTTTACATGCAAGCAGTGGTTATTTTACATGTATGCAGTGGTTATTTTACATGTAGGCAGTGGTTATTTTACAAGTAGGCAGTGGTTATTTTACATGTAGGCAGTGGTTATTTTACATATAGGCAGTGGTTTTTTACATGTAGGCAGTGGTTATTTTACATGTATGCAGTGGTTATTTTACATGTAGGCAGTGGTTATTTTACATGAAAACAAAACATGAAATTGGTTACTACTAGATTTAAGTCGGGAGGGTTACATGAGAAGCATGTAGTGGCAACTTGGAATTTTGGGAACCATCTCAGCATTTGCTTATAGACACAGGGAAACTAAGAAAAACCTGTGTCGAGATCCTGTGAAGGGCGATGCAGAAAATATTAAATGAAATACAAAATACACCTTATTTAGGTATCAGTACTTCTGCGATGTGGCATTGCGTCATTGGGCATTCTGTTTCCGAACTTTCAAGTTAACTTAGTGGTTTCAGTTTCAAGGATCTGAAAGCCGCAAGAATCAAGGCCAGGAACCAAGCACCCAGCGACACAGCGGTATATGCCAGACGCACACATACCGCAACCACATCGCTGCGAAACCCTAAAACTAACACCCTTGTACCACCTTCTAACTTTCTCAGCTTATTTAAATAAGTTTATTCTACCGTATAGGTTACACAGCGTCAAAATAAGATAATTTCCCTTAATGACGAATTTGAAAATGGGCAATCCTACTATCGTAAAATTACCCTGGAAACAAAGGAAACTCCTTGGAAATCTGAGCGATGATGTTCGGTCTCAATACCGCCAGTCAGTACAGTGACAAGGGCTAGATAACTTGGGTTTTTAATTCCCGAATTTCTTACGTATTATTGACCTCACCACCTCATCCAGAACGACCATGGGTCTCATTCAGCGTCCTATCCTACGGTTACAGGTGACTCCAACTGGGGTAAAGCGGTCGGGTCGTAAAGCGAGCACTCACTTCGAAACACTAAATTACGCAGGTTAAGAACGCATAGAAATATACCCCCAATCCACCACACGTCTTGACGGCGTAGTACATATTTACATAGAGGGACAACTTTCACTTTCAGGATTGAGAGTTCTTCATGACAGAGTGGTTATTAAATGGAGCACCTAACAAAAAACTGAAGAACTCTGAAGAACACACTGCTTATTAAATGGAACACCTACCATAAAAACTAAGAACTCTAAAGAACACACTGCTTATTAAGTTGGGAACCTACCAAGAACACTGCATAACACAGTGGTTATTAAATGGGACACCTAACTAAACCGAAGAACTCTGCAGAACACAGTGATTATTAAATGGAACACCTACCATAAAAACTAAGAACTCTGCAGAACACAGTGCTTATTAAATGGAACACCTGCCATAAAATCGAAGAACTCTGTAGAACACAGTGTTTATTAAATGGAACACCCACCATAAAACCAAGAACTCTGCAGAACAGGTTATTAAATGGAACACCCATCATAAAAACCAAAAACTCTACAGAACACGGTGGTTAGTAAGTGGAACACCCACCATAAAAACCAAGAACTCTGCAGAGCACAGTGGTTATTAAATGGAACACCTGCCATAAAACCGAAGAACTCTGCAGAACACAGTGTTTATTAAATGGGACACCACCACAAAAATCAAGAACACTGCAGAACACAGTGTTTATTAAATGGAACACCACCATAAAAATCAAGAACTCTGCATAACACAGTGTTTATTAAGTGAAGTAACTCTCACAAAACTGAAGAAATGTGCCGTTTTTGCCCCTGACAGTGCTAGCGTGTTTCGCAGGATTTTTATAAAAATCTGTTCTTATTTATCTGAACAGCTTTTATTTGTAATGGAGATGCAATGTATTTACAGTGAGATAGGAACTGAATTCTTTTACATATTTAGGCCAAAATCTTGCTGAAAACGGCTATTAATATCCAAACGTTAAAGAAAATGAATATAATGAACGAAAAAATCCACTGCAATTTTCATAATTCATCATATTTAATTTAGGTCCAAATGTTTTCTTAATGGCTCAACTTGTTTTGACACTTTAAAACACAAAACACAGCAGTAATTACATGCAACGCCCGATTTAATACTGACTACACCGCACTTCTTCCACCGCAATACTCTCTAAATAACGAAACTATTTCCTTAATAATAGTAACCTGTTGGCCTTTGCAACTGAGACACTGTACTCTTATTGTTCAGTAAAAACTGAATTTTTTTAAGCAAATTAGGTGAAATCCAAAGTGTTAAGATGGTTAAATGTGTGTACAGAAATACACAGTACGACAAAACAAAATTTAGTGAACAAAGACGTGAATTTAAAATTCCATAATTTTTCAGTCTCAGGCCTTCATTAATTTCACAGGTATTATCTGGCACATTCAGATGGTCACAGCGAAGTCACAAGTGTCTCTCTCCATAAGCAATCCCTCCATCTCGAAACCGCAAACATCAAGCACCTGGACGGGAATCAACTGGCGAAGGTAACCCCTATAAGGTGGGTTACGGAAATGGCACAACATTTCCTATTACACATTTCATGTTTCATTTTTCTTGAGTCCAGATATCAACACTTTGTTTTAAAGTACTTCAGACTTGTGTAGTGAAATTATAACTTCAAGTAATAAGAAAAGTAAAAAACGATAAATACACAAGCAGACAACTGGACTTATAACGAAAATGTGTAAGAGACTCTTTCACTCTGCAACAGAGGCCGAGAACATTCCCACGAAATGTTGGCACCTATCTACCAAACTACAATGAGTCACATCCATCAGTACTACTATCAATTATGTATATTTATTTTTATTTGTTTTATCTGTACTATTGTAAGGACTATTGCCACTGAGTGAAAACTCAATTGCGATAATAATAATAATAATAAACGTGAGCAACATACCAGGAAAACATGAAGTCAAGGAACTACAGAAAACAGCCATATTGGGCACTGCACACATACTTCGGAAAGTATTAATGTAAGGGTATAATAGATTCAACACTGAAACTAACGATATAAGCACCATGAAGGGTAAGAGTAGAACAGATACAACACTTTATTCCGTATGGACATAGTTTGTCTCAGGAATATAAGTATAAATACCCTGCATAAAGGAGATGATAATGATGATGATGGTGGTGGTGATGATGATGATGATAATAGTCCGTGCACAGTCTGCCCTTGCCATCTTTCTTTTGTTTTCTCTGCTATGATGTCCTTAATAATAATAATAATAGTAACGTGAAAACATCATGTTTCATGTGCTAGAAACAGTCTGTGACAATCACGCCAACTAGACCGCCTGTCTGATGCAACAACATCCCATACATCTGTGCAAGGCAGGAAGTTCGGAAATGGATGTAGGCGTTCGTCACAGGAAGAGCCCATTTGGCGCTCTGCCTGACCAAACAACTCCGTAACGTGGTATATTCGAAATATGAACAACAATCGCTTTAAAGACGCCCACAGGTAGTTCTCTTTAATTTACTGTAACTGCACAAGCTGTAGCAGCAGTACAGTAATTCTAACTGCCTAGGAGCAGAGTGTAACAACGAAATATCTCGCATCTATTCAGTGTGAATTCGTAATGAACTTGGGCCCCCACGAAAAAAGTAAACATAAAAGCACAAGTTTCTGAAATTACGCAGGTCTGTAAGGTTACGGTAACATAAAAGCAGGCCGAAACCTATTTTTTTATAACGCGGACGTTCTATACAAAATAGTTGTGAAATTTTGGCACAATTGGAAAATAGAGGCTTCGCATTACAAATGAATACGAAATAAGTTTCATTAGACAATAAAATTTGTTTTAATTTCTATAGTGTCTTTGTTGCAAAATACTCGTATGTGGCATGTAGTTTCATATCTCTAACATAAAAAAATAAGGAGTAACAATACGGGTATGAGTCTTACAAATTCTTCACTGCCATTTCTGTCTTCTGCGCATTCGGTTTAGCGAGACTCAGCTTATTACGTACAGTTGTTTACTGTTTACGCTGCGATATTGCTTTACTTATTAATTCCATGCAAAGTGGAGTCCTTGGCACGGCCAGTCCTAGAGTTACAGATAGAGAATACCGCTTCCAGGTAGCAAGGTCTGACTATGCTCAATAAATAATCGCAGACAACCAACAGCGTTCAAGTTGCATTCTTAAGCTTCGACAATTGAGCGACAGTTGAACATCTTTCGCCGTTCAGGAATATGCCCATTACGAGCTGCAAGGAAAGGCCTCACACATGCACATTATCTTAGAATGTGTTTGGGAACTGAATAACGAAGAAGGTATTTTGACCTAGAAAAAATGATAGAAGAGGGGACCAGATACAAGAAAATAATAAAGAACTAAAGCATCTGTACCTCCAATTAACCCTAAAAGCCGAAGCCCAGACTGCTTTATTTCAAGGCCCAGTCCGTACCGCGCTGTAAACACTTTTCATCTCGGCTATAAAAACCAATCAGTTTATGCTGTAAGTGGCATAAGTCGTTGTTTGTTCTCAGATAAATACAAAACAAATAAATACAGTGTGGGCAGAGCAAACAGTTGTTGAATGTCAAACCTGTTGTTGCATCACGTAACCGGTAGGCTTTAAAGGGTTAATATTGTTACTGTGAATGTAACGTACATCGGATACAGAAACCAACGGGATATGTAGCATGCAAGAGGATGAGGAACTACTTTTCACAGATCGGTGAGCAGTACAAAGAAGAATATTACATAAGTACAACCTGATTCGAATAACTTAGAACAGGGTTGAACCAATGGCTTTCAAGAACAGGTCGATGATTCCATAAAATAATAAGTTTTCTTTATCATATAAAGAAACGTTTTCCTTCTAGCAAACAGGCGGTCCCTGTGCCCCGCAGCTACTTAATTAAAAGAAAGTCCCTTACAGGTTATAGAGCAACAAAGAATTCGGATATTAGATGGGAGCTGTAAACAAGATGAACCTAGAGACAAAGAGCATGCAGCTTAACAGAGACATCACCTATCACAAGTCGAATATTACAGGACGACAAGCAGTTTATGTTTTACAAGCTAACTTGCAGAAGCCATATATCTGCTCTCTCTTTCTATATATATATATATATAAAATGGTTTCCCCCATTGTCGGAAGGGATGTGGAGGGACATTATTAATTAAGAATCTTTGATTACATCATATGAGCTTTCACTAGAAGGAAATAAAGCGGTGTAACTGGAAACCGGATACACATCACTCTGCAGAGATTAGAACTGGGTCTTACGTCACCTACTCTGTTGATTTATATTCGTTTCTAAGTCGCCTTGCTTTAACTGGGAGGTGATACGCCATAAAGCAAAATGGCAGTAAAATCGTGGATTTGAACTCATATAGATTTTTAGGACTTTTTCCATCGGATGTGCTAAAAATTAATACACTGCGTTTCAGGGACAGAATCGGTCCCCGTCTTCAGGCCCATTTCTTCTAAAACAACTGTAACTACACAAATACTATTTACACTGTAATTAAACCTGGATTAAGGGCAAACTAGTAAATATATCTCATTATAAAACACTTTGGCAATATGAGGTTTCTACTAACATGATGTTATCCGGATTTAATTACAGTGCGAATAATTATCATGCAATGACAATTCCTTTTGAAAGCAACAAGCCAGTACCGAAACTGTTCCCGAATCAAAGTGTATCATATTTCAATACAAGCGAAGGAAGAAGCCCGAAACTTTACGAGTTCAAATGTCACACACCATCGTCAGAACCTTATATCATAATACGATCATGGATATGTATGAGGTCGTAGCAGGAAGTCTGTACCAGTCCAGTTTAAGTTGATATTCATGTGGGTAAACCTTACATCATGTTACCTGATGGAAATTCCAAACGAAGAGTTAAAAATCCTACCGCTGTGTAAACCGGAACTTTATTTGTTTCTGTTCCTAGTAAACGTGACACTAATGAACACGGTACGTCTGATACTATTTTTTTTAATGTTTTGCTGACCGTGCATCTCCGTATATTTATCTTAGTAATTAACCAACTTGATGCATAAAATCTTGTTTTATAATAAGTTCATTTCATGCATCTACATGTTTCGAGCACCGGGTGCTCATCATCAGGAGGTCAAAATTGTATTATACACCTATAGGTGTGATGATACCAGAGGCTGTATAATACAATTCTGACCTCCTGATGATGAGCACACGGTGCTTGAAACATGTAGAGACATGAAATAAACTTACTGTAAAACAAAATCTTGTGCATCAAGTTGGTTAATTACTACGATAAATGACACTATTTTGTTACCATGTTCGACACACTGCACTGTGCAGTGCGTTTCTATTCTTGCTCAGCAGAGCCGATTCTGCCTAAATACAGCTTCTAATGTTCAAATGAGCCCAATATTTGAAAACCTAACATCTATATGGAATTTTTGTACTATTACTACGTAACTTATTGTCGACGCATTAAGTCTCCTTGTGTACCAAACAGTAAATCACTCCCACAGCAGAACATAGCGTTCCTTCAAACATGATTCCTAACAGCTGGTGATGCGACAACCTGCCACAGGCCACGACCACTTCTTACCCACGCCCCAGTGTTTATATTGCTGCATTGCAGATGTCACAAAATGACATCAATTCACGAAACCGTTCTTTCAAACATCGATTCATCAAACTGCAGCACAAATACGTAATTTTGTTCCAGAGTATATTCTCTCATTTGTCCCTTCCTCTCTTTGTTTAACGGCGACTTCCGACGCACAGAGTCAAATGTTACGATGACAGACGGCATGTAAATATATGAAAGAGTTTAGATGTAAAATACTGGTATACAGATTGTTCTTACGCACATACAATTTAAAATAGTTCCTCCAGTCTATTTCTGTGTCTTACTGCGCTCCTCTCTCCTTTGATATAAGTAGATCTATGACAATTTAATCTACTATCCTGCATCATACTGATAGGTTATTACAAATTAAACTCATGTGTATTTATTACGACTATCATTTTCTTCATTTGGTAATAAATCTCTTATTTTTCATCATGTATTCTCTCGTGTGGGGACCATGGTAGCACAGTGGTTAATGTGCTTTGCTACAAATCGGAAGGTCGCTGGTTCGATCCCAGCTGATGTCAGTGGATCTTTCATTGACATAAAATCCTTTCCGCAATATGGCCCTGAGCACCAGGAGTATTTCCTGGGGTAAAGGCGGCCGGTGCGCAAGTACCACCATCCTGTGCCGTTGTCACGAAATCTAGGAACCTTGACTTCCTGGAAACCTCCGGGCCTGTAATGGGACTGCTTTACTTTTTACTCTTTCGTGTAAAGTTACGCCTTGAAATGAACTCAGAAACAGCTTTTGAGGTAAATGAAGAACAAAAAACCAACTAGATGTCACTTATTATTTTATTGTACTTCTTATAGGCTCAACATGTTTCGGGCATTACTATGCCCATCATCAGGAGCTCGCGACTATGATGTTGATTATCACATTGGTCGTTTCGTTCTTGGTTTGCTGTAGGTTGGAGGTTAGTTGCGGTTAGGCTGGAGTAGTGTCCGGGCTGCAGCCCTGATGATGGGCATAGTAATGCTCGAAACATGTTGAGCCTATAAGAAGTACAATAAAATAATAAGTGACATCTAGTTGGTTTTTTGTTCTTCAATTATCACAATGATGCACGGTCCAATAAACATCAGCTTTTCAAATATTTAAAGGTAATTTTTCCAAATACGAAATGAGGCGATGAACAAAAATGTCTGTAATAATACAGAAAACACAAAATAACATTTAAAGGCATTTCTTCAAATGACAATGCTATAGGTCCGATTATGGTAATTAGCGACGGCCTATACTCTAATGTCGTGAGAATGTTTGGGCCCAAGGAACTCCTAGAAAAGTTAAATTGTAACACTGGTTCCCAAAACTCATGCCACACGTTTCACGTGTCAGTTTTCAGGATAATGCAGGTTCATGTCCTCTGCGTCACACATGTGTACGAAAATGGGTTCACTGTGCGTAGGCGACTCATTAATCTAGCAATGACATGCGCTCTTCCGTGTCTGAACTTTGCTTCTACTGTTATTGTGTTACGATTTATAGTTCGGATTTTCTAAGCTTTAACTTTCAAAACGATCCTAATGCAAATAAAAAAAAATGATTACAAGAATAAAAAAAACCTGTAATGCAATTTCATCCACAACCTACCTAATTTTAATTTTTAATGCCCACTCGACACTTTGTTTCTAAAGAGCTGAAGACAAATTATAGCCCTATTCCTCATTCAAGGCAATACACAACGTCCTATAACAAAAAGCAATGGCTCAAATATTCTTCCGCATATCATTATTCGACGTTCTGTCACTTGACAAAATCATGTACATTTTTTTAAACAAGTGACACTGTGATTTACACCTCATCAAATTTCATCTTGAGACAGTGGCGTCGGTTAGCGGTCGCTCTCCCCACCTACTTATTAGCAAAGTTATTGCTAGACCACTTACAACGCTGCTTCCTGTTAGAAGGACGGAATTCAGACCGAAAGAATTCACATCAAATTTTGTTCTCCAAATGACCCACGAGATGTGCGTACAGCCTTATGTAAACTACTGTCTTGACAGTAATTCTTATACGTTTGCATCAAATGTATCAAGACTAAAGGCCTACTTACGGGGTCTGGTTTTCAAAACACGATGATTCATTCCAGTTAATCTTGCTCATCGTACCGGCTTCTATGGTAGAAGTGTATCACGATAGCCCTGCACTTCAGTTCCCGGCTTCAAGAAAGGCTGAAATTAACGAGTCCGTCCCAAAAAGTGGCATTCATAAATAAAAATTCGAGCCTCTATATGCACCTATGCCTAGCAACGCCATCAGCAACAGCTATATTACCATACACCTCGGTCTGGAATGGCGAAATACCAATGAAGAGGGCTAACACACTGAGAGAATAAAATTTTACACAAGCCAGACACTCCAGGGGATAGGTTATATGTTCAGGCGATTTCCAAGCGTGGCTGATTCGTCGAACGGTCGGCAGTGGGTTTCCAGGCATCGTCCTCTATGGCTTACTGTGCAGTAAAACTAGAGCCATAGCCCAAACACCGTGGCTTCCTTTGACGTTGTTGAAAAATTAATACCATGTTGTGCACAGGTTGCCGTGGACTCAAGTTTACTACGTCGAAAAAGAAAAAGAATGTGTAAAGTAAATTCTTCGAAATGTACCGTAGCAGGGCCCACATAAAATAATCCTTTGATTTAGGCCCAAATTCTTCATCGGCAGGCTATCTTTTAATTTGTAACATAACGTTAAGAAACTTAAATATTTATAAGGCGTACTGGTTTTCTTTCTTTTTTTTTTTTTTTTTTTTTTTGGTTGTTTTTAAAATTTTTAATTCCCTTTTTTTTTTTTTTTTTTTTTTTTCAATTTACTTCAAAACGGAAAACATTTAAACCCTACTATATT
>Ga0136643_10009315_pt1 | contig 14445 bp, 12 predicted proteins | sample TergutLab28metaG_FD_96883 | JGI IMG/M metagenome (GOLD analysis project Ga0136643, IMG submission 96883) | Labiotermes labralis P1 segment gut microbial communities from Petit-Saut dam, French Guiana - Lab288 P1 (version 3) (version 3) | ecosystem: Host-associated > Arthropoda: Insects >... | reverse complement strand
TATGCGCTTAAACTAGGAAAGTCTGTTTAAATTTTACAGGAAAATTTAAACAGACTCCATATAACTGAATTATTAGAATTTATTAACTAAAAATACTTGGATTAGTCATCGGATACGCAACGCGCCGACATGCCATGTACACGATTGGTGCTGTGGCTACTTCTAAATACCTGCACTTATTCCAAATCTTGAATACAGCGCACTGAGCTGCTTAGAGCGTTAAACAACACGCCGAAGGACATGAAGCCATCACTTCTCACATCCAAGCGATAACTGTTTGAGGCATTCCTCACCCCGCTACTCCACCAGGAGCCACTCCAGTTCCAATTGGTCCAATCGACGGGTATGCCAACGATAGTGTCAGTGCGGCGACCTGCAAGCGAATATGGCGCGGAAGTCCAGAAACGACGAGGATTATCAGCGTCATTATTATTGGGCATACCGGCAAGTGTCTGCCGAAGACCCTCGTTTGCATTAGTGCCAAATTCTTCGGGCGTAGGCAAACGCCAACCGGCAGGACAAGCATCCATAGCTGCACCCCAACCGAAATAAAGACCGCGATATCTTCTATTGGTATCCTCGTGTTGCCAAATACCATTAACGCACCAACTGTCCCAACTGTTTTCTTGATTAGTTAAAGTACCTTGATTCAAGTTCTGAACCATCCAACAGCGCATAACACCGTTAGTCATAAACTCGTGAGTATAATAATAATTCTCACCAATCCGCACACGCGCAGCAACACCACCCGTACCGCAACGCAACGGACGCGGAGCATCAACACAACGAGAAATCCATTCCGAGCCACTCCAAAATTCCAAACATTGGTTATCGACATTGAAAATCATTAAACCCATTGCCGAGTCTTGGCGCAAAGGCGGAGAGCTTTCGTTTATCAAAGCATCACGCTGTGCATAGTTCAAACGCGGTAAGTGAAGTGCGCGACTCGAAGTGTTAGTGTCATCGACATTTTCATTTAAATCGAGCAAAGACCATGGACTTGGCGGATTACTACTGCCGATAGTTACCTGTGCATTCACTCCTATCGAAGCAAAAAACACCAACATAGCTGATAAATACAGCTTAACAAATAAACTTTGTTTTCTCATAATCAAATAATTAATTGTATTTAGTTAGTAAAAATTATTGTTTCAAAAATTGTTGTTTTTCGGGCGAATGCAATTCGCCCCTACCGTTTTTCCGCAGGTTAAAACCCGCGGTTAATCAAATGCTGTCCTACGGACAGAAAATTTGTTGTAACGCTCGTAGAGCGAAATGTGATTAACCGTAGGTTTTAACCTGCGGTAGTACGAAAATATGTTTTGTCCGTAGGGGCGAAAAATTTTTCGCCCTTACTTATATTTTCCTGTTTCGGGCTGAAAGCCCTGTTTAATTCAGCCCAACGCAAAGCGCAGCGACGCGTTGGGTTAATGAATTCGTATCATGTTTCGCCCTGAAAGGGCAGATTATTTATTTAAGTTGGGCTTTCAGCCCGCAAATCGGTATTTCGTTTTTATACCCAAGGCGTTGCCGTTGGGCTGAATTAAACAAGGCTTTCAGCCTTTTACTTCGTTCTTTCGTGCCTTTACCCTTAGTAGTATCGATTTTCTCTCTCAACTCCCTTATTATCAGTAAGCCAATAAGGAAATAAGGGTGTTTGCGTGTGATTTTCAAATTCTACTAAGGGGTTTTTTCGCCCCTTCACCCATTAGTTAAAAGCCTCAGACTGTCTGGAAGTCTCCCCCTTTGAGGGGGAGATTTAGAGGGGGTTCGTCCCACCGCCCCTTTTTAAAAAGGCAAGAGGCGGCGATACGCTCGCCCCTTACCCGCAACAATTATTATGAAAAAACAACGAAACTCGCACACCGACAAAGTCTGCATACAAATTTCGAAGTAACGACAAAAAGCCGTTGTCATGTTCAAATGAACACAACAACGGCTTTTCAATATCTTTTAATTTTAATCCCTCCCTCGCTTCAAGCCACTCTAACCCCCTGAAAATGAGAAGTTTACCCCCCCCCCCCGAAATTGCTGAAAATCAGGGAGTTAGCTCTGTTTTCAAAAACAAAACCAACGGAAAATAGTATGTGAGTAAAGAATTTCAATGCGATAAACAGATTTATACAACAAACAGAAAAAGTGTGAACTTTTATTGTACATTTTTTGCGAGCGCAAAGGTAATACAATTTTTTGATTTATGAAAACAAACTCCCAAAACATCGCCCTCAAACGCAAAGTTTCTTTTATATTTTGATTTTCCAAAAAAAATCACTAACATTGCACACTAATTCAGTTGGTAAATTATGAAACGTGTAATCATTCCATATATCGAAGCTCTGAACGGTATAAAAATAGAGTGTGCCGGAAAGATGTTGGCAGACGAAGGAAAGCGCGAAGCTATTGATAAACTGAATTGGGTAAAAGCATTTCCTTATCGCCCGATTGTAACTTTCAATATCGGTTATTCGTCCAACGCCATTTTTATCAAATACGATGTGCATGGAAGCATGTTGCGCGCTATTTATACTAACGACCAAGAGCCTGTTTACGAGGATAGCTGTGTTGAATTTTTCTGCAAAAAACCCGACAGTGAATATTATTTCAATTTTGAATTCAACTGCATCGGAACGTGCCTTGCCGCTCGGCGAAAAAACAAAAAAGAGGATGTTCAACGGCTTTCGCCGGACGAAATGAAGCAAATTGAACGTCATTCATCACTTGCACGGCGCGCTTTCAAAGAAATGGAAGGAATGTTTGTTTGGGATTTAGTGGTGAAAATTCCGTTTTCATTGCTCGGTTTCGGCGAAGGCGAAATTCCCGACAAACTATTGGGTAATTTTTACAAGTGTGCCGATGGAACGGAGTCACCGCATTATTTAAGCTGGTCGCCGATACAAACGGAAACTCCGAATTTTCATCGTCCCGATTTTTTTGGAGAATTGTGGTTTGAGAAGTGAGAACACCCCTAAATCCCCTAAAGGGGACTTTTAGAAAGTGCAAAAAATTGCGGACATTGCATCGGCGAAAAATGAAAAATAATTATATTTATTAACAACAAAATCCTCAGAAAGTTTGAAAGTCCCCTTTAGGGGATTTAGGGGTGTTAATTACATTTTTATTATGCGTAAATCAATTTTACTTTTCTGTACGCTTTTGCTTAGTACAAATCTTTTTTCGCATCCTCCGAAGCGCGAAATGCGTGCCGTTTGGATTGCAACAGTTGCCAATATCGATTGGCCTAACCGCAACAGGCTCGGCGTTGAGGAACAACGCGCTGATTTAATCAAAATTTTAGACGAATTTAAAAGAAACAACATCAATACGGTTGTTTTTCAAATTCGCCCGACAGCCGACGCGCTTTATTTTTCACCTCACGAGCCTTGGTCGCAGTGGCTCACCGGTCAGCAAGGTGTCGCACCCGACCCTTTTTACGACCCGTTGCAATTTGTTATCGAGGAAGCGCGAAAGCGTTTTATGGCTGTTCACGTTTGGCTCAATCCGTATCGCGTAACGAACAGGAGAAATGCCGCAGAACGGATGCATCCCGACCATTTGTTTTTCCGCCATCCCGAAATGTTTATAAATCACGCAGGTCGCTACTATTTTGACCCGGGATTGGATGCAACTCGCGAATTTCTGAACAAAGTGGTTCGCGATATTGTGAAACGTTACGATATTGATGCCATTCATTTCGACGATTATTTTTATCCGTACAGAATTCCCGGATATGAATTCCTCGACCAAGCAACATTTGAAAGATATCCGCGCGGATTTGCGCCCGACCAAAAAGATGCTTGGCGCAGAAATAACGTAAATATGGTGATTCAAGAATTGTCGCAAACAATCAAATCCGTAAAGCCTTGGGTTGAATTCGGCATCAGTCCGTTCGGCGTTTGGCGCAATATCGCTTCCGACCCGCGCGGTTCGAACACGAGAGCAGGCGTAGAAAATTACGACGATTTGCACGCCGACATTCTCAAATGGCTTCGCGAAGGTTGGATTGATTACGTCGTACCGCAGATTTATTGGGAAATCGGTCATCCGACAGCCGACTACGAAACATTGGTGCGTTGGTGGAGCGAAAATTCGTACGGGCGAAATCTGTATATCGGAATGGGAGTTTACAAAATGGGCGACCCAAGACAACCCGCTGAATGGAATACCGGAAATGAAATTGTGCGCCAGCTTCATATTAATAAAAATTATCCGCAAGTGGACGGCGTTATGTATTTCAACACAAGGTCGTTTTTGCGCAACATAGCAGGATTGAATGATAGTTTGCAGGCTACTTTTTATCGCTATCCGGCACTTGTTCCCATAAATCGAAATATTGAAGGCAGACCGGCAACGACACCGGAGAATCTCCATCTCTTAGTTTCCGGCAACAATGCACTCCTTTTTTGGGATAAAATCGAGCAACCGGTTGGCTACGAATTTGCCTATTATATTGTATATGCTTTCAGAGGCAGAGAAGTGGGCGATTTGAACAATCCTGCCAATATTTTAACACGAACTCACAGTAATTTCTTGAATTTGAGAGATATACCAAACGTGAATTTGTCGGGCAATTACACCTTTGTAGTTACTTCGGTCAATCGTTTTCATCACGAAAGCATACCGACACGCGCCGTAACACGGAGATTGTAGCGAGTTATCAGTCGTCAGAGAAAACCTCATGCTGAACTTGTTCAGCATCTACCAAAAAAATGAGATTCTTGGCAAGCTCGCAATGACGTAAAAACTGAAAACCGACAACTAATTATTTGTTTATTAAAAAATTAATTTCTACTTTTGGAGTTTCTTTTGTAAAAACGAAAAAGGATAAACGATGAAACACAAAGAATTAATTGATAGTTTGGCGGCAAAACTCGATTTGCCGAAGGCGGAAACGGAAAAACTGCTGGAGGAAGCCGTATCTGTTTTTACCGAGCATTTGTCCGAAGGCGGTTCTATCGGACTTCAAGGCTTCGGCACATTTGAAGTGCGAAAAAAAGAGGAGCGCATTTCGGTACATCCCGTCACGCAAGTACGCACGCTCACTCCTCCGAAGTTGGTCGTGAATTTTAAGCAAAGTAGTATTTTGAAAGAAAAATTAAAACAACTGCCGTATGAATAAAGATAAAATTTCGGCACAGGATGTTATCGACAGCCTCGCCGTGAAAACAGATTTGACAAAATTGCAGGCAGAGGAGTTTTTCAAGACTTTCATCACCACGATTGAGGAGGCTTTGTTGGCAAACGATTTTGTAAAAATTAAAAGTCTGGGAACTTTTAAACTCAATTGGGTTGCTCCGCGCAAAAGTGTGAATGTACAAACAGGCGAAAACATCGAGATAGACGGTCATTACAAAATTGTTTTTACGCCCGAAAAAAGTTTAAAAGAACTTGTAAACAAGCCTTTTGCGCATTTAGAATCAGTTGTTTTAGACGATGAGAAAACGGAGGAAATAAATCCGATGGCTTCGCTGGCAGAACAGGCAGGCGAAATTAAAGGTTTGTTGTCCGAAATTCAATCCATGTCGCCCGAAAAAGAGGAGGAAAAAGGAGAGGAAAAGCAACTTACAGCAGAGGAAATTCTTGAAAGAATAGAAAAAACGGAGCAAATTTTTGTTCCGCAAGAAAATAACCCTAATATTAATGTAATCGAAAAAAACGAAGTTATGAAAGAACATCAAGAAAAAACAAATGAGAGAACTACAACCGAATTTTATTTTGAGCCGGAAAAGAAAAGACGAACAGGCTGGTGGATTCTGTTAGCCGTATTGTTGCTTTTCGGAATCGGTACGGCTTTTTATTTTTGCTGTCCTCCTGTTCAAAATTGGGTAAATAAAACAATATTCGGACACGAAGCCGTTGTTTACGATGATGCCGTAGTGAAGGAAAAGGTTGTTTTTGTAGAGGAAATGCCTGACGAATTCAGCCAAGCGTTCGACAGCCGTTTCGACAATCGGGAAATCCTTTCCAGAGTACGAGTAAATTACGGAAGCCGTTTGGCGTTTTTAGCTCAAAGATATTACGGCTCACCGCATTTTTGGGTGTACATTTACGAAGCGAATAGAGAGATTATCGCTAATCCGAATCTTGTTCAAGTCGGCACTATTGTGGACATTCCGAGAATGAATCCGATACTGATTGACTCAAACAATCCGCGCAGTATCGAAATTGCTCGGCAGTTAGGTGAGCAGTATTTGAGATAAAAATAGCACGAAAGGGCGAAAGCACGAAGGCGCGAAAGAAACTAAAAAATTGTTTCGCCCTTTCGTGCTTTCTTTCTTTCGCCCCATTTTGCTTTAAGTTTAATTTATAAAAAAACGAGCCAACTTTCATCCTCATTTTAAGAGAAATTGTAAGTTCTGTGCTTAATAATCTAAAATCAGATTAATTCTTGTTAAATCAAGATTTTAGAACGCAAAAATGGTTTTATATTTGTGCTTGCATTCGCAGAACAATTAAATTATTATAATTATTTTACAATTAGAAATAGTATGAATCAATCAATAGATATTCGAGAACTCAATGAGCGCATAGAAAAACAAAGTTCGTTTGTCGATGCTTTGGTTATGGGAATGAACAAAGTCATTATCGGTCAGAAGCATTTGGTCGATTCGCTCTTAATCGGTTTGCTTTCCGACGGACACATTTTGCTCGAAGGTGTTCCGGGTTTGGCAAAAACATTGGCTATTAAAACATTGTCAGATTTGATAAAAGCAGATTTCAGCCGTATTCAGTTTACGCCCGACCTACTGCCTGCCGACGTAGTAGGTACGATGATTTACAGTCAGAAAAACGAGAATTTTACAATTAAAAAAGGACCTATTTTCGCAAACTTTATTCTTGCCGACGAAATAAACCGCGCACCTGCAAAAGTACAAAGTGCTTTGCTCGAAGCAATGCAGGAACGCCAAGTTACGATTGGCGAAAAAACGTATAAATTGGATGAGCCATTTCTCGTGTTGGCAACTCAAAACCCGATTGAGCAAGAAGGAACGTATCCGCTTCCGGAAGCGCAAGTTGACCGTTTTATGCTGAAAGTGGTAATCAATTATCCGCAAAAAGAGGAGGAAAAGTTGATTATCCGCCAAAATATCGAAAAAACGAAACCGAGCGTTAGTCCGGTACTTTCGCCGAAAGATATTATGGCAGCGCGCGAGGTTGTTCATCAAGTGTATATCGACGAAAAAATCGAACGCTATATCATTGATATTGTGTTTGCTACGCGTTTTCCGCAAGATTACGGTTTGGAACATTTGAAAGATATGATTTCTTTCGGCGGTTCACCTCGTGCTTCGATAAATTTGGCATTGGCGGCTCGTGCTTACGCATTTATCAAGCGTCGCGGTTATGTAATTCCCGAAGATGTTCGCGCCGTTTGCTACGATGTATTGCGCCATCGCGTTGGTTTGAGTTACGAAGCGGAAGCGAATAATATGACTTCCGACGAAATTATTACCGAAATTTTGAATGCAATAGAAGTTCCGTAACACGCACGAAAGGGCGAAGGCACGAAAGCACGAAAGATAAATTTAAAATTGTTAGTAAAAACCTCAGAGAATTTGAAAGCCTCCCTTGTGGGGAGGTTTGGAGGGGCTTCAATGGAAACGAGTGAATTATTAAAACAAGTACGGCGGATTGAGATTAAAACCAAAGGTTTATCTCAAAACATTTTTGCAGGCGAATATCATTCCGCTTTCAAAGGCTTGGGTATGACCTTTTCCGAAGTGCGCGCTTATCAGTACGGCGACGAAGTTCGTTCGATTGACTGGAACGTAACCGCGCGAATGGGACAACCGTATGTAAAAGTATTTGAGGAAGAACGCGAACTGACCGCAATGCTGTTGATTGACGTTTCGGGAAGTCGCGATTTTGGTACGGTGTCGAAAATGAAAAAAAATATTTTCACCGAAGCTGCCGCCACACTCGCTTTTTCTACCATTCAAAACAACGATAAAGTCGGCGTGATTTTCTTTTCCGATAAAATAGAAAAGTTTATTCCGCCTCAAAAAGGGCGAAAGCACGTATTGCACATTATTCGCGAAATGATTGATTTTCAGCCCGAAAGCAACAAAACCGATATTGCAGGCGCGTTGCGTTATTTTACAAATGTAATTCGCAAGCGTTCGACCGCTTTTTTGATTTCCGATTTTATTGATGAGAATTTTGAAAAAGAACTGCAAATTGCGAACAGAAAACACGACATTATCGCAATGCAAGTGTATGATGTTCGCGAAACGGAACTGCCCGATGTTGGACTTATTAAACTAAAAGATGCCGAAACAGGCGAGCGAATTTGGGTAGATACTTCGGAACGTCGTTTGCGCACGGCGTATCGCAACAATTGGAACGAAAAACAGCTGGAACTTCAAAAAAGCTTTACAAAAGCAGGCGTTGATTGGGTTTCGATGTCCACTGCCGAGGATTATGTGCGTATGTTGATACGTTTGTTTAAACAGCGGTAAAAAGAAGCCCCTCCAAACCTCCCCACAGGGGGAGGCTTATTTCAGAGGCTTCAAACAAAAAAATCTGAAAGAAAAAATGTATAAAAACTTAAAAAATATATCGTATCGGAAAGCCTCCCTTGTGGGGAGGTTTGGAGGGGCTTTATTATTTTTATTCACTCTGCTTCCCACGCAAGCACAGCGAATAACAATCGATGCGCAAATTGACTCTACGGTTATGTGGATTGGCAAACAAACCTATGTTTCGTTTACCGTAAACCAAATGCCCGATTTGCACGTTGCGTTTCCGTTTTTTTCGGACACAATTCCGGGCGGATTGTACATTGTTGGACGAGTGAATATTGATTCTACGCTTTTACAAAATGGTTTTTTACAAGTGCGACACCGTTATTTGACGACTTTTTTTGAGGATTCGCTTTTGTACATTCCGTCATTTCCGTTTGTTGCCGATGGCGATACCGTTTGGTCGCGCTCGCTGGCGTTGCGAGTAGTGCAACCTTTCATAATTGACTTGGAATCGGGCGCAGTTGCCGATATTAAATCAGTGTTCGGATTGCCGTTTTACTGGTGGGGAATTATCAGAATTATACTTTTGGTGCTGTTGATTTTAGCTATTTTGGCAGTTGCAGGCTATTTGATTTGGCGATACGTTAAGAAAAAACCTGTTTTTGAATTCGAAAAAACAGAGCCGAAATTGCCTCCGCACATCGAGGCTTTGAACGGATTGAACAAAGTGAAAGACGAAAAAATGTGGCAACAAGGACGTTTGAAAGAATATTATACCGAGTTGACCGATGTTGTTCGTGTGTATATCGGTAGAATGTTTGAAATCAACGCAATGGAAATGACTTCGGAGGAAATTTTGGATACTTTGCGTTATATGAGGCGCGAGAAAAAAGAAGCGTACATAAAATTGCAAAATATGCTGCAAACTTCCGATTTGGTGAAATTTGCCAAATGGAAACCGTTGTCCGATGAAAGCGAACAAAGTTTGCGAGATGCTTTCGCCTTTGTGGAACAAACGAAGCCGGAGGAAATCAGCCCCCTAAATCCCCCACAGGGGGACTTTGAGGAAGTGCAAAAAAAGACGAAAGTGCAGTAGGGGCGAATGGCATTCGCCCAAAAAAGAAAAAAATGAAAATCAAAAAATAACAACATTAAAAAGTCTGAAAGTCCCCCTGTGGGGGATTTAGGGGGCTTGATATTATTATGATATTTCAAAACCCTGAATATTTACTGTTTTTGCTGCTGCTTATTCCAATCATATTTTGGTATGTTTGGGAAATGCACAAGTCCGATGCGAGTTTGCAAATATCGTCGCATCAGGAGTTGAAAAAGCATCCGAAAACATTGAAAGTGCATTTGCGTCATTTGCCGTTTGTGTTGCGTGTATTTGCTATTGCGTTCATTGTTATCGCAATAGCGCGCCCGCAAGAATCCGACAGTTGGCGAACAGAGGATACCGAAGGCATTGACATAATGATTGCGTTAGACGTTTCTACTTCGATGGGTTTGCTCGATTTCACTCCCAATCGTTTGGAAGCGGCAAGAAGCCTTACCGTTGATTTTATCCGAAGCCGTCCGAACGACAACATCGGTTTGGTGATTTTTGCAGGCGAGAGTTTTACGCAAGTTCCTTTAACTACCGACCACGCCGTTTTAATCAATATGCTGAATGCCGTAAGTTTCGGTATGATTGAAGACGGAACGGCAATCGGACTTGGCTTGGCAAATGCTGTGGGGCGAGTTTTGGAAGGTCCCGCCGAATCAAAAGTGGTGATTTTGCTTACCGATGGCGACAACAATCGCGGTGATATTATGCCGATTACCGCCGGCGAAATTGCGCAGGCTTTCGGAGTGCGCGTTTACACAATCGGCGTTGGCTCGCACGGCGAAGTTCGAGCGCGAATTCAAACGCCTTTGGGAGTGCGTTATCAATATGTGATTGATACGTTTGACGAAGCACCGTTGATAGAAATTGCCGAAATGACCGGCGGACTTTATTTTCGAGCAACCGATGGCGAGTCGCTTCGCCGTATTTATCAGCAAATTAGCGAGTTGGAAACTTCAAAAATCAGCGTAAGTGAGTTCAGCAAAAGAGAGGAAGTTTATCACATTTTCGCACTGTTGGCATTTTTGCTATTAGCAGTTGAAATAATTTTACGAAACACGTTTTTAAAATCAAATCCCTAAATAATTATGTTCAGATTTGCACAACCCGATTATTTATATTTGCTCATATTAGTTCCGATACTGATAGGATTATTTCTCTATTCCAATTTCCGTCGGAAACGAAATATAAAACAATTCGGAAATCCCGAATTACTTGCCGAACTTATGCCCAACGTATCAAAAATACGTCCGAGCTTGAAATTTTATTTGCAGTTAGCGGCGTTTATTTTCGTTGTAATTGTGTTGGCGCAACCGCAATTCGGCGCACGCGAAGAAACAACAACGCGCAAAGGAATCGAAGTAATGATTGCCTTGGATGTTTCAAATTCGATGTTGGCAGAAGATGTTCGCCCAAACCGTTTGGAAAGAGCAAAGCAAATAGTTTCGCAATTGGTTGATAATTTGGGAAATGACAGAATCGGTCTGATTGTATTTGCAGGCGATGCTTTTGTGCAGTTGCCAATTACGGTCGACCACGTTTCGGCAAAAATGTTTCTCTCAACCATTAATACGCAAATGGTTGCAAATCAAGGAACAGCGATTGGTACTGCGATTGATTTGGCAATTCGTTCTTTTGGACAAGCAGACGATATTGGTCGCACAATTATTCTAATTACCGATGCCGAAAATCATGAGGACGATGCAGTCGGCGCAGCAAGGTTAGCGGTCGAAAACGGAATTACGGTCAATGTTATCGGAATAGGAACTCCGCAAGGCGCGCCGATTCCAATTCCGGGAACGATGAGTTTTCGGACAGACAGAAGCGGAAATGTTGTTGTAACACATTTGAACGAGGAATTGGGTCGCGAAATTGCAAGAGCAGGACAAGGAATTTACATTCGCGCCGACAATACGAATATGGCTATGCGTGCCGTAGCAAACGAACTTGAAAAATTGTCGAAAGCCGAAATTACATCAAGAATTTTTACCGAACGCGATGAGCAATTCCAACTGTTTGCTTTTTTGGTGTTATTTTTATTGATACTCGATTTTTTCATTTTTTATCGTAAAAACAAAAGATTGTCGCGAATAAAAATTTTTGATTTGAAAGAGAAGTTGAGTAAATAGTTGTCAGAAATTAGTTGTAGAGACGCGGTATGCCACGTCTCTACAGAAAATTTTAAAATTATGAATAGAAAATTTTTTAACATAATATTTCGAGGATTGATATTTTTATCGTTTCTGTTTGTAGCGTTTTCGATGCACGCACAACAAGAAAACGCAGATGTTCGTGCCGGAAACAGACTGTATGAGGAAGGAAATTATATCGAAGCAGAAATCGCTTTTCGGCACGCGTTGAATATAAATCCGCAGTCGTTCGAGGCGAATTTCAATTTGGGAAATGCCTTGTTTCGCCAAGAAAAATACGAGGAAGCGTTCAGACAATACAACCGCGCTTTGGCGCTTCTCCCCGAAAACGATAACGAACGACGAGCGGCAGTACTTCACAATATCGGAAATACATTGCTCATAAGCGGAAACATTGCCCAAAGTATTGAAGCCTACAAACAATCGCTGAAAAACAATCCGATGGATGACGAAACGCGATACAATTTGGCTTTTGCGCAAAAACTATTGCAAGACCAAGAACAAAATCAAGGCGAACAAAATCAAGAACAACAGCAACAACGAGAACAACAAGAGCAAGACCAAAATCAGCAACAACAAAATCAACCGGAACAACAACAAGAGCCTATAATGTCGCAAGAAAATGCACAACAGATTTTGAATGCTTTGCTCGAGGACGAAAGACAAACGCAAGAAAGAGCCAGACAACAACGACCACGAAGCACAAGAAATGTGGAAAAGGATTGGTAGATTGAAAGTGCAAAAATAGTTGAAAAGTAGAAAATGGAAAAAACAATGACGGTAATTGAAAAAGTATCAATTCGCGAGTCGATGAAAACAGCTTTTCATTTGTGGAAAAAGCATTTTTCAAAAATAATTCTCGCAGGTTTAATTGTTTATATTCCAACTCAACTTTGTATTGAACTGGTATCAACACAGATTGATACAGAAAATATACAGTTGGCAAACAGCATATACAATTTAATTCGTTGGTTGATTGGTTCAGTCGCTTTACTTGGAATTATTAATTTTGCTGTAAGGATATTAGAAAATAAAGAGGACGAGGAGCAAACTGTACGTGAGATAGTTCGGCACGGATTAAAAATGTGGCCAAATTTTTTCGGAAAAACTATAATTGCAGGGTTTAAAGTTTTGGGTTATACTCTGTTATTGATTATACCGGGAATTTACAAAGCCGTTAGATTGACGTTTGTAGATTGTGTTGTAGCAACAAATACAGATGATTCCATAGATGAATTAGATGAAAGTGAGCGATTAGTTAAAAATCGTTGGTGGAAAGTCTTTGGTTTTTTATTATTGACGTTCTTTCTCGCTTTTTTTCTTGAAATATTGCTTGTGCCATTAATTTTTTTAGCTCCTGAATCTTACATTGTATCGCTTTTTGTTGGCGTGATTATACTGTTGCTTCAAACATATTTCATAGTAGTTAGAGCAACTTATTATGTTAGCTTGAAAAAACTTGTTCCGATTGAGCCGGAATTTATAAGAGTCGATTTTAAGCAAAAAACAGACAGAGAATTAGAAATTATTGCGAAAGACCACGCATTTTATTCAAGAAATGAACGATATATGGCATTGCAAGAATTGGAGTTGAGAAATAATTTAACAGACGAATTGTCTGAAATGAAAAAAAGATTGGATTAAAATCCCTTAGCAGCCTCGAAAATCACCCGCGAAAAAACCCTTATTCTCGAAAAAATAAAGGAATAAGGGAGCGGAACGGAGAACAAAATGCTACTAAGGGTGAAAATTGTTTGAAAATCATAAAAAAAACACACTTTTGCACAACAATTTCACGTTTTTACGTTACATACGGATACTTTTGTACTAAACATATTATGAACAAAAATTCAAAACATAAAACCATTTTAAAAGCCGTTTTTGCTTTACTCCTGTTTTCGGCAGGAACAATAAAAGCTAATGAGCCTGTAAGTTTTCAAGCAAGCGGACCACAGCGAGTGGTGATGGGACAACCATTTCAGATTTCGTTTGTCGTAACCGCGCCAACGCAAGGAACGGATTTTCGTGTTCCCGAAATGGAGCATTTCGAGATTTTGGCAGGTCCGTTTACGGCACGTTCGACAAGTACAAGCATGATAAACGGTCAGCGCAGTTCGAGTGTTACGGCGCGATACACTTACACGCTGATGCCTCGCCGTGTCGGAACTTTTACCATTCCGTCGGCAAGCATTACGGTTGGAGGACAACGGCACACTTCCACCGGATTGAGAATTGAAGTGCTTCCTGCCGATGCGCAAGTGCCTGCACAACAACAACAAGGCGCACAACAACAAAATCAGCCGAGAAACGAAATTTCCGACGAAAATCTGTTTATTCGCACAATCGTTTCAAAAACAACTGTTTATGAGCAAGAGGTCGTTTTGCTCACCTATCGTTTGTATTCTACGCTCAATATTGTGAATGCGGGAGCGAGAAATATGCCGAATTTCAGAGGATTTATGCGAAACGACCTTGACCTTACGCGTCAGCTCACGCTGGAAAATTTCAGAGGTCGAAATTATACAACGGTCGATTTATTCTCGACTGTGCTTTATCCGCAACGCGCAGGAACGATTGAAATAGAGCCGGCGAGTTTCGACATTATTATTCGCGTGGAAAATACCGCGCCTCGCCGAAGCATTTTTGATAGTTTTTTCGACACGCATACCAACGTTTCGCGCACCGTAACCGCGCCAAGAGCGAGAATTACGGTAAATGAACTTCCTAC
>Ga0136643_10009313_pt1 | contig 14446 bp, 7 predicted proteins | sample TergutLab28metaG_FD_96883 | JGI IMG/M metagenome (GOLD analysis project Ga0136643, IMG submission 96883) | Labiotermes labralis P1 segment gut microbial communities from Petit-Saut dam, French Guiana - Lab288 P1 (version 3) (version 3) | ecosystem: Host-associated > Arthropoda: Insects >... | reverse complement strand
ATATTTATTGAAATGTTTATGTATTTCTATTGTCATGTATGTTCTATTCGGTGTATTCCGTTTCGCTATTTTGTTCTGTGCATAGTTTGTGTGTAAATGTGTACTGTATTACTGCCACCGTGTGTCAACCCGATTGCAGTTAACAAATATATCATATCATATCATATATCGTATAGTATCATATCATATCATATCATATCATATCATATCGTATCATATCATATATCATATTTATCATATCATATGCCATATCATACCCATATCCTCTGCCCTTTTCTGTTGCCTGTCCCTTACACGTCCCCTATTCTTACACTTTTATCCTCCGCCTTTTTCCCACCACGTATTTCGTCTTCTCTACTTTCCACTCTTCTTAATCCCTTTATCCTTTTCGATGTCGACCACATTATTGCGGTTCATGTAGGAATTGCTGAAGATAAAATACAGAGAAAAAACAGTTTGTGACAGAGCAGCTGAAGCACACTGTATCACTGGTAAAGGAACCTTGCCTTGAAACTGTCTGCACAGCACCTTCTTGTCATAAATACGGTGAATCCCCTTCACATGCGTACCGCACTGCCCAAATTTATATCACGTGGCAATAATGTCACTGTAACTTCCTACACTTCAGTTTTAAATCTTGCAATAAACTTCCAGATATCTTATTCACTGTGCAGAAGAACATAAAAACTTTCTGCATGTTTCTCTCGGCTCATGTGTCAACATTTCTCATGGCAGTTCAAGTCTTCTGAAAGCCACGGCCACATTTATGAACCCTCCCTTAGGTTGATACTTACTTAAGCCAGTTTCTCAGAAGTCGTTTATTGTTCTCCGGCAGTGTTATTGCTTCTGATTGCGACTGGGAAGGGAGTCTGTGCCTATTTAGACTGTACTTATAGACAGCAGAATATGGAAAGAAGTTAGGAAATACGTGCTCTCATTCATGACGGAGAATCTTAGACTTCTGGAAGTATTTCATAGACGTCGTCCATCATCCACCGTTAAAAAATAGGAAGTATAAAGTAGGATGAAAGATAGCACGGCAGACAATGTACGTAACAGAGAGGCGCGGTCATGCAACCATTGTTGCAGTGGAAAAGCTATAAGTATTACATATTGTGAGTGTGTGTTTGTAGCCTTAGGTATCCAGCATGCAATGAGAATACGCCTTATTGTCATCTGTGGCCCGCTCGGTTGTACAATTTTTTTTCCCACATTATCTCATAAACGGTACAATTTTCGAAAAAGAAAAATAGTTATTGAGCGTAAAATTGTGTTTTGATTTTCTCTACGATTTTGAAACTTATCTCATTCTAAGAAGAAACGAGCGAGATACGATCAAAAATGTTTATTGAGCTTCACTTAAAGTACCCGTTTTTCTTGCCAGATTTTAACTAAGCTTGAATTTTCTCGATATTTTTTTTTAAATGCTCAATAATAAAATTTCATTAAAATCCGTACAGTGGCACCCGAGATGTTTCATGACGAAGCTAATAGTCGCTTTTTGCAATTTTGCGAGCGCCCCTCCAAACTGACAACACTGCTTCACAGGCAACGGTTTGTTGAAAAAACTCAATCCTTATGCTGGATATGGTTGCTCTCATTATCAGCAAGAAATGCGTAGTAACTAAAGTCTTAAAGAAGGAACAACACTTAATATATAAAAGAAACTACACGCCTACTAGTGTAATCCGCAATACAAAGAATGAATGCACTGGTGGATTCGAATCATATAAAAACTTCAAATGCAATATTTGTCCGTCGGTTTACCACACGTGGCTACCTGCCGCTCCGCTGCACCGTTCGGTGGTGAATGCAATTAAGGTTATTTAAAATCTAAAACCTGTTCGGTCTGGGCAGTAGTTCGGATATAAACTCCAGCGCCAAACGCCACAGACGGTGGGTATGACGATGACGGTGGTTTCCTTAATTCCGCTTGCAGTTCAGGTTCTCTAGAGGCTACTGCAGCCTGTATCACTTAGCCCAAACAGCCTGTCACTGCTGAATGTCATTATTCCATTATTACAAACAAAATCTCAAACGGAATCTTGGAAATACGTTGTGAAGCCAAACCCTAACCGCTGGAAGGCGATGTGGCCCTGTAGATTGACGGGTCCTCCTTACGTGGCCACAGTTTAGGCATGTCACATTGACTGGCGGATTCTCCATTCCATTCACGCAAATGTCCAACGATAAGCTAGACACAAACAACTGCTGAAATGGTTGCGTTCAACCCTCGTAACTGAGTAAAATAATGTATACTTTTTTTTTTTTGATAACGTGAACGAGGTTAGCTCCTTTGACTACATCTGGCATTTCAAAGCAAAAATGGCACTCGAGGACTTCCTGCACACAAATTTCTTGGCAATCCTTTATTTATATTGGTACAAAAGACAATTTAAAATATGCAGTATATATTTAAAATGAAAATAAACTGCTAGTGACTGGCAAAACACCATAGTCATATTCCAGCACGATATGTAGCCTCACGCCGTCAGTTATGCTGACACACACAAGTATCCAGCATGCAACGCGCAAATGCCACTTTGTCATCTGTGGCCTGTCCGACTCTACTATATTTTTGCACTTTATCTCATAAACGGAACGATTTTCGAAAAAAAAATTTCTCACAAAATGGGTGTTTTGACTTTCTCTGTAAATTTTGTCTGAAATATTTCTCATTCTAAGAAGAAATGAGCGGGATATGATAAAAATTGTGTATCGGTCTCCAAGTAAAGTACCCGTTATTCTTGTCAGATTTCAATGAAACTTTACCTTTTTCGACAGTTTTTAGGAAAATACTCAAATACCAAATTTCATAAAAATTCGTCTGGTAGGAGCCGAGTTTGTTCCATGCGGACGGACGGACAGATAAAGAGAGAGACATGACAAAGCTCATAGCCGCTTTTCGAAATTTTGCGAACGAGCCCAAAAATAGAGAGGCCGGCACCATGTGGAAGGAACAAGTGTGGATAGATTATGCTCTGTGGCTCATTACGGTCACCTGGATGACGGAACATAAGATGAATCCAGCATCGTTCGAATGTCCCTTGAATTGGTGTTAGACAGCCGAGTATTTCCGTTCAGTTTTAGCCGTAAATTCGTTTAATGGATGTATCTAGCGCTGTGTCTCAGGCAGAAGTAAGCACTGAATGAGACGTTTGGTGTCGAATGGCACTACCAGAAGGATTTCGTATGAAATGTGTTTCAGAGGTCTGTCACGAAATTCTCAAGATATGCTATCAAAGTGTGAGAAGAATTCTATTGGATTACACATTGTAAGTCGGTTCGTGAAATGCGTACTTTCGGAAACAAAGAACTCACGTCAGTAGGTACAATTAAAGGTGTGAACAATGAACCCGCGTCAATCCAACTACATGGAAATCAATCACTCCGACATTCAGTCACTATCACATGAATAGAGAAGGGCTGGCCACTAGGGGTTTATGATTGTCTGCGAAAAAATACGTACAACTAACTTCACCTAGATGGGCAGTACTCTAGAGTGACTTATACAAAATACGTACAACTTACTTCACCTAGATGGGCAGTACTCTAGACTTACTTATACAAAATACGTACAACTAACTTCACCTAGATGGGCAGTACTCTAGAGTGACTTATACAAAATACGTACAACTAACTTCACCTAGATGGGCAGTACTCTAGATTTACTTATACAAAATACGTACAACTAACTTCACCTAGATGGGCAGTACACTAGAGTGACTTACACAAAATACGTACAACTAACTTCACCTAGAAGGGCAGTACTCTAGAGTGACTTATGAAAAATACGTGCTACTAACTTCACCTAGATGGGCAGTATTCTAGAGTGGCTTATACAAAATATTTCAGGAACAAAATATAATAATAATAATATTTATTACCTGCAATTGGATTGTCACAAGGTGGCAGTGGTTATTTTACATGTATACAAAACATGAAGTTGGTGTACAAAATATGAAATTGGTAACTCGTACTGATAACCCGAAATAAAACGCAATTTATTGAGACAATTTTTGGGACAGATTTATTTACAAAATTATGCTGAATTAATTAATTCCTTTTATCTTTCTCTTCTTCGCCGTCTTGTTTTGTTCTTGTTTATACTCTGCCTTCAACTGCTTTTACGTAGGGAAAGGATGTGTATTTGTCACAACCCCAGAGTGATGGTCCCAACCTTGGACGTTTGTAGTGATCACCATCATCTGCACTCTAGGCAAGATTATAAACTGTGTACTGTAATCGAAGACATCCCGTTGTGTTTCAATACTCACAATAAAATAGTTTGTTACGTCAAAACACAGTAATATTATATGATATCGGTATCTTACTGTGGCAACATATTTCGGTCTTTCTTCAGACTGTGTTCAGGCCAACGTACGTAAGTCAATTGCTTTCGCGCACACTTCGTAAATAATATGGGATCACATACTACATAGTACGCATTGATTGTACCTTTCACCTATATACATTGGCCTGAAGATAGTCTAAAGAAAGACTTAAACATTTAGCCATAGTAAGATACCAATACCATATATATTTTTGTGTTTTGACGTAATAAACTATTTGTTGCATTGTTATAAACAGTGGCTGAAAGTTAACGCCGTTAACAAACTGACATAAATGGTATAAACATTTATTCTAAATTTTAGAACGTTGAGGATATTGTTAAATATCTGCAGTAAAACCTCGAAACAGAAACAGAAACAGATGCACTTAATTGCAGCCAACCAATAACACTCCAGTACATTTAAATAATACGAAAATGTGTCGGTTTCGATGATGAAACGTTGGTACATCTGACCAGACTACACGGCGTCACATCCTACAAGACGGTGACCTTCAATACGAACAGTATCATGTTTTTAATCCATAACGAAAACAGCGTTCGTGTGGCCTCTGTCTGTGAGGACGAGCTGTCTCTGTTTTGATGCACAAGCCTGCAGTAAATTCTGGTGGAGCGGAAGGCTCTGATGGGTAGAATGTCCCGACAAATGGCCGAAACGTTCACATCCAACGCAAGACACTGCTCTGCTGTCATGTCGTTTGACTGAGCTCCCCCCCCACCCCCTCCCCTCAACAAAGTGCCGCCATAAACTGCGGTGACAGTGGAGCACAAACTGCAGTATTAAGGTCTGTAGAGCCTTCTATATATTAATCATTGTAAGCGGATATCAGAAATGGTGAAAATGAAGCAAACTTCGCGCAACAAGCTGTCTCATTACCAATAACGAATTAGAACCTCACACTCGGTACAGACTTTTCCCTGAGTAGCCATTATTTATTTAGTTATTACGAAAGCTGACACTTCTTTGCTCCGTACATACGCTACGAGTTTCCTGTCTCAGTGCTGCTTAAAGAATGACACTAATGAAATAAACGATATTGAAGTAAATAAGTAATTGACACAATGTAGCAGGGTCCTTCTTGAGAATCTAACAGGTCCACAGTGAATCAAGAAATTCACCACATTTTATGGAACCCGAAAGTCCATTCCAACATTCAAGAGCGCCAGCCACCTGCCCCTCCCCTGAGCCAGATCAATCCAGTCCGTGCCTCCCATCCCAGTTCTTGAAAAAAACATTTAAATATTATCCTCCCATCTACGCCTAGTTCTTCTAAGTGATCTCTTTTCCCCAGGTATCGGCACCAAAACCTTGCAAGCACCTCTCCTGTTCCCCATATGTGTCATATGTCCTGCCCGAATAGTATGTGGCGAGGAATACAAAGCATAAAGCTCTTTGTTGTGTAATTCTCCAATCGCCTCGTCTCTTTTAGGCCGAAAAATATCCTCCTCGGACCCCTATTCTCAAATACCCCCTTAATGTGATAAGATCAGGTTTCACACCTGTTATAAAAGATGCAAAATTATAGTTCTACTGTGAAACAGGACAGGCAATGTATGTATGACATAATATCAAGGAGCGTTCGTGCTGACACTATTGCAGTGGAAAAGCAATAAGTATTACATATTGTGAGATGAGTGTGTGTTTGTAGCCTTAGGTATCCAACATGCAATATGTATGCGCCAAATTATAATCTGTGGCCTGTCCAGCTCTACGTTATTTTCCACATTATCTCACAAACGGCACGATTTTCGAAAAAAAAGTTACCGAAAATAAAATGTATTATTTTGTTTTTCTCTACAACATTTGTCTGAAATATTGCTTGTAACAGGAGGAAGTGACAGAGATATGATCATAAATGAACTTGAGTATTCATGTAAAGTACTTCGCAATTTTGCGAAACGGCCTAAAAATAAAGAATAAAGTTTTCGATCGCATTCAAGCACACTTACCAATACAGTTGCACATCACTTTAGGAGCGGTACTACAGCTTATGGCGACAAGGGTAAGAAATAAATTCCATACGACGTGTATGTTAGAGTGTACAATAGGAAACAGGGATCACATCTAACTCGCGCGCGACCACACATATAAACTTAAACATTCGCGCTCCTGCCTACGCGTACACTTACATATCCTAGATATATAAACACACACACACACACACACACACACACACACACACACACAGGCTCTGTCGGTAGCTCAGACTGTACTGCATCAACTAACAAGAAGGCATTGCCTTGTGTTGACGCAGTTGTGGCTACTACTTACAAAATAAACACCCTGTACTCTGAAGTGCGCGTAAATAATACTTAAAGTCCCGCTTCTACCTTACAGAAAGCACAATGTGCTTCCACTGCAAAGTCCAGAGAGTTGACATCTTTTATGGAAATTATCGCTGTAAATGCCCCGGAACTACACAACAAACACACGCACTCAGTGAGAAACGTAGAGTATTTTAGCGCTGAATTGGGTGGTACATGCAGTAACCACTGCCCTATGAAAGGCTAGTGTTACGTATTCCGTTTCTTCTGTCTCTATTTTTTATCTATTCTTTTTAACATTCATGGAAAATGTGTCTATGGGGGCCGAATCTTTTAAGTTTCTCCTAAAATATGACCGGTCCTCCGGTCCGTATCCTAAAGGCACCTTTCCTAAAATATGAGTTTAGGCCTTCTGCTGTTTCGCGATTATTTTTACCTATCCTGGAAGTACAGAAGAAGTAAACGACTATTTTCATAATGCTTACTTTCGAAAAAGCATCATGTTTCCGATTATGCTTGCTCCACCTATAAATTTTCAATCCTTTACGACTGCTTAGTTTTGACCTCCGCTACGCCCAATCCACGTAGCCTATGTTGGCCCACTGCGTACAAATCGGCAGTGATTTTCTAAATACTGTTCCGAAATATCAAAAGTCTCTAAATACCGTTCATATTCGGGAAATTTCACCCCGTCGTTTGCGTACTTTGTGCCTAATACACTATACTCCGGTAGCCGGCGCTGCTTTCGGAACGTAGCTCAGTCGTTATAGCGACTCGGTACAGGCAGGACGGTCCGGGGATCGAATTCCGGTGGGGGCGAGATTTTCTGCACACGTTCAGACCGGCCTTGGGGCCTACCCAGCTTCCTATACAATGGGTACCGGGTCTTTCTCGGGGGTAAAGCGGCCGGGGCGTGGCGTTGATCACCTAACACCATCTAGCGCTGAGGTTAAAGAAAGAGTACAGCTATACACCTCCACCTCTGGGCCTTGGTGGCCTGTTGTAGAGTAAACTTTACTTTACTGTGTTGATCATATAACAGACGACAGAAACACCCCAAAATAAGAACAGTATTTTGAAATATCACCCGTCTTCTAACCCCTTTAGAAATGAATAAAAATCTCCTTCTCGGGACTTGGCGAAGGACAAGTATTAGTGTTACCGTTGGCGGTCTGTCAATCCAGTTATGTAAAATATGGCTATATTGTTGCTGCAGAATAATGATAGGGGACGGTGCTACACGCACCGACTGCACTCGGTGTGAAGCCAGCGGGGCGAGAGCTAAATATTGCAAATGGGGGAACCGTTGGAGCGCCGAAAATCGGGGGCCAAGTATCGTTGAATTAGCGTACACATTGGAAGAACACATCAGACGAACCGGAACATAGCGACGTCAACAAGTTAGGAAGTGTAAACGCATTATAAAGACTGACTGGAACATGCGACGTGATCGAGTAAGGAAACGTACGCTTACTGCAAGAACTGCCCGGAATGTGATGATTTCAAAAAGGTAGGAAGCGTATAAACCTGACTGAAACATTTTTTGACGTTTTTCTGACCGTGCATCTCCGTATAATGTTTTGCTGATCGTGCATCTCAGTATAATGTTTTGCTGACCGTGCATCTCAGTATAATGTTTTGCTGGCCGTTCATCTCAGTATAATGTTTTGCTGACCGTGCGTCTCAATATAATGTTTTGCTGACCGTGCATCTCAGTATAATGTTTTGCTGAACGTGCATCTCAGTATAATGTTTTGCTGACTGTGCATCTCAGTATAATGTTTTACTGACCGTGCATCTCAGTATAATCTTAGTAATTAATCAACTCAATACACAAATTCTTCTTTTATAATAAGTTTATTATATGCTTCTACATGTTTCGAGCACTATGTGCTCATCATCAGGAGGTCAAAATTGTATTATACAGCATCTGCTATCATCACACCTGTAGGTGGCCGTCCCGTGCACAGGTCCTCTCCCAACCTGTGCACGGGACGGCCACCTACAGAGTGTGATGATACCAGATGCTGTATAATAAAATTTTGACCTCCTGATGATGAGCACATAGTGCTCGAAACATGTAGAGGCATACAATAAACTTATTATAAAACAAGAATTTGTGCATTAATTTGGTTAATTACTAAGATGATTGAAACATGGCTAAAAGAACAATTTAGGAGGACACACACAGTGCAACAATTTAGACGCACTTGCTCATGTTTGTTTAATTATACTGAGAAGCGTAAAAACATAGTGAAAACGTAACATTTTGTGGAAAGCAAATATTTCGATGAACTCTACAAAGTTTATCCGAAATAGTTTTCGCACCAACAAATATTTGGTGATTTACGAGCGAGTCATGCGTAACACGCGTGCCGAAAAGAGTGTAAGGCTTCATTTAAGTCGAACGTTTTGTTTCTCGATTTAAATAAAAACTGCATTTTTTCGTCAAATTTTAGTAAAACCTGATGAATTAAATTTAATTATAATCCGTCCATAGGTTATTAAGTTACTGGGTGCCGGCTGAAAGACAGAGACAAGCGAAGCTAGTAGGTTCTTGTTTACAACATTTGGTTGAAAAACGTACAAAAATTCATTGTGGAGACACAGATTAAGTAACAGTGCAGAAATAATCCAATATGCTTTTCCCCACACAGTGCAATAACAGAATACTTGCTACATGTTTCTCATATAGCCCTCCCGACTTAAATTCAGTAGTAACAAATTTTGTGCTTTGTATACATATAAATTAACCACTGCCACCGGGTGACAACCCAATTGCAGTTAATAATAATAATAATAATATGTAACTACATTCCTCATTAAAAATTAAAGTTTTTAAACTAATAAATAATGGCTAAAGCTATCCCTATACAGGTTTGGACAGGCCTCTATGCTTCCAGGAAGATGAAGTTCCCAAATTTCCAAACAATCGCCTCATGAAAGTGGTAATGTTGTCAGCCCTACGCACCGGCCGCCTTTACTCCCCCCAGAAAATATTCCCGCTACTCATTCCTTTTAGAGGCTGAATCGACCCTAGGGCCATATTGCGATCGGAAGGATCAAGTCAATAAAAAATTCTAATGATTCCATCGGGAATCGAACCCTCGACTTTCTGGTAAGTTATAAATAAGACTATAGAAGTATTTATACAAACTGACAAAGGCGATTGTCTGCGAAATATACCTGCCCGTTAAACAATCCCAAAATATCAAACGTGTTGTTGCCCTAAGCGTAATGCCTGTTGTGGTTAATCTGAAAAATAAATACGTATTTTGTAGCTGATTAACAAAATGTTGAAAGAGAAGGGAAGTGACTCACGCAAACTGTCGAAAGCTTTAGAGAGATAATCAGATCCTTTCTGACAATCATATAGAACGTGTAAATAAATTCTGAGGGCAAAATAATTAATTTCAATATTAATGCAGGTTACTCAATTACTACACCAACCACTGCACATATATAAAATTTACACATTAAAATATTAAAAACGCTCCGACATATTTCGGTCCTAAGACCATCATCATGGAGCTATATATTCCTTGCTAAAGTCACACTAGAAATAGTCACAGATTAATTTCGTTGTGCAAGTTGGGTGTTGTGGCAGCATGCCGTGTTGTGTAATGTTATGTTGCGAAGAGTGCCCTGCTACGGATGTGCATTGTGTGCTTCGTTAAGTGAGTATCACGCAACGAAGCACACAATGCACATCCGTAGCAAGGCACTCTTCACAACATAACATTACGCAACACGGCATGCTGCCACAACACCCAACTGGTACAACGAAATTAATCTGTGACTATTTCTAGTGTGACTTTAGCAAGGAATATATATCTCCATGATGATGGTCTTAGGATCGAAACATGTCGGAGCGTTTTTAATGTTTTAATGTGTAAATTTTATAAATTTTATATATGTGCAGTGGTTGGTGTAGTAATTGAGTAACTCGACAACATGCACGGTGTAACAATGAAAGTATTAATGCAGGTGTTTTTAACAATCACTTCTTTGTTTGTACAGGATTAAACGCGCTTTTTAATGCTCTTGAAATTAAGCCATATGATTGTAAAATTAAATTACTGCACACTGACGACTCCAACCGTGCTCAGATCCAGTCACTGTCACACTGCAGTACACGCGACAGTTAAACAGCCGCACTCTCTGTCGTTCTGCAATGTTATAAGTAAACAAGTCAGAAATAACAATTTCTTCTCAAAATTGGGAGAGTTTAGCATTACAGTATGTCTTCTGCACGTGTTCTGCGTGTTTTTTCGTTTACACACATGTATGAATTCTGCACGTGTTACGTACTCTTCTAGAATCAATACTCGGCCCCTACTTTATGCAGTCCTCCATACCGGAGGGCAGAAGGCGTTGCCGCTAAATTAGGCGCAGCTTAGATTTCCCGTACGTGAGAAGAAAATTCTTCTGTTTTACGTACAAATGTGGGCCTACGATGGTTTGTAAATGTAAATAAATTACTTCGTACTGACATTTCTTAAGATGCTGGTTTAAAATAGCAATCTAAAATGGTCATATAATTTTATCAAAGATTTAAAGAAAAGGTGTATAAAAATATTCAATTTCAAACCTGAGGGTAAGAAATCATTTGGCAAGTTTATGTTAGGTGGGATAATATTAAAGTGGGGTTCTACAAGCAAAGAATGTGGGAAATGGTAGGAATTCAGAGTACTATGGCGGCTCGCATGAATGCAGTAATAACTGGAATTTGCTTGCCTATCTCTTTAAGGCAAACTTCTCAAGCAATTTGCTTAATAGGCTGCGGATTGGGAAAGAGAGAAATCTTGGTTCAATTTGTGGCAAGTGAAAGGTATTTTTCTTTCATTCAAAGCGAGCAACCTTCTTCCGAGTTTCAGTCCAAGTAGTTAGGAAGTTAAGAATTTGTGGTCCTATACCTCCACTGCCACATACGCCTCCCTGGCGTGCACAGAGCATGGGCAAAGTCGGATTGCATGCTTTTTTTGTATACAGATGGTTACATATTTTCAAAATCGTCCCTATTAAAGCACGCGTGTTCTGAATTTGTGACTGCGTCCTGTTTAGATGCTCATTGTGTAGGTACAAAACAATCAGTTTATGTTTAGTTTTAGAAAAAGTACTTATATAAAATGCGCATTGTTTATTGATGTTGTAATTGCTTCCTATGCGACCACAATGCTTCATGAAGACACATTTCTCCTCGCGCCGTGCCCCGCCCTAGTAGCAGCATAGCGGTTACGAATTCTACAAGTGCTTTCGGTCTCAATTCTGAAAACGTCAAAGATTATTTGTCCAGTGACGTGTATGAGACCTCTGCAGACCACTCCGTGCGGGAGAACCAATGGGTAAAAACGGCCCCCAAATGTATACAACACAAAAAAAATGTGGGGATATTAGGGATGGATTCCTTGTTTATGAAAGAACTCAGTATTCAGGACCCCTGTTTTCAGATCTCGAGGAAGGTCGCTAATACGTAATTAGAGGGGGCCCTGATTATCGAGTCGCCTGTGGGGCGGGGGGGGCAATGGTTATAGAAGCCATTACTTTAATTTAATTCATTCATATTCTGTTCTAGACAGGGTAGTCTCACTTAAATTCACACAAATCGTAACTGACTATTGTCTGAATATTCCCAGCGAACTACGTAACGAGATTAAACGACTGCAAAGAACAAGGACGTGTCTCTGCAGCTGATTGAGGAAGGGGTACATCTCCCACTGGGGCGGCCGATATGTTCGACCTTCGTGAGAGGAAAGATGGACGGAAGAATCTCTCTGCGGCCGTTACCGGGACGCCAGGAAGTCGCTACGACCCTCTCCCTCCGTCCCTCGCGCCCCCAAATTCTGGAGCTTTTCATCTTGTTCGCAAGCCAAGTTTTCAACATGGATCGATATGGGTAAGCTGAAGCCTTACAACAGTGATCTTGTTGACCAAACTTTGTCTCAGTTTGCTTGTCGCTCGACGTAATAACGTCAAGCCTGCCATATATCACACCGTCACTGAAGGATCGCAAGCAAATGGTGTGAACCTCCCTCGACAAGCCTCCTTCTGCCTCAGGGATTTGATTTTTTAATGTGACTATTATTAGGTGTTCATGTTTTATTCAGAGCTATGATGCTGCTGTTGCTGCTTGCGGTAACTGCATTAAAACAAAAGCAAGTTAAACTGCATAGAATAATGGTGGCTGACTGAACATGGGCGTCGTTGTGATGACGATCACTCTTACGGAATGGCCGCTTCTGTTTATCGCGCTTCGTGGCCCCGGTAACCACTGCAGTGCCAACCCCAACGCCCCAGTCAACGCATACGCTGATGTAATCCACACACTTGCAGGTGAGGACTGACTCCATATAGCCAGAAGAGCAGAGACATAAACATTTTCATGTATTACGTTTCTGTATCTCTCTTCTATATAAAGCAGGCTTTGTGGTTACAAACTCTGTTTCGTGCGAAATGTACGATTAATTATGTCAGTTGCTGACCATCCCTCTCTGTGAAACAAGCAAATTGTGCTATATTCTTTCACCGTCTCCCTCGTTTTAAGCAACCTACAAAAATTCAGCTACAGATAAATATTTAATTATCTGCGGGGACATGTGTTGAAGCGAATCTGAATTTAAAGGAGACGTTGCTAGGCTCCTACGAAAAATTGTGAAAAGCGACTATTAGTTTCGTCATGTCTGTCTGTCTGTCTGTCCGCCAGCAAGGAAGAGCTCGGCTCCTACTGCAAGAATTTTTATGAAAACTGATATTTGATTATTTATCGTAACTATGACAAGAACATTAAACTTTCATTAAAATCTGACTAGAATAATGGGTACTTTACATGAAGACCAATAAACGTGTTTGATCACATATTTTGACGTTTTGCTGACCGTGCATCTCAGTATATTTATCCCAGTATTTAACCAAATTAATGCACAAACTTTGTTTCACAATAAGTTTTATTTCATGCCTCTACATGTTTCGAGCACATGTGCTCATCATCAGGAGGCCAAAATTGCATTACACAGCCTCTTGTATCATCACACCTATAGGTAGCCGTCTCGTGAACCAGACGGCCACCTATATGTGTGATGATACAAGAGGCTGTGTAATGCAATTTTGACCTCCTGATTATGAGCACATGTGCTCGAAACATGTAGAGGCATGAAATAAAACTGATCGTGAAACAAATTTTGTGCATCAAGTTGGTTAAATACTGAGATAAAAAAGTTTTTGATCACACCCCGCTCATTTCCTCTTAGAATGAGAAATGTTGCAGACAAAAGTTGTAGAAAAAATCAAAATACAAATTTTATATTCTATATTTTTTTTACGAAAATCGTGCCGTTTATGAGATAATTTGGAAAAAAATATTGTAGAGCCGGACAAGCCACAGATGACAACACGGCACATGCGCATTGCATGGTGGATAACTAAGGATAAGTACATACACACAGAATGTGTAATATTTATTACTTTCCCTGGCATAAATGGTTGCACGAACACGTCCCAATGTTACGTTATACTTACACATACATGACCTGTCTTGTTTATAATTATAATTATAATTACTCTTCACATACCCAAAACAGAAATCTCCCAACATTAACACAAATCACTCAATTATTATACCAACCAATGCACTTATATAAAATTTACACATTAAAACACTAAAACTGCTTCGACATGTTTCGGTCCTAAGACCATCATCAGGGAGCTGTATTTCTTTGCCTGGCTAAAGTCACATTAAAAGCCACATTAAAACCAGTCATAAATTAACTTCGTTGTACAGTAGGGTATTGTTGCAATACCCTACTGTACAACGAAGTTAATTTATGGCTGGTT
>Ga0136643_10009308_pt1 | contig 14448 bp, 12 predicted proteins | sample TergutLab28metaG_FD_96883 | JGI IMG/M metagenome (GOLD analysis project Ga0136643, IMG submission 96883) | Labiotermes labralis P1 segment gut microbial communities from Petit-Saut dam, French Guiana - Lab288 P1 (version 3) (version 3) | ecosystem: Host-associated > Arthropoda: Insects >... | reverse complement strand
TTATCTCCGTAACCGTTCAACTTTGGATATAGGTGTTTTGGGTTATATCGGTATACTTTAACATAAGGAACACTCTCCCGAAGTCTGGCACATTCCTCCTGGGACACCCTGTATATATATCGCCTATGAACTTCACACATTTCTCGGAAATGCATACTTCTGCCTCACGTTGTACGAGTGCTTTCGATTAATACTATAGGTTTCAGGCTAAAACGTGACTGTATTAAATACTGCAGACGTATTACATATAGGTCACGTGTTATCTTCAAGCGTGTGGGCGGACATTATCACCAATGCAAAGCCCTGACGCTATTCATAAAAATGGTTATCTGAAAATTAGAAATTAAAAAGCATAACCGATTTGTGTACGTGAAAGTTATTAGCCACACGATCTTTGGGGAAACATGGGTAAAAGGAATGCATGGAAAATGGTTATACGTACGTACATTAACATTTTAAAATTAGTTTGATAATGCTAGTAGGACTTCACGTATGTCAAAATATACACACACTGCAATGCTGTCGTCTCACATAGAAGTTAAAATTGTACAGGAACCTGCCAACACCTCGTCACTTCTTACAGGCGTGATTACGATAATGCTACAATCCGTTCCTTGCCTATATGAGCAACGTTTCATTATTATTATTATATTGTAAATTTCGCTGGTCTGTATTATATTATGGCATGTCTGTGACGGTTCTATGGACTTACGTTAATGCGTGGATGTGGCAATATTGTGTGACTGTGTTGTACGGAGACAGTAAGATAAATCAGTATTATATAGTTACACATAACCACTACGATTGTCAACACTTACATTTTTCGGCACCAAGATATCGTCCTCAGGGGGTGCCGAAACATGTAAGGGTTGATAATGTGTCAGAAATGGTGTATCAGTGTGTATCTGTTGGACGTGGATTGTAAAAACACGCACGGTACGAATATCGTAAAATTTACTACGATTGTAATATTTATTAAACTTGTATTGGACCGAAACATGCAGCACTTGGACAGTTCTCAACAAACAACATCCTAACTGCGAGAGTGATATGGACAACGGCCCTGCCATGTCTCAAACGGTGTAGTCTCCAGCCTTTGACGTCGGCGTGTCGGAATCAAGCGGGCCAGTATATGTGGGGTATGTGGCGGACAAAGTGAAACATGTTTTTTCCCCTAGAACTTACGCTTTTTCCCGTCACTATCACTATACCAGTGTTTTATAATCATACATTCACGCACCATCGAAGCTATATAAACCGAGTAACTGGCAGCTTTATTAAATAATACACTAAAAATACATTGAAACAAAGAAAAAAGCCCGGTCTATGTGTTGAATGAAGTTAAACTGGGAAAATGATGACAGAGAGAGTAAGGAAAACAGTGGCTGAACTCAACAGAAGCTAGATGCGCCCTGGGGAAATGGATGGATGAATGGACTTCATAACCGTATATCGGGCATGCCAAAAGACAGAAGTATCAGTACCGTAAGGAATATCTTGACTAGGTGAACAATAAAACATATGAGACCGTACCGTTTGAGAAGTGGAACGACTTGCACCTTGAAGTTACAGGCTTAACAAGAAGACGAAATTTGCGGTTAAGGAATCGGCTTATAAGAGGCACAGTCTTGATTTATACACACTTTTTCAGCTGTTTTAGAGTCTACTGCTCGAGTTGGAAATGTCGTTGACCGACCGAACTGAACTAAACAGTTGGCAGACACTACGTCAGTGTGACGCAACATAAAACTCTGTTGCTTAGCAACAAAGACAGTTTACTATTTATTAGTCATTTAATTTAATTGGTTTCTCTTTTTTCCATGCACAAAGCGTATAAAATTATAACACGACCTAAGAGCTGAATAATAGCAAGATATTCACATGGACAGTTTATATTTTTTACTAGATTGAAAGTTGTCTCAATTGCAATGGTCATTCCAATAACGATATTAAATTAAGCTTGAATGAGAATATAAGTTGTGTTCCGACATTTGATTTATCTATTTATCGTTTATTACATAACGAAAATAAAAAAAACTAAGTATCGTAAGCATCATCATGAACGATGTAGAGTTAGGCTTAACTGTGTGTTCTTAAGCATTTAGTCTTTCGATACCATATTCAGGCGATAGGATATCCCCGTTAAAAGAGTGTAAAATCCAGTGCCTAAATTCCTATTTGTTACCATTACTGTGGGTGTTTTAGTCAAATCTTTTTAAATTCAGAAGTAAGAAATTATTACTTTTGTCATATAATATTTGGACCTATCTGAGGTCAGAATTTAAGCCTAATTGGAAACTTACACTTTAAAGAACTGATTTTAATACACCCAGAAATAAATGCGAGGTTTGAGGTTCTCGTGGCGATGACGAGTGGTTTTCCCGTCGAAATTCAGTCGGTATGACCACTCTTCCAGCACATCTCAATCTTATTGGTTTCACCAAAGAGTCGGCTACACGAGACAAAAATCACTAAATTGATGATTATGAAGTGTCTTCAATTGTGCGCTTATGCAGTTTGTAGGTTAATTCCTCTTAGTTTCAAATATTTTCCTGGGCACTTTTGTTTCTTGTACATAACCTACTTCAACATATGTTTTCTGAAACTACGGTTCATAATGATACAAAACAAGCGGTGAAATTATAAATTTCGACTCTATCCTGAAGATGAAGGTACTGCATTTCTTTGAAACTTTGGTACCCACCTGCCAGAATTTACGTTTTCATGACTCCGACGGCAACAATATCAGTTGTACACATGTTTGTCGACAGTCGAGGCGAATTCCTTCTAAGATTATGATCGAAAGACACAACAATACAAACAAAAATACAGGAACAGAAAAATTTAGATATTAATAAGACCAGGCCCTCCTAAACTCTATTTTCCATTTTTCCCTTTGCTAATTGAATGGTTTCTTTAGGAGCAGCAACCTTACATTAATCTCTATATTATCAGAATCTGACACTTTTTAAAATACAGGCAGATTATCCCACATCCAGCTTCCACTTCAGACAGAATTTACTATATTACTACAATTCTTTGGGGACCACGGTAGCACAGTGGTTAAGGTGCTATGCTACAAATCGGAAGGTCGCTGGTTCAATCCCAGCTGGTATCATTGGAATTTTTCATTGACATAAAATCCTTTCGACTCAGCCTCTAACAGAAATGAGTACGAGGAGCATTTCCTGGGGGTAAGGGCGGCCGGTGCGTAAGGCTGACAATTTTACCACCATCCTGTGCCGTTGCCATGAAATCTGGGAACCTTAACTTCCTGGAACCCTCTGGGCCACTCCAGGCAGGTAACGGGACTGTTTTAATTTTACCTTACTACAATTCTTTAAGACGAATATTATTTTAATATGCCGACAATAATATATAACCAGGGCAAAGTGATCGTTTTAGACCCTGTAAACAGACCCATTAAATTACCCAACAAGTCTTCAATCAATAGACTGAAGTCAATAATATTATAACGTCATTGTAAGCGAAAGTGACAATACAATGGGATAGAAATGATGGCACCTTAATAAAGATCTATTTTATAGATAATTACCGAAACAGTGCTTATTCTCCACAATACTCAGATAATCAATGATCGTAATAATTGCAAATGAACAGTTCACTAGCCCATAATGTGTTTTGGCTGAGGTTGGTCTACCCGCGCGTATTGTTTTCGCTGTGAACATCCTCGCTGTAGCGTAATCAGCAGATAAGGAAGAGTCTACGACAGTACACTTCCCACTTCCTGCTGCAAAGGAAACAGCTGGCAGAACATACGGAGTCCCTGCATTACTGTGCGCATATGTAAATCGTAAAACTTGGTAACAGCAAACTGCGAGTTTTATGAACATCTTTGAAGATTACTTTGCTTCTGTAGACTATTGACCTCACTGTTGTATACATTTTAATCGTGCTATAAATAGATCAACTATCACATCAGTAGCTTCATGCCAAAACAGCCGATGGTCGACAAATGTATCAGTGAAGTCATGCATTAGCCGATCGTCTTAAACAATGTGCAAAACCCTGCATGAACAGCTTGAATAGAAAGTCGTAAACAAATGTTGGTAAATTCCTGCCGACAGACAATTCACAGACCTCTCTGAAGTATCGCCTTAGTTTAGGCGTCTGGAAGAATAATAGAAGAAAAACATGAAGGGCTGTGGGCTGGGCTGTCGGATTTAATTTTCAGGCAGGTGTCTGAGATTTCTGTCTTCACCATATCCATTATGATCCTATCAGAGAACTGTCTTCCCGGACGTGAAGATGCGAGGGGTGTCAAGCTGAACGCGCATCTACGACTACAGCCGATGTCAAAGAAGCGTGAAAATTTACGTCCACTTGCGTGTGTGTATGTCCTCATGGTGTGTATATATATGCCAGATAAACATCGATTTCTTTACAACCGTGTTATCGCGATGGATGATGTTAAAAGGGTGCAAATTACAAATGTTACACGATGCACGTAGTTCAAAACAAGGTGTTACGTGAAACAACCAAGACAATGCAACAGATGTTATGTTGTGTGAAGCACGAACAGACAGCAATCTAGGACGATTAAGCTCGTCAGTTAAATTGTTATGGGTAATCTTGATACGGAATGTTGGGATTCCCGTAAAAGTCACGCAGTTGCAAACCTCGCTGCAAATTATTTCGCTTCTCATTAGCTTGTTTTTCTACATTAGCCCACATGTCGGACCTTGCGAGACTACGCTAATTGTTAACGGTTCGGATAGGTGTGTGCGTGTGTGTGTGATTTATATTTGTCGCTTGCAAGGCGGTAATCCTTTATATTTGTCTTATGGGTTGTTACACCATGTCATAGAGGTGGATACAAACGTTTCGGAGGGAATTCCTGCCTCAACTTTCAGGCCCTACTCTTAAGTATTTATAGTGAGATAATGTGGTTTGTTACACGGTGTAGTCGTGACGGTAGATAACAAATTTTAGGATAGAAAGGCCTGCCTCCATCTACAGGGCCTGCTCCGAAGTGTAGGCAAATCCACTTACAACAAATCACTAGCTGTAGATTTAATTTCTTGATCACTATACGATGTCCTTGGCCTACAAAATATCCGATAAAACTTTGCGTGCAGTGGGGGTCATTATTAAGATAATAATCGTTGATTAAAACAAAATGAGTGGCACATATCACGTGCGTTAACGACGCTGCTTTAACTGTGCATACAGGGTTATTAAAAATGATTGTCGGGGTCATACACAATACACTCCAGACGCAACCCCTGTGATTTCTTTATGTGGGGTGACGTCAAGGATCAGGTTTATGTTCCTCCTCTTCCCGCAATTATCCCGGAACTGAAGGTACGAATCAGAACCACCATTGAAACCATCACCGCCGACATGCTACAAACAATTCGGAACGAACTCGATTATCGTGTTGATGTTTGTAGAATCACAAAGGATGCACATATAGAGCACCTGTAAGGTATGTAACAAAAACTTGGAGTGTTGTTCTATTAAATAAAAAAAAATACTCCTATCTCAAGTGTATTGTGTATGACAAATTGTTAAAACCCCGACCATCATTTTGAATAACGCTGTATTTTATATAGCGTCGAATGAGGTGGGAAAATGACCATGACTAGTGAAATAAGGCTACTGATTTGAAGTAGGCAGTCGTGGTTTACTTTAGGTTTTGTCCTGGAATTCTGCTGGAGCGCGACGGGGAAAAGATGAGAAGTCCCAGGAAGCTTGTTTATATGGTCTGAAAAAAAAGAAGCTCAGGCAATTGCACAACAGCATTGTTTCCATCACCTGAATATAATGAATGAAACTCCCGAAATATTTGTTCTGTGGAAACCAGAGAAATAATGTGTGGAGGTAAAGAAAAGGGTATGGAAGTACAAGGCTATAAGGAGCCCATTCCAATGGCTATCAAGTCCGAAAAAATTTCATTCGCGGTACAACTCAAGGCATTTCGGCCACAAAGCCACACGCGTCTTAAAGTTATTGAAATGTTGAGTCAAACGTCAGAAACTCGAAACACTCATCTGCGTGGCATAATAAAGCAGCTGAACAGTCTCTGTACACTGCAACAGAGTCACATGTCATTTTACACGGAAACTTGTTGGTATTACAACCCCAAAAACAAAGCTGAAAATGCGATTTGGTTTATCGTTTATGAAGCACAATACTACGTTGTAGGCCTACAGCCGATTTGCATCAAAGGAATCATAATTTTATTCCCGGAAAGGGTAAAGATTTTTTTTGTCTCGAAATCGTCTACCCGTCCTGCGGCCCGCGCAACAACTTGTTCAATGGATAACGAGCGCTCTTTCTAAGGGTACTGCGGACGGAGTGTGAATGTGGTCACACGCCTCCATCTACTACCGAGGTTAAGAATGCATAGAGGTGTTCTTCACTCTGCCATACACATTCATGTCGTGGTGTTGAAATGAGCACAGGAAAATATTACTTTAACATATGGACCAGGCGGGCCAGGTAGCTCAGTCGGTATAGTGACTGACGACGGGCTGGACGGTCCGGGAACGAATCCCGGTGGGGACGAGATTTTCCGCCCGTCCAGACCGGCCCTGGGGCCCACCCAGCTTCCTGTACAAAGGGTACCGGGTCTTTTCCGGGGGTAGAGGCGGCCGGGGCGTGGGGCTGACCCCCACCCCATCTAAAGTGCTGAGGTCCTAGAAAGATTAGAGCTATACCTCTACGCACCCTAAGGGCCTTCGTGGCCTACAAATGTGTGAAAACCTACCTATATATGGACCAGACCTTTGTAACGTTCGATGCGCTGAATATCTTAAGATGAGTGTTAAATAAAGCCAGTGAATTCTGGTTAAGAAGAAAAGGGATATAGAAGTACAAGGCCAGAATGAAAATTAAAGCACTGCTTAGAAGCAAGCCACGTAATTAACTCCAATGAGCAGTGTCCTTCTTGACGAGACAACAGGTGTTGTAGCTTTTCAGTTATTGACGAAACGCCTCGCCTCGCATGCAACCCGAAGCTTCATTATCTTGCTCACAGCAGCTTTCCACTTATCCCGAAACTAACCCCCACCTTCATATTGCCTGTTATTGTGTTTTCGTGGAAACTACAACTTCAGTCAGCGTTCAGTTTGCAATGCATGGGCTGTAGGCTTACTGAAGAAGTATCGCCAGACACATAGCCTGGGTACGACGTTCCTTTGGGTTAAGAAGATGCAATTTGATCTCAATTGCTTTGCGCCCAATTGGAGATTCGTTTATTTACAGATTAAAGTGACCTTCTGTTTATCCAAATACCATCAACCACAACTCAGAATCAACTATTTAATGCTTCAAACAGTCCGCTCATATACAAACGCTGGCCTGTTTGATAGACTGAATAAAAGGGATTCTAAATTATAATTGATGGTGCTTTAATGAACATTGGGTAATACAAGGATGTTCCTTTTTTAATCTGTGTTAAGGTAGTTAGTTCCAGTTTAAAGTTCCTTCACTCAAGATGTCAGTTCCACTTGAAGGTTCATTCATTTAAATTTCCTGGCACAGTGTGCACAAATCGCAAATTCCTGGCTAGTTTTTATGTCACGACTTCTGCAGTACGACTTGACATATTAGTGTTATCACTGTTCGTACCCCGCTACGTGTTTCAGAGTGGTAGACTGACCTTATCAACATGACTCGTTATTTAAACGCTGTCATATGCTTGACTCCCTTTACGGTTGCAATGTTCATCAGATTCTTCTGGCGACCTCTTAATGGAGTTTTAGGACGATAAGGGACCCGCGACGTTTGAGTCATTATATGTCTGGCAACGAGATGAACGACTTGGACTCAGTTCATGGCAAGAGCCGAAGGTGGATCAGAGTGCAGTCCTCGGACTGACATAGGGACCAACCCTGCCTCTTGCCGCCGGTATTCCAAGTCGACTACTGAGAGCTGTCTCACAAAGGATTAAGCGGCCGGTCTGTGAAACTGACCGTTCACTTCTATCTAGTAGCGTTGTCAAGAGGGGTGGAGCTGTATTTTCACTTTTCTATTAACAAAGTGTGTCCTAACAGGTGAAGCTGTATTTGTACTTGAACTTGTAATCGCGTTCTCCTTCGCTAGTGTCCAAAATGACGTAATGACTCAGTACTTACGCGAAGAATTACACTTGATCTTATTTTAAAATTTAATATCTCCCCCCCCCCCTAAAAAGAGGAAAATATAGATCACAAAATTCTGCCACTTAATAACAAGATAGGCAATATACGTATAATGTAACATTGTGGCGCGTTCGTGTAATGTTTATGCTTTCTCGTGTATCCTAACAGCATCATACCAAATCACTCCAAATGAGCGCTTTTAAGTAGATTTAATATCGCCGCCAACAGTAAAACATACTTAGGTCTTCATGTATAATTGCCCGATATATTTGCGCTATTTAGCAAAATTTGGACTTATTTGACAGATTTTCATAAAAGTTCCCAATATCAAGTTTCACAGAAATCCGTCTAGTGGGAGCTGCGCTTACACATGCGGAAGAACGGACGGACATGAAGCTAATGGGCGCTTTTTGTTACACTGGGAACGCGTCTAAAATGAATTTCCTGACAGTTATCAGTTAAAACATAGGCATTCGGCAATACAACAGCCCAGTTATTCGTCACAGCGTTGACAATTCAAAGAACAGCAGATACGGTGCGTGATCAGTTGATTGTTTCTTTCAGCCACAGTGTGGCTGTTCAATCCACCACGCATAGAGACTCCCCATGGAGCCGTATTTGCCATCCTGTACTTCTGTTTAGTCTGTTTGACTGCTCAATCAATTGGGACTGTGTAAATAAAGCTAACATACGGTAGCTAAGTAAGCCTTGATACTGGAGGTCTTCCCTCTGCACGCTTCATATGTACGCGGGTCTATTAATCACTAATGACGGGCTGTCAAGCACCTCACCAAGGGAAAATTAGTTGTAATAATGAATCACGTAGACAAAGCTTGGCAGCCGTTTCACGCGTGCGTGATCTGTCTAGTGGAACAGTTAAATCGGTTGAATGACTCGTAACGCTTTCAAAGAGAAATTCGTCTTACTATTGTTTATTGTTTTATATAAAGACAGGATGATCATGAAATATAGACCGTCCCATTACTTCCTTGCATAGAAAAAATCAGTCCTATTAGCCAATCTATCACCACCCCGCGAGAAGGGATATATAGATGCAAACTAGTAAATACTCGAGAAATAAAGGAAAGGATTACAACAGTCAAGCACAACAGTATTTCATAAAGTTCTTGAAATATATTAATAACAATATGGGCTAAATGTTTCGACTCACATCGAGTCATCTTCAGACCTTCAAGATATAGATCCAGACATAAAAATGTTTACTGCATTGTGAGATTTGTATGTCTGGATCTACATATTGAGGGCCTGAAGATGGCTCGATGTGAGTCGAAACATGTAGCCCATATTATTATTAATATATTTTAAGAACTTTATAAAATACTGTTGTGTTTGACTATTGTGATCCTTTCCTTTATTTCTATACTTCAAACACTTCGGGATGGTAAACGCAAAGTTTAAAAAAGTAAATACTAGTAAGAAATAAACTATAAACCGATGGCAGGGAGAGAACATCGGAGTTCCCATTTATGACGCAGCAGCTGCAGTTAAAATTAAATTTCAGTTAAGTAAGAACCCTGCAAGTTTGAGACAATGACTAGGGTTATGAAAGATTTCTGTTGTGAGATGTAACAGGCGAATGTTTTCGCGTTTCCGATAACCTGATGACCAGCAGGGCAAGAAAAATCACTTGCAATTCTTTTTTTTTTTTCAGACGCTGTCTGCCTTATGTTATACTTTGTTTTTCTCAGCTGATTTTTGTCAGAAAAACATAACAGTTTGGAAAATTTTCCACTCGTCGTCACGCCCTGCATATTCCTACCCGATAATCCATACAGTGGATATCTGGGGCAGCGGCTGCTGGACTGTAAGGCTCTCCAGTCACTCCTTACTGCCGAAGTGTGAAAATACCTATAGTGTAACTTCAAATTAGCCCAGCAAGGTCTAACATGATTCAGAGATGCCCGTAGCACGCACATGCGACTGTGATTCATCCTTGACATTGCTGACTATCTTTCAGTACAGATCATACTGTAAGAGCACTAACTGAGCTTCCTGTCGACTGGGTACCAGACACTTCCAGGGACAGCAGATTGCCTGAACGTAAAACTGAACTCACCACTATCTTTAATAATAATAATATAAAGCTTAGGAAAGACCGAATAAAATAGAACGGAACGACAGCTGGAATCATGTACTGTACAGCAACAGAGCTGGACAGCTTGAAGTACGCGTGTGTTCTGTGCAGAAACAGAGCTAGACAAGTTTTCGGAAAAGTCCGCTACCTCCATCTTCAGGACAGACGAAGGCAGCGGGTTTCTACGGAAAATTGCAACACGTGGTATCACATCCTGGAAAGCCATAATATTGATTTCCGATTCGTGATTTAGGTCCTCGGCGCACAAAAAAAATGTGGGCATGTGCCGTGTATCATTTCTAGGTCAGTATCCTTCCTACCAGTGTTCGTAGAAAACCTGTCTGAAGGGAAAAACAGTTCTGATCAATTTGATACTAATTATAAGCAGTTGTTGCCATATTTAGAGCGTAAAAGTTAAAAAAAGGTAGAGTTTTCCAGTGCTAATTAAACACCAGGCCGTGAAGACGTATGGTCCATGCTGTCTTGGCTACGGCACTATATGGTGGTGAGTGATTAGGTTCACGCTTCAGCCGCTTAACCTCCGGAAACCAGTGGGTAATAAACTGGGTGGGCACCAGAGCCAATCTAGACGATGTAGAGAATACAGCATTTCTTACCCTGTCCGGGAATCGATATCGATTTCCTCGGTTGTCCGGCTTCGTACTTGTTCAGAGAGAACTTCGAAAGGAGCGCAAGAAACAGAACGGCTTGAAAGAGGCTATTGTCGTTCTGAATCTCACGACCCATGGAAACAGACATGAGGTAGCCTCCTGGAGCTTCGTCTCCTGCCTGAACAGGACAGTGGTAGGAGGTACGTGGTATGCTTCAGCGCCAAAATAGGACGGCCAGCCATCGGAAGGCATGCGGTGTAGGTCCGTCCCTCCCACACGTCGGAATTTACTGGACGACCAGGGGATATTACAGTGGTAGCGTGCCACCAGTGTCGGCTGTGTTGGTTTTGCCTTTGTTGTTGGCTCCGATTCGTGGTTTGACGACAGACTACTGACCCCCTAAGTGTCACATTTTTATACCTTAGTATATTCCATAGTCTGTCTTGAAGAACGAAAAATTCCAACAAGAAATCTCTGGCGGAGTAGATTTTCTAGGAGAACCATTTCTTACAATCAGTGCACTCTTGTGTCTTGTAGTAAACAAAAACAAGACAGGCAATGTACGTATAACGCAACATTGAGGCGCGTTCGTACAACCATTGTTGCAGTGGAAAAACAATGAGTATTACACAAACTGTGTGTGCATTTCTAGTCTTAGGTATCCAGCATGCCATTCGCATGCGCCATATTATCATCTGCGGCTGCCCAGCCCTACAACAGTTTACCATATAATCTCATAAACGGCATGATTTTCGAGAAAAAAAAGGTCACTGAACATAAACTGTGTGTTTCGAGTTCCTCTACAACTTCTCTCTGAAACATTTTTCATTCTAGGAAGAAATGAGCGAGATATGATCGAAAATGTATATTGGTCTTCATGTAAAGCACCCGTTATTCTTGTTCGACTTTAATGAAAGTTGTATTTTCTCGGCAGATTTTAGAAAAATCCTCAAATATCTAATTCAATGAAAATCCGTTCAATGGGAGCCGAGTTATTCCACGCGGACGGACAGACGGACGGAGAGACATGACGAAGCTAATAGTCGCTTGTCGAAATTTTGCGAACGAGCCCAAAAAACCATTGGCGGAAGTAGTGAATTAACAGAGTGAGCTCAGAGAGGTAGGTCTGCATGTACTGTCAGGAACAGCACGGAGTTGAAGCAGTAACAAAACGTACGGTATGTACGGTAAGGTGTTAATAAGAAAATTTGTGCTTGAAGTCTGTAAATATTATATTAAACCTTTTTTATGCTATTAGCCTGTATCTAGTAAAAAAAAAGGATGAATATTTTGCGATTGTGAGTGAAGCGCAGTTGTCTCTGAACTCAGGTTGTTTGGTAGATTCTGTTTCATAAGATCCGTAAGGCAATTGACGCCGATATTGGAATTCCTACGCCAGACGTGCTATATGAGAACTCATGGGAACCTGCAGTAACAAATAAGTGCTGTCACTGCATCTTATTTGCATCCAGTCAGTATTGTATGGAATTCATGTGTGTGTAAATTCCTTTGAAGTTGAGATGCCCGTTTGTAGGATATTGTGCCGCGTCCCTAGACGATTGATGCCCACGGACGCGGCGCGTTGTCCCAGAAGAACAGAGACGTCATCTGCGCCGCTACAGAAGCCTAAAAACTCGCAACTCGGATGTCGATAATCACCTGTGATTGTGGGAAATGTTCGAAATGACATGAAAAATATTAGTTACTTACTTCTTGAGAAGCTAACCGGTTTTCAGCTAATCAAGCAATTCCCCGCATTTTATGGAACCCGAAGGTTCATTACCGCATTCACAAGTACCCGCCACCTGTCTATCCTGAGCCAGCTCGATCCAGTCCTACCCCCACATCCTACTTCCTGAAGATCCATCTTTTGCTAATTCCCTGGCTGCTGCTGTGAATGAACCTGCCCTATACAGGCTCATAGCATTCCAAATACCAAATCTCATGCCCCTTTTCCGTTGCTTAGGTCGTACCAGAGTAACATTTCAGGGCCGAGGCTCTTGAAATCATTTCGTAACAAGATACGTTTTTAGAGTGAGGCGTTGTTAGCACCTCGCCCAACCCCCAAGTTAGAGGACCACCCCTTGTCAGCTGTCCGCGACTGTTTATGCAATATATTCGCAGCAACCCTCCATATTGGAGGCCGTTCCTCCATCCGCAACCTGAGGACGCGCCATGCCGTGGTGACAGGGACCACTTATCGCGGGTGAAAACTATTATGAACTCCTAATAACAAAGAAATGGAACCTGACCTATCAGCGGCGGCAGAGGGCGTCATCACTTTAGGTGACAGGTATCTTTTAGGCTTATGCTAGGTTGAATCTCATTATGTTAGGCCTACTAGTTCACTGTCATAACATTCCGTATGTTCACCATGTTCACATTCCGTTCTAATGACGAAGCCGGATGATAATGGATGCCACGAGACAGGACACTCAGACTTGTTCTGAACTGTTACAGCAAATAGGTTGCGCGTTATTTTCTTAGCTGTGACTTACGTAACACTATAACGTAAAAGCCCAATAGGAAAACACGTAAACAGGTTCGTTGTGACGTAAACCAAGGTCAAGGAACACACTTTGTGTCAAGAAATTCACGTTCGCACGGCGTTAGTCTGAGACGTGGAAATAATGCGAACAGGAGATAAGAGTGGCGATGAATTTGTGTCTTTTGGTCTGTATACCTAAACCTTTTTGAAAATGCACCAACAAAATATTAAAATTGATTGCAGAGTTCATTAAATAAACGAGTGGTGGTTTCATCCTGTCACTGCATTAGTCAAAACTATGGTATCTCTTACAAGGTTGTTATACTTTGCTAAAGATAACAGGGCTAGAATTGTCCTTCAGCAAATGATTCCCGTAGTTGGGCACGTGAGACAGCTATTTGTGCGTTCTTATCTCACCCACGAAATAAAACGTTCATACAGGTCTTGTTAATTAACCAAGGTTATACTGAGATGCACGGTCAGCAAAACGTCAAAAGTTCATACAGGTGTTTATGTCAGTCCTTATGTTTCATCTCGGAAACTACTTACCCGACTTGGTTTAAATTTGGTTATTGTGTTTACGTCTAATTAAAAGTAGATGGATAAACTTAATATTGGTGTCATATAACACGTTGGTTGACTACAAGAATTACAAATCCATTTGTATAAAATTCTCAACAATGACATTACACAAAGGACTGACACAGAATATACGAGTAGATATCACTGTCCTGCACTTTTTGCCTGAACGACTTATTTCTGTGTTCAGTATTTAACACAGCACAAGGAGAAATAATCTGTAAAATATGCTATGCAGTGTGGTTACCTAGGTAGAGATGGATATCTATCTAAAACGAATATCTGCCGCAAATAAAATAACCCAGTCAGCGGGATACGCGAATTCGAAAATAAGAATTTCGGAAAAAGTGTATTTCAAGTGCACTACAAATTTTCTCCCTCCCCCCTTCCTCTTTTTTTTTTTTTTTTTTTTTTTTTTTTCCAAAAATTTTTTTTTTTTTTTTTTTTTTAAAAATAAATAAAAATAAATGTGCACTTTTTTTTCCCTTCACATATATTTTCCGGATGAGATTGATCAATAAATCGAGGTGAATTATCTTCATGATTTTCTATTAAATAACTAATTCT
>Ga0136643_10009305_pt1 | contig 14449 bp, 8 predicted proteins | sample TergutLab28metaG_FD_96883 | JGI IMG/M metagenome (GOLD analysis project Ga0136643, IMG submission 96883) | Labiotermes labralis P1 segment gut microbial communities from Petit-Saut dam, French Guiana - Lab288 P1 (version 3) (version 3) | ecosystem: Host-associated > Arthropoda: Insects >... | reverse complement strand
GAGATGCTACGTAGCGTGTGGCAAGAGACTGACTACAGGTGGGACGTCTGCCGCATTACCAATGGAAGTCACATTGAACCATAACTATCTGAGGTAAAACTCGGTGTGTTTTGTTACATTTTGACAGTTCAAAACGTTGTGTATGTCCTCTGTATAAATTTCTATACGCTTTCAAAGTTGTAAAGCTCTTTTTGAAACACCCTGTATATCTATATATACATACAGTCATGAACACATCAATGTTACAATTAGTATCAATATGTAAGATACAACTACATGTTTTGGCCCTGTATGTAGGCCATCATCAGGTTGTCCAAAGAACTTATTAAGTGACTATACAATATGTGTGGTAATTTTGGAAGGTGAACGAGATCTCGTCTTACATCATAAATCGCAGGATTAGTAAAAGTTGCCGACATTTACACTGATGCGTGGTTCATCATGTAAAATGCATAGGTATTCATCTTATGATCCTAGCATGTGATTAACTAAATATACTAAGGATCATAAGATGTATACCTATGCATTTTAAATGATAAACCACACATCAACATAACTGTTGGCAACTCTTACTAATCCCACGATTTATGATGTAAGACGAGATCTCGTTCACCTTCCAAAATTACCACACATATTGTTTGGTCACTTAATAAGTTCTTTGGACAACCTGATGATGGCCTACACACAGGGCCAAAACATGTAGTTGTATCTTACATATTGCTACTAATTGTAATATTGTTGTGTTCATGACTGTATGTATATAGAGCTATATACATGCTACAGCTTTGTGTTATTGACCTAACACAACGGGGATGACACACCTTAAAATTACAAGACTTCTTATGTATAATGGACCGTGCATCATTGTGATAGTTGAAGAATAACAGACCAACTTGATGTCACTAATAATTAAGTTTCATTTCACTTCTTCTACGCTCAACATGTTTTGGACATTAATACATCCATCATCAGGAGCACGTGACTTTTCTGTTGTATCACCACACTAGTCGTGTGTTCTTGTTTCGATGTGTGTTGGAATTTCGCTGTGGTTGGGTTGGGGTTGTATCCGTGTAGCAGGCTTCAGTCTGCTACACAAGCTGCTGATGATGGATGTATTAATGTCTGAAACATGTTGAGCATAGAAGTGAAATGAAACTTAATAACTAGTGACATCAAGTTGGTCTCTTATTCTTCAACTACAAGACTTCTATTTAGTTACAACTTAACATATCAAATTCACCATGTTTCTGAAAACACTTTATGATGTTCACTGTGACTTTATTCATCAGGGCAACAACTCCCACAAAAAATTTAATGGCACGTGTTGAGCAAATTCAAACCAGCAATTCTGAGCCCAAAACTTCTAAACTCATCAATCGGTTTTGTTGTCCTTTCCCCTTTCCTGGCTTTCACATAGCACTCCCCTTTCCCTCCAGCATTTTCATGACAAGTGACATTCTCCATTCCAACTTTCATAGCTATAACAGGTATTGAAGGTTCCTGATTGTTTGAAGGTGTCTAAGCCCACAAAGATGAGTGGCCAAGCCATTTCTTCCAGGTTCTGCTGAAAACACCTGTACAAATGTTCCAACCATTCATTTCTCTTCATTTTATACACATTCCGTTTTCTTAGAATCAAAGAAAGAAATCCCATGAATTGACCAGAGACTTTATGCTTCCACATACCCTTTTCCAGCCACTTAGTCCCTATGTTCACAGGAAAGTAGATAGCAATAATCACATATATCCCACTTTGGGTGAAACATGCCCAAAGGAGTGGAATGAAATACAACAGCAGACAGAAAGGAAGAAGACTCGACCACCTCAACACATGAGACTTGTTTCTCCTACCTCATGTTATACAACGTTTTATTTCAGATATGTAATATAAAGGGGCAGCCTAAGAGTCAGTTAATATAGAATAGATGCTTGTAAATAAATTATAATTGGTGTAGAAATAAATAATACTACAATTGCACAAATAGTGATAGTTACCATGTATCTTGTTGAGTATTGGTTCAAAAAGTAACTGTGGCATGTAACATTCGACACAGTTCACTACAGCATAGACGTATTGGAGATTCTCCAGCGTACGGGTGACCACTAATGTCTTTCCAGTTGCAGTATGCCCAAACACAAACACTGCAGGTGGCAATGGTTCCCCTGGCTAATAAAGGTGGCAATATATTGCATATGTTATATTTCATAACCTAATAATGCAGAAGATACACTCATAATCAGGACTGCACAAATCCTGGGTGCCTGGTTACCCAAACAACCTAAGTTTGAAGGGTAGTGCCTAGTAAGTGTGGGTCACTGGATGGAACTGCTGCCAAGAATTTTGAGGTGGCTACTAGATATTTGAAAAATTTGGCATCAATGCTCATAAGCATACCATCCTTATTTAGATAATTATGAGCACATATTCATTATTAATATATAGATAGATGAACTGATTCGAAGAACAGCGTACATTAGTAACCAGAAACTGAGATCTCTATTTTGTGCAAATGACTGGTATTTTAATTATTGTATAATTTCTGTAATTGTGACTCTTCTATGCTTGAGTACAATGGTTCTGAATCCTTTCAGATTCTCACCCCTGGCTGATGTAGGGCATCCTGAGCACCAGCATCAGTCAGTTTTCCAGCCTTTCTTCAGCATATCTATCCACCTGCATAAACTTGTCTGGGAAAAAGCATTGCTCCTATACTCAGCGCATAAAGGTGTGCACATTTTAGCACTCTTTGCACCTTTTTCCCACAAAAAATGCGCCAGAGAACTCTGTTGTTCCTTGGTGCAAATTAAAAGTAATGCAGCTATGTTCTCTGCTTGATAGAAACTCTCGTGCTTAAAGCACGGTCAAGACCATCAGTGTGATGACATGACATGCAACCAGTTACAGTGTTTCCTGTTATAAAGGCTTACATCATACCAAAGAACACCAGAAAAAAAGTGCAGAAACATTTTGAACATCCCTTGTAAACCAGGCAACAGGGATGTTACTCTTTTTATTCATATTAACATTTCAGCTTAAATACACCATGCTGACCTCTGCTCACTCCCGGTAAAACTTATGTAAACAATTAAACACAATTTTACAATTATAGTAATTAAGGACAAGCCTTTAAGATGTGAACCTTCCCCAGGAAACCCTTAAACATTCCATTTAAAACCGTAAGTGCACTCATTATAATTAAAACACTAAACTACAGTAGTGACCATATCCTCAAGCATATGATATGGAAAATCTTTTTCTCAATCAGAGTGTATCTAAAACCAGTACACCCGGCGTGCGTCTTTGAAACCTACCTGCCCAATAATTTCCATTATGCGAGAAATCTGTTCCTTCCTGCAAGGAATTTCCTTGTTAAGCGCCACTTCCATGTCAACTTCAACATCCATCCCTGAATTTCTGCTTTCTTCTATCTAACAGAAATATTAACACTCAATCCTTACAGACACTGAAAATTACTGGCATCCAACATTTTCAGTGTGCTGATCACTACGCTTACACTTTTAGCCACTGTGTTCTCATCATCACAAATACAATAACGTTTAAGCAAATTAGTAAAGTATTACGCCTGTTATTATAATTTAACTCCACGACAAAAATAACTGTTACATCTAACAAAAACCAGCTCCCCACACACAGTGCACAGCAACATGTATTTACCGCGTTTGAGACAAAACGTCATCGTTCCCTTGGAGCACAGTTGAGCACGGAATAGAGGTAGATATCATGGACCAACATATCGAATGTTATCCATGGATGAATCGGCGCAATTGATGCCATGGATCGAGGGTAAACATACGACCTGCTTCTGATTTATCTTAAAAACGCCTACTATCGTGTGTGGATCAGCACGGATCATAGAACGATAAGGCGATGGTAAGTGCAAGGAGAATGCGTGTGGTTCAGCATGATAGAATGTACCTTACTGTCCTACGAAAATGTGTGGGATTCGAGAAAACCTGCAAGGAAGTTTATGCAGTAAATCTTCTAGAATGTGAACTTGTACATAAACTGTTTGCTGTTGCTGCATTACATAACCCAAGAAAAACGTGTGTTTTCCATTTCGTCTCTGGTACATGCAAATAATCTACATTGTTAAAATATCAAATGCCAAAGACATGGTATCCGACGTGGAATATTATTACTGTTTGTTTCTGGTTATTATTCCCGTTTATTTATTTTTTTCACTCTGGGCATGGCTAGGCTGGGAGCTGTTCAGGAATAACTAATGTCTTGCAACAGCAGTGATCAGGAAGCAATCGTGTTATGTTCCACGTTGATATGCGAGATTCTCGCACTGATGATTGTGAATATTATGGTGTCACGTAATGTCATGGTGTAGTTTGGTATGTCATGGAGAGAGTATGTGCCATCAGAACGCTTATACATGTGCAGCATAGCACACAGCACCACCACCAGAGTTATAATCTGAATATCACCATAAGTTTCATAGCATGCTAGCATAACTAGTATTCAGCGGTTGGAAAAGATCATGGTGATCGTTATGAAACATATAACTTTATGCATACCTATAAAACCCTTCCTGTATAGTGAAATGTGTAACAAAATCTTGTGATGTGAAAAATATTTATTAATGTACATATGTATATTTGTGCATGATATATTTCTCATCCAGTTAATACACTTTCTCAGTTCACTGTGGCTTGTGATAAGAGAGAGTTCTACATTGTATGAGGGTGCACATGTATACAAAAGCCTTTTCTGTATTAAAGCTTACATATCATTTTAGTCTTTCACTTAATATTAAAAACCCAAATGTGAGCCATCATTTTATATGGCAATAAAGGTTTGGCACTACAGAAGGTGAGAGTAGGTTGAGAATATTCAAAAGAAAGATTCTAGGAAAACATATGACCCAATTATTGACAACATTACATGGTGTATCAGGTGTAACAAGGACTGCTTCAATTATGTAAGAAAGCAGAAATCATAAATGTGGAAGATTAAGGTGACTGGGAACACATTTTAATCACCAGAAAATTTCATCCCCTGCAGGAAATTCCTGCATTAAGCCAGAAGGTATAAGGAAGAGATGGACACTTTCAAGGATATGGTTAGATGGCACAGAAAAACACACAAAAATCCTGGGGTCCAGGGCAGGAAGAAAAGCTGGTAGATGCAAACCAATTCAGGAACATGGGACAGTTGCGGCCCTAATTGGGCTACGGAATCAGATAAAAAAAGAAGTCTCAGAGACCACATATATCTACTGACAGGATGATTGATGAAATGGGAACTGCTTGGAAGCAACACATAGTAACATTTGCATGGACGGACTGAGGGAAACCAGAGAGTGTGATGAGTCTAGTACATTAAAACGGGTATATATATATAGGACAATTATAACTTCTACACTTGTATGTTGAGATAAAACATACTACACAGCCTTCTCATACAAAAGTTTCAGACAACAAATTTCTTTAAATTCTTGTTCTAACAGCAGGATATGCCATTCTAAGTATAAAAACAGGTCCAGCCATTAGTTCATTTTAAATTTGATATGCCTAATATACATAAATATAGTAATTTGCAAACTGTTAACAATTCAAAATATCCATATATTACATTCCACTTCACAGCATTCAGAACAGAAATAATAAAGAAATATAAACTACTTTAATGTTCTAACTATATTACTAGTTTACCTAACTTATTATGCCATAATTACTTAATTGTTTTGTACAATTACTGCCATGCCTGTGGTGTTGTGAATGTATACTACTCTGCGATACACAGTTTTAAATATCCAATTGCACGAAGTGGCATTTTATTGTAAATATATATTTGCATATTCCCAAATATAAAAATTAGAATAATTAAAGTTTCTCCCAACAGTACCATGGATAATTTTGCTACATGCCACTTCATTAAAAAAATTCCATGTAGAAGGTTTTGCTGTCTCATATGAAGTCATTTTGACCTTGTTCACGCTAAATTACGACCATGGTATTGTAGCAGACTGTTATTTGCGCACGAACATACTGGTACAACAACCTTACATGCTACTTAACAAACTGGGCTTAACCAAACACATAATCACACAAGTACACATGCATACAGCTACCATAATTATTAATCTCTGCGGTATTTCATAAATATATTTCGGGTACATTCGAAGTAATGTGGAAAGGATGGAGGTACATCTCACGGTTGGGTGGTTTAATCTAGGGGTGCACATCCTTTCCAAGAATTTTGAAGCCACATCAAAATTGTAGGGACCAGAAAGGTGATATAAAGCTTGTTCCATAACAATATCCACAAATATTTGGCGCCAGTGTAAAAAACACAAACCCCAGGTGACCTGGCACCTGGGGTTCGTACACCTCTGGATTATTTTCATACCAGGGCTGAGCAAGAAATCATCTTTGAGTATGAAGAGTATTCTCATGTTGGAACACCACAGAGAAAGGTGCGGCATGCCCTGAGGAAAGGTTACAGTACAACAGATTAATAGATATGAAACTTGTGGTTTCTGTATCTGGCTAATTACAGTGAAACCTCCACTTAATGTCCAATGATTTGCGGTTTATTTATGACTAAATTTCAACTATCATGACTCAAAAATCTCCATTATTTCAAACTTCCCTCAGTTCAGTGTTCAAATCCACTGCTCCCCCTTGCCAGAACAAGAAAAACTCCTAAGCACCGACAGCTATATGCACTTATCTAAGTATTCATTAAAAGTTTCAATAAAATCACAAGATTAAGATTATCAGAATGCCAGTCTCCAGACCATGGGATAAAACTATGTTGTGGAGCAGTACACACATTATGCATACAGGGAAAACTTAAATGGGTGATCTCACTGTATTACAAAGTGTATTTCTACTGCCACCAAATATGACTGGTTTCCAATGTAACCTTAATTTCAACAGGTGATTTTGATGTTCCCAGTAATCTGCAATAAAAAAGGCATTACATAAAGTATATAAACAAATATCTGTGTAGTAATGAACCAGTGAAAAACCAAATACATACACAGATATTTTACATTACAACTATATTTTATTTTTCTCTGACATATTTCAGACTATAAAGCGATCTTCAACGGAAATAAAAAAAAATAATATTGCTATGTACCAACGGTTTACACATATAAATATGAAATGACTGAAACATAAAACTTTCTACCATTATTTTGAATTACCTCCACTGAAGATGGCATTATAAGACTGAAAGATATCAGACAAAACTAAAATATGGCTCTAATCATCAGCTTTTGTGTAACACAGTTCTAATCATCAGCTTCTGTGTAACATGGTTCTAATCATCAACTTCTGTATAACATGGTTCTAATCATCAGCTTCTGTGTAACAGTGCTAATCGTCAGCTTCTGTTAACATGGTTCTAATCATCAGTTTCTGTGTAACATGGATCTAATCATCAGCTTCTGTATAACACGGTTCTAATCATCAGCTTCTGTTAACAGTTCTAATCATCAGCTTCTGTGTAACATGGTTCTAATCATCAGCTTCTGTATAACACGGTTCTAATCATCAGCTTCTGTGTAACGGTTCTAATCATCAGCTTCTGTGTAACATGGATCTAATTGTCAGCTTCTGTTAACATGGTTCTAATCATCAGCTTCTGTGTAACATGGATCTAATCATCAGCTTCTGTATAACACGGTTCTAATCATCAGCTTCTGTGTATGGATATGGTTTTGACTGATTCACTGGTCAATGTTTACATGTGAAGCAAGCACTACCCCATACAGCAGGTGTCACAGTTACAAAATTGAGCTGTTTCCTTAACCCACTGACTTAATTACACTATTTCCATACCATATTGAATATGCAGAGCCACAAAGCTCACACATGTAGGTAAACTCACTCTTCAATAAGCAGAGAATCAGACAAGGCGTTCTGTCTTCTTAACTGCGGCATTTACTACAGTTTCTTTGTCCTACAAGACATAGTCAGTATGGACCTATCAGAACAACAGTTCTCACACATCTACTGGATGGCTGAGCCAATCAAAACATTCACTTGTTGTATCTTCATGCCAATAAAAAACGTTTTCCACATTCATGCTATGAAGACATACTGGGGAGTGTCAGTATAATTCCATGCGTTCTTAACCTTGAGTAACGGATGGAGGCAAGTGGTCAAGATTCATACCATAAAGAAAGACTCCCCACTACCAAATGAACAGTCTGCTAGGTGGATCCCAGAGCCAGTCTGAATGTTTCTGGACAAGGAAAAGTCTGCAACCTTTGCTTGGAATCAAGCCATGACTCATTGGTCCGCCCTGCAGCTAAGTCACTACTGAATGAGCTATCCTGACTGCTTTGTGCCAATATTAAAAAAATGAAATTAGTCACATATAATAAATATACTCTACTCCTGAGCCAAATGGACAATGAATCTTGTATGCTAACAAAAAAAGAATATAAACACTTTCAAATTTGTACAATGATGAGCATCACAGATATATATGACAATTCTCAAAACTTCCTAAGGAAGTTAACTGCTATCACTGTCATTTTGTGTATCATATACCTATCATTTTGCATGTTCAGTGTTTAATTCCAAGTGAATACACAGCACTGGAATTTGCCTCTGAAAGCAGGAAGATGGTTACAATGACAGAGTCTATTACAGAAGGACATGGTAATGTTATCGTCAGTTGAGCCCTAGACATATTAATCTCAGGGTCTTGTATACTAACATAACAAATCTGTCCACATTTTACTTTCAAATAATGTTAATGTCACAGAGACATAGTCCTCTCTTACATTTTACAAACTAAATAAAATGAACTAGGAGGAAAGAATATGTACCAATTCGTGAAAAATAATAATCACGCCAAATTCCTCGGATACGAAGCGCGCACAACCAAACGACATGAAGAGTAGATGCCAATATGGCACGATATATGCGGCTCCTGTGCCTTCACAATGTCTAATAACTTGTACAAGTTAATTTTTCTTGCCAAAACCATAGCTCTGTCACACTGTTTCTACCATTCCCCGCCTGCGAGTCTTTCTGTCTTCTTTATCAAATGTCCCATTATCCAATGGCAACTGAGTAAATGATGTTTCTTCAGATGGTGGCACAGGGGGTTTCTCTATACCCACTTCTTCCAGTGGAGGCTCCAGTGTCGGTACCACAACAGTTGGTGGAGGCTCTGGGGTTCCAACCGGAGCTGGTGGATACAGGCTTGAAAAGGAAGGCCGTTTAGAAGGGAACTGTGGTGCCCCATTACTCACTTCTGTAGAAGGGCTGTATGTTCCACTAACACCACCTCTGGACTTGGGCTGTAAGTTCAAAGGTACCTTTAAATGGTCAAATGATCATCCAAATAAACCAGCATATAATGTATCTGTATTTCAAACACAAATGCGAAAACTGAGTGCTATACTTATCGCATACAACATGGAAAGGAATCATGACAAACTAAATGGCAGCAGAATTTTAACAGCTAAATGCTTTAAAAATCTGATGAACCACTGAATTCAGTCCTTAAGAAACAAGAGGACTGTAGTGTAAAAACACATGCACACACAGAAAATGAAAATATGATGTCTAAATTGCACTCAAAGTTTTGACTGTGACCCAGGTGCTACCTCATCAGAAGTCAGTTTTCAAACACAAATGCAACATAAGCCATTTTGATTATCATCCACCTGTACCATACTGGGAAACATCACAGAATGCATCTTCAGACCATCTTAAATACCAGCTACACAAACATATTTTCAGGCTGTGTGGTACACAACTGATTATCTTTCACTAAGTTATAAGTGTGATCGTTAAATGAATTATAGTTACTGTATACAGGGACACAGCTCATGGAATAAATTTGTTAGTGAATATATTAAAGACACCAGCCTTTAAACACATTTCTTCCAGTGGTATTTCCTCACTTCTTGGACGAGGCAGCCTTGGAGACCCTTCACGAGATCGGGTTTTCTGTCCACCACATGCTGCATGTTCTGTAACTATCATACACATTTCCACCAATAAAACTTTGTAGTAAATGGAGGAACAGCATGATTTGGTAATATATACTTGTATATATAAATAATCCCAGACTATTAAGAGCAGAACTGTTTACCTGGTGAGTCAGAATGTCTTTTATTAGGAGAAGCCCCTCTTCCAGGAGGGGGTAAATTCTCTCTCCTAATGGCTACAGCAGCAAATCCAGGAACTTTATTATGTACAGTGAACAGTGGACGATGGTGGCCAGGTTCTCGAGCCAGGCGGTTACTGGCAAGTCCTGCACAAGGAAGCATGAAACACACGGCTACTCTAGCCACTTCTCCACAAACATATATTTTGTGACAAGGTGCAAGTTTAGGCTCCCAAACATACAACAAAGGTGTATAATAGCAAATACACATACAGCAGTGCCAATGTGTCAAACTAGAATACAACAAAATACAATTACTAACTTCTTATAATAAAACCAACCAGATGCACTAATTTTTCCAATTTATTTTTGGAATAAAACTCCACATGTTTCGGACAGTTCCTCTGTCCATCAACAGGAATATTTCAATGTACACACAGCAATACATACAGGTTTGCTGACAGCTTGTGAGCAGGATCAGGATGGATGTCCTAATCCTGCCCACAAGCTGTCAGCATACCTGTATGACACATACCATTGCTGTGTCTACTGTGAAAAACTCCTGATGATGGACAGAGGAAGTGTCCAAACATGTAGAGTTTTATTCCAAAAATAAATTTGAGAAATTAGTGCATCTAGTTGGTTTTATTATAAGAATTTATCACAATTCACAGTCGACAGAACATCAAAAACAATTACTAACGTGTGTGGGTTCCATCAGAATATCTCTGTGACAACACAGTATAGGCTGGTGGTGATGGACATGGTTGGACATTGCTAGGTAGGTCCAGTAATCGTGCAATCATATGCATCTTTTTCTGCCGAGCCTTGATGCGACCCTTTGTCAGTCTGTATACAACAGCATAAAATGTATCTATTAAATTTTTGGTGCCGGAATTATTTTTTTAATTTTAGCACACCTGTATATAAAATGTGAATAATACAGGAACCAAATATGTTAGAATTATGAAACAAACTGCATTTTGAAGAGGAAAAAACGGGGAGTATACACCATGTTTAAAATATTCAGTACCTGTATTTGTTGAATAAATATATAAAATGCAACTTTGGGAGGTTAGCAGTGCGGTACGTCAACTATAGTTGACGTTAGGCGTCTAAAGGTTAAAATAAAAGGCATTATAGTATTACATTACAGTGACCCAACAACAACCGTCTTCTCCTCTCCAACATTACCCAATTAATATTCAGTACCATCTATTTTTATTTATAATTTAATAAATACTAAGATTTCAGAGAAGACCAATGACGTGGTGCACAATAAGGCTTGAGGGATTTTACAGCCACTTGTAAACCTTGATAAATTACACCCTAAAATTTGCATTACAGGTTATGAATATATTTCTGAAGTTTAATCAACGTAACTAATCGTTAAAATCAGATTCTGCTCACCTCTGCTTTGCTGCCATACAACGGATATGATCATCAAAAATGAAGCATGCTGAGAGTAAGGGAACACGATTGGTAAAGGATCCAGATGACAACGGACGATGGATTGTGATATGGAGACAGCGAGAGTCATCTTTATCTCCTGTCACCTCAATATCCTGTAATCATGTAACCTCTTCACATACATAACAAGAATTTACAATAAGAATTAATATTATAAAAACATTATAAGTTTCAATGAATGAAGGCTAGAATCACACTCTTTCATTATATATATTAGACATGTGGCAGGTCACAATTTAAAGACGATAAAAATTTAAAAAGAAAAAAAAAACTATAGATACAGTGGTCCCTATACATGCCAAGAGGGCAAGTACAGGGACTGGAGGTACATCATCACATATTCCTAACCCTGGCACTAGATGGAGGCAAGGTATCAGCTTCATACCCTGGTTACTCTACACCCAGGGAAAGAGCCTCCAGAACTGAATCAACAGTCTGGTGGGCCCAGATGGTTTGGATGTTCTGGAAGAAAGCAAAATATCCTGCCCCTGCTGCGTAGTTAACTACAGTTCTTTGGTCACTCAAACCAAAGCCTTGTCAGTCACTCCACAGATTACAGAATTATTTTATCTGCATGCTACATTTCACCTAACAAAACATACCATATTCACTCAAATGCAAGATGAGGTTTATTCCCCTTAAATTTAGTGCTCATTTATATGGTGTCATCTTAATTTTGTGTGTGAAGCGCCGAACTGGACTGCACCATATTGGATCACTCTGCAACAGTCCATGCGAAGACAAAGCAAGGCCTGCACTGGCAAATCATCATGTGTGGACCAAACAAAGAAGACAGCATGACTGAAGTTACCTGACACAATCTTCTTTTTTATGGACTTTGTCCATCATCTAATTGTTTAAAGAAGCACAATGTTTTGAAAGCCACCTCTATTTCTGTCTTCAGGCAAAGAAGCAGCTGGCCTGACAGACCCCTTAGAATGAGCTATTTGCAGTCACTGAGCACCACAGAAACAGTAAATTTGTATGCACCTCAAAAACAGATCTAGTCCAAGGGCAGTAATAGGGAAATGACTACTGAAAAATTAAAAATTAACTGCAAGACTTAGAAATAAAACATGGACCAATCCACAAATTTACAACCATAAAACGAGCCGTAAACTCAGGCTGATCAGGCCACAGACACAACACAATGACAGCGCACCTCACTAGGAGTAAATGTGAAGGGTTTTTTTAAGACATGCTGTACATCCAATGTAATGGATGAGACTGATGATGATATGTTGTGGAATGGCAGGGAACAGGACAGAAGCGTTAGTAGTGAATGACTGTGAGGAAGATGATGGCACTGACTGTGAAGCTGGAGACAGTTACACTGACTGGTAAAGGTATGCCATATATTCTCGAATCTAATCCGCACTAGTTTTTGCCAATTTCTTAAACGATAAAAAAGTTAGTTCGCGGTTCTAATCTGCACCTTTCCTTCAACCATCCCTCTCCTACAAGACAGACTGATTCAGTTATGAGTGATGACGGAGAGTCTGATGAATAATAAATTATAAATATTATATAATATTATAAATAATAAATTACTGTACTGTATTGTTCTTATGGCACATACAGCAGCAATATCATTTTTCCAAAATCCAGCTCACGACCGCGAATCTAATCCACACGCGATTCTAATCTGCATCTGATTTTTTAACCCTCTGAAAATGTAAAAATGGTGCGGATTAGATTCGAAAATATATGGTATATAATCTGATATGCTTTTTGTATGTAGTGTATGAAATTACTAGTAAAATATTTTCTCAGCACACATTTTATTTTGGAGCGGTCATCTTAGATTTGAATAATACATTTTCCCTTGGCAGACACGTTGTATTTGAGGAGTTGTCTTGCATTTGGGTGAATATGGGTATCTGATAATCCATTCTAATATTGGTGTATAGTAGGTTTATAAACATTGAAACTGCACAAATATGCACAAACCTGCAGAAAGCCAACAAATTTGGCAACACCCCAACCAAGTCTGCGTGTATCAGGCTCGACCAGAATCAACTGGATCACATCCATGACGAGGAAGCGACGGATCTTTGAGCCATCCTTGCTTGCCACTGTACATGCTATCAGATCACTGTTATCTGTGCCAAAGCAAAGATTTTCACACAACTTACAGATTAACCTTTTGGCGCTGGAATAATTTTTTTAAATTTTAGCACACCCTGTATATATAATGTGATTAATACAGGAACCAAATAAGTTAGAATTATGAAACAAACTGCATTTTGAAGAGAAAAAAACGGAGAGTATAAACTATGTTTAAAATATTCGGTACCTATATTTGTTGAATAGATATATAAAATGCAACTTTGGAGGTTAGCGGTGCGGTACGTCAACTATAGTTGACGTTAGGCGTCTAAAGGTTAAACTACAGACAAGAAGAGACAGGAAGCTCTGGAAAGGACTTAATGTTGCCTGCTTTGTTCCAGATGCTTCTGTCTCTATTATCAAAGGATTAGCAAAACGAGAGTAGCAGGAAGTATAAATTAATAAGTTTACTAGTAAAAGATTAATTTATCCCCACAATTTTGATTCATACAGACTACCTGCACACCAAATTTGCCAGATATAAGCGCAAAGCTACACAATCTTGCTGTACCTGTCTGTTATCTAAAAAAATACATACGTATTATGTGTGCATGACAATAATAGTCAAGTTATGGAAGCTGTGTCTAGAATATATATACAGGGTGTTTCACGACTTTAGGGCATAACTGCAGGAGGTGATTTCCTAGGCCTTTGTGATCAAAAAAGTTCATATAAACATGTGCCCGATTTTGGACGGTTACGGAGTTATGACCGTTTTTTAATTCCCGTACACGCCCTCGTGTGAACCGCGTCTATCAG
>Ga0136643_10009303_pt1 | contig 14451 bp, 3 predicted proteins | sample TergutLab28metaG_FD_96883 | JGI IMG/M metagenome (GOLD analysis project Ga0136643, IMG submission 96883) | Labiotermes labralis P1 segment gut microbial communities from Petit-Saut dam, French Guiana - Lab288 P1 (version 3) (version 3) | ecosystem: Host-associated > Arthropoda: Insects >... | reverse complement strand
CCAATCTACCCGTCCCTATGATAATTTAATTTTTTCCTTCCAACTCACATCACTTCACTTATATCTCCTTCACTTCACCGCTCTGGTTATCACTTTCCTAACTCTCTGTCTGAAACTATACGTATTACTTGTGAGAGCCCCTATCTCCCCCTCTGTTAGCTGGTTCCAGTCCGTAATGGTCCTATTTACAAAGGAGTTGTGGATTCGGGGCAGTGGCTTTGAAATTCTGCTAGCGAAATAGTGAACAGAAGGTCCCGTTACAGGCCTGAAGTGGCCCAGAGAGTTCCAGGAAGTTAAGGTTCCCATATTTCATGACAATGGTGGTAAGGTTGTCAGCCCTACGCACCGGCCACCTTTAACCCCAGGAAATGCACCTGGTACTCATTTCTGTTAGAGGCTGAGTCGACCCCAGGGCCATAGTGCGATCGGAAGGATTTTATGGGATGGGATCGAACCAACGACCTTCCGATTTGTAGCACAGCACCTTAACCACTGTGTCCCCAGGTATTACTCTACAGATAATCGATATTTGTAGGGAGACACCTCGTTGATTTCACATGGCAGCAATTGGCAGTATACAATTATGTATCTCTTGGCACTGATTTATGATTTATTGTGTGTGGTTACATGATGGATAATGCAGTGTATAACTCTTTACTGTACGGGTATAGAAAGACGGGTTTATGTTTTTTTTTATCAGCTTGCGAGTTGGGAGACGGTTGCTGTTATCGGAGGTGAAGTAGCCCAGTTTGTGTGCTAGGAGGAATAATATAAACATTTGTGGGATGTTTTGTGAACGCTGAGTTTTGAAATGGAATTTCTGGAAGGAACCTAACGTCTCCTTTGCAAAACAGATCAATTTACATAATAAAAATTCACGGGAGCCGGTATAGCGACTAGGCGGTGTTCTCATCCCGGCAGGAACAGGCGAATTTTCTATTCTGCGAAACGTCCAGACTGGCTCGGGCCCACCCAGCCTCCTGTTCGATGGATACCGGAGTTCTTGTCTGGGGATAAAGAGGCCGGGACATGATTTTCGCCACTTAACTCCCGTCTAGCGCCGAGGTTAAGAATGAGTGGAGGCATACCTATAGTCCCTCAGTATGGTTTTGTGACATGAACAGGGGCAACTTTACCTTCTATCGCTACAATTTCACATCACATTACTTTTTTTTTTAATGAATCCCCGTGTGTCTCTCTTCCACAGACTGTGAATATTACTGTAATATTTGTGGTTAAAAGTGAAACAGGGATGTAGAGGTAGCTCAATTGCCACTTACTTCTTCACATGCTTCGTACTGATGTTTTCTGTGCCTGAACTGCATCAAGTGTGCGCTTATAATTCGTGATGTGTTTAAATGAGAAAATCTGAATTACGATTTAAATGTACTGCTCGAGCACTGAGCTATTTTGATTGATAGGCGACGTTCCCCTGAATGGTGAGAAAGAAATTACTCTATTACGTCTACTGCCATTGCCCTGGGGAGCTTACGATATTATTTGTCTGCGTTCATGAGGTATGTGGAGGCAGGTGCTTTAGATTAGTTGACCGTGGAGCAAAGCCATCTTGAGACGGTGATGGTCGTGTAGGTGGTTAAGAAATTATTTGTCTTTTGTGCAACCCAAAGTGTCATTACCATGCTCACCTGAGACCGTCACTGGTCGCTTTCAGTATGTGTGGGTGTAGTCCATCAATTTTAGTATTATCTCCCAGAATGTCGTGAGTCTTCCTACTGGTTCACATTTACCGACTAAAATTCAGTATTCCATATTGGTGAAAAGGACTGTGGTTTGTGCCTCACACACATTTTATGTTAGTGACAGATTTAAGCTTAGATGTAACAGCGCGAATGGTCCTTCTTCCTTCAGCTAAGTGCGAAACTAAGAGTGCGCAAATTACATAGTTGCGAATTAGAAATGGTACGGCGATACGAATGGTGATTCGGGTGGAGTCTGGAAGGAAACGGTCATGGGTTGTTTCAAGATAATTGTTCCAGCTGCAGGCTTTTGATAACGTAATGCCATAAGTGATTTGAGAGTCGATTTATCGGAGCATTTCTGTGTTTTATTCCAATTCTGTGTTGCATGTCTGTGTTTAAAGAATTCGTACCCACGAGCGAATAATGACAGTGTTAGTTCCCTTTGCAGTAAGCTGCAGTTGACTTGCTACAAATTTTACTTCGCATTAAAGGCGAATAATTTTGTAAATAAAGTATATTTGAATTGGTTTATTTTGAAAGAATGTCGAAAACAAAATCCCAGGTGCAGAGTGAGAGGTTTTTTTTTTTCTGCAGCGTTCATAATCAGCAAGTCGGTTTGAAGTCCAGCGTGGCCCCACTCCTTAAGCCCTTACATTGCAGTATGTATAGCTGAAATCTGTCTTCAGATTGTGCAGCTGCACAGGCAAGGTGGACCCTGTATTAGCCGAAATTGTCATCTGCTCGGCTCTGAGGATTAAATTCGGTGGGCCTCCCTTGTACGTTAATGGGTGGAAATTTCGCACGTGACTGCTATGTGGGATGCAACTCAAAAACTGTATCAGAAGGACTATTCTCGAAAGGCGTCTAATTGGCTACAATCACGTTTTTTTTGCAACAACCCTGAAGCCACTCTTAATCACGGACGATTGGTGCGCAGAACGGAACAGAAAATCAGTCCGTGGCGTTTGTTGTTTGAGTAAACGCAAAGTTGTTCCCTGTGCACGCCATGAAGGCGTATGAGGAGTAGAAGTGTAGCGCCACTCATTCTTAAACTCGGCACTAGATGGAAGGGAGCGGTCAGCGTCACACCCTGGCCGAAGTATCTCCTAGGGAAGTAGCACCGACTAGCCCTCCAATTGATTGCTGCGGCTCTAGAGTCAGTCTGGGCTCTTTGGACAACAGGAAAATTGTTTGTCCCATGCCTGGAATCGGACAGTGATTCCTCGATTATCCGGCCCAATCTCTAGACCGACTGCATTATCCTGGTTTCCCCGTTACTTGATAACGCAGTAAATTTGTCGGGTTGTTCCTTATTTTCCCGAAATATATTTGCAGCTAATTTATTTGTCGATTTGGAAACTAGACAATACAGAGTGACTCAATGGGCACTTAGCCGCTTAGTAAATTATACTCTAAAACACGTTGTAAATTTCTTTATTACGGAATTCACCAAAATTGTTCGACTAGAGGTACTTCCCGTTCAGTACACAACTCACGGCACTGTAATGCCACGGTTAATGGTATAATTGTATGAACATTGCCCTTAATACGAGAGAATTTTGTCATTTAACTGACTTTTGGGCCAGCCCGTATATTCTTGTAGACTGCGCAACTATTTCGTATCCATGGAGCGGAGTTCTTTTTGAAAAGCTTAGTTCGTCAACTGGTCACGAAATTCCGTGCACTTTATAGAATCCGAAGGTTTATTACCGTGTTCACAGCAACCCGCCACTGGTGCCTATCCTTAGCGAGATCAATCCAGTCCACACGACACATTCTATTTCTTGAAAGTCCGTTTAAATGTTATCCTCCAATCTACGTCTAGGTCTTCCATCTGATCTCGTTCCCTCACGTTTTCCCATCAAGCCCCTGTATTCAAATGTCTTCCTCTATACGTGCCAGATGTCCCGCCCATCTCATTCTTCCTGATTTTAACACCCGAACTATATTTTGTGCAGCCTACAGATGATGAAGTTCCTCATTATGCGGTCTTCTCCCACATTTTCCTGTTACCTCGTTCCCCTTAGGCTCAGCATCCTATTCTCAAACACCTTCAACCTATATTCCTGCCTCAGTATGAGGAAACAAGTTTCACAGCCTCTGTAAAACAGCAGGCAAAATTATAATTCTGTATATTTTAATCTTTATATATTTGGATAACAGACTGGAATGTAGAAGATTCTGGTGAGAATAATAGCAGAGATTTACTAGTAGGAGGAAACAAGTTTCACAGCCGCTGTAAAACAGCAGGCAAAATTATAATTCTGTATATTTTAATCTTTATATGTTTGGATAACAGACTGGAATGTAGAAGATTCTGGTGAGAATAATAGCAGAGATTTACTGAGTTCACTGTTATTTTAGTTTTTTTTTTTCATTAATGCAGCTTTGAAGTGTTAGGATTATTCCCAGATACTTGAACTTCGTCACATTGTCAACGGATTATTTTTTATTATGATTATTTTCACGAGATGTGAATATATACTTGGAGAACTGCGTCCGTCTGGGTAATGGTAATTCCTTACCGACGTTTCGGAACAACCTGTTGGTCCCATCGTCATGGGATCAGTCCCATCTTCAAAGCATTCTTAACTCTTGAAGGTGGGACAGATAGGTTGTCCCGAAACATCTGTAAGGATTTACCACTTCTCGCTGCGTTATGACCCAGAATAGCGCAGTTTTCATCTACTTCGCATCGGAAGCTTGACATTACACAACATATACTTAGTTTTCTTAGCACCTTACTTTCAGTCAGTCACCTTACTAGCGATTGCTTCTGTGGTTTTCTTTGTAGGGTGTTTGTTTTCACCCAGTAAATTGACATCATTGACAAGAACGGGAAACGAAATTCACTTTTTATTTCACCAACATATGCACTTATAAATCGATCAATATTAATGTTAACACATTAAAACATTAAATGATAAACCATTATAATATTAAAACTCCAACATGTTTCGGTTTTTTTTATAAAACCATCATCAGGGAGTAGGTTCTTACCTAATAAAGTTACTTTTAGTCTGTATTTGTTTTTGAAGTATGTTGGCAGCATGTCATATTGTACATGTGATTGGGTTGGATTTCTTGTTACTTGTTCTTCCTTGTGCTGGCTCAGATACAAGAAGCCAGCACAAGGAAGAACAAGTAACAAGAAATCCAACCCCATCAAATGTACAATATGACATGCTGCCAACATACTTCAAAAACAAATATAGACTAAAAGTAACTTTATTAGGTACGAACCTACTCCCTGATGATGGTTTTATAAAAAAAACCTAAACATGTTGGAGTTTTAATATCATAATGGTTTATCTTTTAATGTTTTAATGTGTTAACATTAATATTGATCGATTTACAAGTGCATATGTTGGTGAAATTAAAAGTGAATTTGAGTCAAATGCACGGTGCAAAAATGAAACAGGAGACCAATTTCAGACCCTCCTGATTTGCCTGAAATTTCCGAATAGCGACTAAACTCGCAAATTACAATCGTTCTTGTTGTACACTGCCTTACTCCTTCTGTATGCATAGCGTGTTGTTAGTTTTTCTCCTGTTTAGTATTGAAAATTTTCCAAAGCATCTCTTTAATCAGGTCTAATCCCTTCCTGCCGTGTTCACTGAATACATTCGGTGTCATTCGATGCTACATGGCCTGTGAAACCGATACGGCGGGATCCATATTAGGTTTTAATATAGAAAGTGATCATCAATCACTTGCATATTCTTCCTTAATTATCGTCGCCATACATAATTTGTTAGTTTAAATGACAGGTTGCAGCCACTGAAGTATGAAATAAGCCCACCTTTGCGTCTCTGCAACGCCATGTCTCCGGAAGATGCCCATAGATTGGGTTAGATGAACTTTTTTTTTTTACAAAAATCGGAACATTTTTTAACTACAATTGTCATTAATAATCTATAACGTCACCTTCCTGATCTCTCTTACTTGAGTTTGCATACCCGCGCCATTATAGAGAACACCGAAAATGCGCAAAAACTTACGACATTTTTGGTCCCTAAATGAAGTAAAATGTGATGTCATTTCGATTCGAAACATTTAAAGTTACATAAATTCTTCCAAGTACTTTTTGTATTTTGTATTATCTGTCGATGGCTTATTCGGGCCGAAAAAGGTTGTAACCACATTATTTGTGTATAATAAACATTTTTAGTTGTTTTTTATATGATATGATATGATATTTATTTAACCGCAATTGGGTTGACACCCGGTGGCAGCATCACACGACACATTTACAACAAACAATACACACAATACATAGAGACGTTCTTACACTTTATAGTTGTTTATTATCACAACGGGATGAGTGAAGTTAAAATTATGTTGATAACGTCGTAAAATAAACCACCAGAAGCAAAGAACGATCGTTTCAAACCCTGTCCTTTCCTGTCTCTTATAGTAAGACTTGAAAAGCCTGTTTGTTTTGGCCACTACTGCGATATTGAAAAATTGTGAACTGTGAAGTGTGAGGCGCCAGGATGGAAAGAGGAAGACCTCGAAAAATCTCGGCCGATCAGAGGTCACTTCAAAGTGCAAACTGGTGGAATCATGTGCTCTTCATGTTCATGTGCTTGATGACTGCTGATGGCATGCTGATACACGTTGCGATAATGAGACATTTGTATGTAGACTACGTGTTCTGTAACAACTCACATTGTGCTGTGTACATGTGTTGAGTGTTTTAAAAACCTGAATCTGATGCCAGAGGCATTACGTGTGTATCATGTCCACGCGAGAAACGTGGTGAATTATGATTACACATTTCGTACGGGTGGTTGGCTTTGGTAGTGGAAAATTTGAGCTTCTCACAGCGTTATTGATGATGATTCCGGTCTTTTGTGACGTGGTGCTTTGCTGATTGGTATACAGGTGCAAAATATTGGGACGAACTTGCTGCCTTCATCTTCAGGATGGTCTAGAAAATGGAGGCAGCAAGTTTTTCCTTAAGTTTGGTGCTTGTGTCTCGATGGGTCCTAGTCCAGCAGACTGGCATACTCAGCGTAAGAAGAACTGTACCCTCTTCTGTGTTGTTTCATCATTCGCGTGAAGGAAGTGAAGGAAACGAAAAGCTCCTTAAGTGGATACATACTGAATCATGAACGCCAGTTTACCCGACAGGAATTCCAGAGTTTCTGCAATGCATAATACAAACTTGGACGGGAAGAACGTGCCTATCCTGTTAGGCGTCAGCTTATGTTGAGGATGCTGGCTGGTATTCTGGTTTGTTGCTCTGTATAGTGAATAATTTAACACTGCGACTTTCCGAAGGAACTTTGCGCCTTCCTCTTCAAAGTCTGGTAGATCGTGACAGATTTCTTTTACGACCTACAAACCTCTCCTTACCTTCGAAACTTCGATAAGAGTTAAAATTATCCACTACACAGCGTGACATCGCAGGAGACCAGAATACCCAAAGTCAACAACACTATGGAAACCTCAGATATCACATATGCTAGTGCTATTCCGGTTGGGCTGCATCATGGTTACTTGAAATATGTCAAGTTCGAATTCAAGATATAATTGATTCCGTAGTTTATTTTAATGATGATGAAGTGAAAGTGGGAAAAAAGTAAGAATTCCATCGCATGAGGACTCAGGATTGCAGCTTGTCTTGTTACTTTAAGCAGGCAAATATTCGAAATTTGGCCGAATTCTGGTGTTGGTACTTTTGAGTATGTTGTGTAAGCACACATATGACTTCATTTTAAGAAGTGAAGACGTTAAGAATTCCCCGTTAAGTATGTACAAGACTGAAACATCTGAGACATATTCTTCCAGTATTTTATGTTAGAAGTTTTTATGGGACCCCCATTAAGAATGTTTGCAATAGTGAGAGTCAAATCGTACACATGACCCATTTCCTGCATCACTTTGTCTTCTGTCGGCGTTGTATCAAACCGTGCAACCGGTGTAATTATAGTGGGTCGATCATGTAATATCAATTTTAGTTCAGCTAAACCAACGATTTGCGTGTTTACACACTATTTTTGTGCCATAGTTATATGCAATTGCAGTTCGTTTGCATTAGGTAAATTGTGGTGTAGGTTTCTCACATGTTTACACTTTTGCTGACTAGTACGCCATTTTGTTGTAATTAATGACGTTTTGTTGGTGGAAGCGACCTCAACTACTTGACAATTTCAAAAATACACCCTAATTGTATCAATTTTATGTTAATAATTGTTGTATAAGGCTTGTTAAATTTTTTTTACATTGTAAGCCCATAGTAAAGCGAATTTAAAAGTATAACGAACGAAACAATCACACAATTTTTGTTGTTATAGTAACAAACAATATTTTCCATTATATTTTTGACCAAGGTTGGTGTTTGCTTTTTTCTGTAGCGACTTGCTTGCAGAAAATATTTGAATGTACGAGTATGACTTTGACATCAGCTGTGACGGATTCAGACACTTGAACGTGAATTACCGTATTGTTTCTTAAGCCAGGCTCTGAATTTATGACGTAATTGATTGTCATGCCCAACAAGATTGCCTGCTACTTGTTTTACACTTCAACAGCTCTTTAAACGCTCCCATATGTGTTGTAAGAAATCCTTCGCTTCATTGTCATTGAAACAGAAACACTTCATTTAATTAAAGCTTTTTACAGTAGAAATAAAAATGCCACAACTATATTTACCCTGTCTTGCAGGGAGAGCTAATAAACGTATGAAGAAGGGAATAAACTTACTCCTGTATGGCAATAAATTTCCCTTAACATCAGCTGTAGCACCACAGTTCTCTCGTTATGTCAGTTGCTGAACAGAACTAAATGTGACAAATGTAATGGGACAGCTGTCTTGATGTAGGTCGTGTTTGTAAATGCCGTGGACAATTGCAAAACTTCAAAGTTGGAAGTAAGTTATACGAGGGAGAGTCAAATGACAACCTTAAAAGTGCGATAAAAATTCGAAACACAACTCCATTGTCTTGTAAGTTGGCAACAGTGATACTGATGGTTTGAAGAGTAGTCGACAGATGGTAGTACGATACAGGAATGCAACACGACGGCGCAGTAGTAGTGTAAAGGTGGCGGCCCCGCTTGCAATATGCACCAAAGAAGAACAGCATTCTATCATCCGTTTTTTAAGTAGTCAAGGGGTGAAACCCATCGAAATTCATCGACAAATGAAAGTTCAGTATGGTGATGCATGCCTGTCACTGCAGCAAGTGTACAATTGGACTAGGAAATTCATGAAGGGCATTAGTTCTGTAACAGACTCTCCTCGACCTGGACAGGCACACCGAGTAGTGACACCAGAGGCCATTACAGCAGTTGAAGCCATAGTGAAGGAAAATCGCCGCGTAACAGTGAATGAAATAGCCGCACATCTGGATGTTAGTCATGGATCAGCACACCATATCGTCCGTAATAAGAAAATAAAAAATATTTGAGGTTTTCATTTGACTCGCCCTCGTATTATGGCTTTATGACGTGATGCAACGAAGTATGCTTCCGCACTGCCGGCTCGGAGGTTAAGTTCTTATCTAACCCTGATAAGATTTGTATTTTTTGAATATGTTATGCTATTCTGTTACGAGATGATAGCTGTTCGGTGGATGTACATATGTAACACCATGAAGCAGAGTCGACCTTGAAAACCTCATAGTTCCGTAGCTATTCGTGAAATTTTGCGAACTTTATTAAAGTTGACTAAGGCTCATTACCGCGTCCACAAGAGCCCTACACTTAGATTCATAAGTCCAATCATCCGTCCTCCCATCATACCTTCCTACGATCTGTTTTAATATTATCACCTCATCCACGCTAGATGGTTCAAGTGGTCTCTATCTGCCAGGTTTCCCCGCTTGTCTCATTCTTCGTGATTTTATCAACTTCATAATATCTGGCGACGAGTACAAATTATGAAGCTCCTAATTATGCCATTTACTCCATTCTTCTGTAACTTCCGCCCTCGTTTTGCTCAACAGTTTTATGATGTTTGAAGTTTTTATGACGGTAAAGTTTAAGGTGTGTTCCTCTGAATCCTGATACCATGACGTTTTGTAGCTGTTGACCACAGTCTCGGCGGAATACGCCTTATCCATTTCCATGGTATAGGATACCTTGAAAATGGTGGCGGCATATTCTTCCGAAACATTGTTAAGTACCTACCAGACTATACGTTCTTTTGCCGCGTTGTTTCTCGTATGTCTTCGAGTTCCGTGTTTACAAATACTGCGGCACGTTTACACGTTTGTTTGGTAGTTACAATGGCAGGTGCGAATTAACGTACGGGAAGTAGGCAATTACGTATGTTTAGTAAGTTCCGGCTCTTTCTGTACTGATTGATCTTGTTTTGCCGTCGTGTTTTATCTCAATTTTGCTCCAGAAAGCACAGTTTAATTTTACAGCGCGCTCACGAAAATTCAGATTTAGTCGCAAGGGTTCTACAGATATCAAGAGAGTCTGAGAACTGTTGCTGTAGGACAAAGGCACAGCTACTTGTTGCCAATTTTGAATCTGACTGCAGCAGTACTTACGTCCATGTGAAGATGACCGGTCATACAGTGTTTATGTAATGCCAATATGTAGAACATTTGGAACATTACCTCCATGCATTCTGTACAGTATAACTTCAAGGTGTGGCACAGGGGTAACTCCTGTTATGTACGTTTAATTTAGCACCTACGTCAAATACTGCCAAGTGATCGGATTCTGCCACTTTTTCCTTTTAATTATTAATGAATTTGTTTCTGGCAAGGTCCAACATGTCTGCGTTGTCTCCTGTATTTCAACGTCTCAACAATAGACTTTTTTTTTATTTTCTCAGGGTCAGATGCTGTTCTCCCCTCCACCATTACAGGTATATATATATCTGTCATTTCTCTTCATTCCTTCTTTCCGCTCCGACGTGAAACGCCTGATAGAATGAAACCGCAATTTCGTTCAACTATAGCTTGAGAGAGGAAAAATGAGAATTCAAGAAACGTTTTATTTCGTTGCTTGCTAACGCCATTTAAAGTGGTCCGCAAGTCCAGATATTTGATAACTCTTTAACTAATATTTCTTGATTCATTATTGTCTAAAATAACATTACTCACTAGGAAAACGGGTCCTCTTAACTGGATTAATCGATAATACACGCACAGCCTGTCGCTACTAGGAACACGTCAAGTGTGGCTTGTTGTTCCATTGTGAAGCACGTTGTCATCCCCATTGAAATCAATTAGTGGACTAGGCTGATAGTGCCTCTTTAGTGGTTGTATCACTTATGCGAGTCGCAGTTCAATTATGAACAAAGGTTTAGTATTATCTTGGATGCAAATCGACGACAAGGAGCACTGTAATGGCACAGTTAAAGAAAACCTTGTGTAACACTTTTTTTTGGAATCTTATAAGGGCGTGGAGGAACAGCCCTAATTATTATTAATATTAGCATAGGATGGGTGATGCTTGTCGATAGGGCCTCGACCATCTTTACGCCTTTGAAATAATGCCTCATACTCGTTGCGTACGAGACCGAGTTTCTGACAGCCTGTGCTCAAGTGGTGGTGAGAAACAACTTTTCAGCTCCTGAGAAAGAACCACTGCGACGTTGCAGATGAGAGGATGTGTGAACTTCCGATCCTCTACTTGGCTGGAACCAAACGTCTCCCGTTCATAACCTATCGCCTCACTTTACTGCTAGCTATCTCGCTTCGTAATTAATCAGTCAGAAAATAAGTTTTCCTGGCGCAGACTCTCCGATTTCGTACTTAAAAACTCCTGTTGATTGTGAATTTTGATTACGTGAAGGAAGTTCGTCTCTGAGCGATAGTCATTTGTTTTAGGTCTGAGGCAGAATATTTGGTCACACATTTAAAGACGTTCGCGAGGCGGAAATAGCGACGCGAGGGCCGATGATGCAGGACACGTAATGTTTGGTGGGGATTATAAAAGCCGTTTTTAGGATAAGCTAAATGCCTCAGATATAGTGTAGACTATGTGTAGAAGTAGGCGGATATAGTGTAGACTATGTGTAGAAGTAGGCGGATATAGTGTAGACTATGTGTAGAAGTAGGCGGATATAGTGTAGACTATGTGTAGAAGTAGGCGGATAGCAGTGCAGTAAAATCTGCAGTGTTGTTGCATTTGTAAACAAAGGACACAACACATACGTATTTTAAATTTATTTTCTTGCCGACTTAGTGTGCTCTAGGGTAGCGGGATAGGAGGCTTCATGTCGAACTTTTATTACGAAATTCAAATTGTTGTTTCGATTGTGATATGTGGCCACAACTGTTATGTACATGAAGGCGTCGTGTTGTGTTTACGTCTGTTTCTGTGAACGTAACACCTGATGAGCTGGAAACATGTTTAGTAAGAAGCTTATGGGTGACTGGGCCATGTAGAGACCTATTAGGTGTCTGTATATAGTTTATACTACTGTGAACTGCCGTAAGTTGTGGGAACACGAATTAGAGAGAACGCTGCCGCTGATGATGTAGTCGCTACTGTCGTGTTCCGATATCTGTCATATTTTGGCATTTCAGGCTGACAGTCTTTTTATCCGTGAGTCGAATGTGTATTCTGTCGGAATGATAAGGGCATACGATTAAGACAGTACAGTACTGGACACAGAATGTGGGAATGTAAAGAAGCGGAATGAGTAGTAAAATTATTTTAATTTTTTTTTTGTTGTGAAAACCGAACTTCGAATGACTTGGAATATATTTTATATATTTTAACATTTGTAAAAAAAAAAAAAAGTTATTAAGAAGCTAATAATGTCTCAGCTAGTCAAGAAATTGTGCCTGTTTTGTGAAACCGGAATATTAATTCGAGAAATTTTCTGTTCACAAATGTTAATCTTATGGAGTAGTACATTATGGACGAATTATTTCAGCTGTTGAAATTACGTGATTCGAAACACCAAGTTCAGTAGACCAGCGGCGGGTTCTTGTGTTGGGTGTCAAAGCTGGAGAAACAGCGTGCATGGGCTCAATGAGTAAAGACTGTCTGTCACAGATCTGTCAGAGGTACGAATGCTAAGTCTCTTGTATTAATATGTCCCGGCTGTCGTGCCAGACGGGTTTCATTCCAGCTGTCACAGTTGGATGTGTATTTAGGCAACTTCTCCGACTCTACTGTTGTGCGGACGGGTTTATAGCGCTCTGCAGGCGTTTTAGGCTGTGATGGTAGAGTTCTCTCTTACGGCGTTTCGCCAACTGCAATACTCATATCTTGCCTGCCTGTGTAATGACAGACAGTTCGAATTTATCATTCAGAGGACCGTACATCGTGATATATTCTTATAATAAAACCAACGAGATGCATTAATTTCTCAAATTTAGTTTAGGAACACAACTCTACATGTTTCGGACAGTTTCTCTGTCCATCATCAGGAGTCTAGCACTGTACACACCGCAGTAGGTATATGTCATACAGGTTATGCTGACTGCTTACTAGCGGGATCCTGATCCCGCTAGCAAACAGTCGGCACAACCTGCATGTATACCTGTTGCTGTGTGTACAGTGCTAGATTCCTGATGATGGACAGAGAAACTGTCCGAAACATGTAGAGTCCCATTCCTAAAATAAATTTGAGAAATTAGTGCATCTGGTTGGTTTTGTTATAAGAACACAGACAGTTCGTTTTTATAAAGCACAGCGCAACAGAGTACTTTGTAAACCGGTTTCTACTGAAATCATCATTGTACTATTCCCTTGCAGTGTGTCCAAACATGTCAGTAATTTTATTTTATTTTATTTTTGTTAGGATCATTCTGTCTTTTTATTCGAAACAACCCAACTATAGCTGAAACTGAAAAATCCAAGACACCTGTGGTTCACTGGACCTCCATATTAGTCCTTCGCATTTTATTACGGATGTTGAGGGTTCACGAACTTTAAATCAACTGAGAGTCGCTGCTCTTAGTTTTCGTAACATAACTGTATGTTTTGCATTAGACTGACAGAACGTTTTAAAGCATTTTGTAACCTTAGGTGACATTCACTTTTTTCCCCATTAATTCGGATCTGCCGGCAGCATATGCCGTTAATTTCTGCCTGAATAATGCCTCAGAAAACGACATGTGGGTACGCCCACGTGATTAGTGCCTCTGTGCACAGTACAGTGCAAATAATGTTTGTACTTCAAACATCAAAATATGATTTCCGTTCCACGTTCACACTCAGTACTGGCATATAGTTAATGTGATCACTTTGATTCCTCTGTTATATAACGATTTTTTTTTCATTTCGTAGAATATGTTTGAATGTTTGTACTGGTCATGTTGATGATTGGTAAGTGATGCTAAGAATTAGGACGATTGAGGGAACGGTTGTGATTGAAGGTAAGAATAGGTATGGTGTGTGCTTTTTCATTCGGACATAGTACATGAAATCATAAAAATGTTTCTCTTAATATTTTATGTAATTTGGAGAAAATTAAAAAACAAATAACTTTTCTCCCGCTTTGAATTTATGATGTTCTAGGCCACTTTATGCACCGAATCCTAAAGAGTGTTTCGAACGAATGACAATAATGCACGTGAAGGAATCCACCGCACCGTGGTGCAGTGATGTAGAAGCTCTACGATAAGGGAATATACAGCAGGTTTAAGAACGGCGAATGGCGTTTAATGCACACTTTGACCACTTCCGACTTTATTTCTATCAATTTCTGTGTTTAAGCACAAAGTATGACCACCTCTGTGGTCTAGTGTTCAGAGTTTCTGGCTACAGATACAGAGGTCCCGGGTTCGATCCCCGGCGCTACCAGATTTTCTGAGTAGTAGTGGGTCT
>Ga0136643_10009301_pt1 | contig 14451 bp, 8 predicted proteins | sample TergutLab28metaG_FD_96883 | JGI IMG/M metagenome (GOLD analysis project Ga0136643, IMG submission 96883) | Labiotermes labralis P1 segment gut microbial communities from Petit-Saut dam, French Guiana - Lab288 P1 (version 3) (version 3) | ecosystem: Host-associated > Arthropoda: Insects >... | reverse complement strand
AGTAGAGGCATGAAATAAAACTTATTGTGAAACAAATTTTGTGCATCAAGTTGGTTAATTACTAAGATAAATATGCTGAGATGCACGGTCAGCAAAACATAAAAAAAGGGAAGATACGCCATATCGAAGTTAGATAAAACAGCCTCTTTTATAGAAGACGAACCACTTAATGTTTACCAGAACACACACACACACACACACTTACATCCTGCTCTCTGCCCTGATATTCCCAAAGTGATCTCGTGGATAACGCTTTTGACACAAACGTCATTCACTCTGTTGTGCACCTGACATCCATTCTGTAATACGATCACCGCACACCCGCAACAACGGTTTCTAAGCGGAGAGCCCAAGGCCGGAATTAGCAGAATGAGCAGAAAAAAAGGTGACTTGCCGACGCACCCCCCTCCCCCCCTCCAAATTATGAGTTTTAAATGAAATCCTTACTTCTCGAGGAAGCCTCTTCCAGGATTCGAACCTAGGACGGGCGGCTTCGGTACGTATCCCCCGCACTACAGCCAGTGTTCGCAGAAAAAAATCAAAACACCTACCACGCTGTAATTTTCAGGGGTTTGTCCAGTGTTCCACGAATTGGATTGAATTTCTAACTGCTTCCGGCGACAGCCTTCTGTTACGTCGGCATTAGCTTCGACAGACCTCCGGGTATTGAGCAAGATGTACATTGTACTGTAGTCGACTCAGGAAGACGACTTTTGACATTGGCAGTGGTTTTGCAGGGGGAAGTCAGACTTATGACTGCTTACGAAGAGTAGAGTCCAATACAATAATATAAACAGCCAACTGGACTGGATGCATCAATAACAGATTTTATTGATAATTACAATCAGCTCAGCATGTTTCGGGCGATAATTTCGCCCATTATCAATTATCAATAAAGTATGTTATTGTTACATCTAGTTGGTTGTTTATATTATTGTATCAATGATGCACGGTCACACAAACACCAAATTCAAAAACAGAGTCCAGTTGAAATGTGATGGCACATGGTGACGCACGGGAGGGAAAGTGAAGGGGAAGCTGGCGAATGGAGTGGGTAGCCAGTACCCTTCACACTACCTCAGAACATGGTGTATCCAGCATTACTACCGCTGATCCGCACACCTCGGCTGCCAGTAGTCGACTGAACTGACGCCCCCGCCGATTTAAATGGACTCGTTCGTTTGGCCGAAAGATGAAATCTGGTTTCAGCGCGTGTGCCATCACATTTCAAACGCAGGCTACCTGACGTAACACTGTTAAAGATATGATGGACTTAAGTTCATTTGAGTTTGTGCGTGCGAGTTACTACTTTTATGTTGTGTTCTGTAATGTGAATGTCGAAGTCGTTCTTTCTTTACCTCTGAGCGTTATAAATACGTTACAAAGCAGAGGTAGGGATCGCGTTCAAAGATTATATTGCAAGTTTGTATGTAACCAACTGTATTTGAAGTCTGTGCTAAGAGACATTAACAAATGACTGCTGTCTGCGCACGGTGGCACCTGTAGTGACGTAGCGGTTCGTATCTGTAAGCGGAATGAGCATGTGCAGAGATAACAGCACCGGTATCACTGCGGTAAGGTCAACGTGATGGCTGGCGCCCGGCGGCTGTAAATTCCAGAGAACTGTCGTTAATACCACTTGTCTGTCGTTGAAGCCACAGCCGAATGGCGGTGCAGTTATGTAGAGGTTCGTGGTTTGTGTCTTGGTTGGAGGGACCTGTTTTGCTGTAGACGAACATTCAGTGCACAGACGTCGTGATCAATTTGTTTCACGACCTTGTATCATGTTTGCTAAGAACGTACTTGTGGCGGCAGTAGCCTAAAGGTTTATTAGCTAGGTACCGGGTTCGCATATCATCCTGGCTGCTGTTTTTCCCAGCTGGAATGTTTTTATAGTTTTCCGCATGAAGTTAATGCGAATTTGGTGTAACAGCTTTGCCAGTCGACGTCTTCTGGATTCTCTTATTTTACTTCACCTCCTACGCCATGTGACCTTCGGGTTGAAACAGCGTCGCTAAATGTGTGCAGCACTAGTTTTGATGGTACACTTTCTTCGAATATTCATCGGGATCTGCAATGTCGAAAGGCATTTCGTGGTTTTCCCCAGTTTATCCAAACATGTTGGAACATTTGGACTTCCCATAAGCACGTCCTTCCTAATCCCTACTTGATCATTATTCTCACGACATTTGGTGCTCAGTATCCTTTACATTTGATATGGCGTTGTTAACGTAATGAATCGTGCAAGTCCGTCACGAGCGTGGCATGGTGATTACGATTGCTTCCTTCCTGTTTTTAATGCGGCCCGCTGTTTGCCATTACGTGCAGGGATTGAGTGAGTAACTGGATTTGAAGGGAGCCCGTTCAGAAGGGGGGTCTTGTTACCGCCCAGTTCCCACGCATCATTGGATGGCGCATGTAAGTAGCCTAACCTGGAATTACTGGAGACGGACAATTTTTGTTACGTTTTGAGGAGCGAGTTGGATGAACTCCGTTGGACAATTTATGGATTCATTCGTGTTACTCGTGGACAATCGGAACAGTAAGCTGACGGTATCCAACACAACAGGTTCAGAGCACGCGACTTAGATTTCACTGTAACAGGTACAAAGTACATCATTACACATGTCTTTGATCTGTACGTCGTATTATGGTATGTGTTGACAGCGTCTTATTGTATTGCGGTATGTGTTGACAGCGTCTTATTGTCTTGTGGTGTGTGTTGACAGCGTCTTATTGTCTTGTGGTGTGTGTTGACAGCGTCTTATTGTGTTGTGGTGTGTGTTGACAGCGTCTTATTGTATTGTAGTATGTGTTGACAGCATCTTATTGTCTTGTGGTGTGTGTTGACAGCGTCTTATTCTCTTGTGCTATGTGTTGACAGCGTCTTATTGTCTTGCGGTGTGTTGACAGTGTCTTATTGTCTTATGGTGTGTGTTGACAGCGTCTTATTGTCTTGTGGTGTGTGTTGACAGCGTCTTATTGTATTGTGGTGTGTGTTGACAGCGTCTTATTGTCTTGTGCTATGTGTTGACAGCGTCTTATTGTCTTGTGCTATGTGTTGACAGCGTCTTATTTTCTTGTGGTGTGTGTTGACAGCATCTTCCTGTCATCGGTGCAGAAGGAACCGTTGCTTATATTTCTGTGACTATAAGCCCTGTAATATTCTTGTTCCTATTATGTCATTTTACAATGTGTCTAGTTCTGCGATAGTCCTATGCGACATTAATTATAGTAGCTGAAGTATAATGAACACTTGAAGAAGATAAAGCTGCGGTGTCGGCCCTGGGCTTTGCAGCTAGAGATTTGTCCACATTTCTGTCCGCTCTGTGTGACGCGAAAATCCGTTTAGTGTTCAGAGAATTGAGACGCGTGTTCGTATGAGTGGCCTGCATCACTTGTTGCATGCCGCACTCCGTACGCCACCGCCTCTGATGACTGTCCCACACACAGACAGTGGGGAGGACCCGGTGTCTGCCAGCGACCTTTATGTCTGCCGTACGCTTTATTGGCTCTTAACGGAACTGTTGGTATTGCGTGTTTTGACTGCGTTGAGTGGTGTGGGAGTAAGGGAAGATTTGTAAGGATGCGTTTCTAACTTATTCCGAAGTAAGATTTCCGGATTCACTGGGACACAATGAGGACAACCACGAAATGTTTAACGAGAAGAGCCGTAACTCAGCTGTGATTTGTGCAGATCGCGAAGAAACCAATCTGTATGCAAATTGCGGTTCTCTTCTGATTTGCACAAAGTTCTCCTGAAATCAAACGCTGGCGTCGAGAGTATGCGCGTGGCCGTGAAAGGTTTTGAGACCGTGGGGGCAAAACAGTGTCGGTTGGGCTATTCTGACGAAGCAGTGCGATTGTATTGTGAGTCAGAGGGGGACGGTGAAAGCTCCGAATGGAAGAATGAAGACACGGAAGACGGGAGGGAAATAGTAATAAGAGAGGAAGATGTTAAAGATTCAGTTCGCTGTGTGTTTGCTTGTACTGCTCGCTTCGGTGTCAGATTCGATACCCCAGCATCCCAACACGCCAAATGAATTGTTTCTCAGGTTTAGGTGTGTTAGTTAGGTGATGTGTAAGTGGCTAATGTTATACAGTTGCATGGATAGAGTGGGTTCGTAACGCAGCAGCTCTGAGCGTCACGTTCATCTTTGTTGCGGGGTGGTTGGGGGTGAGGCGGTGTTCAGAGGGGAAATACGGAAGGGGGGAGTTGCTTACCACCTAGAAACGCCCTGTTTGTATTTACACTTGTCTGTTCCCTGAGATGTTATTTTGTAGGATGCAAGTACACTATGATAACGGAAGCCAGGGGTTCACAAATCACAAATTTTTAAAAAAATTCTGGCAGCCACATGAAAATACTGGGCACCAGAAGGGTGACATGCAGGAAGCAAAAAATTGTAGGACGGGATAGCGCAGTCGGCATGGCGACTTGCTACGGGATGGACGGTCCGGGATTGAAACCCGCTAGGGGCAAGGCTTTCCGCGTCAATCCAGGCTGGCCGAAATGGTTACCGGGTTTCTTTTCTGGAGCTAAAGCCGCCGGGACGTGAGCCTTCATTGCCTGTTCTAAGGCGAAACTTACAAAAAAAAAAAAAAATCTTAATCGCCCGGGCGACCTTGGCGACTGGGATTTTGTGCACCCTACTTAAGCCGTGCACCATGTAATTAATGCTGCCCCAGATGTACACTGCGCGTTTTACCTGTACCACTTGGCGCTAAGCCACACGAATTAAAGTAAGTTAGCCTTTTCACGAAAGGGGCCGGTTTAGCGCAGTCGGTATAGCGACTCGCTACTGGCTGGACTGTCCGGGGATCGAATCCCGGTGGGGACGAGATTTTCCGCACCCGTCCAAATGGCCCTGGGTCCCACCCAGCCTCCTATAAAATGGGTACCGGGTCTTTCCCGGGGGTAAAGCGGCCGGGGCGTGGCGTTGACCACCCACCCCCATCTAGTGCCGAGGTTAAAGAAAGAGTATAGTTATACCTCTACTCCCCCTCGGGGCCTTCGTGGTCTCTTCTAGGGTGAACTACCTTTACCTTTACCTTTTTATCTTGTCGAAAACTGTGATGAATTGCAGGTGAGGGTGAATTGGAGGAGGATGGTGTTCAGGCTTTTGTGATGACGTTGGCGAAATGTGGGGGTCATTGACAGCCAAGGTCGAGCAAGGAGTTAGGTATCTTTATTTCGAAACAGACTGTACGCCCCCGAGTGCTTGCTTGTTCATAGCTCTATGGCATCTCTCTTCAGTACGCCTGCTGTGTCTTGTTCAGGCAACCCACCGTAACGACCTACCTCTTGGGTAGTCTCATCTGTCAGGCGCTCGCGTGCAAGCTTGTAGCATTACGTTTCAGTGAGCACCGCTGTCGTCGTCACAAGGGATAAATTATGAGCGTCTGTCTGTAAGGGTACGTGACTTGTGCTGAACCGATAACCGCGGCGATGAGTCATGTTTGTTGGCGTCCGCCTTTTCAACCATTCTGAAAGGCATTGCGAATGTGACGCCCAGGTATTTATAGGTCAGTGGGATTTATGGGCACAGTGTCTGTCCGTCCCTCCCACAGTAAATTTGTGTAATCATGTCGAGCATCTTATGAACCATCTAGCCTGTGGCGACTGTTCTACACTCTCGCTTTTAATAATCGTGCCATAAATTAATTCAATCTTCACTACCGCAGCGAACTTCTGAGGTGGGAGGGAGACTGGTGCCACTTAGTACCACTTAGTATTGAAACGTCCAATGAATGTAATTGTTTGCTTCGAGTGTACAACAAGAACATAGCAATCTTTGTAAATAACCAACTTTACGCACAATTCTTTTTCTTATTTTTGTTTATTCCAATTCTCTGCATGTTTCGTGCAACCAAGTGCTCATCATCAGGAGAGTCAATTGTATCAATACGACCTCTGGTGTGTGTCAGTCAATGTAGGTGACCGTGTGGTATGCTGCTTTAGATGGAACTTCATCTAAACTTGGGGCCGGATAGCGTAGTCTGTATAACGACTGGCTACGGGCTGGACGGTCCGGGGATCGAATCCCGGTGGGGGGGGGGCGAGATTTTCCGCACTTGTCCAGACCGGCCCTGGGACCCACCCAACCTCCTGTACAATGGGTACAGCTGACCCCTCACCCCCTTCTAGTGCCGTGGTCAAGAAAGAGTAGAGCTATACCTCTACTCCCCCTATGGGCCGTTCGGCCTGTACAGAGCCTCAGTGCCTGTACAGGGGTGCACTTTTTTTTACCATCTAAACCAGCATACCACAAGGTCACCTACATACAGTGACATATACCAGAGGTCGTATTGGTACAGTTTACTCTCCTGATGATGAGCACTTGGTTGCTCGAAACATATAGAGAATTGGAGTAAACAAATGTAAGAAAAAGAATTGTGCGTCAAGTTGGTTATTTACAAATATTGTAATAAGGTGCACGGTCAACAGAACATAAAGAACATAGCAGTTGTGTGAATTATGTATGTAGCTGTACCGTGATAAAGCCATTTGAGCTAGGTGAGTGAAATTGTGTATAGAGACACGTCATGAACCTACCCTCAAATTTCATGCGGAACTTGTGACATCTAACTCAGTAGTGGCAATCCGTAAAAGATGTATGTGCTCGACGTTAAGGAATATAGGAGAATGGAGGTTCCGCTGCGCAGATTTTATCGCCTGCGTTAGATGGAGCTCAGGTGAACATTATGTTAGACGGGGCTAATTGGTTTGTATGGTAATCAGTGTATGAGATGGCTCGTAAAATGTGGCTTTGACAATTCATTTGAAAACAAAAAAACAGAAAGAGCCCCATGATACAGAGCAGGTTACTGTAGCGGTAACATTTACTACGTCTATGGAATATGTGTGTTCTCAGTTACATGAATTTTTTTAGTTCATGCTGACGGCGCGAATTCGGCTGCTCCTTCCCCAGTCTTTTATATATAATGTTCTTATAATAATAATAATAATAATAATAATCCGTTGATCGGATCAAGAAAAAATGAGATTTCCGTTGCAGGTGTCTGGTATGGGGGAGATAAGAAGTACATACAGGGTTGTGGTGGGAATACCAGAGGGAATGATACCACTTGGAAGACATGGGAGTAGGTAGGATGGTAATATTAAAATTGATCTTAAGGAAGACTCGGAGGGCACGGACTGTTTTCATGTGGCTCAGAACAGGGCAAATGACGTGCTTTTGTGATCACTGTAATGAACCTTCGGGTTCCATAAAATGAGGTGAATTTCGTTGTGTCAAGGAGGATTGTGCTGCATAGAGTTTATTGTTGTTATTATTGTTATCATCGTCATTATCGTTTGTGTTCTCAGGCTGTTGGATCACCAACCCGCGGAGAAACTTCACTGATTAAAATTTTGGTTCATAGTTGTAATTTTTATGTCTTAATGCGTTGGAGGGGACCGCGGTAGCTCAGTGGTTAAGGCGCTGCGCTACAGATCGGAAGGTCGCTGGTTCGATTCCAGATGGTGTCATTGGAATTTTTCATTGACATAATCCTTCCGATCGCACTATGGCCCTGGGGTCGACTCAGCCTCTAACAGAAATTAGTACCAGGAGTATTTCCTGTGGGTAATAACGGCTGGTGCGCAAGGCTGACAACCTTACCATCATCCTGTGCCGTTGTCACGAAATCTGGGAACCTTAACTTCCTGGAACCGTCTGGGTACATCGGGCCTGTAATGGGACTGAATTCGTTGGGAGTTTGTGGGAAGACGGAGTGGGTATGGGGGTGGGGTGTGGGTTGGGTAGGAGTGGTTGTGTTTGTCAATGGCTGTTTCATCCCAAGGCACCTATTTGTGCGGCTGACGTGATGCCTGGGAAAAGCGCGAGCGAGCCGAGCAGTGAGACCGGCGTGTTATTTGGTGCATCCTGAGAATGCACTTGCACTTGTGCACTCACGTCACTTGTTGTTCACAGCAGTTTGAGTCACTGTAGTTGCGGTTGATTTGTTTCGTTTTCAGTAAACACCGAACCCCCGTTAATGTTGTTGCCAAGCGAATCCTAAATATGTTCCCATAAACCGCGCCGTGATGGCGTAGTGAGCCAAGGCTCCATACTTGTTATAACTTCGAAAGTATGGATAAAGCGTGAAAGTAAACTTTTGCCTGTACGCGCCATGAAGGCTTGTTTGGAGAGTGGAGGTGTTGCTCCACTCATTCCCAATCTTTATCACACGCAAAAGTGAATTTGTCTCACCTTGGCGTTAAAGTGTGATGTTTTATACCGGGTGCTGATAAGTCCTTAACCCGACCAGGCAGGAAACAAGCTCGGAAGCATGTCAGGGACGCGCGCGATTTCAACAACATCGAGACGCTAGCTGTTATCAAGTTTTTTTTTTCCTGCAAGGCAAGGCGCTGAAGGAAATCCACGCCACTCTGACATAAACATTAGCTTGTTTCCTTCCTGGACGGGCTGAGGACTTAATCAGCACCCCTGTAGTGAGTTGACGTGCATGTGATGTCCCACACACACTAAACCGCAGAAGGAACAAACATATTAACAGCGGTCCGGCGTAGAGAAGGGGCACATGTTACAAGCTGGAAGGTCGCTGGTTCGATTCCCAGTGGTGTCATTGGTATTTTTCATTGACTTATTCCTTCCGGCCGCACTGTGACCCTAACGGGAATGAGTACCAGGAATATTTCCTGGGGGGGGGGGGATAAAGGCGGCCGGTGCGTAGGGCTGTTAATTTACCACCTTCATGTGCCGACTGTCTTGAAATCTGGGAGCCTCAGCCTCCTGGAACCCTCAGAGCCTGTCCATGCCTGTACGGGGATTGCTTTACCTTTTACCGGTGTAGTGATGTAGGTGATTATGTCAGTGTATTGTTAAGCACCGCGCTGTGGGAGAGTGGAGATTAGTTCGGTGAGTTACTCCCAACCTTGTTTATTACACGTAGCCCTTTTTTTACGCCCCGCTCGTTTACATCTTGATTGTCTTAGCGCCCCTTGCCGATGTACACCACTTCTTAATTTACGCCCTGTCATTTTTCGGCTAAACGCCCTTTTTCTGGCTGCCCTCAGAAACGCTAACCTCTATTTATTCCACTGTTTATGATCATATTTTAAATTTACGCCCACTTTTTCAGGAGCACAATTAGGGCGTAAAATAAGGACGTTGTGTAATGGGGAAAGAGAAACTAATAGCGATTTGGTGGGGTCAAGAGCTGTTACCAGTGCGGAGATGTGGGAAAATATTGGATGTATGTGCCTGGGACAGAACCCGGCGGGTGTTACATTACATGTTAGGGTAGGCTACAGTGGAGCTGTAGTCTGCCGTGTAGTTGATAACCGGGAGTTTATTAGGCGCGCTCGCAAAATTGCGAAAAGTGACTGTTAGTTACATCATGTCTGTTGTTCCGTTCGTCCGCATGTAACTCGGCTCCCATTGGTCGGATTTTAATGAAATTTGATATTTGCTTATTTTTCTAAAATCCGTCGAGAAAACTCGAGTTTCATTAAAATCTGACAAGAATAACCGGCACTTAACATGAAGACCAATATACATTTTTGATCATATCTCGCCCGTTTGTTCTTAGAATGAGAAATGTTTCAGACAAAAGTTGTAGAGAAAATCAAAACACACATTTTATATTCAGTAACTTTTTTCCCCGAAAATCGTGCCGTTTATGAGATAATGTGGAAAAATATTGTAGAGCGGGGCAGACCACAGATAACAATATAGCGCATGCGCATTTCATGCTGGATACCTAAGGCTACAAATACACACACAGGTTGTGTAGTAAGTATTGCTTTTCCACTGCAACAATGGTTGCACAAGCGCGCCCCATTTTTACGTTATACGTATATTGGCTGTCTTGTTTTTCCTCTCTGGAATCGACTGTCGGTCATGCCCCTTCTTAACCCTTAAAGAATAATATAACCTAAATTGTATGTACCGATTGCCCGTACCGCGCAGTAAGCACAGTCCGTCTCGGTTATAAAAAACAATCAGTTAATGTAGTATAGGGAAATAATCGCTGTTGTGGGATCCGTAAAAACACACAAATGCAGTGTGTGTATGGGCAGAGCGTGATATTTGTGTATCTTAAGCCTGACGGTGCATTAAAGCCTACTGATTACGTCATGCACCACCAGTTTAACATTCAACAACTGTACGCTCTGCCCACACTGTATTTATGTGTTTTGTATTTGTCTGAGAACAAACAGCGACTTGTGCCACTTACAGCATAAACTGACTGGTATTTATAACCGAGATGAAAAGTGTTTACAGCGCGGTACGGATTGGGCCTTTAAACAAAGCGGTCTGCGCTTCGCCTTTAAAGGGTTAAGTTACCATTGGATGTTAACTTACTAAGAGAGGATCAGATTGTCTCCCTCATTATGGTCCATCATCCCGTTTTCAAGGAGTGCTAGTGAATTTTGAAGAGGCGTGTTCTGTGTGTGACACTGTAACTCCAAATGTTTTTGCTCAGCCCTCCCTTTGTATGATACGAGTCTGATAGCATATACCACAGATGTTGCGTGTCTGAGCTTCTTTGGCGGCTCCTGGAAGCTTTGTGAGTGTGGTAGACACCGCCGCTCTGTATGTTAATTTGTTCTCCATTTCACTTCACGGCCTGCGGAGCCCTGCCGCAGTTGTATTCGCTTTTCAGGTATGTGTGTACCCGGGTCAACAGCCCTCGCCGAATTGAGGGATATCGCATTCTGTAACCCGGCCTCAGGCTCTACAAATTTGCATTGTTTCATGTGCGCTTTACCCTGTAATTGTCCCAATATGCGAAGTATCAGGCTGTTGTTCACGAGGGACAGCAACTTTCACCTGGTCTCGTCCCATTCGGTTTCTTTTATAAAAGAGCGAAAAATTACTCAGATACGATGTTTAGTGAAAATCCGTCCAGCGGGAGCCAAGTTTTTCCATGCGGACGGACGGACACAGACGTGAGGACTAATAGCGAGGTAAATATCAGTCATGAAACCACAACTATGGTACTGTGTTTTTATGATGGTATTTAATAGCAAAAAAATAACCACATGTTTCGGCCAATAGCGGCCATCTTCAGGTTATTACAATTTTGCTCAAAGAAGTATCATATATATGCCTATGTTGCGAGGTGATGCTGAGATCTCATAATCGTTACGCGTTACAATAAGTTTATTTAGTGGGAAGTCTGATGGTCAATAGGAATATATATATGATACTCTTTGAGCAAAATTGTAATAACCTGAAGATGGCCGCTATTAGCCGAAACATGTGGTTATTTTTTTGCTATTAAATACCATCATAAATACATAGTACCATAGTTGTGTTTTCATGACTGATATTTGCCTCACCGTTAGTCTTTTCTACACACAACGGGGATGACACACCTCAGAATTACAGACGTGAGGAAGCTAATGGTCACTTTTCCCAGTTTTACGAACGTGCCTAAAAACTAGTCAGAACAAACATGAAACGTACGTAATTGATTAATTCAGTAGTCTGTCTTACGACAGGTCCGTAGACTCTTCCAAAGCGAGTTCTTCACAGATGACGATCTAGAAGGTCTGCCTTCAATTTTCAGTACCCTCTCGCTCTTCCATAGATTATCCAGTAGCTGCGTACGTCTTTTTCGACATCTTCCCGTCACTTCTATCCTTCCCTCTAACTTTCCTTCAATACCGTGTTTTAGAAGGCAGTTCCTACGCCAGATGTGACCAATCCAGTTAGCCTTCCTTCTTTTTACTGTATGTAGGATATTCCTCTCCTCACACGATTTTATAGGCCTTTAAAGGGGTGTGTACTTCCCCGATGTCCAGCTGTGACTGTACCGAATGTATTCTACGACACCATCACCTTTTGGATTCAGTTCTAGATACGGAGGACCCTGTCGTTAACAAAAGGAGGCCTAACTGTCGTACTGGGCCGGGTAGCGTAGTCGGTATAGCGACTGGCTACAGGCTGGGCGGTCCGGGGATCGAATCCCGGTGGGGGCGAGATTTTCCGTCCAGACCGGCCGTGGGGCCCACCCAGCCTCCTGTACAACGGGTACCGGGTCTTTCCCGAGTGTAAAGAGCTGCCGGGGCGTGACGCTGACCCACTCACCCCTTCTAGTGCCGTTGTCAAGAAAGAGTAGAGCTATACCTCTACTCCCCCTATGGGCCGTAGGCCTGTACAGAGCCTCAGTGCCTGTACAAGGGTGCACTTTAGCTAACTGTCGTACACCAATCACCTCGAACGAGAAAGTGCGGTGCACGCAGGTTTTTGTTTATTCCGCGCGAAAAATTGACAACTTGACTACAGGCTTGCGCGGCGAAGTTGTTATTGCCCTTGAAGATGGGACCGATACGTTGTTCCGAAACGTCGGTAAGGAATGACCACTACTCGCTGCATAATAAGACATAACAGCGCAGCTCGCAACGAGTAATTTGTATTTGTTCGTACGAAGTTCCGCTTCGTGTACAGCTTCAGATACGTTGTAACGTCGTGTTCTATCAACATGGCGTCTTCCACGTTTGAACCTTATGCGGATATTCCTTGTGCATTTCCTCTGTCACGGTCTGTTTTTATGAGTTTGTGTCACGGATAAAATGATGGTGACACAGCATTACAGTGGGTAAAGGCGGCCGTGTCTGGCAGGCACATTGCCGTCTCCCAGTTACAGCTGAACTACAGTGTAGGTGTAGGCCTGTACAAAGCTACAGACGGGGTTGGAATCGAAGTCATTCACGAAGAAAGTTGCAGATTTGACTAGTAAGTCATTTTTTGGTCTGCCTTTTCGCATACAACAAATATTCATATCTGAAACAATAGCGTTATCATATGCGTGGACGTCGTCCCGCACTCTTCCCAATTAGGCGATAAATTTTACGCAGTTCATCGTTAATTTTAGTTTGACCACTCTGGGTTCGAATCCCGGAAAGCCTTCCAATCAAAGTTGCTAATTCTGTTGTCCTATGTATTGTTTGTGTGTAAATGTGTACTGTACTTTTGCTAACGGGTATCAACCCATTTGCAGTTAACAAATATATCAATACACGGTACTGCAGGGGCCTGGATAGCTCAGGCGCTATAGAGAATCGCTAAGGGCTGGACGGTCTGGGGTCGAGTCCCGGTAGGGGGCGAGATTTTCCGCTCCCGCCCAGACCGGCCCTTGGGCCCACCCAGCCTCCTATACAATGGTTAGCGGTTCTTTCCCGGTGAGTAAAGCGTCCGGGGAGTGGCTTTGGCCTCCTACCCCATCTACCGTCCAGGTTAAAGAACGAGTAGAGCTATACGTCTACTCCCCCTGTGGGCCTTCGTGGCCTGTTCTAGGGTGAACTTTAGACAGTACTGCACCGTATCGCTGGCAAGATACACTTTACAATCTTACTACTAGGACGCCCAGAACCTAAGCGTCTTGAGGTGTGACGTCCTGACGGCCGTTGTCACAAAGATTTCGGTCTTCCAGTTTGTGACACGCCATGTAGTTTGAGAGCAGGGACAGCGTTTTGGAAGAAACGGCTTCGTCCGTCTTCATTCTTGATACTATCAGGCAGTTACCCACAGATGTCTTTCTGTATGTAAGTGTACGGTCGATATGGCCTTGTTGCTGTATGTACTTGTCTGTGGTTCTGTAAGTGTAAGGTCGTTATGACCTTATCGCTGTGTGTGCTTGTCTGTGGTTCTGTAAGTGTAAGGTCGATGTGACCTTATCGCTTTGTGTGCTTGTCTGTGGTTCTGTAAGTGTAAGGTCGATGGAACCTTATCGCTGTGTGTACTTGTCTCTGGTTCTCAGGGACCACCACTGCTATAAAACTGGGTACAGCGTCAGAAACCGTCTTGTTAGTAATCCACGCGTCATCCCTTCGAGGAAAAGTGAGTAAAAACCCGAGCAAGACATGACGATTCTCGAGTAGTTGACAGGATAGCAACAGGCTGTGAAATCATCGCCTGCTTGACATTTATGCGCATGGTGTTACAGTTCATGATGCTTTCCCACGTTAGCTCTAGCTATGTAGGCGGTGAATATTGAACTCTGATGTTTATAATTTCAGGGTAAAATAACCATTTTAAGGCCGATGGTTTAGTATGTGTGTACAACCAGATTTAACAGTAAAAAATTACACGCTTTGCCAGCACAGGGTGTTTAAGTGTTTTTGTATGGATCTCAGAACAAATAGGGTTTATATCCCTGTACATCATTAACTGGTTGGATTTTAGGCTAGTGCGCATAATTACGAAAAGCGGCTGTTGGCTTCGTCATGTGTGCCTGTCCGTCCGTCTGTATGTAACAGCTCTGCTCGCACTGGACGGCTTTTCATGAAATTTTGATATTGAGGATTTTTCGAAAATATGTCGAGAAACTTATGTTTATTGGACCGTGCATCATTTTGATAGTTGAATAAAGAGAGACCAACTTGATGTCACTTGCTTTTTTATTTCATTATTTACTGCTCAACATGTTTCGGATGTTAATACATCCATCCTCAGGAGCTTGCGACTTATTTGT
>Ga0136643_10009300_pt1 | contig 14451 bp, 10 predicted proteins | sample TergutLab28metaG_FD_96883 | JGI IMG/M metagenome (GOLD analysis project Ga0136643, IMG submission 96883) | Labiotermes labralis P1 segment gut microbial communities from Petit-Saut dam, French Guiana - Lab288 P1 (version 3) (version 3) | ecosystem: Host-associated > Arthropoda: Insects >... | reverse complement strand
GGTATATACTCTCCGTTTTCTTCTCTTCAAAATGCAGTTTGTTTCATAATTCTAACGTATTTGGTTCCTGTATTATTCACATTTTATATACAGGGTGTGCTAAAATTAAAAAAAATAATTCCGGCGCCAAAAGGTTAAATCTCTCCCCATACAACCTCTCCTATCTATCACATCGGTTCCTGAACATACGTTGACAGACCGTCCGTAAACTGAAGCCAGCAAACCTAACAAACAGCTATACTAAAAATGATAGGCTACAACGGAGATAGGAAGACCAAAATGTTAAGCGTGTATCTACCAACCTACACCCAGTTAATTACATGGCACATGTCCGAATTTTTGTCACCGCCGTTAGAAAGGAAAATCTCACCAACATTAGCTTCCTTATTTTTATTATTTATTTATTTATTTATATTTAGTTTTTATTTTTATTCAGTAAACTTCATCGTGCACTAATACTGAGTATAATTCACTTGTTAAATGTGCCAACAGAAGGTAAAGTAAAGTGATTCCGTTACAGGCCCGGTGTGGCCCAGAGGGTGAGTAGAGTTATAGCTCTACTCTTCCATGACTGCGGCACTAGAAGGGGGCGAGTGGTCAGCAGCACGCCCCGGCCGCACTTTACCCAGGGGAAAGACCCGGTACCCATTTTACAGGAGGCTGGGTGGGCCCCAGGGCCGGTCTGAACGGGCGGAAAATATCTCCCCCACCGGGATTCGATCCCCGGATCGTCCAGGCCGTAGTAAGTCGCTATACCGACTGAGTTACCCGGCCCATATGTGCCAACAGAGCAAAGTCAATTTTGAATAAATTCAGATCTATAAACCTAGACACAAGCACTGGCAGCAAGTCTATTTCGGCACAAGACGGATATGGGTTGTTTGCTTCAGGCTGCGGTCGTTCTGCTTTCAGAGAAAAAGTCTTGATTGGAATTGCGGCTTGGTGAGTTCCAAAGCCGGTTAGCACGAAGGCGATCACTTTCCCTTTTGGAAATCGACCTCCGTAGCCACTCATTTTTATCGACTGAGCTAAGCAGCGTCACGGACACGAAGCAGAGTCCTCGTGAAACAAGCAGTTGCTCAGCTAGACAACAAACTCACCACCTCTTGTGGAAGCTGAAAGTTCATTACCATGTTCAAAACAGCGCCATATTAAACTATTCGTATTTCCTCCCGCGATATTTCTATAGATCAGTTTTAATATTATCATCCCATCTGCGCTCAGGCCTTCCAAGTGTTGTCGTTCCTTTCGAATTTTCCGATTAGAAAGCCTTGTGGTCTTTTCTCATTTCTCTTCCATAGACTCTACCTGCCCCAAGAAAACATCTTCCTTGACTTGAATGTTTTAGTTTTGGTGAATAGTAGAAATTATGATCCTAGACCTAGACATGAAATCAATTTTTAAAAATTGCTTTAAAGATGAATTTTGTTTAAGGTTTTCCCCAGCGACTATACTCCAGTACTGACCACGCGGCTACATTGTCTAGCTTCGGTAAAAGGCACAAGACCCTCCCTCTACAACCATAAAGGTTAGGGATGGTAAAACGAAGGAGTAATGGGAAATTGGGGTTTGGGAATTCGTGGTTGATATTAACACCCATTAGCGGTTAAACAAACTGTCTGTTCTTTCACTAAACACAAAAAGTAAAAGGTAAAATGCAAAGTTTTCCCGTTACAATCCCGGTGTAGCCCAGAGGGTGGGTAGAGGTATAGCTCTACTCTTCCATGACCGCGGCACTAGAATGGGGTGAGTGGTCAACAGCACGCCCCGGCCGCACTTTACACCCGGGAAAGACCCGGTACCCATTTCGCATGAGGCTCCGTGGGCCCCAGCGCCGGTCTGGACGGGCGGAAAATCTCGTCCCCACCGGGATTCGATACCGGACCGTCCAGTCCGTAGTCAGTCGCTATACCGCCTGAGCTACCGGGCCCACAAACACAAACTTTACTTAATAGAATTGAACATAAAATGCGTGTATAGATTGTCGCAAAGAGATTCAACGGAAGGTCAGCATGGAAGCTGGAAAACGGGTTACTTATGCACCCAAAGAAACGTGGATACCTCTGCGCGGAGGCCATCGCGTTTCTCCGTGAGCAAATAAATGAATAAGCAAGAACACGCAGAACCAGACACAGGATAAAGTGTAACTGAAAACAATGTAAAACAGCGGACGGTTGAAATGCGCGACTGACAAGACTGCGTTTGGCAAAGGATTGCTTCATTTCATGATCCGTGATGAGTATTTGTATAGAAGGCGGCACTCCAACTGCCGTGTGTGCCGCACGCTTGTCTGCCGAACCGACAATCAGATCAGAAAGTTCCCCACTCCTTCCGTTACTGATCCGACAGCTAGACGGGTGACGGGTAGTCGCAACGGTTATCTAACTCCTAGGACATCCACATTCAACCGACATAGCATGAGATGTCCGAACCACTTCCCGGTCGGTACCTATCAGACAGTAACCATGGGAAATGACGGCCGTACGAAGTCCACGTATGACGTCAGAACACGGCTCATGTGACGTACTCTCCAGTGTGCATCAGCAACAGAAAAGAATTGCAAATCACCTTTCCGTTAAAAAAAATGCTGAATCTTACGTGTTTTAATCTGGCAGCCCAATGGAAAAATTGTGTATTCAGTATCATGGTAGTTACAGATTCGCAAACTATATAAACAAGCAGATTACAATAAAAATAACAGATACTTAGTAAAATTACTATATAAGCAATATAACGATGGACTTTGTAGGTACCTGACTCATTTTCTTCCGGTTTTAGCATAAGGTCATTCAGAAACGGAAGTCTTAAGTATATGAACCACGTAAACACGCACTCTGAAATAGTACTGTACATAGTAGCTAACATCATAGCACTGAATATGAACGACAGGCAACAGCCCAGCCTGCTGGGACAAGAAACCGTGTGTACTGTTAAATATTCACTGACAACTAGGAGCATCGTGCTGTCTCCACCGTAGAGTCTCAATGTCTCTAGACTTTCTTCTGCCGCGGAACCCCTAGAACAATTTTTAATATCCCAAGAAACCCCTACATATGAAAATGTTCACAGGCCAGGCCAAGTTGCGAGAGAGAAGCAGAGTGGAATTACTGATAAATTATTGTCAAACAAAAATCGTTTAAAAAAAGCTGCTAGCATAGAGATGTCGTCTTACATGTATGAAAATCCGAAGCACTTTTTTCCTGCCTCTTTAGGCACAATTGTAATTTTTGGCGGTACTATATTGCAGAATTCTTAGGTATTCTGACATGAAGACGCATTCTTAACCTCGGCAATAAAGTGGGTTGTGGTTAGTTCCGCGTCCCGGCCGCTTTATCCTCGGGAAACGACCAGCGGTATCCGTTGAATAGACAGTGAATCCAAGACCTAATTTGGACGGTGTGGAGAGAAGAAAATCTTTGCCCATGCCGGTAATCGAATCAAATTTATTCATTCAATACCGTAGTCCCAACACTAACTGTGAACAATTCCGGGTCTGCTGCACTACATGTTCTAAAAAATAACGACAGATGTTGGACTATATGTCGTTCTTCTTGTGTTGCACTTTAAGAATGGTGCAGACGTACGTCATATTAAACACTTAATAACATTATTGCTATCCAAATAAAATGTAAACCAACTATCTGTCGATGAGACACGGTTGTAATTTTTTATAACGGTGTTGTCAACATCGAAATCGAGTAAACTAAATTAACTTTAATATTTTACTTTTACTTGTCAGACAATATATATATATATATATTTCTGTCAGACAATATATATATTTCTATCCTGATATATTCCGTCTGCACGGTGTCTTCAGTTATTTATAATTCTGTATGTCCTCAAATGTTTGGATTTTGCAGCCTACACCTTTCGAGGCCCCATCTTTTTCGGCCAGCTCATAACTGTTTTGTAATTCTTGCATGCAGACCAGTGTTTTCTCAACTCCTAGGGGCTTCTTCTGCGATTCTTTCTTATCCTTGCAACGGTACTCTTTTGGATTTTCCTCAAGTCATTCTTGATGCTCGAGATCGTAGGGTGTCTTATAAAAATTTTGCCATACTTAGAGAGTACTCCATATCTTATTTAAAAGTCACCAGGTATAGCGACACGTTTCTTAATGCAACATTTACCTAGTCAGATTGAGACATAAAGTGTCAAGCTGCCTGCTATTCCATATGACGTCCTGCATTAGCTGTGTATCAATGAACCGGTTCTAAAACAGCGCAGATTAATTGTCGCATGTTCTCGTGACTGTTCCACATGACAGCAGCATCATCGACGATGTTCAGTGATTTCGTTTCGCGTCTGTGACTTTTCCTTATGCAGCCCCACAAGTAGACATCAAGGGATGTAAACATATCATAGGCCACAAACATAGCAGCTATTCCAGATGACTCGTGAATCACTGTGCTGCTGAATATCCAGATATTAACCTCTTAACAAAACACATTGTTGTAGGACGTACGTACCTCGCTCCCATCGTTGACGGAATTCTCAGTTTCTTTGTCTTCTAACTGCAGTGTCATTCGGAAGGAATGCACAAAATATTTGACAGCTGTTGACAATATGCAGAAGTTCAAGTAGTAAATGTCCATCAGGTTACTCTTGTAAGCCCTCGCAAGTCGTCTTCGGAAAGATTCGTCAGTATTTTTATAAACGTCCCACTTCGGAAGGACGCTGTGTGTACCTGTTTCATTGGAGAAATGTAGCGTAGTTTCGACCCTGCATTCTCTAACAGTAGACACCATGCCCTCCGGTTGTTGCAAGCTGCGTATTTGCTGTCAGTTCGTCGCTCCCCTTTACAAACTGTCTGGTATGTATAGAACTAAACCACAACAGTTCCACAACGTACGCAACCGACTGACTTCTACATAATACATACGAGACGTAGTGGTTGCATACTTCAATTGCAATGGCACATGTTTTTCACTAGGTCTTCGATGCATAGATAGCAGTGGCGTACCCAGGAATTTTGTTCGAGGGGAGTTCAACACATTTCAGTTGAGGACAGAGAGAACGGGGATCTGGAGGCAGCTGTAATTTGGTACACGAAATTTCATTTCATATAGTAAAATTTTCTTAATTTTTGGCACTTTAAGACTATTTATGATGACAACCAATTTATTTGTCATTGTTAATGTAAAACAATTGCGAACCTAGGTAGTTTTAGAATTTTACTGCCTTTTTTCCGAACATCTTGGTGTGTTGGGGTCCTAAATTCAGAAATTTTTAACAGTTTTCACAATCGGGTTGAGTTTGGCACGATTTTGGAGGGCCTTCAGAATTTAGGGGGGGGGGTACGCCACTGATAGAGTACTATTGTTTTAGCATCCACATAAAGGTCCGCAACAATATAGTAACTTTAAGATTATTGATTTACTTGATTACCGTCTATTTTAAAGTTTTAGTTATAAATAAGAATTCCATCATACGTTATTTTAACTCTTACTGTAAACTAAATGGGTTCCCATTGAGTGCTCACTTTATTGTACCTTAAAAATGTTCTCTATTGGCCTGAAGATGATCGTTTAAGGTCGAAACATGTTGCTGTAATGTGACCTGACTGTATATATATTATATCACTGTACTGATATATTGTTGTGTATTGACGGTATATAATACATTACACATATTTGTTACCACACAACGGGATGGCCTTTGTCAGATTTATAGAAAATTAAAGTTACCTTCTCACAGTGGCAACAGAAGTTACAACGCTGTGCATTTTATTCCGTACCGAAATGAAAGGACTCAGTACATGCACATTGCCGACAGACCTCCTGTTGAGTAATGACTGACCAAGGCATCTATGTGGAGTTGCAGCGTTTGACGAATCTGTTCACCACGATCAATGTACCTCCTGTGGAGGAACAATGTCGTTGTACCGACCTGCTCGGCGCTCTTCACTCTCTTTCATTTGTTTATCCCTACAAAAAGCCTCATTTTGCCGAGTTTCACTACGGGCCTATGTGTATTTACAATGCTCTTGACTTTGGCAAGTCTCTTGTTCCTTCTGGCGTCACATTCATGTTCATGTGCTGTGTGACGCTACCAGCGTATATCGTTTCTTGTCGGCTACCACTCATTTTGTTAAGGAGCAATTATAGTGTATTATTTAAAGACCCTGCCAACTGTTAAGATTAGGTAGTGTTAGTGATTGATAATAGATGCGTATTGAGTATCGGTGACGTGGTATTTACAACCCAACGCGGAAGTACTTCAAGAAAAACTTGTCCTATTGTCACTTTGTCTAAATCACATCCCACAAGGACTGGTCTGGGATTTAAGTCTTATAGAGCACATAAAGATGAACATCGCCCCACACTACTGATAACTACTCCAACACAAAGCTATACCACAATTTACTGCTAAGTTTCGTCGTCTTCGTCCAATTCTGTGTATCATCGCCTTCAAGAAATACAAAAAACAAATCGTGTTTCATGTACCATATCCTCGTAACGACTTTATAATGGAATTTTATTGCAGCTCTCTACATGGGGTTTCGTAGAAACTTCACACACTCTTTCTAACTAACGCAATAATACAGGGCGATTCATACAGAACGAAACCCAAATATTTAGCCGCAGATCATGAAGGGTGGTCAATTCCAGCAAATGATGTTCAACATGAAACGAGGTATGTGTCCAATCAATGACACTACTGTAACATCCTTTCGTGATCTGTAGCTAAATATTTGGGTTGCGTTCTATACGAATCACCCAGTAAGAGATGAATAATTTTCCTGCGGCTCTCTCTCCAAGAGCAATATTTTGTTCTTACCTCACAGAAAACACAGATTTGGTTTTCCTTGTACGTTTTTACTTTAGCAGTAAGTTCATACCGCACAGGGAACGGTGGGCTTTTCCGTGTCCTAGCAACGGAAGAGGTTGGGGTTTCCCCTGAGCAATGGTCGACATTTTTTTTTGGCGGGGAGGGGGGCATCCAGTATCTATTTTCAAAATAAAGAATCAATTCTTAGCTACAAAACCGAAGGAAAGATAATTTGAAAGAGCTAGGCATAGATGGAAATTATGAAGATAATCTTAAAGAAAGATGATGTGAGGGTGTCGATTGAATTATTTCGGTGGAATGAATTGAGTATTAGGAGGGCCGCGTAAGCATGTTATGAATTTTTGGATTCCATAAAATGCTTGAAATGTTTTGACTAGCTGAAAACTCTTCTTGTCCATGGAGTTAGTTAATTGACTTTTTATCTCTCGATGATTTTATTCTTTATTTTCCTTCCTTGCCTGCAGATTGCGGTGCAGACTTCTGGGAAAACAAGAAGTCAAACAATTCGAACATAAACCGATAGCTGTACCTAGAATATAAATAATGCCCTGACCCCCCCCCCTCCATGTTTTTGCTTTAAGATGGAATAAGTTTTGAAACTGACAGCCCAAGAAACTCATTAGTTTGGTCGGGATCAAACGGGTGAATTTCGCATCTCGGCGTCCTGGTCAATCCACTATCACTCCTCCCTTTCTCAGAAATAATATTAATGCTTACAAAAGTCGGAATAATTTTGTATCGACTGACAAGACACGTTGTGTCAAGTACGAACTGGTTTGTATCCAACTCAGCATCTGTGTTCGAACACAGGATCATGCCCTCTTTGAAGTTTGGACTCGACTCACGACCGTAGCTCGTGACATATTCTTCCCGCTGCCATCTTTTTTCCCTCCCATTCGGGTCAACTTGATAAGTTTAATCTCACATCGTAACGGTCACTTGAACAGCTATAAGTTGTCTTAGCGCCTTTTCACTCATCACACATTTATCGACTATATCATCGTTAGCAGTCCGAATCGTCTGCTACTCCTCAAACGTACGACTACTTCCACAACGGCGATCCGTGTCCCGTCGCGGGGCCGAGATTTGAAACTGGGTCTTTCCGAATACTGAACAGTATTGACAAGCACTCGGCCGCGAGGTTCGATCGAACTATAAAGACGTACACTCTGCCTCATTTGCATGTCTTAATTCTTCTTACAACGATTATTTTAATCCTGATAATGTAGCAACATGGCAAAATGTTTGAAAGAATACAGCTTCCGCCATAAGATAACAGTTGCTATGCTGTTTATTGCCAGCGAGTTGCTATGTGAAAGGAGATGCTTTCATAAACGATATGTTCCTTGGGTTCCTGTAAATATCAAATGTTTATTGTATGTATTCCGTACAGCCGGCATTGGATATTGGGTGTCCTAAAAGAGGCTGTTTGCGTTTCCCTCTGTCTTACTGCAGTGTGTGTGTGTGGTGTGTATAGGTCATGTCCTTTTATCCCATAACATTGATTGGATTTTGACAAAATTTGGTACAGAATGTCTAACGTAGTGCAGAACAGCCTTTTATAGCAAAAAGGGGGATTCGAAAGCCTCAAAACGCTAGGCGGACCGCAAACAAGTTATTTTTTCAAGAAGAGTTTGTTTCATATTAAGCAGTAGAGAGACTAAAATTACTTTTAATTAATTAATAGTATTATTGCAATAAAATCAATGCATTGATTATAATTTCGTTTTGAGGGTTCCATTTTTTTAGAACAAAAAACAGTCCAGAGGGAAGCTTGTCAGGTTCATCGTCACTGGTAATTTTTTAAAATTTATTATTATTATTATTATTATTATTATTTACTGCAATTGACTTTTCACTCGGTGGCAGTAGTCCTTACACTAGTAACAAATAAGAATAAATCACGTAAACGAGACAAAACAAAAACACAGTAAGTACAAGTACACATATTACCAAAACATCCACACTGATGTTATTCCGAAAAGCTGTGGAATACATAATAATAATAATAATAATAATAATAATATCATACGTAAAGCTGGAAGAGTAAGGGGGACGTTGGAGCTTTTCTCTTCGTATTTTCTCACTCATCCCCACTGTAATATTTTCAACACAAAATGTTTGCAATACGCACGAAGCCCGTTACATTAAATGTTCATTACTAAATTGAACTTTGTATGCGACGTTTAGCATACCACTAAAAAGGTTGCCCTTCATTATGATTGGAGGGAGTGGGGGTAAGTTGAATGTGTTCGGAAAGAGTCGCGAGCCACAAGACGTACGTCACTGGTCTGATCGAAAGAACTCAATTTTGGTTCACATTTGTCAAGTGTATCTCCCTACTTCACACCAGGCTGACACTGAATGTCATTACGTGCACTGACAGTGGTTCATTGTACAAAAAAAAACTGTTACGTAATACAAAAGAAAGAGGTGCTAACAACTTCAAACTTCTAAAATTTAAAACAGTTTGAGTCAACATAAGCCAAGTTGTGATGCAAATCCTCCATTAACGCATTTGAACAATATGTGCTTGCATATTACACATTTAAATAAACCACCATATTTCCAATCTTGCTATTCGAACGTAACCAACAACCAAAACTGTAATACCATAAAAATACCGTGGGGTGCTGATAAGTCCTTAGCCCGACCAGGAAGGAAACAAGCTCGGAAGCATGTCAGGGACGCGCGCGATTTCAGCAACATCGAGACGCGAGCTGTCATCAAGTTTAATTTCTTCCAAGGCAAGGCGCCGAAGGAAATTCACGCCATTCTGACAGAAACGTAGCTTGTTTCCTTCTTGGTCGGGCTAAGAACTTATCAGCACTCCTGTAACAGGCTGAACATTTTGGTGTCAGATTAAATTACCCGTATTAAAATGCAATGCAATAGCTGTAACACTAAATAATCAGTGTGTCCGTATTTACCCACACCTCTACGAAATTTCATATCTAGGAACCGATAATGTGGAGAAGCATAGCTTATACATTAGGCTGCTGCTGCATTAGGGGCCTATAGACAGGTCAGTAGTCGTGTCAGAGCCTACATTCGCCATCCACAAGTGAAGAAGCTACACTGTTCATCAGCACTATACCGGTTCAGGAACTTTTATACGTAAAGATCAGCTCTCCTGAAAGCATCACAGTATACGAACCGCCATTACTTGCCTCTAAACTCAACAAAACCCTGCAAGATGACGTAATCGTCTCCTCTCAGAGGGCTAGTGCGCACGTGTTGTCATTTCAAAATATAAGTTAAATATGCCAAGTTCGGTACGTAAAACACTGCCCTGACTGCATTATGTTAAAATGTGTGGATATGTTTTACGTTTTAGCTCCTACATAATTTATGTAGGTTCAATTTAATTTCTGGGGAGGGGTATATCTATTTGTCGGGTTGCTGGAGTGCGGTGGGAGCATGATTTGAGATGGGACTTAGGGTACACTCGTACACTCGTACACAGGAAAAGTGACGTATAAAATCTTCAAATTTTTCCACATTTCTTAGTGACATTTTACCTCGTTTTCGGATATAATAACGACCTAATAAACTTAAATGAGCAATATGAAGTGTTTCATTTACTGCATGTCGCAGAACAAAATTTTTCACCGCGTGAACACAATTATCTGATTTTTGTGCTGCCTCTCTTCGTCGTGTCTAGCTCCGACACAAACCATATCGACCTATGAAACAAAAGTTCCACTAGAACAAGTCACACATCTTACGTCCACGTAGTTTATTGATAAAATGAAAATCAGTTTTCATTCCTTAGTAAATATCGAACATGCAGGCAGCCCATACAAGAAAGCAACAAGAGGTGCACGAGCCTTGCTTAATCATTTCCATGCTATTTGTACTTAACTTTCTAATATAAATATTTCAATGGAATCGTGTGATTTGCAATGCTGAAAAGCCACGAAGCATTTTTGGTAGGTAGATGGATCTCAGAAGGGCCAATATTTTCGCGCGATATTAAAAACAACCAACTAGATGCAACAATAATAATTTTATTATCAATAATTTCAATCACCTCAACATATTTCGGGCAATAATTTCGCCCATCCTCAGGAGCACTAGACTAAGTTTACAGCTTGTGTTATAAAGCACCGACGATGCTACCTGCTGGTGACCAGGGTGAGGTGGAACACCTCATCCTGGTCAACATGTTGAGCTGATTGTAATTATTGATAATAAAATTATTATTGTTGCATCTAGTTGGTTGTTTATATTATTGCATCAATGAGGTACGGCCACACAAACATCAAATTTTCGCGCGCGCAGAGCACTGAAAGCGTTAAAATGTAACTGTGTTGCATTTAGCACGTATACTGACAGCGGCGAGACCCTGAGGTGTAGGCCGAACTTACGTGGATTCTGACAGGACAGATTTACCTCCAGTGGAAGAAATCGCTACCTTCCAGTTAGTAGTGTTTCAAATGAAAAAGAAACTGTCCCAGTTTTCGACTGCTTGGATTTTGTTAACACTTCGTGCCTTGAATCTCTTTTCCCCCTATCAGATCCTACTACAAATGAAAACAAAAATATGAAAACTTGTCTCCGAGTGGGCTTACTCGTACATAGGAGTTACGATTTACGAAAGCCGCCCATACACGACTTACGTATAAGCAAGTTGCTGTGAACGAAGTGTATGTGATTAGTAACGGTAGGGCGCTAGCAGGTGGTTGGACGTCGATTCCAACAGTACATGCTTCAGTGGGTGTATTACTTATTATACTGTACTAGCGGACTGGTCAACAGGAGTCTCATTTGAATGTCGGAGGAGATATGACATACTTATATCGTGTCATCTAATACTAAAATAAAAAAAGTGCTTAACTAATGTTCGCTTTCAAACAAATTAGAGTGAACAGAACTAGCACACAGTAACATTTGTTCAACAGGAGCTTCCTATATCGAGTTTCGTGACGACTATTCAACGGACTGAAGTTACTCCTAGATGCCTTCTGTCAGAAGAACTGAATCCAGTCCCAAAAAGCCCCACATTTTGTAAGTTCTGGGGTCCCCCTTGTGCCGCGGTGTCTGCAGGGGCCTTATCTACACCACTTCAAAAAAAAGCCATTACTTCAGCTCGCCATGTACCTTCAATCCTTCATCTCTTGTTGATGAGTTAGAATAGTTGAGTGTGTAAAGTGGGTGGCTACAAGGCTCACGATTGAAATTCCATTCCCGGCAGGATCAGGATATATTCTCTTCATCACCAAGTCCATACAGTCTCTGAACCCATAACTCAGTCTCTTGTGCAGTTTGTACCAACAACTTTCTTGCAAAGTAAATCTGAGGGAGCGTGAAGTTGGCCACTCACCGCCAAATCGGAAGTATAAATTTCTTTACTTCATCTGACTCTACCTTCAACAACCTCTGTACCTGGTACAGTATTAACCCACGTAGCAAGCAACGCCAGGGGTGCACCACGCACAAGATTGTGGGCACAAACCTTGTACTACCTCAGGTGCAGAATCACGGAGTGCCTCATACGAGGGGAAGGCGTCATTTCGCTTTCTACTGAAGACTGATCCAAGGGTCGGGATGATAAAACACGTTGATAAGCCGTAGCAGACATCAAATCAGACTGCATTTCAAATAAGTCTTGTCTACTCTTACGATACGAAAGAAAGATTTGTGTTTCTATTGCTTTGATTTTATTATGACGCGATACAAAAAGACGGACGTAAAGAAAGCGACCTCAAATCCGTCTGCATATTACCAGCTGCAAGGACACGAATACGTAATTACTGATCATTAACTTTACTGCATTTCGTTTACAAGAATGACGTAGCGGTCTCGTGTAGATGGTGATGATGATGGTGCTGCTGATGGATCCAGTAGACTTTAGACGCAATGAGAATTTGACGCGGGGAACAACAGACTTACAGCTGTCCTTGTGAGCTACGAAACAATAAATCATTGGTGTTATTTTATGAATTCGAAACGAATTTGCACGGTGAGAAACAACAAAAGAGGTCGTAACTTTGAATGGATTAACGAAGGTACAAACGCATATTCTGAAAGGTGGAGGGTAGTGACGCCGATAGGGTACCGTGATGCAAACTGACAGGGCAGTCACTATGGCCCACAGTTCAGCTACTGGGAGTACGATATGTGAGGACATTCAGCAGTGCAACTTGAAAGGTAAACCGCTAAAACATTTCTTCTTATTAACCAACTAACTAACTAACTTCAAAGTGCAGGGCCTTTTTGGTTATTCAGCTTGTTAAAAAAAAATCTTGGTTTTATGTAACCCGAAAGTTGGCAATAGTATTCACAAAATCCCGCCCTCCAGTGATAAAATCCCAAGTCAGTTTACGCCAATACGTAACTTTACTTATATTTCTGGTCTCTTCCCTCAATTTGCCCCAATCGATATTACGCATGAACTATGTATTAATTTCTCGTTTCATCCGTGCATGTCACAAAACACGACAGGTTCATCTTTCTTCATTCAGTCATTATAAAAGCTCTAGGTAAACAGTAAGGTACAGGTAAAGGTAAAGTTCACCCTAGAACAGGCTACGAAGACCCATAAGGGGAGTAGAGGTAAACCTCTACTCTTTCTTTAACCTCTGCGCTAGATGGGGCTGGGTGGTCAACGTCACGCCCCGGTTGCTTTACCCCCGGTAAAAAGATCCGGGGCCCATTGTATAGGAAGCTGGGTGAGCCCCCGAGCCGGTCTGGACGGTGCGGAAAATTCTCGCTCCCACCGGGATTCAATCCCCGGACCTTCGAGTCCGTAGCGAGTCGCTATACCGACTGCGCTACAAATTTCTAAATTCATTATGTACTTTCCCACCCTGTTCCTAAATTCCTCCTTCTTAGGTCCCGATATTTTCCTCAGTATATTATGCTCTAACCATCCCAATCTTATAGTCCGGGACCAAATTTTACATCCGTAAATAATAACAGACAACATTACAGCTTTATATTGGGGCTCAAGGAGTCAAAAATTCCCATCGTAAACAAGGCGGGGTTTCCCTGAAACGGGACTGTCCCTGAATTTTGCCATAAGTATAATCTGGTTGTGAGATCTGAGGTTCTGACGGTGGTGTTGCTGAAGGTTTGTCTACTGGCATGTGATGCCGTTCGTTAGGCGAGTAGGTTTCGACGTTTCGAATGATCTTAGTGCCTTCATCTTTAAAGCGAAGCAGTCCCCGGGGACTTAAATCTTCAATATTTTTATTGTTACTGTCCACCGCAATTTGGCCTAACTGTAAGTCACAGGCAAATAAATAGGTCTACCAACGACCAGTATTTTTCCACACGAGTAACCAGTTATCTTGAATTATCTTATCTAATCTTTGTTCTAAATAACAAGAGATTATGCACTACGCTTGTTTCAGTGTTCCACTTTTACAGGTAAAGCAGGCTTCTGAATAACTCAGTGGTAGTTAAGGCGTTAATTGGCAACTCTTCTGGAACCACTGTTCAGATATCTACCGACTTACTTACTTACTCCATGGTGCAGAGTCCTTCTTGAGAAGTTAACTGGTTTGCAGCTAGTAAAGAAATTCCCCACATTTCACGGAACCCGAAGGTTCATTACCGCACTCACAAGCGTCCGCCAACTGTCTCTATCCTGGGCCAGCCCAATGCAGTCCATATACCCACATCCCACCTCCTGGAGATCCATCCTAATAT